>Ga0160463_100132_pt1 | contig 74426 bp, 53 predicted proteins | sample HID1975M_E6MG_FD_108276 | JGI IMG/M metagenome (GOLD analysis project Ga0160463, IMG submission 108276) | Enriched soil microbial communities from UW Madison campus, WI, USA - HID1975M_E6 MG | ecosystem: Environmental > Terrestrial > Soil > Unclassified | place: USA: Madison, Wisconsin... | reverse complement strand
TCTGCAGCGCGGCCGGGGAGATCACCACGCCGTTGCCGATCAGGCACAGCGCGTCGGCACGCAGGATGCCCGACGGGATCAGGTGCAGCACGGTCTTCTTGCCATTGATGACAAGCGTGTGGCCGGCATTGTGGCCGCCCTGGAAACGTACAACGGCACCGATTTCCTCGGTGAGCAGATCGACGATCTTGCCCTTGCCTTCATCGCCCCACTGGGCACCAAGCACTACGACAGACTGACCCATGACGGGCTCCTCATATGTTGCGGCCATCGGGGCCGCGGACGGGTAAACCGTGGCAGGGCTGGCCAGCGCGGTGATGGCGGCTCCAAACGGGGAGCGGCCGACGATGGAAGGCCCAGACACGGAAAAAGCCGAACGGGGAGGCCCGTCCGGCTTTTTTGCATTATCCGGGTTTCCCCGTGCAGGTGCCACCCCGCTGGAGGGCGGCGTTGGCAACCGGTCAGGACGGGGCGTGGCCGGTAGTGCCGGCCGCTGGCCGGCTGCCTGGGCGTGAACGGTAGTGCCGGCCGCTGGCCGGCTGCCGACCATGGCTGGGGAGCCGGCCAGCGGCCGGCACTACCGGGTCGGGAGCCGGGCAGAGCCCGGCGCTACGGTCGGCGACAGGCCCGGCGCTACGCGTGGCGGATCCACCACAGGGTGGTCAGTCCGGCCAGCAGGATCGCCCCGCCCCAGGTGCGCAGCGTGGCGCTGCGCAGCATCAGCAGCTGTTCGGCCATGCGCTTCCAGGCCAGCGGGGCGGCGAACAGGAACAGGCCTTCGAGCACGGCCACCAGGCACAGGGCCGAGAACAACTCTTTCATGACATCTCCACCAACAAAACGGGGACCCGGTCTGCACCGGGTCCCCGTGGGTTACCTGCCGCCTGCGGCCTCAGCGATCGCTCTTGAGGTACTGCAGGAACGGGTCGTTCTTGTCGAGCACGATCACGCCGTTACCGTCGGCCATCGACCCACGATAGGCCTCCAAGCTGCGGTAGAAGGCGTAGAACGACGGGTCGGCCGAGCCGGCCTTGCCGTAGATGCGCGCGGCTTCGGCGTCGCCGGCACCACGCAGCTGCTGCGCATCGCGCTCGGCTTCGGCCACGATCACCGTGCTGTCGCGGTCGGCCTGGGCACGGATGGTCAGCGACTGCTCCTCACCCTCTGCACGCAGCTTGGCCGCTTCCTGCTTGCGCTGGGCGCGCATGCGCTCGTACACATCGTTGATCACCTGGCTGTCGGTAGGCAGGTCGATCTGCTTGATGCGCAGGTCGATGATCTGCATGCCGAGGCCCTTCACCGCTTCGTTGATGCCGGTCAACTGCCCGGCAATCAGCTCGCTGCGGTCACCGGACACCAGCTGCTGCAGCGAGCGCGAGTTGATCTGGTTGCGCAGCGAGTCGGTGATGATCGGGGCCAGGCGCGCATCGGCCACGCTGGCATCGCCACCGGTGGCACGGTAGTAGTCGCGCACGTTGGAGATGTACCCGATGGCGAAGAAGTCGACGCTGACGTCCTTCTGCTCGGCGGTGAAGTAACGCGCCGGGGCAGTGGCGAGTACCTGGAAGCGGCGGTCGAACACCCGCACCGTTTCCACCAGCGGCACCTTGAAGTGCAGGCCCGGCTTGATGTCCGCACGGACCACCTTGCCCAGGTTCAACACCATCGCGGTCTGGTCCTCACGGACCACGTACACCGAGCCCAGCAGGCCCAGCAGGGCGGCCACGGCCAGCCCGATCCAAAGGGAACTCTTCATCGGCTGACTCCTTCACGACCGGTCGGGCGGGTGGTCGGGCGTTCGGTATTGCGCACCCCATCCACCGGCGTGCTGGCCGGCAGCGACGGCAGCATCACTTCCGGGGTCACGGCCGGTGCGGCCGGTGCGGCAGCGCCGCGGTTGTCGCCGGGCATCGGCACGTAGATCAGCTGGCGGCCGTCGCCCCCGATGATCTTGCGGTTCTGGCCGAGCACCTGCTGCACGGTTTCCAGCCACAGGCGCTTGCGGGTGACTTCCGGGGCATCCTTGTACTGGGCCTGCAGCAGGGTGAAGCGTTCGGCGTCACCCTCGGCCTTGGCCACGGCCGCCTGCTTGTAACCTTCGGCGGTGGTACGTGCACGCGAGGCCTGGCCGCGCGCTTCCGGCACGACCTTGGCCGCGTAGGCCTGGGCTTCGTTGATCAGGCGTTCCTTGACCTGCTGGGCGCCGTTGACCTCGTCGAAGGCCGGCTTGACCTCCTCGGGCGGGCGCGCGTCGGGCAGGGTCAGGCCGGTCACGGCCAGGCCGGTGCGGTAGGCCTTCAGTGCGGCCTGCAGGCGTTCCTGGGCCACCAGTGCCAGCGGGCCGCGGTTGTTGAGGACCGCGTTGAGGTCGGCACGGCCCACCTGCTCGCGGACCGCGCTCTGCGCGGACTGCTCCAGCACCTGGTCGGCCGCGACCGTGCCGAACAGGTACAGGCGCGGGTCGTCGATGCGGTACTGCACGTTGACCGAGACGTTGACGATGTTCTCGTCACGGGTCAGCACCGGTACCTGGCTGCTGAACGTCTTGATCTGGGTGGCATTGACCTTGGTCACCGATTCGATCGGCCAGGGCAGCTTGAAGTTGGGGCCGGGCTGCAGGATCCGCGAGAACTGGCCGAAGCGCAGCACCACGCCGCGCTGCTGTTCGCCGATCAGCTGGAAGCTGGAAAACAGCAGCAGCAGAACCACCGCGACCGCCACCCAACGCAGGATGTTGCCGTCCAAGAGATCCTTGAGCGGGCCGGGAAAACCGCCCCAACCGCTGCCATTGCCGCCACCGCGCGGGCCAAACGGCCCCCGTCGGTTCTCGTCGGGACCTTGTCCGCCCTTGTTGCCGCCGGGTGTATTCCAGGCCATGCACGCTCCATCAGTGAAAGGTTGCCTGCGGGCCATTCCGCACCGTCAACCATGAATCCTGTTCGATTCTACTAGATGGGGCGGATCGGCAGGATTGGAAGGGGCAAGGGGCCAACGGGATCGATTCATGCGCTGCCCACCCGGGGGTCCCGGCCCGCGCGGGCAGCAGGTAAGGTGTCGTTCCACACCCCATCAGGCCGCCCCATGCCCCTCCCCGACCGCTTCAACGCTTTCCGCATCCACCAGGACGAGCACGGCCACCGCAGCGGCATCGAGGCGATCGGCCTGGACCAGCTCAACCCGGGCGAGGTGGTGATCCGCGCGCAGTGGTCGTCGGTGAACTACAAGGATGCCCTGGCCGGCACCGGCAAGGGCCGCATTCTGCGCCGCTTCCCGCTGGTGGGGGGCATCGACGTGGCCGGCACGGTGGCGGCCTCCACCGACCCGGCCTACCGCGAGGGCGATGCGGTGCTGGCCACCGGCTGCGGGCTGAGCGAGACCCGTGACGGCGGCTACAGCCAGTACGTGCGCCTTGCAGCGAGCGCGGTGATCGCCCAGCCGGCCGGGCTGAGCCCGCGCGAGGCGATGGTGCTGGGCACCGCCGGCTTTACCGCCGCGCTGGCGCTGCTGCGCATGACCGACAACCGGCTGACCCCCGCGCATGGCCCGCTGGCGGTCACCGGGGCCACCGGCGGGGTCGGCTCGCTGGCGGTGGACATCTTCAGCCGCGCCGGCTTCGAGGTGCATGCCGTCAGCGGCAAGGCCGACCAGGCCGACTACCTTCACGGGCTGGGTGCCAGCCAGGTGTTGCCGCGCGAGGCGCTGGCCACGGGCAAACCGATGGAATCGGCGCGCTTCGGCGGCGGCCTGGACAATGCCGGTGGCCCCATGCTGGCCAGCCTGCTCGCGCAGACGGTGCCTTACGGCAGCGTGGTCAGCGCCGGCCTGGCCGCCAGCCCCGCGCTGGACATGACGGTGATGCCCTTCATCATCCGCGGTGTGTCACTACTGGGGGTGTCGTCGGCGGCTGCGCCACGCGCGCTGCGCGAGCAGGTCTGGGAAAAGCTCGCCGGCGACTGGAAGCCGCGTCACCTGGCGACCATCTGCACGCGCGAAGTGGGCCTGGATGGATTGGCCGACGTGTTCGAGGCGATGCTTGCAGGCGGCGCAGTAGGCCGCACGGTGGTGCGGATCGACTGAGCGTTGCAGGGGGGCGACGGACGGCATGCCGGACGCTTCCCGGCCATGCGCGCGCCGCACTACACTGCGGGCATAACCTGGGGAACAACATGGCACGCATTCTGATCGTCGACGATTCACCGTCGCAGCTGCTGGGGATACAGCGCATCGTCGAAAAGCTCGGGCACGAGATCCTGACCGCCACCGATGGCGCCGCCGGGGTGGAAGCCGCCCGCGCGCAGCTGCCCGATCTGGTGCTGATGGACGTGGTGATGCCCAACCTCAACGGTTTCCAGGCCACCCGCACGCTGGCCCGCGATGCGACTACCAAGCATATTCCGGTGATCCTGGTGACCACCAAGGACCAGGACACCGACCGCATGTGGGGCATGCGCCAGGGCGCCAAGGCCTACATCACCAAGCCGTTCTCCGAGGACGAGCTGTCCGAAGTGCTGGAGCGGGTTTTCAGCAACCAGGAACCGCCGACGGCGTGAGCCCGGCGGTGGGGTGAGCCGACCAACGGTCGGCGCCTGCCGTGCAGGTACCGACCGTGGGTCGGTACGCAACACCGGCCGGTACGCCGATGCACCGGCGCACCGCAGGCCTCACACCTTCTCGCCGAACGCCTTGGCCAGCGCCTTGTAGGCCTTCTTCTGCGCCTCTTCGGTCGGGGCCGGCGCCACGATCTCCAGCTCCACGATCTGGTCGCCGTCCGGGTTGCCCGGCAGGCCGCGACCGCGCAGGCGCAGCTTGCGCCCGGCATCGGATTCGGCCGGCACCTTCAGTTCCACCGACCCGCCCAGCGTGGGCACGCTGATGCTGGTGCCCAGCGCGGCCTGCCACGGCGTCACCTGCAGGGTGTACAGGATGTTGCGGCCGTCGACCTCGAACTGCGGGTGCTCGGCATATTCCACTTCCAGCAGCAGGTTGCCGCCGCCGGTGCCCTGCCCGGTCAGCCGGATCACCTGGCCCGGGCGGATGCCCTTGGGCACGCGCACGTCCAGCTGCTTGCCGTTGACGTTGATGCGCAGGCTGTCGCCGGTGTGGGCTGCTTCCAGCGGCACCGACAGCTTGGCGCGGGTATCGCGGGTGGGCTGCGGGCCCTGGCTGGCGCCACCGAAGCCACTGGCGCGGCCACCGCCACCGCCGCGCTGGCGCGCGAACAGGCTTTCGAAGAAGTCGCTGAAGCCACCACCGCCGGCGCCGCCGCCAAACACTTCCTCGTAATCGAAGCCCTGCCCGCCGCCGTAGTTCGGCGGTGCATGGAACTCCTCGCCCGGCCGGTAGCCCTGGGCCTTGAGCTGGTCGTACGCGGCGCGCTTCTGCGGGTCGCGCAGGGCCTCGTAGGCCTCGTTCACGGCCTTGAACTTGTCTTCGGCCCCGGCCTCTTTGCTCACGTCGGGGTGGTACTTGCGTGCCAACCGGCGGTAGGCCGTCTTGATCTCGGCATCGCCCGCGGTCGGTTCCACCCCGAGCGTGGCGTAGTAATCCTTGAATTCCATCGATACACCTCGAATAAGTTCGGTCGCCCGCGCCGGCGGGCACCGTCCCGTCAATTCTAGCTGCTGGCGCCGCCGCTGCCGTGACGCGCAGGCTTGATCCGGCGCAATGCGCCGCCCACGGGCGGCGGCTACGCTGGCCCCGGCAGCGCTGCTCTGTCGTTGAAATGGGTGTCCACGCGTTTTTTTCAACGTTTTGACGCCACCCTCCCACCCCGCTTACTACGCTGTCCGTGTCCAAGGAGTCCGCATGACCATCCACGTTGGCGACCGCATTCCCGAAGTCACCCTCAAGCGCATCCGCGAGGGCATGGAGACCATCGACACCCATGCCCTGTTCGACGGACGCCGGGCGGTGCTGTTCGCCGTGCCCGGTGCGTTCACGCCCACCTGTTCGGCCCGCCACCTGCCCGGCTATGTGGAGCACTTCGCCGATTTCCGCCACCGCGGCATCGACGTGTTCTGCATGGCGGTCAACGACCCGTTCGTGATGAAGGCCTGGGGCGAAAGCCAGCACGTGCCCGACGGCCTGCAGCTGCTGTCCGACGGCAACGGCGAGTTCACCCGCGCGCTTGGCCTGGAGATGGATGCCAGCAGTTCCGGCATGGGCCTGCGGTCGCGCCGCTTCGCGCTCTACGTCGAGGACGGCGTGGTGCGCCAGACCTTCATCGAGGCACCCGGCCAGTTCGAGGTGTCCTCGGCAACTTACGTGCTGGAGCACCTGCCCAGCTGATCCCACGCAACAAAGGAACCCGGCCAGCCATGTCAAAGCCAGCCAAGCAACCCAGCTCCGCCCCCGCCACTCCCAGCGCGCGTCCTGATGGCATCAGCGATACCGCCACCCTGCGTGCCCGCGCGCGAAAGGACATCGAGGACGGCGCGATCACGCCGACCTACAGCGCCGACCGCGAGGCCGTGATCAAGCTGCTCAACGATGCACTGGCCACCGAGTACGTGTGCGTGCTGCGCTACTACCGCCACTACTTCATGGCCAAGGGCATGCTCGCCGATGCGGTCAAGGCCGAATTCCTGGAGCACGCCCAGCAGGAGCAGGCGCATGCCGGCAAGCTGGCCGAGCGCATCGTGCAGCTGGGCGGCGAACCGGACCTCAACCCGGACACCCTGACCGCGCGGTCGCATGCCGAGTACAAGGAAGGCAAGGACCTGCGCGACATGGTCCGCGAAAACCTGATCGCCGAGCGCATCGCCATCGACAGCTACCGCGAAATGATCAACTTCGTCGGCGACAAGGACACCACCACCAAGCGCATCCTCGAAGAAATCCTGGCCCAGGAAGAGGAACACGCCGACGAATTCGCCGACCTGCTGGACGGGTGGATCGGGGAGTAATCCCGCCGCCGAAGGACGTCGGAAACGGGTAGTGCCGGCCGCTGGCCGGCTCCGCACAGGATCCGAACGCACTGCAATGCCGGCCAGCGGCCGGCACTACCGGTCAGGGTGCAATGCCGGCCAGCGGCCGGCACTACCGGCGTCTTCGCGGCGCGACGTCAGCGCAGGATGCGGAACCGCACCTGCGTCCAGGCACCATCGGCGGCCAGCGCGGTGAGTGTGTGCTCGCCGGTTTCGTCGAAATCGCGCTGGAACAGGCGCGTGCCCTCGGTGCGTGCGATCCAGCGTCCATCCAGCAGCCAGTCGATGCTGTTGTCGTTGCCCAGCGCGCGCAGCTGCAGGCGCACGCCGTGTTCGGCATTGGGCGCGCGGGCCAGCGTGGCGCGGTCGTTGAGGCCTTCGATATGCAGGCTGCCGCCGCTCTCGCGACCATCGTCGCTGCAGTCCGGCGACAACGCCGGCAACTGCGCGGCGCGCCGTTGCGCCAGGGGCAACCACGGTGACAACAGCGCCGGCCAGCGCGCGATCTCGCGTACCTCGGTCTCGTGCGGCAGGCGGCAGTCCGGCGACACCCGCAGGCCGCTGCGTGCGTCCACGTTGAAGCGCTGGCGCCCCGGCTGCCACAGCCGCGCGTCGCGCTCGGCGAAGGTGGGCGGCACTACGCCATCCAGCACGAACGCATCCAGGCGGCGCTGGCACAACGCCTCCCCGGTGCGCTCGGCCAGCTCCCCGGTCGGCCAGCAGATCGCCTCGCGGGTCACGTTGGCCGGCATCGGCGCGCCGCTGGCGTCGCCGGCCTGGCGCGGCAGGCTGTCCACCACCTCGAACATCAGCGGCAGCGCGGTCACTGCGCCGTACTGCCCGGGCAACGGCGTGCCATCGGGCCGGCCCACCCACACCCCCACGGTGTAGTGGCGGGTACTGCCGATCGCCCAGGCATCGCGGTAGCCGTAACTGGTGCCGGTCTTCCACGCCACGCGCGGGCGCCCGGTGACATCGAAGGTGCCGCTGCCATACCCGGGCCGCGGGTTGGACTCGAGCACTTCGCGGGTGATCCACGCCGCGCCCGGCGACATCAGGCGGCGTTCGATCACCGGGTCGGCCGCGGTATAGCGCACACGGCCGGCGATGCCGTTGCGGTTGAATCCGGCGAACGCACCGACCAGGTCTTCCAGGCGGGCGCCGGTGCCCCCCAGGATCAGCGAGAGGTTGGGCGCACTGCCATGCGGGAAGCGCAGGGTGATGCCAGCGTGCGACAGCCGCGCGGCGAAGCGGGCCGAGCCGACCCGGTCCAGCAGGTCCACCGCCGGCACGTTGAGCGACAGCCGCAACGCCGTGGCCGAGCTGACCGGGCCGTTGAACGCCGCATCGAAATTGCCCGGGCGGTAACCACCGAACGCCTGCGGTGCGTCCACCATCAGGCTTTCCGAATGAATGAGCCCGTCATCGAGCGCCATGCCGTACAGGAACGGTTTGAGCGTCGAGCCGGGCGAGCGCCAGGCCTGCACCATGTCCACGTGGCCCAGCCGCTGTTTGTCGCCGAAGGCCACCGAACCCACGTAGGCGCGGGCTTCCAGGGTGCGGTTGTCGACCACCAGCAACGCAGCGGACGTACGTTCGGGCAGCTGCGAGAAGTACGACGACACCCGTTCTTCCAGCGTGCGCTGCAGGCCGATGTCCAGCGTGCTTTCGATCCGCGCCGCACGCGGCTGCGCCGAGCGCAGCCGTTGCGCCAGCAGCGCGGCATGCAGCGGCGGCTGCAGCGCGCGGGTGACCACCGGTTCGATGCGGGCATCGTCCACGTCGTCACGGCTCCACACGCCCAGCGCGACCATGCGCTCGAGCACCTTGTCGCGCGCGCGTTGTGCCGCTTCGGGGTGGCGGTCCGGGCGCAGCCGGCTGGGCGCCTGCGGCAACACCGCCAGCAACGCCGCTTCGGCCTGCGACAACCGCGCCGCCGGCTTGCCCAGGTAGGCCCAGCTGGCCGCCTCCACGCCTTCGATGGTGCCGCCATACGGTGCCCGTTCCAGGTACAGCGCCAGGATCTGCGCCTTGCTCAGGTGCACTTCCAGCTGCACCGCGCGCAGCATCTGCTTGGCCTTGCCCCACGGCGTCCGCGTATGCGGGTCGAGGATGCGCGCCACCTGCATGGTCAGGGTGGACCCACCGGACACGATCCGCCCCTGCAGCAGCCATTGCTTGCCGGCACGCAGCAGCCCCCACGGGTTGATCCCCGGGTGCCGCCAGAACCAGCGGTCTTCGTAATTGAGCAGGGCCTGCAGGTACAGCGGCGATACGCTGTCGATGGACGCCGGGTACCGCCACACGCCGTCGGCATCGGCGAACGCGCGCAGCGGCGTGCCGTCGCGGGCGACCACCAATGTGCTGGTGTCGCGCAGCTTCGGCAGCGGCGGTGGGAACGCCAGGTCCAGCACCAGCAGCAGGCTGAGCACGGCCACGGTGCCCCAGCGCAGCGTGGGCAACAGCCACGGCCGCGCCCGTCGTGCAAGGCGCTTGAAAGGGTATGACGTCATCGGCTGAACGACAGCGCGGTGCGGGCCATCGCCGTGGCGACGGCCCGCACCCGGCTCACGGTTGGACCACGGTCAACGTGGTCGGGTAGCTGCGGCCCACCCCACGCAGGTCGGGGCGGTACATGTCTTCCACCAGCGGCGGCGGCACCGTGTAGGTGCCCGGGCTGACCGCGCGCACCAGGTAGAACACCTTGGCGGTGCTGCCCCGCGACAGCTTCAGCGCGGCCACGTAGCGGTCGTCGCGGAACTCTTCGTGGCGCAGCGTGGCGGCATCGCCGCGGTCGTTGACGTTGAGTCCGTCCACCACTACGTCGGCCCACTGCTTGGCATCGCCCAGGTTGAAGTTCTCGATCTCCAGGCCCGCCGGCAGCAGGTCGGTGAGCAGCGCGTCCGGCATGTCCACGTTCGGGGTGATGCTGACCCGCACGATCAACGCCTCGCCTTCCTTCAGTGCACGCGGCGTCCACGGCTTGCCGTCGGTGGTGTACCAGGTGCGTTCCACGCCCAGGTGGCGGCTGTCCGGCTCCGGCGCGGTGCGCGGAATGCCGGCCACGTCCAGGCTGGCGAACATCGGCGGCTCCCCCTGCGGGGTGAAGCGCACGCCCTTGGCCAGCGCGGCGTAGTCGAAGCTGCGCCCGAACAGGCGACGCGCGGCGATGGCCTCCACCTCGCCGCCCACGGCCAGCTCGCCGGACACCAGCTTCTTCTGGTTGGCCGACAGGGCCTTGCCCAGGCGCGCGATGGCCACCTGTTCCTGCGTGCTCAACCACAACCCGCTGCTGCTGCGGCGTGCATCCAGGGCGCGGCCGAGGTCGACCGCTCGGGCGTCATAGCCCGGCTTGGACAGCTTGCGCTCGTGCAGCAGCGCGATCATCAACGCATCGTCGCGCACCGCGCTGCCGTAGTCACCGAAGTACTGCGGGCGCTCGCTGCTGGGCTTGGCGAAACCGGCGGCAATGGCCGCATCGCCGCGCTTGTGGTCGCCCTGCAGCGACAACGCGATGCCCAGGTGGACCAGCGGCAGGCCGGTCAGCGCCTTGCTGCGCTCGTTGTCGTACAGCGCGCGCAACGTGCCCAACGGCGCGCGGTTGACCCGGGCCAGCACGTATCCGGAATACGCCTGGTTGGCGAACTTGAGGTTCTCGCGGCGATCTTCACCGTAGAACTGGTTGCCACCGGACAGCAGGTCTTCGCTCAGGCGGTTGAGTGCCTTCTGCAGCACGGTGTCGGGCACCGCGAAACCACCGTCCTTGGCATCCAGCAGGAACTCGGCGATGTACGGAGTGAGCCACGGGTTCACATAGCCGTCGTCGCCCCACATCGAGAAGTTGCCGTTGGCCACCTGCATCGAGGCCAGCCGCCCGAACGCGCCTTCCATGCGCTCGCGGCGGGTCTTGGCATCCAGGCCATCGGCGCCGAGCATGGCCGAGGTCGCCTCGTCCAGCATCAGCGCCGCGTAGCCCTTGCTGGTGGTCTGCTCGGCGCAGCCATAGGGATACTTCAGTGCGTCGTTGAGCGCGCTGGCAAACGGAATCGGCGGCAGCGCGCTGACCAGCATGCGTGCGGTCACCGAATCGGTCATCAGGCCATCGGCCAGGCCGCTGCCCATCTCCACCGCACCCAGCGGGTCCAGCGTGCGGGTCTGCGAGCGCAGGATCTGCGGCCAGGCCGCGCGCACCGGCAGATCGTAACGGCGGTCTACCTTGAAGCCATTGCCGTCCACCCGCACCCGCACCTTGGCCACGGTATAGCCCTCGCGCGCGGTCAGCGGGAAGCTGAGGGAGGTCTTGGCGTCGGCCTTGAGCTGCAGCGTGCGGGTCGGCTCCCCCAGGGCGAGCGGACCGATGCCGTCGACGTGCACCTTGAACTCGCCCGGCGTGCCGGTGAAGTTCTGCACGTCCAGGGTGACCGTGCTGCGGTCGCCCGGTGCCATCACCCGCGGCATGCTGGCTTCGGCCAGGATCGGCGCGCGCACCACCGTTTCCACGTCGCGCTTGCCGTACTGGTCATCGGAATACACCACCGCCGACACGCGCAGAGTGCCGTTGAAGTCGGGCACCTTCAGCGCAATCCGGGCGATGCCCTTGGCATCGAGCTTCACCGGGCCCGAGAACAGGTCCACGGTCTGCACGCGCGCGGTGGGACGCTTGGCCTGCGGCATCGCCGCCAGTGCCATGTCGCCGCCGAACTTGAGCTTGCCGCTGCTGCCGTCGAAGCTTTCGATCACACGGCTGTAGATGTCATAGGCATCCACGTCCAGGCGGCGCTGCGCGAAGAAGTGGCCGGCCGCGTCGGGCACCGGGAAGCGGGTGATGTTGAGGATGCCCACGTCCACGGCCGACACGGTCACGTGCGCGACCTTGCCCGCCAGCTGCGGCGCGCTCACCGTCACCGGCAGGGTCTGCTCAGGGCGCATCTGCTTCGGCGCCGACAGGCCGACCGCGATCTGGCGCGCCTTGCGGTCCATCGGCACGTGCACCACGCCGACCGCACGGGCCGGGGTGATCTTGCTCGGCGCACTGCCGCCACGGAACACCAGCGCGGTGATGTAGACGTCGTGGCGCTCCCACTCGGCGGTGACCGGAATGTCGAAGGTGCTGCCCGGCTTGGCGTCGATCTCCTGCACGTACAGCATCTTGTCGCTTTCCACCATCAGGATGCCCTTGCCGGCATGCGGCGGGGTGACGGTGACGCGGACCTTGTCGCCGGCCTTGTAGCCGGTCTTGTCCAGGCCCAGCTTGATCTTGTCCGGGCGTGCATCCAGGCCCCGGTTGTCGTCGTTCCAGCTCCAGCCGGCGCGGAACGGATAGCGGCTGGTCAGCCCGGTGGTCGGATCGAACACCTCCAGGCGGTACTCGCCCCACTCCACCGGCAGGTCGACCGTGGTGGCCACGGTGCCGGCGTCGACGGTACGGGTGTCCTTGTTCTCGAAGCGGCGGGTGAAGTCGTAATCCCAGCGGTTGTCGTTGAAGGTCCAGTGGTAGTCGCGCAGCTCGCGCACTAGGGTGATCTTCAGGCCCTTGGCCGGCTGCGGCTTGCCCGCGGCGTCCACGCGCATCAGTTCGAAGCGCGCGGTGCTGTTGGCATCGGCGCCGTCATCGGGATTGAACAGCGGACGCACGCCGACCAGCGCCGGCGCCGGCCACATCACCCGCTTCAGGGTGCGGGTGACGGTGCGGCCACCGGTTTCGTACACGCTGCCGGAAACCACCACCGCGATCGGGGCGGTCGGCTTGACCTCGTCGGGCAGCGCCACGTCCTGGCGCAGCGTGCCGTCGGCGGGGAATTCGGTGTCGATGATGTCGCGTGCTTCGCGCGGCAACGCGATGGTGGGGTCACCGAAGAAGTAGCCCGGCAACGATTCCACCGGGGATTGCTCAGCCGCCACCGCCAGCCGTGCGGTGAAGCGGTTGCCGTCGGCGGGCGCGCCGTACAGATAGGCCGCATCGGCAATCAGCTTGAGCGGCTCACCCGGCTTGAGGGTCTTCTGGACACTGTCCAGGTCCAGCTTCATGCGCTCGGGCAGGAACTCCTCGATGCGCAGGGTCATGCCCTGGATGGCTTCCTTGCTGGCCGGGTTGGTGCGGAACTCCACCTGCCAGCGCCCGGTCGGGGCTTCGCTGGGGATGGTCTGTTCGAAGCTGAAGTAGCCCTGCTCGCCCGGCTGCAGGCGGGTTTCGCGGAAGGTCTTGCCGTCCGGCTGCTTCAGGCGCAGGAAGACCGGCTGCGGCTTGGTCGGCTTGCCATCGTTGTCGCGTAGCAGCGCGGAGATGCGCACCGTTTCGCCGGGGCGATACAGGTCACGGCCGGACCAGGCGAACACGTCGAACCAGGCGTTGTCGCGCCCGGCCACCGCGAACTCGCTCAGGTCCAGCGCCGGCTGATTGAACGGCAGCATCGAGGTGTCGGCACCGCTGCTGGCGATCAGCACGTGGCTGGCATCCAGGGTGTAGTTGAGCAGTGCGTTGCCGTTGCCGTCGGTGCTGCCCTTGAGCACCACCTCGCCCTTGCCGTCGAGGATGCGCAGCTCGATCTTCTTCAGCGCCGCCCCGCTCTGCAGCGAAGCGGTGTGCACGAACAGCTTGTCCTTGTAGGCGTGGGTGTGCAGGCCGATGTCGCTGACGGTGAAGAAGGCGGTGTCGAATTCGCTTTCGAACGAGCCGCTGCGCTTCATCACCGCGAAGTACAGGCCAGGCTCCTGCAGCTGCTTGATCTCCTGGGTGGGCAGGTAGGTCAGCACGCGTTCGTTCTGCTTGCCGCCCAGCACGAACCGGTTGACGTACACCGGCTCGGCCAGCTTGGACATCGGCACGCGATCGTCGTAGTCGCTGTCCAGGTCCCAGCTGCCGCGACGCCCGCCGCGCTGGTACTGGCTGAAGAAGGTGGGCAGCTGGTTCTCGCGCACGCGCAGGAACTCCACGTCCACTTCCTGCACGTTCACCGACACCACCGGCAGGCCGCGGCTGTCCTTGGCCGGCAGCACGCTGCCCTGCGAGGCGAAGCCGGCCACCGGTTTGAGTTCGCCGGTGAACACCTTCTGGCGCAGTTCCTTGCCGATCCGGCTGCCATCGGCGGCCAGCAGGTCGGGCGAGACGATCAGGTTGTATTCCTTGGCCGCCTCCACGAACGGGTAGCGCAGGGTCAGGCCGTCATCGGACAGGGTCCAGCTGCTGTCCTCGGTGCCCACCTTCTCGGCGAAGCGGACCAGCGCGTCGAAATCCTGGGTGCCCACCAGCGGGCGCGAGAACTCCAGCGCCAGCGATACGCCGTCGCCCTTCTGGTCGGGGTAGGCCCGCACCAGGGTGAACTCGCTGACCTTCTCGGCCTTGGCCGCGATCGGTGCACCGGACGGCGTGGGCAGCTGCCCGCTGTTGTTGCGGTTGCAGCCCCCGATGCCCATGGCCAGGCCGGCGACCAGCGCCAGGCCCGCGATTCCCTTCCAGCTCCACTGTCCGACCCGACTGCGGCTAGCCATGACGTCGCTCCTTGATCAAGGCGGCCAGTATAGAGGCCGACCCGCCTTGAGCGGTGTCCGGCGCGCGCGGGGCAAGGGTGGGGTGTGCGGCAGCCGACCAACGGTCGGTTGTGCGGTAGCCGACCAACGGTCGGCTCTACCCCGGCAGGTAGAGGTTTACGTAGTCGTGCACGGGCATCGCTTCCAGCACTACCGGGTCCAGCGAGGCGTCCAGGATGCGGCGCTGCTGCTGGGTCGGGTAGGTGGCGGTGAGGTGGGCGCGGAACTTGTCCTCCAGCAGCGGGATGCCCTCGGCGCGGCGGCGGGCGTGGCCCAGCGGGTACTCCACCTCCGCATCCAGGGTGCTGCCGTCGGTGAACGCCACCGCCAGCGCGTTGGCGATGCTGCGTTTGTCCGGGTCCAGGTAGTCGGCGGTGTAGCGCGGCTCCTCGACGCAGGTGATTTTCGCCCGCAGCGGATCGATGCGCGGGTCGGCAGCCACGTCGTCCTCGTAGTCCTCGGCCACCAGCCGGCCGAAGATCAGCGCGATGGCGACCATGTACTGCACGCAGTGGTCGCGGTCGGCCGGGTTATGCAGGGGGCCTGGCTTGTCGATGATGCGCAGGCAGGCCTGCTGGGTGCGCAGGGTGATGTGGGCGATGTCCTCGCTGCGCTTGCCGGCCGCGCGCATCCGCGCGTGCAGCTGCATCGCCGCCTCGACGGCGGTCTGCCCGTGGAATTCGGCCGGGTAGCTGATCTTGAACAGCACGTTTTCCATTACGTAGCTGCCATACGGGCGCTGGAAGCGGAACGGCTGCCCGCCGAAGCTGACGTCGTAGAAGCCCCAGGTGGGCGCGGTCAGCGCACTCGGGTAGCCCATCTCGCCCGCCGCGGCCATCAGCGCCAGCCGCACCGCGCGGCTGGTGGCATCGCCGGCCGCCCAGCTCTTGCGTGATCCGGTATTGGGCGCGTGCCGGTAGGTGCGCAGCGCCTGTCCGTCCACCCAGGCCAGCGACACCGCGTTGAGCATGCGCTCGCGGTCCAGGCCAAGCAGGTGCGCGACCACGGCGGTGGAGGCCACCTTGACCAGCACCACGTGGTCCAGCCCGACCCGGTTGAAGGCGTTTTCCAACGCCAGGCAGCCCTGGATTTCATGCGCCTTGACCATCGCCGCGAGCACGTCGCGCATGGTCAACGGCGGGCGCCGCAGCGCTTCGGCGTTGCGGCTGAGCCAGTCGGCCGTGGCCAGGATGCCGCCGAGATTGTCCGACGGATGGCCCCATTCGGCGGCCAGCCAGGTGTCATTGAAGTCCAGCCAGCGGACCATCGCGCCGATATTGAAGGCGGCCTGCACCGGGTCCAGTTCGAAGCGCGTGCCCGGCACGCGCGCGCCATTGACCACGCGGGTGCCAGGCACCAGCGGCCCCAGCAGCTTGCTGCAGGCGGGAAACGCCAGGGCCGCCAGGCCGCAGCCCAGGGTGTCGATCAGGCAGTGGCGCGCGGTGCTGAAGGCCAGCGGCGACTCCACCCGGAAGTCGCGCACGTAGTCCACGATGTCGGTCATGACCGCATCCCACGGCGGTCGCTGGTTGCTGCTGTTGTCGTGACCGGACATCGTGATCTCCTGTTGAACCTACAAGGTGTCGCCGGGTACCCGCACCGTACCTTCCATCAGCACGCGGGCACTGCGGCTCATGATGGCCTTGGTGACCGTCCACTGCCCGTCAACGAACGCCGCCTGTGCGCCCACCCGCAACGTGCCGGACGGATGCCCGAAGGTCACCGCCTCACGCTCGCCGCCACCGGCGGCCAGGTTGATCAGCGTGCCGGGGATCGCGGCTGCGGTGCCGATGGCGACCGCCGCGGTACCCATCATCGCGTGGTGCAGCTTGCCCATCGACAGCGCGCGCGCGTGCAGGTCGATGGCGCCGGCCGCTATCCGCTTGCCGCTGGAAGACACGTAGTCCTGCGCCGGCGCAACGAAGGCCACTTTGGGCGTGTGCTGGCGGGTGGCGGCCTGGTCGATGCTGTCGATCAGGCCCATGCGTACCGCACCGTGCGCGCGGATCGCCTCGAAGCGGGCCAGTGCGGCCTTGTCCTCGTTGATCGCCGGCTGCAGTTCGGTCCCGGTGTAGCCCAGGTCGGCCGCGTTGAGGAAGATGGTGGGAATGCCGGCAGTGATCATCGTCACCTGGAAGCTGCCCACGCCGGGCACATCCAGGGTGTCGACCAGGTTACCGGTCGGGAACATCGACCCGCCCTCGCCGTCGCCATCATCGGACGGGTCGAGGAACTCCAGCTGGATCTCCGCCGCCGGGAAGGTCACCCCGTCCAGTTCGAAATCGCCGATCTCCTGCACCTGGCCGTCCACGATGGGCACGTGCGCGAGGATGGTCTTGCCGATATTGGCCTGCCAGATCCGCACGGTGCAGGTGCCGTTGTGCGGAATGCGTGCCGGGTCGATGAAGCCGTTGCTGATCGCGAACGGGCCCACCGCCGTGCTGAGGTTGCCGCAGTTGCCGCTCCAGTCGACGAACGCGGTGTCGATGGCGACCTGGCCGTACAGATAATCCACGTCATGATCGGGCACCGACGCGGTGGCGATGATCACGCACTTGCTGGTGCTGGAGGTGGCCCCGCCCATGCCGTCGGTGTGCTTGCCATACGGGTCGGGCGAGCCGATCACGCGCATCAGCAGCGCATCGCGGGCCGGGCCCGGCACCTGCGCCGGCACCGGCAGGTCCTGCAGCCGGAAGAACACGCCCTTGCTGGTGCCGCCACGCAGGTAGGTGGCGGGAATGCGGAGTTGCGGGAGATGGGTCATGACGTTGAGCGCTCTGCCAGGTTGAAGTGAACTCGACCACGCCACGCGGCGCCCATCCGGCGACGGATGTGCATCAGGACGCGTCCAGAACCAGCGCGTCCAGTCCGCGCCGGGCATTCCAGATGCGGATCACCTGGATCCACGCAGCGTGTTCAATGTAATAGACAAGATGGTCGTCAAAATGACGTATCGGATGGAACCGCAGCGGCATTCCCGTTGTCGCCAACAGATCCGCGTGCCGCGTCGATCCCGCGCCAGGATGCCGTTCGAGCATGGCGACCGTGGCTTCCAGCGCGTCAATGAAGCTCAGTTCGAGCGTCATGCCACCGTGCTGGGCGTACCACGCGGCCGCGTCATCAGCGTCCTGCACCGCCAGCGGATGCCATCGCGCACGCGTCATTTCCCCGCGCGCGCCCTTGCACGTTTCCGCATCTGCTCAAAATGACCAGGCTCAAGGGGCGCCGCCGGTCCGGAGGCAAGTCCGTCGGCGATCAACTGCCGCAGCAGATCCTCCGCCTTGCGCCGCTGGCGTTGGCGAATGAGATCACGCACGTAGTCGGAGGTGCTGGAATACCCTCCTTCGCTGACTTCCTCATCGACGAACTGCTTGAGTGGGTCGGTGAGCGAGATGTTCATGGTGGCCATGAAAGCCCTCTTGGCAATTTTTGCCATCAAAGTGTGCGCCTGCGGCCTCACGGCCGCAAGCGCATGCCGTTCATGCTTCACGCCACCTGCGCAGCTTCCAGGAAGTCCTGGGCGAAGCGCTGCAGTACGCCGCCGGCCTCGTAGATGGACACCTCCTCGGCGGTGTCCAGCCGGCAGGTGACCGGCACCCTCAGCTGTTCGCCGTTGCGGCGGTGGATCACCAGGGTGAGCTCGGCGCGCGGCACCCGCGCGCCGATCACATCGAAGGTCTCGGTGCCGTCGATGCCCAGCGTCCTGCGGTTCACGCCTTCCTTGAACTCCAGCGGCAGCACGCCCATGCCGATCAGGTTGGTGCGGTGGATGCGCTCGAAGCCTTCGGCCGCAATCGCCTCCACGCCGGCCAGGCGCACGCCCTTGGCGGCCCAGTCGCGCGAGCTGCCCTGGCCGTAGTCGGCACCGGCGATGATGATCAGCGGCTGCTTGCGCGCCATGTAGGTTTCAATGGCCTCCCACATGCGGGTGACCTGCCCTTCCGGCTCCACGCGCGCCAGCGAGCCCTGCTTCACCTGGCCATCGACCACGGCCATTTCGTTGATCAGCTTGGGGTTGGCGAAGGTGGCGCGCTGCGCGGTGAGGTGGTCGCCGCGGTGGGTGGCGTAGGAATTGAAGTCCTCTTCCGGCAGGCCCATCCTGGCCAGGTATTCACCGGCGGCGCTGCTGGCCATGATCGCGTTGGACGGCGACAGGTGGTCGGTGGTGATGTTGTCGCCGAGCACGGCCAGCGGCCGCATGCCACTGAGCGAGCGTGCACCGGCCAGTGCGCCTTCCCAGTACGGCGGGCGGCGGATGTAGGTGCTCTGCGCGCGCCACGCATACAGCGGGCTGATCGGCGCGCCGTGCTCCACCTTGAAGGTGAACATCGGGTCGTAGACCTGGCGGAACTGTTCCGGCTTGACGCAGGCCTTCACCACCGCATCGATCTCGGCGTCGCTGGGCCACAGGTCCTTCAGCGTGATCGGGTTGCCATCGGCATCATGGCCCAGCGCGTCCTTCTCGATATCGAAGCGCACGGTACCGGCGATCGCATAGGCCACCACCAGCGGCGGCGAGGCCAGGAACGCCTGCTTGGCGTACGGATGGATGCGTCCGTCGAAGTTGCGGTTGCCCGACAACACCGCCGTGGCGTACAGGTCGCGGTCGATCACTTCCTGCTGGATTTTCGGGTCCAGCGCGCCGCTCATGCCGTTGCAGGTGGTGCAGGCGAAGGCCACGATGCCAAAGCCCATCTGTTCCAGGTCGCCCAGCAGGCCGGCCTCTTCCAGGTACAGCTGCACGGCCTTGGAACCGGGCGCCAGCGAGCTCTTCACCCACGGCTTGCGGGTCAGGCCGGCGCGGTTGGCGTTGCGCGCCAGCAGCGCGGCGGAAATGACATTGCGGGGGTTGCTGGTGTTGGTGCAGCTGGTGATGGCGGCAATGATCACCGCGCCATCGGGCATCAGCCCCTGTTCCTGTTCCAGCTTGCCCGAGGCCAGCTTGGCTTCGTCGGCGATGCCGCGTGCGGCCAGGTCGCGGGTGGCCACGCGCTTGTGCGGGTTGGACGGGCCGGCCATGTTGCGCACCACGCTGGACAGGTCGAACTGCAGCACGCGCTCGTACTGCACGTTGGCCAGGTCGTCCGACCACAGGCCGGTGGCCTTGGCGTAGGTCTCCACCAGCTGCACCTGGGCTTCCTCGCGGCCGGTCAGGCGCAGGTAGTCCAGGGTCTGCTGGTCGATGGAGAACATCGCCGCAGTGGCGCCGAACTCCGGGGTCATGTTGGAAATGGTGGCGCGGTCGCCGATGGTCAGCGCGGTGGCGCCTTCACCGAAGAACTCGATCCACGCCCCCACCACGCGTTCCTTGCGCAGGTACTCGGTCAGCGCCAGCACGATGTCGGTGCAGGTGATGCCCGGCTGCGGGCGGCCGGTCAGTTCCACGCCGATGATGTCGGGCAGGCGCATCCACGAGGCGCGGCCGAGCATCACGCTTTCGGCTTCCAGGCCGCCCACGCCGATGGCGATCACGCCCAGCGCGTCCACGTGCGGGGTGTGGCTGTCGGTGCCCACGCAGGTATCGGGGAAGGCCACGCCGTCGCGCACCTGCACAACCGGGGACATCTTCTCCAGGTTGATCTGGTGCATGATCCCGTTGCCCGGCGGAATCACGTCGACGTTCTTGAACGCCTTCTTGGTCCAGTTGATGAAGTGGAACCGGTCTTCGTTGCGACGGTCCTCGATGGCGCGGTTCTTCTCGAACGCGGCCTTGTCGAAGCCGGGGAACTCCACCGCCAGCGAGTGATCGACAATCAGCTGGGTCGGTACCACCGGGTTGATCTGGGCCGGGTCGCCACCGGCGTCGGCGATGGCGTCACGCAGGCCGGCCAGGTCCACCAGCGCGGTCTGGCCGAGGATGTCATGGCACACCACGCGCGCGGGGAACCACGGGAAGTCCAGGTCCTGGCGGCGCTCGATCAGCTGCCGCAGCGAGGCCTCGAGGGTCGCCGGGTCGCAGCGGCGCACCAGGTTTTCCGCCAGCACGCGCGAGGTATACGGCAGCGTGGCATAGGCGCCGGGCTGGATCGCATCGACCGCGGCCCGGGTATCGAAATAGTCCAGCGCGGTGCCGGGGAGATTCTTGCGGTACTGAGTATTCATGGCTGGCGATAGCTGCTTGTTGGCGGGCCGGGGCGTCGTTACACCGGCAAAAAGGGAGTGGCGACGCCGCAACGGAGACGGGCTGGCATGGCCAGCCCGCTCCGCGTTGCACCCGTTACCGGGTGCGGGAGGAACACATCACCTGCGCTGGTCGATCGGCACGAAGGCCTGGTCTTCCGGGCCGGTGTAGTTGGCGCTGGGGCGGATGATCTTGCCGTCGATGCGCTGCTCGATGATGTGCGCGCTCCAGCCGGAGGTGCGCGCGATGACGAACAGCGGGGTGAACATCGCCGTCGGCACGCCCATCATGTGGTAGCTGACTGCGCTGAACCAGTCCAGGTTCGGGAACATCTTCTTGATGTCCCACATCACCGTTTCCAGACGCTCGGCGATATCGAACATCTTCACGTTCTGCTGCTCGGCCGACAGGTCGCGCGCCACTTCCTTGATCACGTTGTTGCGCGGATCGCTCACGGTGTACACCGGGTGGCCGAAGCCGATCACCACTTCCTTGCGCTCGACACGGGCCTTGATGTCGGCCTCGGCGTCGTCCGGGCTGTCGTAGCGCTTCTGCACCTCGAAGGCCACTTCATTGGCGCCGCCGTGCTTGGGACCCCGCAGCGCGCCGATGCCGCCGGTGATGCAGCTGTACATGTCGCTGCCGGTGCCGGCGATGACGCGGCAGGCAAAGGTGGAGGCGTTGAACTCGTGCTCGGCGTACAGGATCAGCGAGGTATGCATCGCCTTCACCCACGAATCCTGCGGCTTTTCGCCATGCAGCAGGTGCAGGAAGTGGCCGCCGATGGAGTCATCGTCGGTTTCCACGTCGATGGCGCGGCCGCTGTGGCTCCAGTGGTACCAGTACAGCAGCATCGAGCCCAGGCAGGCCATCAGCTTGTCGGCGATGTCGCGTGCGCCCGGATGGTTGTGGTCGTCCTTCTCCGGCTGCACGCAGCCCAGCACCGAGACGCCGGTGCGCATCACGTCCATCGGGTGCGCCGACGGCGGCAGTTCTTCCAGCGCGGCCTTGACCGCGGCCGGGATGCCACGCAGCGACTTCAGCTTGGCCTTGTAGGCCACCAGCTCGGCGCGGGTGGGCAGCTTGCCGTGCACCAGCAGGTGGGCGATTTCCTCGAACTCGCTGGTATTGGCCAGGTCCAGGATGTCGTAGCCCCGGTAGTGCAGGTCGTTGCCGCTGCGGCCGACAGTGCACAGCGCGGTGTTGCCCGCTGCGGTGCCCGACAGGGCGACGGACTTCTTCGGCTTGAAGCCGGGGGCGGTGGTTGCTGCTTCGCTCATGATCCCTCCAGAAAACAAGTGGTGCGACGTTACTTCTTGGCGGCGAACAGCGCATCGAGCTGCTGCTCGAAGGCGTGGTAGCCGATACGGTCGTACAGCTCTTCGCGCGTCTGCATCGCATCGACCACATTACGCTGGTGGCCGTCGCGGCGGATGGTCTCATACACGTTCTCGGCGGCCTTGTTGGCGGCGCGGAACGCGGACAGCGGGAACAGCTGGATGGCAACGCCGGCCGAGGCCAGTTCGTCGCGGGTGAACAACGGGGTCTTGCCGAACTCGGTGATGTTGGCCAGCACCGGCACCTTCACCGCGTCGACGAAGCGGCGGTAGGTGGCCAGGTCGTAGGCGGCCTCGGCGAAGATGCCGTCGGCACCGGCCTCGACGCAGGCGATGGCACGTTCGATCGCCGCATCCACGCCGTCCACCTGGATGGCATCGGTGCGCGCGATCAGGAAGAAGTCCGGGTCGGTCTTGGCGTCGGCGGCCGCCTTCACGCGATCGACCATCTCGCCCTGGGTGACGATTTCCTTGCCCGGGCGATGACCGCAGCGCTTGGCGCCCACCTGGTCTTCGATATGGCAGGCGGCCGCGCCGGCCTTGATCAGCGACTTCACGGTCCGCGCGATGTTGAACGCGCTGGGGCCGAAGCCGGTGTCGATGTCCACCATCAGCGGCAGGTCGCACACATCGGTGATGCGGCGCACGTCGATCAGCACGTCTTCCAGGGTGTTGATGCCCAGGTCCGGCAGGCCCAGCGAACCGGCGGCGACGCCGCCACCGGACAGGTAAATGGCGCGGTAGCCGGCGCGCTGCGCCAGCAGGGCGTGGTTGGCGTTGATCGCGCCGATCACCTGCAGGGGCGATTCGGCAGCCAGTGCAGCGCGGAAACGGGCGCCAGCGGAAGAAACAGGGGTGCTCATCGGGCAGCATTCCAGGGTGGTTGACGGGAGTGAAGGCGCAAGGGCCGTGCCAAGTGCCAAGTGTCTGATTTGATTGAGACAGTGCGGCAACACACATGTTTCACCGTGCAACATTGAAACACCTGTAACATGGATGGAACTGAAACATTGAAACGCCACCATGTCGATCAGCCTGCCCCGCCACCGTTCCCGCCTGCCCGACCCCGACGGCGGCAACCTGCCGGTGATCTGGACCGTCAGCGTCTCGCGCCTGACCGGGCTGCTGGGCGATGTGATCCCCGAGTTCGACCGCCGCGCCCGGATCGTGCCGATCAACCTGGGCTTCGAGGAAGCGGTGGACGTGATCGGCCAGCGCCTGCGCCGCGAGCACTGCGACGTGGTGATCGCCGGCGGCTCCAACGCGGCGTATCTGCGCAGCCGGCTGGAGGTGCCGCTGGTGCCGATCCAGGCCAACGGCTTCGACCTGATGGAGGCGCTGGCGCGGGCGCGCCGGATCGCGCCCCGGATCGGGCTGGTCACCCACGCCACCGACGTGCCCACCTTCGGCAGCTTCCAGCACAGTTTCGGACTGGACATCGAACACCGCCGCTTCGTGACCCGTGAAGACGCCCGCGACTGCATCGCCGACATGCGCGCCAACGGCATCGAGGTGATCGTCGGCACCGGCATGGCCATCGACCATGCCGAACAGGTGGGCCTGCCCGGCGTGCTGCTGTACTCGGCCGATTCGGTGCGCCAGGCGTTCGAGCACGCGCTGGAACTCACCCAGACCCTGGCCCGGGTGGGCGCCCCCTCGCCGCGGCGTCGCCCGCCGGCCCGGCGCCGCGAAACCGACCACGCGCTGCTCGGCGACAGCACCGCGATGCAGCAGGTCCGCGACCGTATCGCGCTGTACGCCCCGCACGACAGCACGGTGCTGGTCACCGGCGCGACCGGCACCGGCAAGGAGCTGGTGGCCCGGCAACTGCACGGCGCCAGTGGCCGGCGCGGGCGTTTTGTCGCGCTCAACTGCGGGGCCATCAGCGAATCGCTGCTGGAAGCCGAGCTGTTCGGCTACACCGAAGGTGCCTTCACCGGCGCACGACGCGGCGGCCGTGTCGGCCTGGTCGAGGCCTCCGATGGCGGCACTCTGTTCCTGGACGAGATCGGCGAATTGCCGCTGCCGTTGCAGACGCGGCTGCTGCGGGTACTGGAGGAGCGCGAAGTGCTGCGCGTGGGTGCCACCGAACCTACCCCGGTGGACGTGCGCGTAGTAGCGGCCACGTTGCAGACGCTGGAATCGCTGGTGGAGGCGCAGCGCTTCCGCCGTGACCTTTACTACCGCCTGGCTGCGCTGCGGATCGCGCTGCCGACCCTGCACGAACGCCGCGAGGACGTGCCGCTGCTGCTGGAACACTTCTTCAGCCTGCTGGGCGGCACGCCGTCGCCGCTCGCCGCCCCGGCGCTGCAGCGGCTGTGCGATTACCCGTGGCCGGGCAACGTGCGCGAGCTGCGCAACATGGTCGACCGGTTGCGCATCCACTGGCCGCACGGGCGCGGCGAACTGCCGTTGGCGCAGATGCAGGCCTGGCTGCCGGAGCTGGCGTCCTCGCCCGTCGCCGCGCGCGCCGTGGCAGACGCAGCGCCGGACGGCCTGCCCCAGCGCGCGGCCACGCGCCCCGGCAACGACACGCTGCAGCAGCTGCTCGATGCCCACGGCGGCAACCGTGAGCAGGTCGCCCAGGCGCTGGGCGTGTCGCGTACCACGCTGTGGCGCTGGCTGCGCAGCACCACCGGGTAAGGACGCGGCTACGCCACCCCGCGCAGGTCCACCGTGGGCCGGTGCGCTGCCGAGCCATCCCAGTCCACCGCCAGCCCCGCTGCGGTGAACGCATCCACGATCCTGCGCCCGACCTGCTCCATGGCAGCGCTGGCACCCTCCGGCCCGGCCCAGAAACCCAGGCTCAGATCGCTGCTGCGCTTGGCGCGGTTGAGGTCCTGCCGGGTGTAGAAGCACAGGCCGAGCAGGCCGGCCTCCATGCCGCCACGTTCGATGAACTGCTGGGCGGTGTCGGTGAAGCCATCCTCCTGGGTCAGGCCAACGTCCTGCGCGGTGACGATGCCCTGGTCGTCCAGGCGGGCGAACACCGCGGTGATCTTCGCGTGGGCGGCGCGCCAGTCGGCGGCCCGCATCTTCTGCGGCGGCCGGGGCTCGGCCTGTACCGGAATGGGATAGCCGGTCACCGCAGACAGCAGCGCCTGCACTTCCGGCACCATCGCGTTGACGACGATATGGTTGCCACCGCCGTCGTGCACCGCCGGGTTTGCACCGGCGTCGAGCAGCATCTGCACCGGGGCGCACGCCAGCGCGAATTCAGCGGCCAGGTACAACGCGGTCCGCCCACCGCCACCGAGGTGTTCCAGCGGGCTTCCTGCATCGATGAGCAAGCGCAGGACCTGCAGATGCTGGGCTGCCGGGGTGTCATGGGTTGCGCGCGCCGCACATTCCAGCGCAGTGAAGCCGTAGGCGTCTTCCGCGCTGACATCGGCGCCCGCCGCAAGGGCGGCCTGCACTGCCGCCACGTCGGCCGCCAGGGCGGCCGCGCACAGATCGATGGCAGGCGAAGAAGTGGATGCGGTCGTCATGCAGCAGGTCCGTACGTAGATGGATTCCTCCGCAAGTATGCAGGCGCCCGCATCGCAGGCGCTGCGCGCCCCTGTTCACGCCATCGGCGAAGCGCCGCGTCCGGTCCACAGCGCATAACGCCCCGCACCCAGCACACACACCCACGCCAGGGCCACGCCCAATGGCACCTCCGGCAGATACAGGAACCAGCTCAGCCAATCCATCGGTCCCAGGCCGGCCGGGATGCGCCCGATACCGTCGGTGACGGCCGCGACCGCGCAGATCATCATCAGCGCTGTGGCCGACAGGCGCGGCACCACACCGAGCACCAGGGTGGTGCCCAGCACCCATTCCACCATCGCCACTGCAGGGGCGCTGACCGCCGGCCACGGGATACCCGCCTCCACCAGTGTGGCCAGCATGCGATCCCTGCCGTCGTCGGTGAACAGCTTGTTCCATCCCGATACGGCGAACATGGTGCCCGAAGCGATGCGCGACAGCAGTAACAGCAGCGAAGGGGCGATACGGGATTCAGCAGGCAGGACAAAAGGAAACATGGCAGGGCGGTTCCAAGGCAGACATCGTCGTCCGCCCGATCCTAACCGGCGCCTTCCCACCCGGCGCGCCCCGTGCGGTCTGCGATGGACGCGCCCTTACGGGAACAGCAACCGCTTGCTCCACTGCCCGTCGTGATCGACCTCATAGCACCAGCGCTCGTGCAGCCGGAACTGCGCGCCGTACCAGAACTCGATCCGCTGCGGCACCACGCGCAGCCCGCTCCAGCCCTCCGGGCGTGGCACCTCGCGGTCGGCGAAGCTGGCCTCGGTGGTGGCCACGCGCGCGTCGAACTCCTCGCGCGATGCCAGTGTCTTTGACTGCAGCGACGCCCATGCGCCGATCTGGCTCATGCGCGGCCGCGAGGCGAAGTAGGCATCGGCTTCGGCATCGTCCACCTGCTCGACATGGCCTTCGATCCGCACCTGGATGCCCGCCTCGCGCAGGCTGCGCCACAGAAACAGCAGGGCGGCGCGCGGGTTGCTGCGCAGTTCGCGGCCCTTGTGGCTGTCCAGATGCGTATAGAACACGAACCCGCGCGCGTCGAAGGCCTTCAGCAGCACGGTGCGTGCCGACGGCTGGCCGCTGGTGTCGGCCGTGGCCACGGTCATCGCATTGGGTTCGATTTCCGCGCTGCGCTTGGCTTCCTCGAACAACGCGGCAAAGGTGGACAACGCTTCGGTATACAGATCGGTCATGGTTGGTTTCTTGCCATTCGATTTGGGTTTATTGTCACCGCATGCCTGCCAACGCGTACATGCCCCGCAACAAAGGATTTCCCGATGCACTGGTCGCCCAGGCACTGGACGATGCGCTGGCAGCAGGTTCGGGGGTACCAGTATTGGCGATCAGCGGGCTGCAGGGCAGCGGCAAATCGACGCTGGCCGCCCAGGTGGTGGCGTTGGCCGAACAGCGCGGGCTGCGCGCCGCCGCCCTGTCCATCGATGATTTCTACCTCACCCGCAGTGACCGCCAACGCCTGGCCCGCCAGGTGCATCCGCTGCTGCTCACCCGGGGCCCACCGGGTACGCACGACCTGCCGCTGGCCCATGCCACCCTGGACGCCATCGCCGCACGCCAGCCGGTGGCCTTGCCACGGTTCGACAAGCTGGCCGACGAACGCGTGGCACGGGCCGATTGGCCACAGGTGCACGGCCCACTGGACCTGCTGGTGTTCGAAGGCTGGTTCCTGGGCACGCCTGCCCAGCCCGAAGCGGACCTGCAGCCGCCCTTGAACGCCCTGGAGCGCGACGCCGACGCCGACGGACGCTGGCGGCAGTGGTGCAACCAGGCGCTGGCCGCGCACTACCCGGCGCTATGGCAGCGCTGCGACCGCCTCTGGTTCCTGCAGCCGCCCACCTTCGCGGTGGTGCCGCGCTGGCGCTGGCAGCAGGAACAGAAACTGCAGGCCGCCCAACCCGAACGCAGCAGCATGAGCCGCGCCCAGCTGGAGCGCTTCGTGCAGTACTACGAACGGGTGAGCCGGCAGGCGCTGCGCACCCTGCCCGGCCTGGCCGACCGGATCATCGCGCTGGACGAGCAGCGGCAGGTGGTCACGGCACCTGCGTAAGCGGCACCGACGCCGTTCCCGGTCGAACCGACCGGGCGGCCATCGGTTGCCCTCATCCGACCACGAAGGTCACGCGCAGGTTGACCCGCCATTCGGTGATGTTGCCCTCCCCGTCGGTGACCACCTTGGTTTCGTTGATCCATGCGCCCTGGATGCCCTTGACCGTTTCGGACACCTTCTTCAGCCCGCTGCGCACCGCGTCTTCGACGCTGGTCTTGGAGGACGCATTGATCTCGATGATTTTGGCCACTGACATGGGCACGCTCCGGCTGCCTGCGGGACATTCCGCAGCCCCCACCATGGGGGCCGGCGCGTAAAGGCCACGGCACGGAAATGTTAGGATCGGGGGTAATGAACCCTGCTCCGAACCTGATCCTGATTGGCCCGATGGGCGCCGGCAAAACCTGCATCGGGCGCCGCCTGGCCGAGCGCTTCACGCTGGACTTCGTGGACGCCGACCAGGCCATCGTGGACGCCGCCGGGGCCAGCATCCCGGCGATCTTCGAGCACTCCGGCGAGGCCGGCTTCCGCCAGTACGAACGCCAGGCGCTGCAGACCCTGCTGCGCGGGCGCAACCAGCTGGTCTCCACCGGCGGCGGCGCCGTGCTGGACCCCGACAACCGCGCCATCATCGCCGAGCGCGGTTTCGTGGTGTACCTGCGGGTCAGCGTGGCCGGGCAGCTGGAGCGGCTGGCGCGCGACCGGACCCGGCCGCTGCTTCAGCGCCCGGACCGCGAGCAGGTCCTGCACGACATGGCCGCGCTGCGTGACCCGCTGTACCGCGCACTGGCCGACCTGACCCTGGACACCGACCTCTACACCCCCGCCGAGGCCACCGCGCAGCTGGTGCTGCGACTGGCCGCCCAATGGCAGCGACAGGACCCATCCGCATGACCCCCGCCCCCCGTACCGTCGCCGTTGGCGGCGACACGCCCTACACCATCCATATCGGCCCCGGCCTGCTGGGCCAGGGCGAGTTGCTCGCCCGCCATGTGCGCGGCCGCCACGTGCTGCTGCTCAGCGACTCCTCGGTGGCTCCGCTGTACCTGGCCGGCGTGAAAGCGGCACTGCTCGCCGCGCGCCCGGAGCTGCTGATCGGCGAACTGGTGCTGCCCGCCGGCGAAGCGTCCAAGACCCTGGCCAACTTCGGTGCAGCCATCACCGCGCTGGCCGCGCTGGGCGCGACCCGCGATGCCTGCGTGCTCGCCCTGGGCGGCGGCGTGGCCGGCGACCTGGCCGGGTTCGCCGCGGCCTGCTGGATGCGCGGCGTCGACTGCGTGCAGCTACCCACCTCGTTGCTGGCGATGGTCGACTCTTCGGTAGGCGGCAAGACGGCGGTGGACATTCCCGAAGGCAAGAACCTGGTCGGTGCGTTCCACCCGCCGCGTGCGGTGATCGCCGACACGGCCGCACTGCGGACCCTGCCGCCGCGCGAACTGCGCGCCGGGCTGGCCGAGGTGATCAAGTACGGCGCCATCCGCGACCCGCTGTTCTTCCAGTGGCTGCAGGCCGAACACGCCGCGTTGCTGGCCGGCGACGATACCGCGCTGGCCCAGGCGATCGCACGCAGCTGCGAGCACAAGGCCGAGATCGTCGCCCGCGACCCGCATGAAAAGGGCGAACGCGCCCTGCTCAACCTGGGCCACACCTTCGGCCATGCCATTGAAACCGAACAGGGCTATGGCGCGCCCGGCAACGACAACCTCAACCACGGCGAAGCGGTGGCGGTGGGCATGGTGCTGGCCGCGCGCCTGTCCGCACAGCTGGGCATGAGCAGCGAGGCCGACACCGCGCAGCTGCGCGACCTGCTGCTGCGCTACGAACTGCCGGTGGAAATTCCCGCCGGGCTGGCCCCCGAGGCACTGCTGGCGCGCATGCGCCTGGACAAGAAGAACATCGCCGGGCGTCTGCGGCTGGTGCTGTGGCGGGGCATCGGCCGCGCCGAAGTGGTGGCCGACGTCGACGAAGCCGACGTGCTGCGCGTACTGGCCGCGGCCTGACCTGCGACCGTTGGCCGCAGGTGGGGTGGCCCGCTACGGTCTGCCCCGGCGTTCACGGCTACAATCGCGGCCATGCGCGTCTTCCTGCAGCACCACCCCGGCGGCACTGAACCGGCCCGCTACCTGCAGCTGACCCTGCAGCCGGACCTGTTCGGCAGCTGGGAACTGCTGCACGAATCGGGCGTGGTGGGCGGTCGCGCGCGGTTGCGTTGCGAGGTGTTCGCGCAGGCCGAGCCTGCCCAGCGCGCCTTCGAAAAGACGCGCGATATCCACCTGCAACGTGGCTACCAGATCACCTACACCAGCGGCGTCGCGCCGCGCTGAGCGTCGGCACAGCCCCGCTCTTTCACCCCGGCCCCGCGCCACCAGAGTCCAAGGAAGCGTTACGTGACCAGCCCCTCCCGCCATGATCGCCTGCTGCGCGCCCTGCGCCGCGAACCGGTGGACTGCACCCCCGTCTGGCTGATGCGCCAGGCCGGCCGCTACCTGCCCGAGTACCGTGCCACCCGCGCCAAGGCCGGCAGCTTCCTGGCCATGGCCAAGAATCCCGACATCGCCTGCGAAGTGACCCTGCAGCCGCTGCGTCGCTTCGACCTGGATGCGGCGATCCTGTTCTCGGACATCCTCACCATTCCCGACGCGATGGGCCTGGAGCTGTACTTCGTCGACGGCGAAGGCCCCAAGTTCCGCCACCCGGTGCGCGACACCGCCGCCATCGCCAGACTGGCCGTGCCGGACATGGAAACCGAACTGCGCTACGTCATGGACGCGGTCCGCGTGATCCGCCGCGAACTCGACGGCAGCGTGCCGCTGATTGGCTTCTCCGGCAGCCCGTGGACGCTGGCCTGCTACATGGTCGAAGGCGGCGGCAGCAAGGACTTCGCCCGCATCAAGGCGATGGCCCTGAACGAACCGGCCGCCCTGCACCAGCTGCTGTCGGTGGTCACCGACGCGGTCATCGCCTACCTCGCCGCCCAGCGCGCCGCCGGCGCCCAGGTACTGCAGGTCTTCGACACCTGGGGCGGCGTGCTCAGCCCCGGCATGTACCGCGAATTCTCGCTGCGCTACCTGACCCGCATCGCCCAGGAACTCGAACGCGGCCAGGGCGACCAACGCACCCCGCTGATCCTGTTCGGCAAGGGCACCGGCCTGCACCTGGGCGCACTGGCCGACACCGGCGCCGACGCCCTCGGCGTGGACTGGACCCTGGACCTGTCCGACGCGCTCACCCGCACCGGCGGCAAGGTCGCCCTGCAGGGCAACCTGGACCCCGCCACCCTGTACGGCAACCCCGAAGCCATCGAACGCGCCGCCAGCCGCGTGCTCGACAGCTACGCCGACGGCAACGGCGGCTCCCGCGAAGGCCACGTGTTCAACCTCGGACACGGCATGTCCCCCGACATGAACCCCGACCACGTGGGCGTACTGGTCGACGCCGTGCACCGGTTGAGCAAGCGCTGATCGATCCGCGCGGAGGGCAGCCGACCAACGGTCGGCTCTACCCCCCGAGCACCCCGCAACGGTAGAGCCACCCCATGGGTGGCTACCCCCAGCGCCACAACCAGTAGAGCCACCCCATGGGTGGCTGCACGCAGGCGACGCCGAGCACCGGTAGAGCAAGCGCCGATTGATCGGCACGAATAGCAGCCGACCAACGGTCGGCTCTACCCCCCAAGCATCCCCGAAGCCGGCAGCCCCCATGCGCCGCACCCGGTAGAGCCACCCCACGGGTGGCTGCACGCAACCCCAAAACATCATCAGCCACGCATCGCGTGGCTCTACCGCTGTTGCCATGCGCACCGACACCGTGTCGGGGGCTGGCGTGGGTGGGTTGGCGGGACCGTTGGGCGCCATGGATGGCGCCCACGAGCCTCCAGGGGTGAGAGCGCATTGCTTGCGAGGCACTGCCTCGCATGCGCTCGAACGCACAGCCGCCAGCGGCTGGGCCGGACCGCGGAGCGGGATTTACGGCGTGTCCCGCCAACCCACCCACGCCAGCCCAGCCAGGTCACCACCACATCAACAGCTTCGGCTTCGGCTTCGGCTCTGGCTCTGGCTCTAGCTCTGCATCCACCTCCGAAAAAACTTTGCCAATCCAGCTCACAACCGCCTCTTGACCGCACCCTGATCCCACATCGGCGATCATGTGCGCCTCGTTGATGAAGGCACCCACGATGACGACCAGCAGCTACGCCTCGATCCGGCCCCTGTTGTGGCTCGTATCGCTGGCGATCTTCATGCAGATGCTGGACTCCACCATCGTCAACACCGCCCTCCCCGCCATGGCCCGCAGCCTCGGCGAAAGCCCCCTGCAGATGCAGTCGGTCGTCTTCAGCTACGCCCTCGCCGTCGCCACCTTCATCCCCGCCTCCGGCTGGATCGCCGACCGCTTCGGCACCCGGCGCACCTTCCTCGTCGCCATCATCCTGTTCACCCTCGGCTCGCTCGCCTGCGCCCTGGCCCAGACCCTCCACCAGCTCGTCGGCGCCCGCGTCCTGCAGGGCATCGGGGGCGCCATGCTCCTCCCCGTCGGCCGCCTCGCCGTCATGCGCTCGGTCTCACGCGAAGAATTCCTCCGCGCCATGAGCTTCATCGCCATCCCCGCCCTCATCGGCCCCCTCATCGGCCCCACCCTCGGTGGCTGGCTCGTCGAAGTCGCCTCCTGGCACTGGGTCTTCCTGATCAACCTCCCCATCGGCGTCATCGGCTACATCGCGGCCATGAAGGTCATGCCCGACCACTACGCCGAACACCGCACCCGCTTCGACATTGCCGGCTACCTCATGCTCGCCTTCGGCATGGTCGTCCTGTCGCTCGCCCTCGACGGCATCTCCGGCATGGCCACCCCGCATGCCCTGGTCATGCTCATGACCGTAGCCGGCCTGGCCGCCCTGGTCGGCTACTGGCTGCATGCCGCCAACTCCACCGCCCCGCTGTTCTCGCTGGCCCTGTTCCATGTCCCCAGCTACCGCATCGGCATCCTCGGCAACCTGTTCTCGCGCATCGGCAGCAGTGCCATGCCGCTGCTGATCCCACTGCTGCTGCAGGTTGGCATGGGCATGAGCCCGATGAATGCCGGCCTGCTCATGATCCCGGTCGCCGCCGCCGGCATGGTCTCCAAACGCTACGCCGTCAAACTGGTCGAACGCTTCGGCTACCGCCGCGTGCTGATGGTCAACACCGTGCTGGTCGGCCTGGCCATGGCCAGTTTCATCTTCATGACCCCCGGCCAGCCGCTGTGGGTCCGCGTCGTCCAGCTGGCCCTGTTCGGCGCGGTCAACTCGCTGCAGTTCACCGTCATGAACACCGTCACCCTGCGCGACCTCGACCGCGACTTCGCCAGCGCCGGCAACAGCCTGCTGTCGATGGTGATGATGCTCGCCACCGGCTTCGGCGCCGCCGCCGCCGGCAGCCTGCTGGCCGCCTTCGCGCACCTCGACCAGCTGCACGGCGCCACCGCCGCCCTGCACGCCACCTTCGTCTGCGTCGGTGCCATCACCCTGACCTCCACGCTCATCTTCTGGCAGCTGCCCGACACCCGCCCGTCCCCACGGGATGTGGAGGAGGTCGCCGAATAGGCATCCTCGGGGGTAGCATCGGGTCGTTGGTCCGATGACCAGCCAGCGCACCAACGGTGCGCTCTACCGGGTTCGTGCGATCACCACCCGGCGCACCCGCGGTGCGCTCTACCCGCGGGGGTGCCGCAGCGCCCGCGCGATCGCCTCCACCAGCAGGTCACCGGTTACCGGCTTGCGCAGGAATCCGCTGAAACCGGCCTCCTGCACCTGCTGTTCAATACCCGGATCGGTACGCGCCGTCACCGCGATCATCGGCATCTCATAGCCCTGGTTGCGCAGGTGCCCGGCCAACTCGATGCCGCCCAGGCCCGGCAGGTCCAGGTCCAGCAGCGCCACGTCGAACGGGGTCCCGCTCACCTCGCGCAGCGCCGCCAGCGCATGTTCGGCATGCACCATGTCGTGCCCGCGCGCGCTCAGCAGGCCGGTGATCACGCTGGCCACCGTGGCGTCGTCTTCCACCAGCAGGATGCGCAGCGGCGGCAGGCGCAGGCTCTCGCTGCCCGGTTCGCCGCCAGACGGCAGCGCGGCGATGTGCAGCGGCAACGGCAGGCTCACGCTGAAGCGCGTGCCCACGCCCAGCTGGCTCTCCACCCCGATCTGGCCCTGCATGGCCAACGCCAGCTCCCGGCAGATCGCCAGACCCAGCCCACTGCCGCCATATTGCGCCGCCGTGCGCGCCCCATCGGCCTGTTCGAAGCGACGGAACAGGCGCTGCTGCTGGTCGCTGCTGATGCCCGGGCCGGTGTCGGATACCTCGAAATGCAGGCCGCGTTCGGACGACAGCGTGGTCGCCTTCAGGCGCACTTCGCCGTGCGTGGTGAACTTCACCGCGTTGCCCAGCAGGTTGAGCAGGATCTGCCGCACGCGCACCGCATCGCCCACGCTGGCAAGACCGGCCGGCAGCTGGTTGTCCACCACGAACCGCACGTGCTTCTGCTCGGCAAGCGCGGCCATCAGCGTGCACACATCGCTGACCACGTTGTGCACGTCGAACGGCTGCGACTGCAGCTGCAACCGTCCGGACTCGATGCGCGCCAGATCCAGTGCGTCGTTCACCAGATGCAGCAGGTGCTCGCCGGCATGCCGGATGGACGCGGTCCAGCTGCGCTGCTGCGGGTCCAGCGATGAGCCCAGCAGCAATTCGCTCATGCCCAGCACGCCGGTCATCGGCGTGCGTACTTCGTGGCCCAGGTTGGCCAGGAAGCGGGTCTTGGCTGCCGATGCCTGCTCGGCCAGCTCCTGTTTCTGCAGGGCCAGCTGGTAGGCATGCCGACGCTGCAGCCGGCGCCGGTACAACCAGGCAATCAGGCTCATCAACAGCAGCGTCATCGAGGTCAGCACCAGCAGCCCGGACATGCTCCGCCACCACGGCGGCATCACCCGGAATTCCAGCGACTGCACCCGCGACCACACCTGGTCGGCCGAACGCGCCTGCACTTCCAGCCGGTAGCGGCCCGGCGGCAACCGCGAGAACACGCGTTCGCCCGCCGGCCCCACTTCCACCCAGTCCGGGTCGTAGCCGGCCAGCCGGTAGCGGTAGCTGTTGGACGACGAATCGGCGAACGACAGCAGACGCGCCACGATGCGCAGGTCACGATCGGCGTCGGCCACCTCCAGCGGGGTCAGGTGGGTCAGGTCGGCGACACGGTCACCGCGGCGCACCTCGACCCGCTCGATCACCAGCGGCGCGCGCCGGTTGGAGGGCCGCACCTGGCGCGGGTCGAACACCACCACGCCCGCCGGCGTGCCGCCAACGATGCGGCCGCTGGCGGTGCGGCTCAGCGTGCTGCGGCGGAACTCCTGGCTGGGCAGTCCATCGTGCACGCCATACAGGCGCACATTGCCCATCTGCGGGTCGGCCCGGATCAGGCCGCGTGCGCTGGCCGCCCAGACCACGCCCTGCGCATCGACCACCAACCCGGTCGCCGACACTTCCGGATAGCCCGCACCGCCGCCGATGACGGCCTGCAACAACAGCCGCCCGCCCTGCCACCGGTACTGGCTGAGCCGCCCTTCCTCGGACAGCCACAGGCTGTCGTCGTCACCGCGCGCCAGTGCGTGGATCGCCGCCGAAGGCCCACCGGCCACCGGCTCGAACCGCGAGCGGCCCGGCACCCACTGCAGCAGCCCCTGGTTGGTCGCCACCCACAGCGTGTCGTCCGGTCCGCACAGCAGGTCCAGGGTCAACTGGCCCGCCGCGAGCCCGGCATGCCCGGCAGGCACCCGGTGCAGCACGCGGCCGTCCAGGTCGCGCTGCTGCAACCCGGTGGACGCGGCACTCCACAGACGTTGGCCATCGCAGACCGCCAACGATTCCAGCTGGCCCTCCATCGCCGCGTCAACCGCGGCATCGTGGCCCCAGCGTCGGATCGATCCATCCCGCGGGTCATAGCGCAGCAAGGCCGACATCGAACCGATCCAGACCTGACCGCGGGGGTCCTCCTGCACCGATTGCAGCCACTGCGTGCCATCCACGCCGGTCCGGTGCTGGGTCACCCGGCCGCTGACCGGGTCGAACTTGTCCAGCGCCCCGTGCGTTCCCACCGCCCACACTTCGCCATCGGCGGCGGCGGACATGCCCAGCACGTAGCCATTGCGCAGTGACGCCGGATCATCCTCCAGGCGCGACAGCACCGAGAACTGCCACCACCGCGGCAACAGGTGCCACAACCCGCCATTGACGCTGGCCAGCCAGATCCCGCCTTCGCGGTCTTCATAGGCGCCGGTCCAGTTCGGGCGTACCTGGCCACGTGCCACCGCGCTGTACAACGGCACCTGCTGGAACTGGTTGTCGTAAGCGCGCCCCAGCCCGGAACGGGTATCCAGCCAATAGCCGCCCTGCTCGTCGCGCAGCATCATGCCCAGCACCTGATCGCCGGCGGACACCTTCCACGGTGCCGGTTCGAAGCGCCCATCCGGTCGACGGACCAGTACGCCGGTATTGGTGCCGATCCACAGGCTGCCATCGATCTCGGCGGTCAGGCCGTTGATCACCTGCGCCGGCACGTCGCGGCTGGGCACCCGTTCGAAATCCGTGCCGGTCCAGCGTGCCAGGCCCGCCTGCGTGCCGACCCACAGGCTGCCGTCACGGGTGGTGGCCAGGTGGGTCACCGACGCGGCCGGCAGGCTGCGCGGGTTGCCGCGCTCGGGCATGAAGCGGGTCACCTTGCCGTCACGGTCCAGCCGGTGCAGGCCTCCTTCGTAAGTGCCGAACCACACGGTGCCATCGGCGGTGGAGGTGATCGACCAGATCGTGTTGCTGCCGATCTGCGGATGGCTGGCACGGTCGAAGAAGCGCAACTCACGGCGATCGGCCGACATCATCGCCAGGCCGGCATTCTCGGTGCCGATCCACAGCTGGTTGCGCGCATCCACGTGCACGCTCCAGACGTGGTTGTCGCGCAGGCCGTCCTCGGCGCGCCAGACGCGGTAGTTGCGTCCGTCGTAGCGGGCCAGCCCGTCGTTGGTGGCGATCCACAGGTAGCCATAGCCATCTTCGGCCATGCGGTTGACCGTGTTGGACGGCAACCCGTCGAACACCGTCAGCTGGCGTGGCGTTGGTGGCACGGGCTGGGCCTGGCCGACGGTCGGCCACAGCCATGCGATCCCGATCAGGAGCAGCCAACGCAATGACACCACTGGTGGATCTCCCCCATCGTCCATGGATGCATCCCAGGGGCTATGGGCGCACGGTGCTGCCGGCGCGCCGATCCCGGGCCTGTCCGCATGGTAAACGGTTCGCTACGCGGCGACGATCCGCCCAGGCCGCCGCGCGGCGCGCACCGCCGCCAGCAGCTGCTCGCCGCCGGCCGGCTTGTGCAGCCAGCCTGCCGCACCCGCCGCCGCCGACCGTTCTGCAAGGTCGGGGTCGCGGCGCGCCGTGAGGACCACCACCGGCACCGGGCAGCCCTGTGCGCCCAGCATGTCCAGCAGCTGCCACCCGTCCACGCCGGGCAGGTCCAGGTCCAGCAGCACCACGTCGAACCGTGCCACCGCCAGCTCGCCCAACGCGGCCAGTGCGTGCGGCGCGGTGACCACCTGTGCGCCGCCGGCCGCCAGCAGGCCGGCGTGCACATCGGCCACCAGCGGTTCGTCTTCCACCAGCAGCACGCGCTCGCCGTGGCACACCCCCGCGCTGTCCATGGCCGCGCCGGAAGGTGCCGGCGCGCAGGTGGGGCATGCCCCGCCCGTGGCCATCGGCAGGCTCAGCAGCACCCGCCCACCCGACCCGCCCCGCACGCTGACCAGCCGCACCCGCCCCCCCAGCGCGCACGCGCCGGCCTGGGCGAACTCCAGCGCATCACCGGACAAGATCCCGGACGGCAGCGGCGTTGCGGTCGCGGCGAACGCATCGATATCCACCAGCACGCCACTGCGCCCTGGCAACCAGCTGGCACGGAACGACATCCTGCACGCGCCCAGCGTCTGCACCATGACATCCACTACCCGCTGCAGCACCTGCTGCACGCGCTCGGGATCGGTATGCACGCGCGCTGCACCGGGCAGGTCAACGCATGCCGCCAGGCTGCTGCCCTGCGCGCACAGGTCCAGCTGCGCGCTCTGCCGCCAGCGCTGCAGCAACGCGGGCAATTCAACCTCGCGGCACTGCAGTGGCAACCGGCCCGCATCCATGCGGGCGTCATCCAGCGCCTGGTTGACGATGGCCAGCAACTGCCGCCCCCCGCGATCGATCCGTTGCAGCCGACGCCGTTGCTGCGCATCCAGCGGCGAGGCCAGCAGCAGTTCGGTCATCCCCAGCACGCCCGTCAACGGCGTACGCACTTCGTGCCCGAACGTGGCCAGGTAGTGCGCCTTGGCCTGAGCCGACTGCTGTGCCCATGCGTGCCGCTGCGCCGTGGCGCGGCGCGCGCGCGACCGCGACAGGCTGCGCCCGCCCAGCCAGGCCAGCAACCCCAGCACCCCGACCACGCTGGCGGCGTGCGCAACGGACGGCTGCCGGTACTGCCAGCCATCGGGCTGCACCTCCAGTACCAGGGTGTGCACCGCCGACCAGCGCCCCTCGCCGCTACGCTCCTGGTATTCCAGCACATGCCGACCCGGTGCCAGCTTCGGAAAATCCACCGTGCCACGGCTGCGGGTGCGGTGCCATCCACGTGCGCCATCACGCAGGCGGAAACGATACTGCTGGCCCGGGTCGAGCTGGGCGGACAGGACCCGGGCGGTGATCTGGATGTCACGATCCTCTGCCCGCAGCTGCAGCGACGCCGCCGGTGGCAGCGTGAGCAGGCGCTGGTCCCGGCGCACCTGCACCCGCTCGATCACCAGCGCCGACGGCGTGGCCGGGCGCGCCAGAAGCGCAGGATCGAACGCGATCGCGCCGTCGGCGTCGATGGCCAGCATCTGCCGCCCCTGCGCCTGCAGGCGTGCCTTCAGCAGGGCGGCCGGGATACCGTCATCGCGCGTGAACACACGGAGCGCATTCCAGGGAGGTGCAACCCGCAGCAGGCCATGGCTGGAAACGCCCCACAGCGCGCCATCGGCGTCGGTGGCCAATGCATTCACCGCCTGTGCCGGCACGCCATCGCGCTCATCCAGACGCAGGCTGCGCTGCAGGCGCCCGTCATGCCATTGGTAGCGATGAAGTGCGCCCATGCTGGCCACCCACAGGTGCCCATCGGCGGCAACGTGCAATGCAGTGATTGCCGTGGGTGCACCGGCGACAGGTTGCAGCTGCGCGCCGCTCCAGCGCATCAACCCCTCGCGGCTGCCCAGCCAGACGCCGCCGTCGCCTGCACAGTGCAGCGACACGGGCCCGCGCAGCGGGGCCTGCCCGGCCCCCTGCAGCGGCCAGCGCACCTGCCGACGCCGCGCCGGTCCGCGGCCCTCCAGCATGCCGGCGTGGAAGCGCCAGTAGCGCGCGTCGTTGCAGGCCAGCTCCTCGCTTGTCCGCGCCGACGCGGGCAGAAAACCGTCCAGCCCCACCTGCCCTGCGGGCGCCTGTCGTCGCGTGAACCGTGACCATCGCGGTGGCAGGCGCCACAGCCCCAGATGGCGTCCCAGCAGCCACGCGCCGCCATTCCGATCTTCGAAGGCGCCCCGCAGGCTCGGGGGCGCACCGCGCCCGGCCATGGCGAACGACACGGGGGTCGCAGCGCCGCCATCCACTGGCTGGTGCCAGATCCGACCGGGTTCGGCCAGCCAGTGCGCGCCATCGCCACCGATGCCCAACAGGCGACGCTGGGCAGGGACGGGGGCGGCCTGCAGCGCGCTGCACGCGGTGCCATGCCACTGGCCCAGGGCCGTGCTTACCCACACCACGCCTGCGCTGTCCTGGTTCAATCCAAGGACCGCCGCGTGCGCCACGCGTGGATCGGGCGGGCGATGGAAGCGCCCGGCCTGCCAGCAGGCCAATCCCTGCGAGGTGCCTATCCAGAGCACGCCACGATCATCGACCGCCAAGTGCCCGATATCGCCGGCCGGCACGCCGTCATCGCGCAGCGTCGGCAGGAACTGCCGGAGCCGCTGCTGACGGTCCAAGCGGAACAGGCCGGCGCCACGGGTACCGAACCACACCCCGCCTTCTGGGTCAGGCAGCACCGCGCTGATCGGCACCCCGGCCAGGGCCGGGTGGCCGGCGCCACCAAACCTGTCGATCCGGCTGCGGTCGGCCGACATCCGCATCAGCGTGCCGTAGCCGGTTCCCATCCAGAGCTGGTCCTGGGCGTCCACGGCCAGGCTGGGCAACACGTTGTCGGCCAATCCCTGCTCGCGGCGCCAGAGGCGGAACTGGCGCCCGTCGAAACGCGCCAGCCCGTCGTCGGTGGCAAACCACAGATACCCCTGCCGATCCTGCACAACCTGGTGCACGGCGTTGGAAGGCAGACCATCGGCCGTCGTCACACGGGCGGCCTCGGGCACGCGCGCCGCCACTGCCGAGGCGATCGATGCCAGCAGCAACAGCGCCAGGGTCCGCCATGCCAACCGGCGCCTCATCGCACTGCCCGGCACTGCAGCAGCGCCGCACGCAGCGCGGCATCGCCGAGTGGCAGCCGGACGAAGGCAGTGAAGCCGGCCGCCATCGCATCGCGTTCTGCGTCGGCATCGGCACGTGGGGTCAACGCCAGTCGCGGTACTCCCGGCCAGCGTTGCGCCAGCCACGTCCCGGCCAGCACATCGCCCATCCGCAGGTCCGGGTCGGTTGCGATCAGTTGCCAGGACACCGCCGGCCCGCCTGGCAGCGCCCTCGGATCGTCGCATCCCACGACCACCCGACACCCCTGCGCGCGCAGAAGCGCCGCAACGACGTCGGCGATGTCCGGATCCGGCAACAGCAGCAGGACCGTTGTCCCGACCAGAATCGCCCCGTCGGTTCCCGCGCGCGTGGCAGGCGCGGTTGTCGGCTGCGACGTGGTTGCCAGGGGCAGCTGCACCTCGAAACGGGTCCCCAGCCCGGGCCGGCTGTCCACCGTGATGTCGCCCCCCATCGCCTGGGCCAGTTCGCGGCTGATCGCCAGGCCCAGGCCACTGCCGCCGTGGCGGGCCATCGTCGCGGCTCCATCGGCCTGCTCGAAGCGCTGGAACAACCGCTGCACCTGCGCGGCGGTCATGCCCGGCCCTGTGTCGGCCACCACCAGGTGCAGGCCCTGCCCTTGCGGGCCGGCCTGTATCGATACCTCGACGCGTCCCTGCGCGGTGAACTTCACCGCATTGCCGACCAGGTTGAGCAGTATCTGGCGCAACCGCCGGGGGTCGCCCAGCAGCCACCGCTGCGGATCCAGACGGCTGCTCCAGTGCAGCTGCACGTGCTTGGCATCGGCCACGGGCGCCATCAACGCATGGAGTTCATGCAGCAGCACCACCGGCGAAAACGCCACGTGGTCCAGCTGCAGACGCCCGGCTTCAATGCTGGCCAGGTCCAGGGCATCGTCCACCAGCTGCACCAGGTGCAGCCCCGCGCGGCGCAGGCTGTCGGCCCGTGCACGCTGCGGCTGCGGTAGCGGACCCTGCAGCAGCAGTTCGCTCCAGCCGGCGATGATCGTCATCGGAATGCGGATGCGCCTGCCAAGACGCCCCAGGAAGCGCGTGCGGCGCGCCGACGCCTGTTCGGCCAGGCAGCGCTGCATGCGTGCCTCGCGCAGGGCCGCGCGCTGCCGCAGTGCGTAGGTGACCAGCCGTCCCAGCAGGACCACCGCCAGCGCCGCGGTCAGCAGCGCTACGCCTTGGCCTGCAGCCGTCTCCCACCACCCCGGCGCCACCTGCAGCAGCCGCTCGGCCGGGGCCGACCACGCACCGTCGCCGTGCCGTGCCTGTACCGCCAGACGGTGCTCGCCGGCCGGCAGGCGCGCAAAGGTGCGCAGTGCCACCGGCCCGGTTTCCACCCAGTCCGGGTCATGGCCTTGCAGACGGAACCGGTGCTGGATGCGATCGGCATCGCCCGGGCCCAGTAGATTGACTGCAACCTGGATGTTGCGGTCGCTGCTGGCCAACGGCACCGTCGCCGCATCGGTGCGCACGGTCAACGGCGTGCCGTTGCGCTCGACCCGGACCGCGTTGACCACCAGTACCGGCGTCGGCCCCTGTTCGACCACGGCCGCAGGCTCGATCAGCAGCAGCCCGCCCTCGCGCACGGCCGCGGCCAGCACCCCGGTGCCCAGCCGTACCAGGCGGTGCGCCAGGACTTCCTGCACCGGCAGGCCGTCGGCGCTGCCCAGCACGCGCACCCGGCCCCGCTCCGGGTCCAGCCGCACCATGCCGCGCGCGGCACCGGCCCACACGATGCCCTGGCCATCCACCACCAACGCCTCTGCGCGCAGCAGCGGGTAGCCGTGCGCAGCATCGAACCGGCGCAGCCGGTGCAGCACGCGTCCATCCCAGCGATGCTGTTCCAGCGCGTCCTGACGGCTGAGCCAGAGGCTTCCATCGTCGGCCTCGGCCATGGCCGCCACCGCATTCCCAGTGCGTTCGGCCGCCACGAAGCGGCCGCGGGATGTATCCCATGTCTTCAGCCCGTCGCGATCGGTCGCCCACAGCACACCGTCCCGGCTGCACAACAGCTGCCGTCCCGACATCGACGCGCTCAGGCCCAGGGTGTCGGGGGCCTGCGCCAGCTGTCGCCTGCCCTGCGCTGACCAGTGCTGGATCTGGCCGCTGCCGGCCACCCACACCGTGCCATCCGGACAGGTCTGCAGGTGCGCGCCCGCGTCGTTGGATGACCCGCCCAGCGACCATCGACGCACCTCCCCGCGCGCAGGATCGTAGCGCGTCAACTGCCCGGCACTGGCGATCCAGAGCCGCTGCTGCCGATCCTCTGCCATGCCCACCGGCTGCGCGCTGGGGCCGGCATGGGGCAGGTCAAGATGCGCACTGCTCGCACCGGTGCGCAGGTCAAGGCGCTGCAGCCGGCCCTGGCTGCCCGCCACCCACAGCCGACCATCGGCCGCCGCGGCCAGGGCCAGCACGTCATGCGTGCGAATGCCCGGCAGCCCGTCGCCCGCCATCGGCAATGCGGTGAAGTCACGCCACCGCGCGGGCAGCCGCCACACGCCGTGCGCCCTGCTCAGGAACCAGATGTCGCCATGCCGGTCCTGCACCGCCGCGTACATCTCCACCGCGCGCGTTGAGGGTCCCTGCAACGGCCTGAGGGGCACGCGCTGGCGGTGCGTTCCGCGCGTCAGGTACAGACCCGTGCCGCGCTGCGTCCACAACGCACCATCGGCGCTGCGCAGCAGCGGTCGCCCGGACGCCGACACGCTGCCGGACCGCCTGCCCATGGCTTCTCCCCATGTGCGTACCCCATTGCTGGCATGGATGCCGCCCTGGGGATCGGGCCACAGCGCCTGTATTGGGCCGTCAGCGCCCCGGGCGGTGCCGGCACGCTGCAGGCGGCCGTCGGCAAAGCGACGCACCCCCTGCGACGTTCCCACCCACAGGCGCCCGGCGTGGTCGATGGCCAGGGCAGTGACGGATGCCGCGCCGGCATCCACCACCTGCCAGTGCGCATCCAGTACCGGCAGCATGTACAGACGATGGTCCGATCCAATGACCCAAAGCGGGCTGCCACCACCGCCGGCAATGGCATGGATGGTGCCGCTGCGCACGGCCCACGGCACCTGTGCACCGGCGCGCTCGAAGCGGCGGCGGTCAACACCCAGCATCAGCAGCCCCTGCGAGGCCGTGCCCACCCATACCCTGCCTGCGGGGTCGACATGCAACGCGTGCAGGGTGGTGTCGTGCAACCCGTGTTCGTCCCCCCACACCCGCGACCGCCGTCCATCAAAACGCAGCAGGCCTTCACTGCTGGCCATCCACAGATAGCCGGTGGCATCTTCAGCCATGGCATGGATGCCCGTGGTGGGCAGGCCATCGATGACCCCCAGTTGCCGTGGCCAGGGCAGATCAAGCACCGACGCCAGCAGGGCCCATGGCCAGCACCCCAGCAACAGTGCCGCCAGACCGCGGCCGCCGATCCGCCGCCCTGTCCTGCCTAAACGCACCTGTGATTGAACGGGAACCAAGTCATCGCGGGAACAATAAAGCGGCGACATCAGGACCACAGCCCTGACCCTGGTGCGGGATCACAGTCTGGACAATTCCAGATTTGATCGAACGCCGCCCATCAACTGATGCACTCAATCACGACCGGCATTCAGCTCTCGCGCTGACGCAGTGCCCGTGCCTGGGCGATGGCATCGATGAGCAGATCACCGGTCACCGGCTTGCGCAGGAAGCCGTCGAAACCGCCCTGCAGCACCTGCTGTTCGGCGTAGGCGTCCGACCGTGCCGTCACGGCGATCAGCGGCAACTCATAGCCCATCGCGCGCAACTGGCCGGCGATGGCGATGCCATCCAATGCCGGCAGGTCCAGATCGAGCAGGCCGACATCGAAGCGGCCGGCAGCCACTTCCGACAACGCGGCCAACCCATGCAGCACGTGCACCACCTCGTGGCCACGCGCCTGCAGCAGGCCGGCGATCACATCGGCCACGGTCGGGTCGTCTTCCACCAGCAGCAAGCGCAGGGGCGGCAATTGGATGCGCGCGGCATCGGGCGCGTGGCTGGCGACAGTGCCCTGCTGCTGGGTCCACGGCAGCGGCAACTGCACGCTGAAACGCGCGCCGTGTCCCAGCCGGCTGTCGATGTCGATACGTCCGCCCATCGCCACCGCCAGTTCCTGGCAGATCGCCAGGCCCAGCCCGCTTCCGCCATAGCGCGATGCCGTCCGCGGGCCATCGGCCTGTTCGAAGCGATGGAACAGGCGCTGCTGCTGGTCGGTGTTGATGCCCGGCCCGGTGTCGGCCACCTCGAAAATGATGCCCATGCCGCCATCGATCAGTTCCGCGCCCAGGCTTACGTGCCCGCGCTCGGTGAACTTGATCGCATTGCCCAGCAGGTTCATCAGGATCTGCCGCACGCGCATTTCGTCGCCGCTGACCAGGATCGGACCGGGCAGATTGAAGCTGCGCTCGAACGCCAGGCCACGGTGGTGCGCCATCGGCTCCATCAGCGCCTGTACCTGGGCCAGCATCGACATCAGGTCGAACGGGCGGATGTCCAGTTCCAGCCGCCCGGCTTCGATCCGGGCCAGGTCCAGCGCGTCGTTGACCAGCCGCAGCAGGTGGGTGCCGGCATGCTGGATGGACGCGGCATAGCCGCGCTGCAGTTCATCCAGCGGCGTGGCCAGCAGCAGTTCGCTCATGCCCAGCACACCGGTCATCGGCGTGCGCACCTCGTGGCCCAGGGTGGCCAGGAACTGGCTCTTGGCCTGCGATGCCTGCTCTGCGATCTGCTGCTTGTGCACGGTCAGCTGCCATTGCTGGCGACGCCGCAGGCGCACGCGTGCCACGTACACCACCACGGCCACCAGCAGCAGCCACAGCAGCAGGTACGCCAGGATCGCCCAGCTGCTGCGCCACCACGGCGGCAGCACTTCCACGCTGAGCGTGCGCGAGGGCGTCCACTGCCCCTGCGGCGTGGCCGCCTGCACGTCGATGGCATAGTGGCCCGAGGGTAGGCGCGACAGCAGGCGTTCGCCATCGGCGGCCTGCATCACCCAGTTCTGGTCGTAGCCGGACACGCGATAGCGATAGCGGTTGCCCTGCGGATTGGCGTAAGACAGCAGCCGTGCGGTGATGATCAGGTCGCGGTCCTGCGGGCCCAGCACGATCGGTGCATCCGGGGGCAGCGACTGCTGGCCTTCGGCGTCGTCGCGGCGAACCTGCACGTTGTCGATCACCAGCTGCGAGGGCGGCAGCGGCACATCGGCGGCATCCGGGTCGAAACCGACCAGCCCGGTGGCGGTCACCGCCAGCATGCGCCCGTTGGCCGCACGCACCGGCGGCCGGCCACTGAATTCCACGTCGGGCAGCCCGTCGCGCTCACCATAGACGCGCAACCGGCGCTGCGCGCCATCCCAGCGCACCAGCCCGCGCGGCGTGGTGGCCCAGACCTGGCCCTGACGACCGGTGACCACCCCGCCCATCGATACCGCCGGCAGGCCCTGCGCAGCGCCCACCCGCTCGCGCAGGGTCATGCTCAGGCCGTCCCAGCTGTACCGCTCCAGCGCGCCGTTGCGTGCCAGCCAGAGCTCGTTCGGACTGGTCCAGGTGAGGTCGTAGATGCTGCCGCGGGAAATGCCCGGGACCTGCTCGAAGCGGTCCTCGGTCCAGCGCAGCAGGCCCATGCCGCCCATGATCCAGAGCTGTCCGCGCGGGTCGAACAGCATCTGCTCGACCGGGTTCTCGGTCAGCCCGCGGCCTTCCTCGATGCGGATGGTGTCCAGCAGGTTGCCCTGCGCATCGCGCCGCTGGATGCCAAGGCTCATGACCGACATCCACAACTCACCATTGGGGGCCTGACGGATCAGGTCGATGCGCTGGCGCACGTCCGACCCGCCCCCGATCTTCCACTCGCGCAGCTGGCCGGTGCGCGGCTGGTAGAGGCCCAGTCGCCCGCCCCGGCCGATCCACAACGCGCCATCGGCACGCGGCAGTACCGACCAGATGGCGCCCACGCCCAGCTGCCTGTCATCGGCGATCTGGCGTAGCGTGCCCTGCGTGTCCAGCCGGTAGATGCCGTGCGCACCGCCGATGTAGAAATCGTTGCCGGCCGCGGCGGCGCTCAGCAGGTACACGCTGTCCAGCGGCTTGCCGTCGAGCTGGTACCAGGTGGAAAAGCGCTTCCACCCCGGCGGCAGATAGGCCAGCCCCTGGGTCAGCATGGCGACCCACAGCCCCCCTTCGTGGTCCTGCAGCATGTCCAGCACACCGCTGCGCGCGGTGAGGAAGCCGCTGCCGGCATCACCGGCCAGCAGGTGCACCGCGGCTTCGTCGCCACGGTACAGGCCATCGGCCGTGCCCAGCCAGTAGCCGCCGTTGCGATCGTGGATGACGGTGGCCGCACGTACGTCGGCACTGAGCGTCCACGGTGCCTTGCGCACGTTGCCATCGGCGCCGATGCGGAACAAACCGCCTTCGGTACCGGCCCACACGGTGCCATCGGGTTCGCGGGTCAGCCGGAACACGCTCTTGCCGCCAAGCAGCGCCGGTGCGATGCGATGGAAGCGCTGCCCGTCCCAGCGCGCCACGCCGCTGCCGGTGCCGATCCACACATGCCCGTTCGGGTCCGCCAGCAGGGTGTAGATGGTGTCATCGGGCAGGCTGTCGGGGTCGTTGGGATCGGCGTGGTACTGCACCAGGCTGCCGTCTTCCCCCCGCCGGCAGATGCCGTGCCGGTTGGTGCCGATCCACAGCGACTTGGCCGCATAGGCCAGCGACCAGAACTGGCCATCGCAGCGGGCATTGAGGTCGGTGAAATGCTGGAAGGCCGCGCGCCCGGGGGCCAGCATGCTGAGGCCGACGCCGTTCACCCCCACCCAGACCCGGTCCATCGGGTCCACCAGCAGGGTTTCCACTTCGTTGCCGGGAATCGAGCCGGGGTCGGCCGGGTCATGCCGCCACACGCGCAGGCCCACGCCATCCACGCGCGCCAGGCCGTCATCGGTGGCCGCCCAGATGTAGCCCTGGCGATCCTGTGCGAGTGCCAGCACCATGCGCGACGGCATGCCGTCGGCAGCACCGAGGCGGCGCATGCGCGGCGTTTCTGCCGATGTTCCAGCCGTTGTTCCTGCGGCCCATGCCGCCACCGGCACCAGGCACAATGCCAGGACCAGCAGCACGATGCCCGCGCAGCAGCCACGCGTTCCCATCGCCATCCAGATCTCCCTGTAGCCGCTGATTGTCCCACAGCCCCTGCGGCCGCGCGCGGGCCGACGTGGCCTCTGGACCGCCGCCGACGGAAAGTTGCACCACGATCTGTTGCAGCCATGACACTGCTGCCGGTGACGGTGCTGTGCGTATGATCGGCCCTGACCTTCCCGGAGCCCGGCCATGATCCTGCGCCTGACCCTCGCCCTGTTGCTGTGCACCGCCCCCTGGGCAGCGCTGGCCGCGCCCGATACCTACCGGCTGGATCCGGTCCACACCCGCGTGCTGTTTGCGGTGGAGCATGCCGGCTTCTCCCACGCGCTGGGCACGGTGTCCGGCAGCGAAGGGGTGCTGGTGTTCGATCCGCAGGACTGGCGGACCGCCACGCTCAGCGTAAGCGTGCCGCTCCAGCGGCTGGACCTGGGCGATGAAAAATGGAACACGGCCACGCTGGCGCGCAACCTGCTGGATGCCGAACGCTTCCCGCAGGCGCGGTTCGTCTCGACCCGGGTCGAGCCCATTGATGACACCCACGCCAACGTCACCGGCCAGCTGACCCTGCATGGCGTCACCGCCGAGGTCACCCTGGCGGTCACCCTCAATGCACTCAAGCGTCACCCGCTGCCCCCGTTCCGCCGCACCGCCGGGTTCTCCGCCACCGCCACGCTCAGCCGCAGTGCGTTCGGGGTGTCTGGCTGGCCGTCGATGATCGGCGACGCGGTGGCGCTGCGGATCGAAGCAGAGGCCGTTCGCGACAGAAACGCCGCCGATCCGGCCGACACGCCGCCGGTCGACGCCACGGGAACTCCGCCGCCGCGCGACGACTCCCAGGTTCCATCCCCACAGCCGGTCGAGGAGACCACGCCATGACTGCCAAGAACACCGCGACCCGCTGGGGCGGCGTCAGCCAGACCCTGCATTGGGTGATCGCCCTGCTGATCCTGGCCATGGGTATCCTGGGCCTGACCATGGGCGAGTTCCCGAAGACGCCCAAGTACTTCTGGATCTATACCCTGCACAAGTCGGTGGGGATTACCGTACTGGCGCTGGTGGTGGCCCGGCTGGGCTGGCGCCTGTACGCCGGCGCCCCCGCCCCCGTGCCCGGCACGCCCACCTGGCAGGAACGCATCGCCTCGGCCACGCACTGGCTGCTGTACGTGCTGATGTTCGCCCTCCCGCTGTCGGGCTGGCTGTACGACTCGGCCAGCGGGCTGCGCCCGTTCCGCTGGTTCGGGCTGGTCGACGTACCCAAGCTCAGCGGCCCGGATGAACGCACCACCCAGCTCTCCCACGCCATCCACGAATGGGGCTTCTGGCTGCTCATCGCGGTCGTGCTGGCCCACGCCGGTGCCGCGCTTTACCACCATTTTTACCAACGCGATGCCACCCTTGCGCGCATGCTGCCGCAGCGCTGGCTTGCCTCCCCCCAGAAGGACTGACCATGACCATCAAGCTCACCTCTCCCGCCGCCGTGGCCGCCGCCCTGGCCGGCCTGATGGCCACCGCCCCGGTGCTGGCCGCCGATTACGTGCAGGCCCCCGGTTCGGTACTGGTGTTTGCCACCAAGTACGACGGCGAAGTGTTCACCGGCACCTTCCCCGGCTTCGACACCAAGCTCAGCTTCGACCCGGCCAAGCTGGAAGGATCCAAGCTGGAAGTGACCATCCCGCTGGCCGGTGCCAAGAGCGGCAACAGCGACCGCGACTCGACCCTGCAGGGCGCGGACTTCTTCAACGTCGGCAAGTTCGCCCAGGCCAAGTACAGCGCCACCACGTTCCGGGCGCTGGGCAACAACCAGTACGCCGCCGACGGCACCCTGGAACTGCGCGGCGTGAGCAAGCCGGTCACGCTCACCTTCACCTGGACCCCGGGCGCGCAGCCGGTGCTGAGCGGCAAGGCGACGGTCAAGCGCCTGGACTTCGGCGTGGGCGGCGGCGACTGGGCCGACACCAAGACCATTCCGAACGAAACGGCGATCAGCACCAAGGTCGTACTGAAAGCAAAATAAGCCGCGCCGGCTACAGGTAGAGCCGACCGTTGGTCGGCTGCCGCAACGATGATGCCCCCGGTAGAGCCGACCAACGGTCGGCTCTACCGGCGCCAGGCGTCTACCGCCGCCACATCGAACGGCCAGTCCAGTTCCCGCCCCTGCGCATCGCGCAGCACCGGCACGCGCAGGCCGTAGCGGGCCTCCAGGGCGGCATCGTCATCAACGAACACGCTCTCCAGGCCGGGCACCCGGGCCTGGGCCAGGACCGCCAGGGCCTGGTCGCACAGATGGCAGTCATCACGCTGGAACAAGGTAAACACCGGCCCACCCGCCTTGGGAAATGTTGCGCCGCACTCAAGGCTGGCGCCTGCGACAGCATAGAATAGTGCTCCATCCGATACCCGCAGTTTGGCAATCATGGCTGTCAGCACGTTCGACGTTTTCAAGATCGGCATTGGCCCGAGCTCCTCGCACACCGTGGGACCGATGAAGGCCGCCGAACGCTTCGTGCACCGCTGGTTGCTGGACCCGGGCCGCCTGCAGGACGTGGTGCGCATCCGCGCCGACGTATACGGCTCGCTGGCCCTGACCGGGCGCGGCCACGGCACCGACAAGGCGGTGCTGCTCGGGCTGGAAGGCCAGCGCCCGAACCTGATCGACCCGGACATCATTCCCGAGACCCTCGAGCGCATCCGCGGCAGCAAGCGGATCCGCCTGATGGGCACCCACGAGATCGCCTTCGACGAGAAACGCGACCTGGGCCTGAACAAGCGCCAGAAGCTGCCGTACCACACCAACGGCATGCGGTTCACCGCTTATGACGCCGACGAACAGGTCATCGCCACGCGCGATTACTACTCGGTCGGCGGCGGCTTCGTGGTCAACCAGGACGATGCCGCCGACGACCGCATCGTGCCCGATGAAACCCCGCTGCCCTACCCGTTCAAGAGCGGCGACGAGCTGCTGGCGCAGACCGCGCGCAGCGGGTTGAGCATCGCCCAGATGATGTTCGAGAACGAGAAGTGCTGGCGCAGCGAGGACGAGATCCGCGAGCAGCTGCGTGAGATCTGGGGCGCGATGCAGGCCTGCGTGGCCCGTGGCATCCGCCAGGAAGGCACGTTGCCCGGCGGCCTGCATGTGTCCCGTCGCGCCCCGGCGCTGTACCGCGAACTGTCGTCCAAGCCCGAAGCGGGCATGCGCGACCCGCTGACCACGCTCGACTGGGTGAACCTGTACGCCCTGGCCGTAAATGAAGAAAACGCCGCCGGTGGCCGCGTGGTCACCGCGCCGACCAACGGTGCGGCGGGCGTACTGCCGGCGGTGCTGCATTACTTCGACCGTTTCTGCCCCGGCGCCAATGAACAACGCATCTTCGACTTCCTGCTGACCTCGGCGGCCATCGGCATCCTGTACAAGGAAAACGCCTCGATCTCGGGGGCCGAAGTGGGCTGCCAGGGCGAAGTGGGCGTGGCCTGCTCGATGGCGGCCGGCGGCCTGGTCGCCGCGCTCGGTGGCAACCCCAGCCAGATCGAGAACGCGGCCGAAATCGGCATGGAGCACAACCTCGGCCTGACCTGCGACCCGATCGGCGGGCTGGTGCAGATTCCCTGCATCGAGCGCAACGCGATGGGCGCGGTGAAGGCGATCAACGCCAGTCGCATGGCCATGCGCGGCGACGGCAAGCACAAGGTCTCGCTGGACAAGGTCATCAAGACCATGCGCGACACCGGCCGCGACATGCAGGACAAGTACAAGGAAACCAGCCGCGGCGGGCTCGCGGTCAACGTCATCGAGTGCTGATCGACTGACCCGCCGGTGGAGCCGACCGTTGGTCGGCTCCTCCATCATCCGGGCACATGCAGCCGACCAACGGTCGGCTCTACCGGTTGCATCATCGGCACGCCTCCACACCCGCCAGGCCGTAGAGCCGACCGTTGGTCGGCTGCCCCGGTCGCATCATCGGCACACCTGCACGGCCGCTCCGGTACAGTCAGGCCTCCCCCGTTCCGGAGACCGCCATGCGCATCCTGGCCGCCGCCCTGCTTGCCTGCCTGCCCTTGACCACCCTTGCCGCCGACACCTACGGGCCCCGCCTGGAAGGCTTCGACTACCCGTGGCCGGTCAAGACCTTCGACCTTGAGTCGCAGCGGCAGCCGCTGCAGATGGCCTACCTGGACGTCCCTCCGGCCGGCACCGCCGTTACAGGCACGGTGGTGCTGCTGCACGGCAAGAACTTCTGCGCGGCCACCTGGAAAGACACCATCAGCGCACTCAGCGCGGCCGGCTACCGGGTGATCGCACCGGACCAGATCGGGTTCTGCAAATCCAGCAAGCCCGAGCGCTATCAGTACTCGTTCGGCCAACTGGCCGCCAACACGCATGCGCTGCTCGCCCACCTGGGCCTGGATGCGACCCAGGTCGACCTGGTCGGCCATTCGATGGGCGGCATGCTGGCCGCGCGCTATGCGCTGATGTACCCGCAGCAGCTGCGCCGGCTGGCGCTGGTCAATCCGATCGGACTGGAAGACTGGAAGGCCAAGGGTGTGCCGTGGCGCAGCGTGGACGCATGGTATGCCGGCGAACTGAAGACCACCTTCGACAGCATCAAGAAGTACCAGCTGGACGTGTACTACAACGGCGACTGGACGCCGGCGTATGAGCAGTGGGCGCGCATGCAGTCGCGCATGTACGACGGCCCCGGCAAACAGGCGGTGGCCTGGAGCCAGGCCCTGACCTCGGACATGGTGTTCAACCAGCCGGTGGTCCATGAACTGCCGAACATCCGCGTGCCCACCACGCTCTTCATCGGGCAGAAGGATCGCACCGCGATCGGCCGCGACCTGGCGCCGCCCGCGCTCAAGGCCACGCTGGGCGACTACCCGGCACTGGGCAAGGCCGCTGCCGCCGCCATCCCCGGTGCCACGCTGGTGACCTTCGACGACCTGGGCCATTCGCCGCAGGTCCAGGCGCCCGCGCGGTTCAACGCCGCGTTGCTGAAGGCCCTGTCCACCACGCCCTGATCACACCGGTAGAGCCGACCGCTGCCCCGGTAGAGCCGACCGTTGGTCGGCTGCCATTCGCGCGATGCATGACCTCAAGAGCAGCCGACCAACGGTCGGCTCTACCGGTGACGCACGATCGCCAGCACGTCGTCCAGCAACGCCGCCGCGGTGACGTCGGCCCCTGCGCCCGGCCCCTGGATCAGCAGCGGCTGGTTGGGATACCGATCGCTGTGGATGGCCACGCGGTTGTCGGTCTGCCCGCCACCGGCCAGCGGATGGTCCAGCGGCAGGATGCGCAGGCCCACCGTTGCACCGTCATGGTCGAAGCCGCCGACGAACCGCAGGCAGCCGCCCTGTTCCTGCGCCTGCCGCCAGGCCGCCAGCAGCGGCGCGTCCAGCAACGACAACTGCGCCAGCGCGGCGTCGGTGGGCAACGCGGCCAGTGCAGCCGGCACCAGCGAGGTCACCGCCACCTGCTCGCCGCGCAGTGCGATGCCGCTGGCACGTGCCAGGATCAGCAGCTTGCGGCGCACGTCCTCACCGGACAGGTCCACGCGCGGGTCCGGCTCGGTGTACCCGGCGCTGGCCGCCTCGCGCACCCACGCTGAAAAGGCGCGCTGGCCGTCGTAGTGGTGGAACAGCCAGGCCAACGAACCGGAGAGCACGCCTTCCACGCGATGGATGCGGTCGCCGCCGGCCACCAGCGCGCGCAGGCTGCTGAGCAACGGCAGCCCCGCACCGACGGTGGCGCTGTCGCCATACTGCGCACCACCGCCCAGCCGCCCGTTGGTGATCGCCTGCGCCCGCGCCAGCTGCGCGCCCTGGCCGAGCTTGTTGGCCGTAACCACGTGCACGCCGCGCGCCAGCCAATGCTCGTGCCAATTGGCCACGTCGTCGCTGGCCGTGGCATCCACCACCACGTCGCCCCGCTGCAGCCCTTCGGCTTCCGCCCACGGTTGCAGCGCCGGCACGCCGCGCGCCGCCAGGTTGGCCTGCTGCAGTTCGTGGTCCGGTGCGTGCGCGCAGGCACGGGCCGTGCGCGAATTGGCCAGCCACGAGAACGCCGGCAACGCCACGCCGCGCGCCTGAAGCGACTGATAGCGCTGCACGAACGCGGTGCCCACGGTGCCGGTGCCGAGCAGCGCCAGGCGGCGTGTCGGGGCGGCGGCAAGGCTCAATACGGCGCTCATGCGTCCACCTGTTTGCGCACCACGGTCGTGGCCTGCAGGTCCAGCACCGCCTGCGCGCGCTCCAGCCCGGCCTGCAGGTCGGCCACCAGGTCTTCCGGCGACTCGATGCCCACCGACAGGCGCAGCAGACCCTCGCTGATGCCGGCATGCGCGCGCGCTTCGGGCGTCATCGCCGCGTGGGTCATGGTGGCCGGGTGCGCCACCAGGCTTTCAACCCCGCCCAGCGATTCGGCCAGGGTGAAACAGCGCAGGCCATCGACGAACGCGCGCACCGCAGCGTGCGGATCATCGCCCGGGCAGGAAGCCAGTTCGAAGGACAGCATCGCGCCGAAGCCGTCCTGCTGGCGGGCGGCAATGGCATGGCCGGGGTGGTCGGCCAGGCCCGGGTAGTAGACCTTGGCCACCGCATCGCTGGCGGCCAGCAGGTTGACCACCTCGGTGGTGTTTTCCTGGTGCGCGCGCAGGCGAGCGCCCAGGGTGCGCAGGCCACGCAGCGTCAGGAACGCGTCGAACGGGGAGCCGGTCAGGCCCAGTGCGTTGGCCCACCACACCAGCTGTTCGTGCACCGCCGGGTCACGGGCGATCACCGCGCCGCCGACCACGTCGCTGTGGCCGTTGATGTACTTGGTGGTGGAGTGCAGCACCAGGTCCGCACCGAAGGCGATCGGCCGCTGCAGCGCCGGCGACAGGAAGGTGTTGTCCACCACTACCTTGGCCCCGGCCTTGTGCGCGGCATCGATGACGAAGCGCAGGTCGGTGATGCGCAGCAGCGGGTTGGACGGGGTTTCCACCAGCACCAGCGTGGGCGACTGCGCCAGCGCGTCGGCCAGCGAGCGCGGGTCGGTGAGGTCGGCGGTGATCAGGCCGAAGTGGCCCTTCTTCGCCAATGCGTTGAACAGGCGCCAGCTGCCGCCGTAGGCATCGTGCGGCACCACCAGCGTGTCACCGGGCTGCAGCAGCGCGTTGAGCACCAGGTTGATCGCGCCCATGCCGGTGGAGGTGATCACCCCGCCCGCGCCGCCTTCCAGCTCGGCCAGTGCTTCGCCCAGCAGGTCGCGGGTCGGGTTGCCGCTGCGGGTGTAGTCGTACTGACGCTTGTTGCCGAAGCCATCGAAACTGAAATTGGAGGACAGCACGATCGGCGGGGTCACCGCGCCGTGGGCGGTATCGCGGTCGATGCCGGCGCGCACGGCGGCGGTGACACGGCTACAGGACGGCTCGGTACCGGTGAACAGGCTCATGCGGTTTCTCCCAGGGAACGGATGGCGTTGGCGAGGATCGCGTCGATGCGATCGGTTTCTTTGAGGAAGGCGTCGTGCCCGTAGGGCGAGCGCAGCACGCGCAGGCTGCCGCGCGGACCCAGCCCTTCGACCAGGCCGACGCAGTCGGCCAGCGGCACCAGGCGGTCGCCTTCCACGGCCACCACGACGGTCGGCACCCGGATGGCGGCCGGGTCGACGCGGTGCAGGTCGATCGATTCGGACAAGCGCAGGTAGGCATCCACCGGGGTGCGCGCGGCGTACTGCGCGCCTGCGGCGTCCAGGTAGTCTTCGGCCGCCACACGTACGCGGCCATTGACCACTTCCGGCGGCGCGTCGAAGCGCTGGCCGAATTCTTCGGGCGTGCGGTAGCTGAGCATCGCGAACTGGCGGGCCAGTACCAGCCCGTGGCTTTCAGCGCACTGCAGCTGGCCCAGCGCCACGGCACGGCGCTGCAGCGCACGCCACGCGGCGGCATACGGATGCGGGCGGTGCGCGCCGCTCACCGCCACCAGCTTCAGCAGGCGCTGGCGGTGGCGGATGGCGAACTGCTGCCCCACCAGCGCGCCGTAGGAGTAGCCCACGAAGCACTGCAGCTGGGGAATGCCAAGGTGATCGAGCAGCAACGCCAGCGCGTCGGCCTGGTCGGCGGTGTCGATCGGAAAGTCGAGGGCGCCATCGGCCCCGATGAAATCGAACGCCAGGATGCGCTGCACCGCCGGGTCCAGTGCGCGCCCCGCCGCGACCAGGCCTTCGGCCCAGCCCTTTTCCGGGAATTCGGCATTGGCGGCCACGTGACGATGCGCGGAAATGCCGCCGGCCAGCACCACCACCGGCGCATCGCCGCGGCCGACCAGTTCATAGCGCAACCGCACCGGGCGCGGGCCGTTGTGACGCATCGACAGCACGGCGGCGATTTCGCCGCGCACGGCGTGCAATCCCGCGTCGAGCGGAACGCTGACGGGTGCGAAAGTGTCGGTGGCAACAGCGGCGGCAGTGGCGAAACCCATGGCGGTATCCAAAGTAGGAAAACGGCCATCGAGCTTTCGCGGAGCTCGCGTTCGAAGCGCACGCACGGTGCACGGTTCGAACCATCTTTCGGAAGACGCCAACGGTCTCCGCAGGATTTGGCACCTACGCAGGTCGCTTGCGCGTCTGCGGGCTGCCCCGGCTTCAAAGGGCCTGTCCCTCTGCCGGTCTCGATGGTGGAGCCACGATGCCAGCCCTTTTCGGCCATGTCAATCCTTTCATCGGGATGAAGCGATATAGTTTTTTCTCATCAGTCGTCCGGCCCATGGCGGCGGCCGCTTTCCTGAATGAACCCGGGTGCGTACAGTCGCGGCCATCGTTACTGGATGCCTGCCATGCGCCGAACCCTGCTGCTGACCGTGCTGCTTGTGCCCCTGGGACTGCAGGCTGCCGCCACGCCAGAGGGGGCGGGCTGGCGCGCCGGGTGGGGGCTGGTCGAGCCGGCTGCGACCCGCGCACCTGCGGCCCCGGCCAGCGCGGGCATCGCCACGGTCAGGCTGGAAGGGGGCGGCAACCGCTGGCAGGCGCGGGTGGACAACCACCTGCCAGGGCCGGTGCAGGTGGCGCTGCGCCAGCCGGCCGGGGCGACCGCCCTGCCCGGGTTGCCGCTGCAGACCGTCCTGGCAGGCTCGGCCAGCGTGGTGGTGAGCCGCCTGCAGCTGCCCGGCGACGTGCCGCGTCTGGAAGTGCTGCTGGACGCCGTGCCCGGTGACCCGGGCGCCACCCCGCAGGACGTGGCCTACGCGCTGCCGTTCGACGCCCGGGGCTTTCAGGTCAGCCAGGCCCCGCAGGGCCGCTTCAGCCATACCGATGCCGAGAACCGCGATGCCATCGACTTCGCCCTCCCCGAGGGCACCCCGGTGCTGGCCGCGCGGGCCGGCCGGGTGATGCAGGTGCAGGGCACCTTCGTTGACCACGGCCTGGACCCGCAACGCGACCGTGACCGGGCCAACTTCATCCGGATCCTGCACGAGGACGGCAGCATGGCGGTGTACGCCCATCTGCAGGCCAACGGCGTGCTGGTGCGCAGCGGCCAGCGGGTGGACGCCGGGCAGCGCATCGGGCTGTCGGGCAATACCGGCTACAGCACCGCCCCGCACCTTCACTTCGTGGTGCAGGCCAACAGCGGCATGCAGTTGCGCTCGGTGCCGGTGCGCATCGTGACCCCGCAGGGCGAGCTGCACTTCGCCCGCGAGGCCGCCGCCAGCGGCACCACCGGGCAGCCCTGACCCCGGCCGCCGCCCACCCCCGCTATACTGGGCGGCTTATCTCCATGAAAAGCGCCCCGGGCGGGCGCGTCACGCCATGTCCGAAGTCGCTACCGAAGCTGCGCGCCGTCGTACCTTCGCCATCATTTCCCATCCTGACGCCGGCAAGACCACGCTGACCGAAAAGCTGCTGCTGTTCGGCGGTGCGATCCAGATGGCCGGCTCGGTGAAGGGCCGCAAGGCCGCCCGCCACGCTACCTCCGACTGGATGGCGCTGGAAAAGGAGCGCGGGATCTCGGTCACCTCCTCGGTGATGCAGTTCCCGTACGAAGGCAAGATCGTCAACCTGCTCGACACCCCCGGCCACGCCGACTTCGGCGAGGACACCTACCGCGTGCTCACCGCGGTGGACTCGGCGCTGATGGTGATCGACGTGGCCAAGGGCGTGGAAGAGCGCACCATCAAGCTGATGGAAGTGTGCCGCCTGCGCGACACGCCGATCATGACCTTCATCAACAAGCTGGACCGCGAAGGCAAGGAGCCGATCGACCTGCTGGACGAAGTGGAGAGCGTGCTGGGCATCCAGTGCGCTCCGGTGACCTGGCCGATCGGCATGGGCCAGCGCCTGAAGGGCGTGGTCCACCTGATCAGCGGCGAAGTGCACCTGTACGAGCAGGGCCGCAACTTCACCCGCCAGGATTCGACCATCTTCCCGTCGATCGATTCGCCGGGCCTGGCCGAGAAGATCGGCGAGCGCATGCTGGCCGACCTGCGCGACGAACTGGAACTGGTGCAGGGCGCCAGCCATCCGTTCGACCTGGAGGCCTACCTGGCCGGCAAGCAGACCCCGGTGTTCTTCGGCTCGGGCGTGAACAACTTCGGCGTGCAGCCGCTGCTGGACTTCTTCGTCGAGCACGCGCCGTCGCCGCAGCCGCGCGCCACCACCGGCCGGGTGATCGCCCCGCAGGAAAACAAGCTGACCGGTTTCGTGTTCAAGATCCAGGCCAACATGGACCCGCAGCACCGCGACCGCGTGGCCTTCATGCGGGTGTGTTCGGGGCGTTTCGTGGCCGGCATGAAGACCTTCCACGTGCGCACCGGCAAGGAGATGAAGCTGGCCAACGCGCTGACCTTCATGGCCAGCGACCGCGAGATCGCCGCCGAGGCGTGGCCGGGCGATGTGATCGGTATCCACAACCACGGCACGATCTCCATCGGTGACACCTTCACCGAAGGCGAAGCGGTGAGCTTCACCGGCATTCCGAACTTCGCCCCGGAACTGTTCCGTCGCGCACGCCTGCGCGATCCGCTGAAGCTCAAGCAGCTGCAGAAGGGCCTGGCGCAGCTGTCCGAAGAGGGCGCGACCCAGTTCTTCCGTCCGCTGATGAGCAACGACCTGATCCTGGGCGCGGTGGGTGTGCTGCAGTTCGACGTGGCGGCCTACCGTCTGAAGGACGAGTACGGGGTGGAAGCCACCTTCGAGCCGGTGAGCGTGACCACGGCGCGCTGGGTAAGCTGCAGCAACGAGAAGAAGCTGGAGGAGTTCCGCGAGAAGAACGCGGGCAACCTGAGCATCGATGCGGCCGGCCACCTGGTGTACCTGGCGCCGACCCGGGTCAACCTGCAGTTGGCGCAGGAGCGCGCGCCGGACGTGCGGTTCGCGGCCACGCGCGAGGCGGCACACAGCATTTCGGTGTCCTGAGACACCGGCTGAACAGGCACGCGTGCATGCGCGTGCCAACGCGGCGATGATAGGGGGGAGCGGGTCCCCCTCCCCGCACTGTCGATGGCCATGACTACAGTTGCTTCCGTTCGTGAAGAAATCGCCAGCGCCCTGACCCACGGGTTGGGCGCGGTTGCCGCGCTCGCCGCCAGTGCGGTGCTGATCACCCTTGCCGCCATCTACGGCGACGGCTGGCAGTTGGCCAGCGCGATCGTGTTCGGGGTGGCGCTGTTGCTGCTGTATACGGCGTCGACGCTGTACCACGCGATCCAGCACCCGGTGGCGAAGGGGCGGTTGAAGGTGTTCGACCATTGCGCGATCTATCTGTTGATCGCGGGCACGTATACGCCGTTCACGCTGATCGGCCTGCGCGGCGGTCCGTGGGGCTGGGGGATGTTCACGGCGATCTGGGCGCTGGCGCTGGCCGGGGTGATTTTCAAGCTGTTCTTTACCGGCCGCTTCAAGCTGCTGTCGACGATCATCTACATCGCGATGGGCTGGATGGTGATGGTGGCGATCAAGCCGATGTGGGCATCGATCGACGGCTGGACGCTGGGCTGGCTGCTGGCCGGCGGGCTGTCCTATACGTTGGGCACCTATTTCTACCACCGCGAGTCGATCCGCTATTCGCACGCGATCTGGCATCTGTTCGTGATCGGCGGCAGCGTGTGCCATTTCGTTGCGGTTACGGCGCAGATTCTTTAGAGGTTGTTTGTTTTTTTCGGCAACTTTTTCAGGTCAAGGTCAAGGTCAACTTCAACTGCTGACGCCGGTTGGCCGGTGCTGGCGGGCTGGGTCGGGCCGGGTGGGTTGGCGGGACACGCCGTGAATCCATCCTTGGAGGCTCGTGGGCGCCATCCATGGCGCCCAACGGTCCCGCCAACCCACCCGCCCCGACCCCTGACAGTTTTGTGGGCCTCTTGGTAAAAAGCGGTGGAGCCAAGCGGAGCTATTGCCGCTGGGGTGGGAGGGGTTGAGGGCATGCCGACCGGAGGTCGGCACGGGGCAGGTGCAAGAGCAATGGCGAGGCAGAGGCCGGCGCGCTCATCTCCTCCTCTCCCCTCCCCCTAACCAAACCCCCCAAATTCCCGACCCAGCATCGACGCCCCAGGCATCTCGAGATTCATCAGGCACAGCCACCCATGGGGTGGCTCTACCGGGGTAGACCGGGGTCTGTCGGGGCGTGGTGCGGGTGGGTTTACGGGACCGTTGGGCGCCATGGGTCCGGCGCATGCGCCGGACGGGTTGGGCAGGACGCCCAACCCCGGTCTTGCCGTTTGTGCAGGACTGCACAAACGCGCAAGGCGCTCACGAGCTTACATGGACGTACTTGCAGCGTGTCCCGTAAACCCACCCGCGCCGCGCCAACCAGCCAAACCCGCAGCCCAAGGCCGTTGCAGTTGCACTTGCTGTTGCAGTTGCACTTGCTCTTGATCCCGCTCCAACGCCTCTAAAAAAGAAAAAACACCCAACCCTGACACCATCCTTACCAATGCTTCGCACCCCCTGCACGATGAACAGGCAAGGATGGAGCACGTGAACACTGTCGACTCCCCTGCCCCATCCCCCGTGTCGCGCCGTTGGCGCTGGCGTCGTCCCGGCAAACGCGGACAGCGTTGGCTGGCGATCCTCGTCTTCCTCTTCGCCGCCATCCTCCTGCTGATCGCGCTGTGGGACTGGAACTGGTTCAAAGGCCCCGTCGAACGCGCCGTCCAGGCCAAAACCGGGCGCGAGTTCCATATCAACGGCGACCTCGACGTCGACCTCGGCCGTACTACCACCGTCCGCGCCGACCGCCTCACCTTCGCCAACGCCAGCTGGGCCAAGACCCCGCAGATGGCCAGCGCCGACCGCGCGGAAATCGCCATTCGCGTCTGGCCCCTGCTGCGCGGTCAGGTCCATATCCCCGAAGTCCGCCTCACCCGCCCCGACCTCCTGCTCGAAACCGGTCCCGGCAAGGACACCCCCGGCAACTGGGATTTCCTCGGCCCGTCCACCGGCAACCCGCCGCAGCTGCAGCGCCTGCTCATCGACGATGGCCGCCTCAAGTTCCTCGATGCCGCCGGACGCACCGATGTCCTGGTCGCCCTCAACAGCGGCAAACCGCGCAGCGCAGACAGTGCACCGCCCCTGCTGGTCAACGGCAAGGGCCGCTGGAAAGGCAACCCGTTCACCCTCGACGGCAGCACCGAATCGCCGCTTGAACTGACCAACAGCGACCACCCGTTCCGCATCCATCTGGACGGGCGCGCCGGCGGCACCCATGCCATCGCCAGCGGCACCCTGACCAACCCCTTCGCGCTGCGCACCTTCGATCTGGAACTGATGCTCAGTGGCCAGGACATGGAAGACCTGTTCCCGCTGATCGGCGTGGCCATGCCCTCCACGCCGCCGTATCGCCTGAAGGGCCGGCTCAAGCGCAACAACGACATCTGGCGCTATGAGAATTTCACCGGTACCGCCGGCGACAGCGACCTGGGCGGCACCGCGCAGATCGACGTGGGCGGCGAACGCCCGTTCCTGAAGGCCGACCTGGTGTCCAAGCGCCTGGACTTCGATGATCTGGCCGGCTTCATTGGTGCGCCCCCGAAGACCGGCGCCGGCGAAACCGCCAACGCCGAACAGAAGGCCAAGGCCGCCGCGCTCGCCGCGCGCGCCAAGGTGCTGCCGGACACCCCGTACAACCTGACCAAACTGCGCGCGATGGATGCGGACGTGCGCTGGAAGGCCCAGCGCATCAACTCGCCGGTGCTGCCGCTGGACGACATGGACGCGCACCTCAAGCTGGAGGGCGGCCTGCTGCGCCTGGAACCGCTCAACTTCGGCGTGGCCGGCGGCGACATCCGCAGCACCATCCGCATGGACGCCCGCAAGGACACCATTTCCACCCAGCTGCAGGCCAGCCTGCGCAAGATCCAGCTCGGCAAGCTGATGCCCGATTCCAAGCTGGCCGAACAGGCTTCGGGCGGTATCAGTGGCGACCTCACCCTGGCCGGCACCGGCAACTCCGTCGCGGCCATGCTGGGCAGTTCCGATGGCAACGTCGCCCTCGGCATTGGCCGCGGCCATGTCGGCAACCTGGTCATGGAGCTGGCCGGGCTGGACGTGGCCGAGTCGCTGAAATTCCTGTTCACCGGCGACAAGCAGATTCCGCTGCGCTGCGCGTTCGGTGATTTCGGCGTGGCCAACGGGGTGATGACCTCGCGCGCGCTTGCCTTCGATACCACCGACACGCTGATCGTCGGCGAGGGCACCGTGGACCTCAAACAGGAACAGCTGGACCTGCTGCTGCGCCCGCGGCCGAAGGACATCAGCATCCTCGCCCTGCGCTCGCCGCTGCGCATCGGCGGCAGCTTCAAGGACCCCTCGTTCCGCCCGGACTTCAAGGCGCTCGGCATCCGCGGTGCGATCGCGCTGACTCTGGGCAGCATCGCCCCGCCCGCCGCGCTGCTGGCCACCATTGAAACCGGCCCCGGCAAGGATTCGAACTGTGGTGGTCGTTACGCGAAGTGAGTGCGGCCAGGTCAGCGTACCGACCAACGGTCGGTACCTACCGGGAGCGGTGTGCGTGTATCGCTGCAGCCTGCTCGCGCGCCGCGATTACGCACGAGGTAGATGTCGACCGTTGGGCGGCATGGAGGCCGCCCACGATCCCCCACGGATGGGTTCACGGCGTGTCCTGCACCGGCCTGCCCATGGGCTCAGCCACGTGCCAGCAACGCGCCAACCGCGCTTACTTACCCCGCGACGATGTACTGCTGCAGCTGGTCCAGCTTCTGGGCCTGCTCGTCGATCACCGATTTCACCAGGTCACCGATCGAGATCACGCCCACCACGCTGCCACCGTCCACCACCGGCAGGTGCCGGATCCGGTAATCGGTCACCAGTTGCAGGCAATGCTCCACCTGCTCGGACAGCGCCACCGTCACCACCTTGGGGGTCATGATGTCGCTCACCCGCGTGGTCCGCGACGAGCGCTCATGCAGCACGATCTTGCGCGCGTAATCGCGCTCGGACAGGATGCCGACCAGTTGCCGGCCGTCCATCACCAACACCGCGCCAATCCCTTTTTCAGCCATCAGGCGGATCGCATCGATCACCGCCGATTCCGGGCCTACCGCGAAAACCTCAGGGGACTTGCCGTCCAACAGCTGTCGTACCGTGGTCATCTCGTTGCTCTCCACCGATGGGATGCACGGCCGAGTCTGCCACGAACGGTGCCTGCCAGGTGTCAACCAGGTACAGCGGGCGCTGCTTGGACTCGTCGTACAAGCGCCCCAGGTATTCCCCGATCAGCCCCAGCGCAATCAGCTGCACGCCGCCCAGGAACAGGATCGCCGCCATCATCGTCGGCCAGCCCGCCACGCGGTCGCCATACAGCGCCGCCTTGGCAACCACCCAGACCGCGAACACGAACGCCACGCTGGCCGTCAGCAGGCCCAGATAGGTCGTTACCCGTAGCGGCGCGGTCGAAAAGCCGGTGATGCCTTCCAGCGCGAAGTTCCACAGCTTCCACAGCCCGAACTTGCTCTGCCCCACCAGCCGCGCGTGCCGATGGTAGGGCAGCGCCTTGCGCCGGAAGCCCACCCAGCCGAACAACCCCTTCATGAACCGGTGGCGCTCACGCAGCTGCCCCAGCGCCTGCAGCGCGCGCGGCGACAGCAGCCGGAAATCGCCGGTGTCGGCCGGAATGGGGGTCTTGGACAGCCGCCCGATCACACGGTAAAAGGCCGCCGCCGTGCTTCGCTTCACCCAGCTTTCGCCGTCGCGGGCCAGCCGCGTGCCATACACGTTGTCGTAGCCCTGCCGCCACAGCGCGACGAACTCGGGGATCAGTTCCGGCGGATCCTGGCCATCGGCGTCCAGGATCATCACCGCGCCGCTGTCGACGAAATCCAGCCCCGCCGTGAGCGCGGCCTCCTTGCCGAAGTTGCGCGACAGGCGCAGCACCCCCACGCAGGGATCCGCATCGGCCAGGGCCTGCATCACCGCCCAGGTGGCGTCGCTGCTGCCGTCGTCCACGTACAGCACCCGGCCGTCGATGTCGTGCAGCCCGTCCAGCACCGCGCGCAGGCGGGGGTGCAGCCGCGGCAGCGCCAGGGCTTCATTGTGGGCAGCGATGACCAGGGTGAGGCGTTGGACCGTCATGCGGCGATTGTAGCCTTGCCCCGTCACCTTCATGAATCGTCAGTCGTCGGCCAGGTAGCCGCTTCCGCCCAGCTGCCGCGCCTGCCGCTGGATCCACGCCGCGCGGCGCTGCACATAGGGCCCCGGCCTGGACGCGTTGTAGCGCCGCGGCGCCGGCAGCACCGCCGCCAGACGGGCGCTTTCGGCCGGACTCAAGCGCGCCGCGTCCTTGCCCCAGAACTGGCGTGCCGCCGCCTGCGCGCCGTAGATGCCATCGCCGAACTCGGCGATGTTGGCGTACATCTCCAGGATCCTCGACTTCGGCCACAGGGCCTCGATCAGCACCGTGTACCAGACCTCCAGGCCCTTGCGAACCCAGCTGCGGCCCTGCCACAGGAACAGGTTCTTGGCCACCTGCTGGCTGATCGTGCTGGCCCCGCGCAGGCGGCCGCCCCTGGCATTGTGGTCGCGCGCCTTCTCGATGGCCTGCAGGTCGAACCCGTTGTGCACGGGGAAGCGCTGGTCCTCGGCGGCCACCAGCGAAATGGGCAGGCTGGGTGCCATCTGGTCCAGGTCGCGCCACTGGTAGTGCAACCGGTAATCCCACTCGCCCTGGCCCAGCGCCTCGCCGTACCGCCACAGCATCACCGTGGACACCGGCGGGTCGATGAACCGCAGCACCAGGACCTGCAGCACGCTGAAGGCGGCAAACAGCACCGGCAGCCATAGCAGGCGTTTCCAGTGCCAGCGTCGCGGGCGCGACGGTTCCAGGCCCGGTTCGGCCTTGAGGTTGCTGCGCTCTGCCCCCATTAGTGGTGCATCCTTTGCTTGCACGGTTGTCGGCGCATTATCCGGCAACTGCATCCCACTTCGCGCGCCCATAGAACCGATGACCGCCCAATCCGACACCCTTGTCCGTTTCCTGCTCCCCGATGCCGGCGTCCGCGGCGTGCATGTGCACCTCGATGCGACCTGGGCTGAAATCCTCTCGCACGCGGTCTACCCGCCGGCCGCCGCCGAACTGCTCGGCGAAGCCGCTGTCGCCTCGGCGCTGTTCACCGGCCACACCAAGGTCGATGGCCGCCTGTCGATCCAGCTGCGCAGCAACACCGCCATGCGCACCCTGTTCGCCGAATGCACCGCCGCCGGCACCCTGCGCGGCATCGTGCAGCTGGCCGACGGTGGCGGCGATGCCCCGCGCGACCTCACCACCCTGGGCGATGACGCGCTGCTGGCCATCACCATCGAAAACCCGGGCCTGGACCCGCGCGAACCGCAGCGCTACCAGAGCCTGGTGGGGCTGACGGCCGCCGGCCTGGACGAAGCGTTCGAAGACTACTTCCGGCAGTCCGAGCAGCTGCCCACCCGCCTGCTGCTGGCGGCCGACGGCACCCGGGCCGCTGGCCTGCTGCTGCAGAAGCTGCCCGGCGACGAAGGCGACAACGACGGCTGGTCACGCGCCAGTGCCCTGTTCGAAACCCTGGGCAAGCAGGAACTGCTGGACGTAGCCGGCAATGACCTGCTGCACCGCCTGTTCCATGAAGAGAAGCCGGAACTGCTCGGTGAGCGGGGGCTGCGCTTTGCGTGCTCGTGCTCGCGCGAACGGGTGGAAGGCATGCTGCAGTCGCTGGGCGAGGAGGAAGCCCGCGCCGCCGCCGAGCCGACCGGCGCGGTGGACGTGCGTTGCGAATTCTGCGGACAGGAGTATCACTTTCCGTTGACGGAGTTCGCCATACTGTTCAGCGACACCGGTGTTTCCCCACCGGCACCTGAACGGCTTCAGTAATCGCCGCACGAGTTTTGTTCTGGGGAGAACCAAGACTTGTTAAGAATTCATAAACGCCCTAGGATCAGTGTCCCGCTTCGGCGGGAACTTGTGCTCACCGCTGCTGTCTGAGAGTTCCCATGCGTTCCCTTCTGCGTCTACCGCTGGCCCTTGTGATCGCCCTCGCCGCGATCACGGGCGCGCATGCGCAGAACAAGCCGCGCCAGGACAGCACCGTGATTCCGGTGTGGAACAAGGGCAGCGGCAAGGTCGAGGCCCTGCTGTACCTGGAACCCACCGGTGAACAGGCCGTTGGCGCGCGCTGGCACTTCGGCCGCAGTTCGCTCGACGCCGCCTTCGGGCTGTCCTCGGGCGACTCGCTGGGCCTGCTCTGCAACAGCAGCCGCGGCACCAGCATCAGCGGCCTGGCCAGTCATTGCATGCTGGCCAGCCTGGGCGATGACGATGACAACACCTCGTTGAGTCGCCGGGTCAGCGGTACGGCGGCGTTCAACCGTCCGGGCGGTCGCCTCGGCATCACCGCCGGCACCGGCCGTGACACCCTGCCGGCCTGGTTGGCCGGCCCGAACAAGTCACCGGCACTGCGCGCCGAACAGAACGACCTGACCGTCTTCGGCCAGAAGAACATCGGTCGCGAAGGCTTCGTCTCGATCGGCGGCACCTACGCCAAGGCACGCCTGGTGCCGCTGTCCGATGCGTCCCCGGCCATCGTGGACCGCTGGGACAGCAAGAGCCTGACCATCGGCGCCGGCTACGGCAACTTCAGCGGCAACATCATCGGCCGCGTGGTCGATGTGCCCGGCCAGCCCGGCAAGTGGGAAGGCCTGGGGGTCGGCTTGACCTGGCGCACGCCCTGGAGCGGCCAGCTCACCGTAGGCGCCGAGAACGTGATCACGCGCGGCAAGAATCCGTTCGCCCCGCGCAACGAGAGCACCGACGAAGGCACCGTGCCCTACGTCCGTTACGAACAGGATCTTTGATCGACGCGCGCCGTGTGGCGCCGCCGAACCAGTAAAACGCGCGCCTCACGGCGCGTTTTTTTTTGCCTGGAACCACCGCCGCGCGGCCCACGTCTGCCCCACGCGGCGGTCAAGCGCTGCACACCGTGTATCGCCACCGCCGCATACGCCCGTAAATGGGACGTGACGACACCGTTCGATACATACCGTTACAAATCAACTGCAACTATTTTCATCACAAATACTTAACCAATGAGACAAAAAGTTCCTGGAGCCTCGGAAAATCATTGATCCACAACGACTTTGCCGAATTTAACCCAGTTCACACCCTTCATTAACGTGGCTTTAATTCTCTCCAGTCGGCAGTTACTATCGAGTCAGCCTTGTGGTGATTGGCGCTCATTTGGTGCCGCCGCAGGCAAACACCCCAGTGAATACCCAAGATTCCCTTGGAGAGAGAGAGCAATGAATTTCAAATCCAACAAACTGCGTGACGCGGTGATCATCGCGCTGGTCGCGACGGGCGCCACCGGCGCCGTGCAGGCCCAGGAAACCGAGACCACCGGCGCAACCAACCTCGACCGCATCCAGGTCACCGGCTCGCGCATCCGCTCGGTCGATACCGAAACCCAGCAGCCGGTGCTGGTCATCAGCCGCGACACCATCGAGCACTCCGGCGTGACCAACGTCGGCCAGCTGCTGCAGAACATCAGCGCCAACAACGGCTTCTCGATGAATGCACAGGTGAACAACGGCGGCGACGGCTCGTCCGGCGTCAACCTGCGCGGCCTCGGCGCTGCACGCACCCTGGTGCTGGTCAACGGCCGCCGTTGGGTCAGCGCCCTGGATGCCTCGGTCGACCTCAACACCATTCCGATCGCGGCGGTTGAGCGCGTTGAAGTGCTGAAGGACGGCGCCTCGTCGATCTACGGTTCCGACGCCATCGGCGGCGTGGTCAACCTGATCACCCGCAAGGACTACGAAGGCGCGGAAGCCCGCGTGTACGTGGGCCAGATGGGCCCGGGCGATGGCCAGCAGCAGGCCTACGACTTCACCTTGGGCGCCAACAGCGACCGCGGCAACATCCTGTTCAGCGCAAGCTACAGCAAGGATGACGCCGTGATGGCGCGCGACCGCGCGATCTCGCGCAACCCCACCTTCGGCCTGACCCAGCGCAGCTCGGTCTCGTCCTCGGGCGTGATCTGGCAGCCGGTCGATGCCGCCGGCAATGCGATCTGGCCGGGGCAGTTCACCAACGAAGACGACTACTATGCCGCGCTCGACAGCGTCGACATGAGCGTCATCAACAACGGCGCCGATTCGCGCGACCTCGCCAACTACCACCCGTACACCACGGCAGGCGACGGCTACAACTACGCCTCGGACAACTACCTGCTGACGCCGTCGGAGCGTCGCTCGCTGTTCGTGCAGGGTGCCTTCGACATCACCGACTCGGTGACCTTCCGTTCCGAGGCGCTGTACAACCAGCGTGAGTCCGAGCAGGCGCTGGCCGGTTTCCCGGTCACCGAAGGCTTCTACCTGGCCGGCACCCGCGGCCTGGACAAGGACAGCTACTTCAACCCGTACAAGGGCACGGCGCAGGCGCGTGACCTGGATTACGGCCGCCGCTTCACCGAGCAGCCCCGCATCTACAACCAGGACGTGAAGACCTTCCACTTCTACGGCGGTCTGGAAGGCGTGTTCAACTTCGGCGACCGTGCGTTCAACTGGGATGCCGGCTACCGTTACAGCCGTACCGACCAGAACGACCGCATGCGCGGTGATCTGAACACCCTGAACCTGAACGCTGCCACCGGCCCGTCCTTCATGGACACCGACGGCGTGATCAAGTGTGGCGCCCCGGGCGCGATCGTGGCGGGCTGCATCCCGATCAACCCGCTCAGCACGGCCGGTTCGATCAACCAGGAACAGCTGGACTATGTGATGTTCACTGCACATGACCAGTACCAGAACCTGAGCAAGAGCTTCACCGCCAACCTGGCCGGCGATCTGTTCCAGCTGCCGGGCGGCATGGCCGGCTTCGCACTGGGCTTTGAAAACCGCAAGGAAAGCGGCTACGACGATCCGGACGCCCTGGTCGCCGCCGGCTACACCTCCGGCAATGCGCGCAAGGCCACCGCCGGCGCCTACACGCTGGACGACGCCTTCCTCGAACTGGCCCTGCCGCTGCTGTCCGACCTGCCGGGTGCCCAGCTGCTGGAGCTCAGCGCCGCCACCCGCTTCTCCGACTACAGCAACTTCGGCCAGACCACCAACAGCAAGTTCGGCTTCAAGTGGAAGCCGATCAACGACCTGATGGTGCGTGGTAACTGGTCCGAAGGCTTCCGTGCGCCGTCGATCACCAACCTGTACCGCGGCAACAGCGACAGCTACATCAACTTCGGCGATCCCTGCTCCTCCGACTGGAGTGGCTACACCGCGGAAGTGCAGGCCCGCTGCGTCGCCGGTGGCGTGTCCCCGACCTTCGTCCAGCAGACCAACGCTGGCCTGGGCTACGGCGGTCAGACCATCTTCCCGTTCACCCTCGGCGGCAACCCGGACCTGGGTCCGGAAACGGCCACCAACTACACCCTGGGCTTCGTCTACAGCCCGAGCTACCTGCAGGGCTTCGACATCGCGCTTGATTGGTACAAGATCAAGATCGAAAACGCGATCAGCACCCCGTCCTCGGACTTCATCCTGGACCAGTGCTACGTTGCTCCGGATGGCGATCGTAGCTACTGCGACAGCAGCTACTTCGTCCGCGATGGCGCCGGCCGCATCACCAACATGTTCCTGCTGCCGCGCAACCTGGCAGAACGTGAAGTGGAAGGTTTCGACCTGAGCGTCCGCTATCGCCTGCCGGACACCGCGTGGGGCAGCTTCTCGTTCAACTGGGATAGTGCCTACGTCTCCAGCGACAAGTCGCGTGCCAACAAGGACGCAGAGTGGGAGAACGCAGTCGGCATCTACACCCAGGACACCCCCGGCTGGCGCCTGAGCTCCAATCTGACCACCGATTGGACCCTGGGTGACTTCGGCGTGACCTGGACGATGCGCTACCGCTCTTCGCTGTCGGAAAGCTGCATCGGCACCAGCGCTGCGTACCTGGCCGCCGGCCTGTGCTCGGATCCGGACAAGGTGGGCCTGGCCGGCCAGCCGGACCCGCGCAACCACATCGAGTCGGTGCTGTACCACGACGTGGAAGGCCGCTACAACCTGCCGTGGAACGCCACCGTGGCCATCGGTGGTCGCAACGTGTTCAAGAAGGATCCGCCGCTGGCGGGCCGCGCCTTCGCCAACACCTACGACTACTCGTATGACACCCCGGGTGGTTATTACTACATGCGTTACACCCAGCGCTTCTAAGCGGGGCGTGGCGTAAGTGACACAGTGGCCCCGGAAACGGGGCCACTTTTTTTTCCCGCACACCACGGTCAAGCCCATGCCCGCCCCTTTGCCCCCGCCCCTGTCGGCACTCATCGAGCAAGCCCACCAGCTGGCCGCCTCAGGCAACCCCGGCGCCGCCGAACGCTGCTTCGAGCAGGTACGACAACGCGACCCGGACAACCTGCAGGCACTCAATTTCATCGCGCTGTGCCACAGCGCGCGCGCAAACCACCACGACGCCACCCGCCTGCTGCAACGCGCACTGGCGCTGGCGCCCGACGATGTGGGCACGCACAAGAACCTCGCCGTTTCACTGATTCAACAGCAGCAGTACGATGCCGCCGAGCCACTGCTGCGCGCCGCATTGGCACTGGACCCCGGCTTCTTTGTCGCCCGCCTGTACCTGGGCTGGGTGCAGGAGCAGCAGCGCCGGCCGCACCTAGCGCTGACCACGTACTTTCTGGCGGTCAACGCCGCCCAGAAGCAGGGCAACTGGCTGAGCGACGACAGCACGCCCCCGGGGCTTCGCCCACGCGTTCTGCATGCCATGAAGTTCCTCGCGCACGGGCGGCACGACGTGCTTCATCGCCTGCTTGCACCCCTGCACGCCCAGCACGGCGCCCAGGCGCTGCGACGGGTGGACAAGGCCGTGGACGGCTACCTGGGGCGCATGCGCCTGCAGACAGCCGATCCGCTGCAGCGCCCGAGCTTCCTGTACTTCCCCGACCTGCCGGCCACGCCCTATCTGGACCGGTCGCTGTTCCCCTGGTACGAGGCACTTGAAGACCAGACCGACCCGCTGCGTGAGGAACTGTTGTCAGTGCTGGACGAACGCGCCCTGCTGCAACCGTTCCTGGGGGACGCCGCCAATGCGGGCGGCCAAAGCTACCTGGCGGGCGAAGCGGGCGCCACAGCGCGCTGGGATGGGTTCTTCTTCCATCGGCACGGCCGACGTTATGACGACAACTGCGCGCGTTGCCCGCGTACCGCCGCCGCCCTGCAGGCGACCACGCTGGTGCAGATTCCCGGCCATGCGCCGGAGGCGCTCTATTCGGTACTGGGCCCGGGGTCGCACATCCGCCCGCATACCGGGGTGACCAACACCCGCATCGTCACCCACCTGCCACTGCTGGTACCCGAGCACTGCGCGCTGCGCGTGGCCGGGCAGACCCATGCATGGCAGACGGGACGCTGCATCAGCTTTGACGACACCTGGGAGCACGAAGCCTGGAACCGCGGCACCCAGACCCGCGTGGTGCTGCTGTTCGATGTATGGAACCCGCACCTGACCGACGTCGAACGCGATGCGGTCAGCCAGCTGGTCACGGCCATCGCCGAATTGAACGGCGCCCAGGTACTGGTCGAGTAACCTCAGCCGATCGGGATCAGCGTCTCGATCACATGCTCCACGTAGGCCTCGAAATCCTCGCGGGCCTGCTTGGGCTGCTGCAGCTGCAGCGACAGCTGCAGGAAGCCGACGTATGCCGCATACGCCAGACGCGCGCGGTGCTGCGCATCGGTGCGGCTCAGCCCGGCCTGACGGAACGACGCCACCAGGTACTCCAGCCGACGGTGCGAGACGCGGTCGATGACCGGGCGCACCATCGGGTGGTCCAGCGCCTTGAGCAGCTCGCTGTAGATGATGTGCGGCTGCACTTCATGGGCCACCACCTGGAACAGCTGGCGCAGGCGCGCACGCGGGTCCGGCACGTCTTCCAGGCTGCCGAACACCTGCTCCTGCTCGAACAGCTCCCAGCGCTCCAGCGCGGCCTGCAGCAGCGCGTCACGGGACGGGAAGTGCCAGTAGAAGCTGCCCTTGGTGACCCCCAGGCGACGCGCCAGCGGCTCCACCGCCACCGCGCCAACGCCTTGTTCTGCAATCAGGTCCAGGGCAGCCTGGGCCCAGTCTTCCGCGCTCAGGCGGCTGTTGCGGCCGGCACGTGGCTCGCCGGCGGAAGCTTCAGGTTCATTCATGGCGTTGATTTAACCATACGCCGGGGTCCGTGTCCGCCAAAATGGCACGCCGTGACCCGCGCCAATGCCCGCGCCGTCACTGACGTGGCGCCCTTCCGCCGCGCCGCGACGGGCTTCCATACCCCCAAGTATTGACATGCCCACGGGCAGGTCCATACTAGCGAGTATGGTCATTCCTTCTTCTACCCTGCCCCGCGTTGACGATGAGCGACTGACCGGCGCGCACGATGCCGTGCTGGCCGCTTCCCGCTCCTCGGCCGGGCGCCGCGGTACCGTGCTGTTCGCCCATGGCTTCGGCCAGACCCGGCATGCCTGGACACCCACCGCACTTTCGCTGGCCGCCGCCGGCTACCAGACCTTGGCCTACGACGCGCGCGGGCATGGCGACTCGGACTGGAACCCGGCCGACCTGCCCTACCACGGCGAACAATTTGCCGATGACCTGATCGTGCTGGCCGGCGAACAGCCGCAGCCGCCGATCCTGGTCGCCGCCTCGATGGGCGGGCTGTTCGGGCTGCTCGCTGAATCGCGCTGGCCGGGCCTGTTCTCGGCCATGGTGCTGGTGGACATCACCCCGCGCTGGGACACCGCCGGGGTCGAACGCATTCTGATGTTCATGACCGCCCACCCCGATGGCTTCGCCTCGCTGGCGCAGGCCGCCGATGTGATCTCGGCCTACATGCCGCACCGTCCGCGCAAGTCCGAAGACTCCCTGCGCGCACTGCTGCGCGAGGACGGCCATGGCCGCTGGCGCTGGCATTGGGATCCGCGCCTGGTCGCCGAACTGGCGCGCGACAGCGAACAACACCAGGACGCGCTCGCCGAAGCGGCGCGCCAGGTCAAATGCCCGGTGCTGCTGGTCAGCGGCGGCCGCAGCACGCTGGTCACCCCGCAGACGGTGGCCGAATTCCTTGCGTTGGTGCCGCATGCGCGCCATGTGCAGTTGCCGGAGGCCACCCATATGGTCGCCGGTGATGACAACAACGCCTTTACCGCTACTGTGTTGGACTATCTGGACGTGTTGCCCTCGGCCTCCGCCGTTGCACAGTCCGCCACTACCGAGCACGTCACCGGAGCACGCTCATGAGCATTGTCGTTCCCTTCCTGGCCATCCTGCTGGCGGGCGCCATCGTCGCCTACCACCGGATGCGGCTGATCACCTGGACGATCGTCAGCCTGGTGCTGCTGGCCGCCTGCTGGTTCATCCCGTACGTCAACCAGACCGCCACGATCGTGGCTGCGGCCATCGTCGCGGTCATCGCCGTGCCGCTGCTGCTGCCCTTCATCCGCAAGCCGCTGCTGACCGCGCCGATGATGAAGGTGTTCCGCAAGGTGCTGCCGCCGCTGTCGCAGACCGAGCGCATCGCGCTGGAAACCGGCTCGGTCGGCTTTGAAGGCGAGCTGTTCACCGGCGACCCGGACTGGAACATCCTGCTGAACTACCCCAAGCCGCAGCTCACCGCCGAGGAACAGGCCTTCCTGGACGGCCCGGTCGAAGAGCTGTGCAAAATGGTCAACGACTGGGAAATCACCCACGTCTACGCCGACCTGCCGCCGGAACTGTGGAGCTTCATCAAGAAGAACAAGTTCTTCGGCATGATCATTCCGAAGGAATACGGCGGCCTGGGCTTCAGCGCGCTGGCCCACCACAAGGTGATCCAGAAGCTGGCGTCGGTGTCGAGCGTGGTCAGCTCCACCGTCGGCGTGCCCAACTCGCTCGGCCCGGGCGAACTGCTCAACCATTACGGCACCCAGGCGCAGAAGGACCAGTACCTGCCGCGCCTGGCCGATGGCCGCGAAGTGCCCTGCTTCGGCCTGACCGGCCCGTTCGCCGGCTCGGACGCCACCTCGATTCCCGATTACGGCATCGTCTGCAAGGGCGAGTGGAACGGCGAGCAGGTGCTCGGCGTCAAGCTCACCTTCGACAAGCGCTACATCACCCTGGCCCCGGTGGCCACGCTGATCGGCCTGGCGTTCCGCATGTACGATCCGGACGGCCTGATCGGCACCACCCGCGACATCGGCATCACCCTGGCGCTGCTGCCGCGTGACACCGCAGGCGTGGAAATCGGCCGCCGCCACTTCCCGCTCAACTCGACCTTCCAGAACGGTCCGATCCGCGGCAAGGACGTGTTCATTCCGCTCACCCAGCTGATCGGCGGCGCCGAGAAGGCCGGCAAGGGCTGGAACATGCTCAACGAGTGCCTGGCCGTGGGCCGCTCGATCACCCTGCCGTCCACCGCCAGTGGCGGTGCCAAGGCCGGCGCGGTGGTGACCGGTGCCTACGCGCGCATCCGCAAGCAGTTCGGCCTGTCGGTCGGCCGCTTCGAGGGCGTGGAAGAAGCGCTGGCCCGCATCGGCGGCAAGGCCTATGCGATCAGCGCGCTGTGCCAGGCCACCGCCGCTGCGGTGGACCGCGGCGACGTGCCGTCGGTGCCGTCGGCGATCGCCAAGTACCACTGCACCACCATGAGCCGTGAAGTGATCTCGGACATGATGGATGTGATCGGCGGCAAGGGCATCATCCTGGGGCCGCGCAACTTCG
>Ga0160463_100127_pt1 | contig 78866 bp, 61 predicted proteins | sample HID1975M_E6MG_FD_108276 | JGI IMG/M metagenome (GOLD analysis project Ga0160463, IMG submission 108276) | Enriched soil microbial communities from UW Madison campus, WI, USA - HID1975M_E6 MG | ecosystem: Environmental > Terrestrial > Soil > Unclassified | place: USA: Madison, Wisconsin... | reverse complement strand
TCGTTCCCTGGAACTTGAAGATAGGAGATACGGTTTTTGCCATAAAAATTAGATTTCATTGGTTATGAATAGGATATTAAATACCAGAGCGCTCGCTCTACCTGAATTTACGAAATTTCTCCCTCATCTGGATTGACCCTTATCGAGACCTTTTCGGGACCTTATCGAGACCTTATCGAGACTTAAACGAGACCCGGCTCCCTGCCAGCTCCTACTATCCTCCGTGGCAGACACGTACCAGACAGCCCCCAGCGCTCATTTTTCCTTATTCCACACCTGCTTTTATTCCTGCCCCAGCTTTTTATACAGCGCGTCCTTATAAGTCACCCCCAGCGGTAATTCTTTATCGAGTATCCTTACCAGGTTGCCTTCTACAAATTGGATATGCCGCAAATTGATAATAAAGGATTTGTGAATGCGGATGAATTGTTGATCCGGGAGTAGCTCCCCGATCTTATTGAGCGAGGAATAGGAGGTATGGACAGTATGGGCCGTCACCACTTTGATATAATCCCCGAAGCCTTCAATGTAGAATATATCCGGGTAGGCAATCCGCAGCAGTCGCTTTTGCACCTTAATGAAGATCGCATCACCCGAAGGCTGACCTTGTGCAAGAGAAGCTATTTCTTTGGGCGCAACCACCTTTTGGATCGCCTTGATGAATCGTTCGAAAGTAATCGGCTTTAGCAGGTAATCCACCGCCTCCAGTTCAAAAGCCTCCACCGCATATTCCATGAAGGCAGTAGTAAATATTACTTTGGGCGGATGCTTGAGCGATTTGAGAAAGTTGAGGCCCGTAATACCCGGCATCTGGATATCCAGGAAAAGCAGGTCCACCTGCTCCCGGTGCAGCCATTCAAATGCTTCTATTGCCGTTTCACAGGTGCCCACCAACTGCAGACTTTTTACTTGCCGTACATGCGACTCCATCAGTTGGCGCGCCAGCGGTTCATCATCTATAATCAGGCACCTGGTCATTTCGGGGAATTTAATTGAATACTTAAAGTAACAATAAATCGTGAATCCTCTTCTGCTACCAATAGTTGGTGGCGCCCGGGGTATAATAACTCCAGTCTTTTACGCACATTGTACAATCCAATGCCGCTTTCTGTTGGGGAAACTTCCCCTTTCGGCGCTATAAGGTTGGAGGTTTGAAAAGTGATCTCCTCTTCATCGATCGTCATGAGCACCTGTACCTGGTTGCCTGGAATTTTGTAATGCAACGAGTGTTTGAAGCAGTTCTCGATCAACGGTAAAAACAACAACGGCTCTACCAGTATGCCATTCGGATTGCCCTGCACCCCGAATTGTAGTACGTTATCGTCCGTATGACGTATCCGTTCCAGTTCAAGGTAGCTATGCATGAAAGCTATTTCCTTGGCGAGCAAAACCTTCTCATCCCTGGCTTCATACAATACATACCGCATAATACCCGATAGATTGGCGATCGAAACCGATGTCTTCGGTGAACCCTGCAAACTGAGCGCATATAGATTATTCAGCGTATTGAAGAAAAAATGCGGCTGTACCTGCGACTTTAACTGATCCAGCTCCAGGCGCAATTTGTCAGATTGTAACTGATCAACCATATGCTGCCGTTTGAACAATTCCCGGATAAAAAGAAATCCGATAGAAGTGAGCAGGATCAACACCGTATAACCCAAATTTTGTATCAGCTTGCCGTTCCAGTGCCAGGGCTCCACAGAAGCCAGGTTCGAACGGTACTTTTCAGGAATAAAGGGCAGGTTGATCATCAGCAGGTAAGAAAGCCTGGCATTGAGCTCATACAACAACAGGTAGAAGGGTAGTGACCCCAGGAACCACCAGGGCCGGTTATTAAATAGCGTGCGCGGCAATAGCCAGCGATAAAAGAAAATGATAGAAGGAGCCTGCAGCATGTTGACCAGGATGAGACTCAGCGTAAAAGAAAAGCGATCGAATATCTGCAAGCCCATCGACAAGGGAACGATCACAAACAGGAGAAAGAGATAGAGCAATTCCACCAGCTTTACCTTCTTGTAATAATTCCAGTTTTTCATTGATCCAAACATGACACAAATTAAAACTATGCTGAATGCAAAGGAGCCATTATTTCGCCCAATTCCCTGTTTTGCACGCTCAATTTTAAAAGCAGTATTCAGCCGCACAGTGAGCCCATTGGGCTAAAAAGCAATCCTGCCCGATTGTATCTCCTGCAATTTTGCCCTCAAATCAAACACATGAAAAAGATTGTTGGCCTGCTATCCCTTTGCATCATTGTTTACAGCAGCGAGGCCCAGAGCAATAAACAACTTGCACAACTGGCAACCCTGGGAAAAGTATGGGGATTCCTGAAATATTACCACCCCGCTGCCGCCAAAGGCAAACCCGATTGGGACCGCGAATTGGTGCGCATGGTGGCACTTGTAGAGCAGGCTCCAAATGCAAAAGAATTCGACACCTTGCTCGAAGCCTGGTTCCGGTCATTGCCAGCTGCCCGGATAACAGCCACACCAGTAAACTATTATGCTGATTCCCTCACAAGGATCTTCACCGAAAAAGACATACAACAATTCAACGTTTCAAAATGGCTGCAAACAGAACTGCTCCGTTTGTACCAATACCACCTGCCCGATACCAGCCGCTATGTTACCCGTTATTACAACAAACATTATTTCGATCACATCATTCATACCGAAGATGCCCACGAAGCACCGGCTTATCCCGATCGTCCCATGCGTTTGCTCGCCCTCTTCCGCTACTGGAATACCATCACTTATTTTTATCCGCATAAAGAACGCATCCGCAATTGGGATGATGTCTTGCCCCGCTACATCACTCCGTTTTTACAGGCAAAAGATTCAGTACAATACCGGAGCGCCATAAGGGCACTGATACATGAATTGCCCGACTCCCATTCCTTTATACAGGAGCCAGGCAAAACCTATTATTTCACTCCTTTCCGCATTGATTATATCGATGGAAAATACCTGATCGGAGCCTGTGATGATAGCACTGCAAAAAAATGGGATTACCGTATAGGCGACGAAATAACAGGCATCAACGGCCAATCAACCCGGGCCAGGGAAAAACAATTATTGGCCACCACCACCGGCACCAATGAACTTTCCCTGCACCGCAATATTGCACAGGAACTATTGAAAGTGGGCGACTCCGTTATACAGGTAACCTTCAGGAGAAACAGCCAGCTGATTACACGCACCGTTGAGTTGCACAGTTGGGAAGTATACCGCCGTATTCCTAAAACACCTGCCAAACCCTTGTGGCAGCAATTGGAAAAAGGCATCTGGTATGTACGTTTCTGTCGCATCACCAATGCCGATACCCTGCGTCGTTTATTCCGCGATATCCAGCAAGCCAGAGCCGTGATCTGGGAAATGCGCGACTATCCCAATTACCAGGTCACCGCTGCACTGGACAAATTTTACTTTACTGCAAAGACCCAATTCACCGAAGAAACAAATGCCTGGGATTTGTACCCCGGCACATTTATCAAAAGCCCGCTTTATTTTGAACCTGTCGCCAAAGAGGAGTTGATATACCAGGGGCCTTTGATCATTTTAATCGATGAACATACCCAGAGCCTTTCCGAATCAGTAACAGCTGCATTGAAACTACGCCCTAATACCATTACCATGGGTAGGCAAACAGCCGGCACCACTGGCAATATTACCTGGTTTACCATGCCCGGCGGTGTGGAGGTGAGTTATACCGGTGTAGGCGTAAGAGGCCTGCAGGAAGGCTTTCGTCAGGGAGAGGGTGTGAAGTTGGACATCCCAATCACCCTCACACAGGAAAGACTGCTGCAAAGCAAGGATTACATACTGGAGCAGGCCATAGCGTATGCAAAGTCGTTGAAGTAAGAAACAAAGGTCGAAGCAAGTGTGTATTTAGCCCCATCGGGGCTAAAGCTTTGTAGCAAAAATCTTAACCCAATCCTACAACCGCGTCACTTCCCAAAATGCCTTCTTAGGCTGCAGGTTTTGATCAAACAACAGCGGGTAATCCTTTCTGCCCCTCACCGGGAAATTATCCAGCCAGCTGTTCCGGTCTGAGATATTCCAGAACGTAACCCCCGTAATGTATTGGCGGTACTTCCTGAACAGCTCGAATGACAGTTTGTATTTTTCTAATTGTTGTTGTTCCCGTTCGGGAGTAAAGGCAGTATTGGCATCTTCCGGTCTGCTGGCCCTTGCTTCATGTTCTTTAGGATAAACAGATATATCCAGTTCCGTGATCTGGAGCTTAAGGCCAAGGCTGCTGAATTGTTGCAAGGTACTGTCCAGTTGTTCTTTGGTAGGTTCATTCACTGCCCAATGCCCTTGCAGACCAATGCCGTGAATGGGGATACCTTTCTCTTGTAATGATTTGATGAGCCGGATCATCTTTTCTCTTTTGATGCCACCAATCTCATTGTAATCATTGTAAAACAACAGCGCATCAGGGTCCGCTTCATGCGCCCACTGAAAAGCTTTGGCAATATATTCTTCACCGGCTATCTGCAACCAGCGGGAAGGACGAAGATACTCGCCGGCTTTATCCGAAACAGCTTCATTCACCACATCCCAGGCATATATTTTTCCTTTATAACGGCTTACCACCGTGGTGATATGTTCCTTCAGCCGCTGTAGCAATACCTCCTTGCTCACCGGCCCTCCCTGGTCATCTGTAAAAAGCCAGGACGGCGTTTGATTGTGCCAGCACAAAGTATGCCCACGCACCTTCATGTTATTGCGTTGAGCAAAGGCAATGATAGAATCGACATCCTTCCAGTTGTATTCTTTTTCCTTGGGGTGCACAGGCCCCATCTTCAGTGCATTCTCCGGCGTAAGACTGTTGAACTGTTCGATCACCAGCGAAGATTCATTGCTTTTCAAAGCGCGTGGAGAAACAGCGACGCCAATAGGAAAGTAATCCTTATAATAATCCTTTAAGCCTTTTGTGTTGATTGCAGAAGTGGACCCTTGCCCAAAATACCTCCCTGCAAATTCAATAAAGTAAGGCCAGTTAGGCCCCGTGGTATGTCCGCCTTCGTGTTGCCGGAAAGCAATGTCTCCTCCCAGCACCCCTGTTTCCTGTGGCGGCATTTCAGTAGTGCCAAGATCCTTTTTGCCAAGCAGCGTATATACCGGTCCCGCGTGTACCGCCGCCACAAACATCCCTTTGCCATCGATCCAGTTGCCTTCAACCTTGGGCGAACCTACACTGATAAACACAGGCCGTGGCGCACAGAGCGCGATCAACTCGTGTGCATCTACCGGCAGGTCATTGGGCGTTAACGGACCTGCATACCGGATAAAATTACCGGCAAACCAATGGTACTCCCCGGAGGAAGCCAGGTTCTCTACCTGCTCTCCAAATACCCGGCGCAGGATCTTGGCGCCGCCAGCGCCCGAAGAACCAATAAAGCCAATAGCAAACCTTGGTTCATAAGCCTGCGCCACCAGCGCTGCCTTTCCATATCTTGATAAACCTTCGATGCCTACCCGTTTTGCATCTACCGCTTTGTCCGTTTCCAGGTAATCCAGTGCCCGGCTGGCGCCCCAGGCCCATGCTTTTAAAGTGCCCCAGTCGTTTGCCTTGCGTGGTTGTCCTTTATTCACAAGCCCAATGATGCCTTGCGTGAGGCCAGCGCCATTATCCGCCTGGTAACTGGTAGGTACAATCACCGCATAACCCCAGCCTTTGGCCAGCAGCTGTTGCTTCCAGCTGGGCGGTGCATTCCTGGAAGTATCGCGGGGTGGATTGAATCCCGGTGGAAATACAAAACCAAACTCCATGATCACCGGCACCGGCCCTGTTGCCCGGGCAGGTGTGGTGAGCGTCATTTGTATATCCACCTTGATCGCGGGCCAGGAACTGTTGTCTACATGCCCAACCAGTTTCTTTGTCAACACAGGAATATTGCCGTCCATCTCTTCAGTAGTAGTCACCACCTCCCAGTTCACTTTGGGCGTCTTCCTGGGCGTGCGGCCATAGACCGCCGTATCAAATGCTTCAACAATCTCCGGGCGGCGTTTATTCCACCAGGTCTTTGCATCCGTTACTTTCTTTCCGTTCTGCAGCACCAGTGCCTCCGGCAGCGTGGTATAGGGCGAGGCTTTTGTTTCATCCGAATTGGCTGCATCAGGCGCTTGTGGATTGCCCGATGGGCCACGCCTGGTGGAGTTGATATGTAACTGCTGCAGCATTTGTTTATAATCAAGTTGCGTGGCTTTGTTGATGCTGTCCACACGAAGACTGTCAGCAGGCGACATTCTTCTGAATTGTGCAGGCGCTTGAGTTGAAACCAGCAAAGCCAGAAGGCAGAAAAAGGCAAGGGACTTCATTCGTTTATTTTTAATGCAGACAATAATATATGGCAGAATAGAGTGTGCCGGACAAAGGTATATCCACTTAATCCATAAAATCGTCTCAATCTTGGTTCAGACGCGTTTCCATCGGACCTAAATAACTTTCTTCCTGTTTACCAATATTTACTACCAGTTTTTGTACCACCACGGCAGGACTTACCATCCAATACTTCACCACATGCTTTCCGGGTTGCGAAATAGCATGAGTCGATGTTTTGATAATAATATTATTAGCTACCCACTTCTCCCAGGTCCTCACATTATTATCTTCTTTATTGATACTGATGATTTGTGGCGCTTCATCATCAATAGAAATAGCATATTGAAGCCCTTCAGCCGTATTGTGAAAATTCAAAGTAGGAGAGAAGTACGTGTTGATCGTAGCGGCTCCTTTACTGAAAGTATAAATATCATATTCCAGGTGAGGTGAGCTGCCGCCCGGTACTTGTGGCCTGGCAGTTACCGGGAAAGGCGTAATGGCAGAACCCGTACGTCCATGATCGGGTAATACCTGCCATTTAATGACCGGTGTATTGATCGCCCGCGTATAATGATCCGCCCCTATAGAAACACCCGACAATTCTTCTTCGTAAAACACATTGCCCGTGACTCCTTCCGGTATCGAAGCAGCCTCCACATCCTTCACCCCACCGTCTGGTAGGCGTGATGCGTTAGCGCCCGTCATATACTTTACTTCCGGCATCACCTGATTGTTGGGTTGTTGCCAGTACGTATACCCGATATGCGTTTGACTCATCATATGGTTCCATTTGCCGTTGTTGAGACGATGGTATTGAGTCGTGATGATAGAATCATTGCCATATAGTTCCTTCACCTTATCCGCATATACATTGGCGCCGGGAAGGTTGTTGGCATTAGCCGCCTTATTCAGCGCAACATTGTAGTACATCTCATACAGATTGGCGCAGGCTTTCACCGGGTGCAGCACAAGCTGGAAATAGGCGTCCTGGCTGGCCGTCGGCAGTGCCTGGCCAATGGCAGTGGCCTTTTTGAGCAATTCCTTGTAATCATAAACTACCTTTCCCCATTCATAAGTAGCAAGACTATACGTATTCCCATCCAGCAGTTCAGGTTTTCTTCTGCTATTGTACGTAGCGTATTTGGTCAGGATGTCCGCAATGGCCGCTGCATGTTCACCGCCAAACTGGTTGGCTGCCCAGTTTTCCGTATAGGCTTGTAGCGCCTCCGGGCCAATCTTTTCAGGGTTCCAGGCATAATCAAGGAAGAAAGAAATCGGAAATTCCATCGGCTTGATATCACCTACATTCACAATCCATATTTCACGGGCCTTGTATTCCCAGGCCAGGTGCATTTGTTCCCATACACGCCCAATCGGGTTCGTGTTAAGCCATTTGTAGTTACGGGGACCACCTACATAATCAAAGTGATAGTAAATGCCATAACCACCTTTCCTGGGTGCTTCATCCGGTTTGGGCAGCTTGCGGATATTGCCCCAGTTATCATCACACAAAAGCAGCGTCACATCATCCGGCACCCGCATCCCCTTGTCATAATAATCCTGCACTTCTTTGTACAGCGCCCACAACTGCGGTGTTTCACTGGCCGGTTTATGCGTTACCTCTTCAATGATCTGCCGTTGGTCTTTTACAATTCTCTCCAGCAGCGCAGTAGCTGTTTGCCGGCTCATCGGTTCATCACCATCACCGCGCATGCCGATGCTGACTATTTTTTCATTGGTGGCCCGCTGCATACCGCCACGCCAGAATTCTTTTAGTTTTACTTCATTGCTGTCATAATTCCATTTGCCTTTCCCGTATCGCCTCCATTCATCATGCGCCCGCATAAGCGGCTCATGGTGCGAAGTGCCGATCACAATGCCATACCTGTCCGCCATCTTTATATTCAATGAATCATCATCATAAAAAGCATTGCCCCACATCGCCGGCCACAGGTAATTGCCTTTCAGGCGCAGGATAAGTTCAAACACCTTTTCATAGAACAGGTGATTAAAGCCACCAAACTTTTCCTTGCTCCAGCCCGATAGCGCAGGCGCCTCATCATTAATAAAGATGCCGCGGTATTTTACTTTCGGTGCATCCGTCAGCGTAGTATTTTTCTTGATGTAGACATCCTTTTTCTTTGTTACCGGCACATCCGCCCACCAATACCAGGGCGATACCCCCAGTTGCCTGGATAGCTCAAAGACACCGTAGGCCGTACCCCTCCTGTCACTGCCCGCAATGATAATACCATTGCCAACCGTTTGAATAAGATACCCTTCCCATTTATTTTGTAAAGCAGCAAGTGGAAGTTTATTGTTTTTCCCCGCAGCCTTGATAAGCGATGACCTGCCCAGCGAGCCAATAATGATCGAGGGCTGTTTGGTAGTAGTAGTGGAGGAAATCGATGGCTTTACACCCGTTACCATTTCAATATCCTGTTGCAGGCATTGTGCAGCCTGCTGCACCAGTGCTTCATCCTTGGGGTCAACACAGATCACCACCCCCGTCAGAGAGAACGCATTGTTGGCTGGTTTATCCGCGACAAGAGATTGCGGATAGCTGCCAATCGTTAGCAGGCAGATCCCTATGCCCAGCGTTAATTGTTTCATGTAATTCATATAGGCAATAAAATAAAGTAGCGCTTGTACCAATGCATCATCCGCGCAATCAATCCAATCCCTAAATCAGCAATTAGAAGCCAATACTGTTTCCGCCGTCTACCGGCAATACAACACCCGTGATATATTTGGCAGCATCACTGGCCAGGAAATAAGCAGCTTCCCCGATATCCGTAGGCTGTCCCATAATACCCATCGGCGTCCGGCCAAACACCTTCGCCTTCCTTTCCGGATCACTGTCCAACGCCTTCGCAGTCATTTCCGAATAGATGAAACCGGGCGCAATAGCATTTACCCGGATGCCATTGGGCGAAAGCTCAACAGCCATCGCCCTGGTCATACCATCGATAGCCGTTTTACTGGCCGAATAGGCAATCACTTTCGGAAGACCATATTGCGCTGCCATCGAACTGATATTGATGATAGACCCCGCCTGCCGCGTCAACATATGTTTTACCACTTCACGGCTAAGCGAAAATACCGAGGTCAGGTTCGTAAGGATCACCTGCTGAAAATCTTCATCCGTCACCTCCGTGAAATCCTTCTTCATATTAATGCCCGCATTGTTCACAAGAATATCGATCTGGCCAAATTGATGAATAACCTGTTGTACAAAGCCCGGTATCGAAGCAAGCTCCGATACATCAAAGTACATGGCGTGACATAGTTCACCCAGCTGTTGTTGAGCAATGGCTAATTTTTCTTTGTTCCTGCCTGCAATGATCGTTTGAATACCATGTTGTACAAAGGTCGAGGCAATGGCATATCCAAGGCCTGAACCACCTCCGGTCACTATGGCTGTTTTTGGACGGGTTGCTGTCATCGTATACTTTATTTATAGTCTTTTCTAAGGTTCTTTTAATTGATGCTGTGCGGGCCCTGCGACATATGTCAGGAAGTTCCACTTCTCAAAGAGGACTTACGGATAATAAGATCCGAACGGATCACAATCGTATTCGTATGCCTGAGATTCGAAATGCCCTGCAGGTGATTGATCAGGCTCCTGGCCGCAATTTCACCCATATCCTGACCCCGGTAATCGATGGTGGTTAAAGAGGGCTCAACAATCCTGCCAATCGTATCATTGTTAAATCCTACCACCGCAATGTCTTCAGGAATACGTATACCCTGTTCTTTCAAATGTTGCATGCACACTGCCGCCGAGAAATCATTCGTGATAAAAGCGCCATCCGGCAATGGTTGCATTTGCAATATCTGCCGGGCTGCTTCCACACCACATTTTTCACTCAGGTCTTTAATTAGCAGGTGTTGCTCATCGAAGGGCAAACCGCTGTCCGCGAGCGCAGCTTTGTATCCCTTGAATCGTTGCACATATACATTGCGCTCCAGACTCGCAGTCACCATTACAATCCGCCGGCAACCTTGTTCTATCAGGTGCTTCGTGGCTTGGTAGCCACATTGATAATTATCGATGATCACTTTCGTGCTTTCCGATCTTTCTTCCACCCGGTCAAAGAATACCATCGGTATCCCTTTGTCCTGGAACAACGTATAATGGTCCAGCCCGATCGTGTCGAATGCCAGAGAGGCAATAAGACCGTCTACCCTTTTATGGAAAAGATTCACTGCATTGGCCGCTTCTTTCTTAAAGCTTTCCGATGAGTGCGCAATAATAAGATCATACCCCGCTTCCGAAGTGATCCTTTCAATGCCCGCCAGTACCGATGTAATGAAATTACTCCTCAACTCATGTACGATCAAACCAATCGTATTCGTATGCTGCTTCCGGAGACTGCTGGCAAAGATATTACGCCGGTAGCCCAGCAACTTCGCCGCTTCCTGTACCCTGGCCCTGGTTTTCTTCGTAATGGCAGGATTGTCCTGCAGCGCCCTGCTTACCGTGGCGGAGGAAAGTGCAAGTTTTTTGGCAATATCGTGGATCGTAACCTCTTTCTTCTGTTTCATGTTTGCAATCGGTTGCTGAAGATCGCAAAAAAAATCAAATGGCGGTAATTTGTTTTGTAAAGGCCCTGCTGGCCTATATATTATATGTATGCGTCCGCTACAACGCTTTAGCCAGCCGCCAGGCTTTTTGCGCTAACGCAAGAAATTGCAATAAAAAAATGCAATCGGTTGCTATTTTGTGTTTTTTACCTATATTCGTTTCCGCAGGTAAGCCCCCGTTGCCTGCCCAAACGATTGATCTCTATTTAAAAATTGCTGTATGGAACAACCTAATTGTCTCGCTGGCACACCATTTTTCCATTGCATTTTCGTCGTACTCTCAGGATTAGCGCCTGCTTTTCCCATGCTTACAGCTCGGCTGTCTGCAAATAATATATCCGCCCACAACTATTCCTGGCCCCCAAAAATGCCAGCGTCTCCCATCGTTGATGCGTTCCCGTCCAAACAATAACAATCAAAACTGTCTACATACCAAAACGATGAATATGAAAAAAACTCAAAACCGAAAAAGTTTTATCCTGCAAAGGCTGTTGCGGGAAAAAATGACTGCCATGGTTTTTCTGGTTTTATTAACCTGCTTCGCAGGCACAGATGCTTTTGCTCAAAACAATGTCAAGGGTAAAATAACAAACAACACCGGAGAACCTGTTGTGGGTGCTTCCGTAGTAGTGAAAGGAACTACCGTTGGTACCAATACTGGTGGCGACGGCAGTTATTCCATTGCCGCCGCTAAAGGCGCCACAATTGTTGTTTCAAGTGTTGGTTACACTACCAGGGAAATTACAGTGGGTGATAATAACACCATTGATGTACAACTTTCCTCGGCAACAGGCGATCTCGATCAGGTAATAGTCGTAGGTTACGGTACCCAGCGCAAAGAAGCCATCACCGGTTCCGTCGCTTCCATCGGCGGAGAAAAAATGCGTGAAGTACCATCACCCAATATCTCACAGGCACTGCAGGGACGTATGGCAGGCGTGGATATTGCTCAAACCTCTACCAGGCCGGGCGCTACCATGCAGATCCGTATCCGTGGTACCCGCTCCCTGAGCGCAGATAACAATCCATTGATCGTATTGGATGGTATTCCCTTTATCGGTTCACTCGCCGATATCAACCCCAATGATATCAAAAGCATCGATGTGTTGAAAGATGCCTCAGCCACCGCCATCTACGGCTCCCGTGGCGCCAACGGTGTTTTAATTATTACAACAGAAAAAGGATCTAAGAATAGAAAGCCCCGCATCAACTACAGCGGATATGTTGGCACACAGGAAGTCTTTGCCAAATTTCCCATGATGAATGGGCCCGAGTTTGTAGCACTTCGTAAAGCTGCCAATCTATATCCCAACGGACAGGATGAGGCCGATGACGTCAATACCGATTGGCAGGACCTGTTCTACCAAACCGGTATCGTCACAGACCACAACATCAGCCTTTCCGGCGGTACAGAAAGCGGCAGTTACAACTTTGGCGGCGGTTATTACCTCAACCAGGGTGTCATCCCCACCCAGCAATACAAACGCTACTCACTGAGAGGCTCCATCGATCAGCAAGTGGGTAAATATGTCCGCGTTGGCTTTACCAGCAATAGCAACTTCAACCAAAGCGATGGAAACCAGGTGGGCTTGTATAATACATTAAGCATGACCCCCATTTCCTCTCCCTATAATGCCGACGGCACTTTGAGAAGAGGTATCCGGATGGCGGCAGACAACCAGTATGTCTATACAAAAGACAACGTGAAAGCTTTAAGAGACAATGATCAATGGGTCAATGAAACACGTGGTTATGCCACTTACAATGCAGTTTATGCAGAAGTAAAAGCACCGTGGGTGGATGGATTGAAATACAGGGTAAACCTGGGACTCGATTTCATACAAACCAATAACGGCGCTTATACCGGAGCAGGCGTAGGAGACGCACTCAATCCCAATACCGCCTCGTCTGCTTCTATTGATAACAGAAATACACTGCACTATACATTGGAGAACATCCTTTCCTATGACCGCAGTTTTGGAAAGCATACCATCAATGCAGTCGCCTTGTATTCAGTGGAGCAACAGAAATACACCAGGTCAAACGTGGCGGCAAGAGATGTGCCTGCCGATGCCCTTGAATATTATAACCTGGGGCAGGCTGCCGGCCAGATTATGGTAGACCCCGCCAACCAGGATTACCAGCTATGGGGACTCATGTCCGCCATGGGACGTGTAATGTATTCTTACGATAATCGTTATATGATCTCCGCAACCGTTCGTTCAGATGCTTCTTCCAGGCTGGCGCCAGGACATAAATGGCATACCTATCCGGCCGTGTCCGTAGGATGGAATATCACCAACGAATCATTTATGCGCAATGCCCCCATCATCAACAACCTGAAATTGCGTGTCGGATATGGACAAACCTCCAACCAGGCCATCGCTCCTTATGCTACCCTGGGTCGGTTGGATACAAGACCCTATAATTTTGGACCCAGCAGCTATTCAACCGGATTCTTTGTATCCCAGTTGCCAAATCCCGATCTGGGATGGGAATTCTCCAAGACTTTGAACTTTGGTCTTGACTTCTCTTTGCTCAAAAATCGCTTGTCCGGTACTATCGAATATTATGTCACAAAGACCGAAGACATTCTCCTGGGCCTGGGCCTGCCACCCACTTCCGGCGTGTCCGGCTACACCGCCAACATTGGTTCAACTGAAAACAAAGGTTTCGAATTGTCTTTGAATGGTACCATCCTCGACGACCTCAATGGCTGGACCTGGGAGCTCGGTGCTAACTTCTATGTGAACAACAACAAACTGGTATCCCTCGCTTCCGGACAAACCCGCGATGAAAATAACTGGTGGTTTGTAGGACACAACATCAATGCCATCTTCGATTATGAGAAGATCGGCCTGTGGCAAAAAGATGATCAATACCTCAGCACATTGGAGCCCGGCGGCAATATCGGCATGATCAAAGTAAAATATACCGGCGGCTTTAAACCCGATGGCACGCCCGAAAGAGCGATCGGTACCGCCGACAGGCAGATCATGGATGTCGATCCAGATTTCCAGGGAGGTTTCAATACCCGCGTATCTTACAAAGGATTTGACCTCGGTGTAGTTGGTTTCTTCAGAAGTGGTGGCATTCTCTTCAGCACCATTCACGGTTCTAACGGTTACCTCAATTTGTTGACCGGGCGCCGCAACAATATCGATGTGGATTACTGGACGCCGGAAAATACCGATGCCAAATATCCCAAACCCGGTGGCATTCTCGCCAGCGATAATCCTAAGTATGGCAGCACCCTCAGTTACTTCGACGGCTCTTTCCTGAAGATCCGTACCATTACACTGGGCTACGACTTCAACCGCTCCCTGCTCAAAAGGTCGCCTGTTAAACTGCGGATGTACTTCACCGCTCAAAACCCGTTTGTCCTATTCTCTCCATTCCATAAAGAATCGGGTATGGATCCTGAGACCAACTCCTTCGGAAATGAGAACGCGTCCGTGAACCTTAGTCAGAACCTGAGACGTATCCTCACCGTAGGGTATAATACCCCGGCCACCCGCAACTACATTGTTGGCGTTAATTTGACATTTTAAATCATTAGATATGAAACATCTGCTTATAAAGTCACTTATAGTATCAGCATGCTTCCTGCTGTTATTTTCAGGGTGTAGCAAAATTCTGGAGGAACAGCCCCGCAGTTTTTATGAACCCGGCTTCTTTAAGACCGAGAAAGGCGTATTGGGCGGTATCACATCCCAGTATGCTCACTTGCGCTTCATATATGGCCAACCTTATTATTACAATAGCCTGGAGACCGGCACCGACGAATATACATGGGCCCAAAGCGCCGACGCCAACTTTAAGGACGCCGACCTTAGTGGTGTAGGCAATTTAACGGCCGCCAGCAGCCGTTCAGACGCCTTATGGGGTACCGCTTTTTCCAATATCAATACAGCCAGTGGTATTATCGAGAATGCAGCAGCCGTGAGTACCATCACTCCTGCCATAGTAGCTGAAGCCAGGTTCTTCCGTGCCTTCGATTATTTTCTCCTGGTGCAAACTTTTGGCGGTGTGCCATTGGACCTGGGCGCTGGAGAATTGAAATTCAATACAGCTCCTTCCCGCAAGTCAGTACGCAACACCGTACCTGAAGTATATACCAAAGCTATATTCCCCGACCTGGTACAGGCTGTAACCGATTTACCGGCTACGCCAAGAGTAACCGGTGGCGCTTCCAAAACAGCAGCACGCCTTTACCTCGCGAAAGCCTATTTGACTTATGGCTGGTGGTTGCAAAACCCAAACAACATTCCTACGTATCCACAAAGCGCCAGGACCGACCCTGATGCCCATGATGCCCAATATTATTTTCAGAAAGCTTACGATATAGCCAACGAAGCCATTGCCAATCCGGGTCCTTTTGGTTTGGAAAATACATTCTATGACCTGCACGTAGGCGGTAATGACCGCAACAAGGAAATGATCTTGTATGCCGACCACACCCAGGAAAGTGAGTTTTACAACGGTGCCTGTCTTAGTTGTTTTGATAGCGAAGCGGGAAATGGCAGGAACTCGGCCGTTTGGATGGTTACCTCCAACTATACCGTGATCAGAAGCGCTCCCAATGCCGATGGTACCGGTTCTGCTGTCAGTTCAGTGCAACGGGAAGCAGCCCAGGCTTTAGGACGTCCCTATACCCGTATGGCGCCCACGATCGGCGTATTTACAAACACCTTTGCCGAAAAAACACTGGACTCCCGTTATGATGGTACTTTCAGTACCGTTTATAGAGGCAATTGGCCCAAAGGAGGAACGACGAACGCAACGCTTTACAATGCAAACGATCTGCCGGTTACGCCAGGCCAGCCTATCCTGAGCTTTCTCGAATATCAAACAGACGCCGTTGGTCTTGTTTATCCGGCCGGGGCATCATTTCCAGGTAAGACCTCTAATAATGTTGGCGCCGGTGTAATGCCAGGCAGGGCCGATTTTGTGATCGCTCCCCTCGGTATCAGCAGGGTGTTATTCCCAGGCTTATGGAAATTAGGAGTATACCGTACCGATAATGGTACAGGACTAGGCCAGCCCAACGCTACCAGCACCCGTCCATTCAAAATCGCTAAATTCTCCGAACTCTATTTGATAGCTGCTGAAGCAGCCGTGAAAGGCGCCACTACAGTAGCAGGCAAAAGCGCCCGCGACCTGATCAATGTGGTCCGTGCACGCGCAGGCAAGTGGAAATTCTCCAACAAGAACAATGCAGCCTTTGTTGCCGACAACAGTGCAGCATTGATAGCAGCCACCCCTGCTACCATCGATATTAATTATATCCTGGCCGAACGTTCCCGTGAATATTTCGGAGAAGGTCATCGTTGGTTCGATCTGATACGTACCCAAAAGTGGAATGAACTGGCCGGTACCTACCAGATTGGCGGTGTAGCTTATGGCAATCACACACCCGAAACCGTCACGCGTACCATTCTGCCCACCCATTACCTCCGGCCCATTCCGCAAGGTCAGTTGGATGGCATGGAAGCAACACCGGAAGAAAAAGCCGCCTATCAAAATCCAGGATACCAGTAAGCTGATGTCGTTTACTTAAGTTGTCAACCTGTCGAAGGATTTTCCAAAGGTGGGTCGCCCTCTAAGGGCGGCTCACCTTATCTTAAGAATATTTACTAACTTAAATAAACGACACTGATATATATCTTCCCTATTCGAAAGCAGTCGACAACAAGCAATTACTAATGAGATCAATATTCCTCAGTATATTATTGGCCTTTACCGTTTTCTCCCTGGCAGCACAGGACAGCCATCAACTTTGGTTGCGCAATGATAGAAAGCCCGTGCCCGTAAAGATCGTTAGCGCAAAAAATACCCCCACACTCATCATCGCAAAACAGGAACTGCAACAGCGATGGCAAGGTAAGTCCGACGCTACCGTTACCCTTACCATCACAAAAAATAGTAAACTTAAGAATGATGGATTCAGGCTTACGCCAAACGAGGTAGAAGCCAATACCGATCTCGGCATCCTGTATGGCGTGTATGAACTATTGCGGCGCCAGCAAACCGGTGAAGCCGTACAAGACGAAATTTCAAACCCTTCTTATGCCATCAGAATAATGAACCACTGGGATAACCTCAATGGTACAGTGGAGAGAGGCTATGCAGGCATGTCCATATTCTGGCGCAAGGATGATCCGTTTGTAATAACAGGACAAGATAAAACACGCTGGCAGGAATACGCCCGTGCCAATGCATCCATTGGTATCAACGGTTCATCCATCAACAACGTGAATGCCTCTCCAACAATATTAACAACCGATTACCTCAACAGGGCGAAAGCCATCGCCGCTGTATTCCGTCCTTATGGTATAAAAACATACCTCTCTGTAAATTTTTCTTCTCCCAAAGTAATTGGCGGTCTGCCTACCTCAGATCCATTGGATCCTGCAGTGATAAAATGGTGGAAGGATAAAGTGAAAGAAGTATATGCACTCATCCCCGACTTTGGAGGATTCCTGGTAAAAGCCAACAGCGAAGGTCAACCTGGCCCGCAGGATTTTGGCCGCACACATGCTGATGGCGCCAATATGCTGGCCGATGCATTGAAGCCTTACAATGGCATCGTCATGTGGCGCGCTTTTGTATACAGCCCCAACGATAAGGATCGCGCAAAACAGGCATACAACGAATTTGTACCCCTGGATGGACAATTCAGGGACAATGTGATCATACAGGTAAAAAACGGACCCATAGATTTTCAGCCGAGAGAACCCTTCAGTCCCCTGATTGGTGCTATGAAAAAAACACCCGTGATGGCTGAATTCCAAGTAACCCAGGAATACCTGGGCCATTCTACCCATCTGGCCTTTTTATCAACCATGTGGGAAGAATGCCTGCAAAGCGATACCTATCAGGAAGGCGAGGGTAGCACAGTCGCCCGCTGTACCGACGGAACTATCTATCCTCAAAAATATACCGCCATCGCAGGCGTCTCCAATGTAGGATTGGATACCAATTGGTGTGGCCATGATTTTGCCCAGGCCAACTGGTATGCATATGGACGCCTGGCATGGAACAATAATCTAAAGAGCGATCAGATCGCCGATGAATGGATCAGGCAAACCTTTCCTGCTCTTGCAACAGCCAATACAGCGTCAACCCTTTACGCAGGCGACTGGAGAGAAAACTTCCTGGTGCCTGTAAAAAGAATGATGCTGGAAAGCAGGGAAGCCGTAGTAAACTATATGACTCCCCTAGGGTTCCATCACATCATGTCCGCCAACGGGCATTATGGCCCCGGCCCCTGGTGGGCGCCCGAAAAGATGAGAGCAGACTGGACACCCCCTTACTATCACCAGGCAAGTGCGAATGGAGTTGGTTTCGATCGTACAAAAAAAGGCAGCAATGCCGTGAGCCAATACCGTGAACCCCTTGCTTCACAGTTCAATGATCCGGCAACCTGCCCCGATATGTTCTTACTGTGGTTCCATCATTTACCATGGGATTATAAAATGAAAAGCGGACGCAGATTGTGGGACGAGATATGCGCACAATACGATAAAGGCATACAGCAGGTTCGTGAATTTCAAAAGATATGGGACAAGGCCCAGCCTTATGTTGACAGTGCACGTTTCCAGGCAGTACAACGTAAGCTGCGCACACAAAGCAGCGATGCTGTTGTATGGAAGGATGCCTGCCTGCTTTATTTTCAACAATTCAGCCGCCTGCCCATTCCTTATTACCTGGAACGACCCGTGAATAACCTGGATGAGATAAAGGCAAATGAATTTTTGAAAAGGATACCATAAGGATTAAGCTGATACCCTTAACGGCTGTCAGCTTGAGCCTGTCGAAAGCGACTAAAGGGTTTTCTTCCGGACTTCCGGACTTTCAGACTTTCTTCAACGAGGAAGCCCTGATGATCATATCCGCCCGAAGCGTGATCGAATTCGTGCTATAGAGATTGCTGATGCCTTTGAGGTGGTTGATAAGATTGGTGACAGCCGTATTACCCATCGTATCGCCAGAGTAATCGACCGTGGTAAGATTGGGTTCAATCACCTTGCTGATGGGATCATTGTTGAAACCGGCAAAAGCTACATCCTCCGGGATGCGAAGACCGGCCGATTTGAGCGCGATCATGCAATAGACAGCAGCTGTATCATTGGCCGAGAATACAGCATCAGGTCGCCTGGCAGGAGCTAAGTTGAGAATATGTTTAGCAGCTTCCGCACCCGCCTTTTCAGACAGCGTACTCACGAAGTGCATTTTTTCATGGAAGGGTAGGTCATGGTCTTTAAGAGCCTGCCGGTAACCATCGAAGCGTTCTTTATATACGTTCCTGAGCACATTGCCGCCGAGGTGCATGATCCGGCGACAGCCCTGGTCTATCAGGTGTTTGGTAATGTTATAAGCAGCGCCATAGTTATTGATGACAATCGAAGTGCTGGCATTGTGCGGATGAACACGGTCAAAGAATACCACCGGTATCTTGCGTTTGAAAAAAGGTTCCAGGTGGTTGATGTTCTGCGTATCGTACGAAAGAGAAATGAGGAGCCCGTCAACACGCTTGTTGAACATCGTGGCCGCATTGAGCTTTTCCTTTTCCGCATCTTCCAGCGATTGTGCAATGATGAGGTTGTACCCGTGCCTGTTGGCTGCATTTTCCATACCCGCCAACACCGAAGACATGAAATAACTGTTGAGCCTTGGCACCAGTACCCCCAGCGTATGCGTGCTTTTGCTTCTCAGGCTGCTGGCAAAAGTATTGGATTGATAACCCAGCTCTACCGCAGCCTCGGCAATCTTCTTCCGGGTATTCTTGTTAACAGAGGGACTGTTTTTCAAACCTCTGCTTACAGTGGCTGCTGAGATGTTGAGGTGTTTGGCTATGTCGTATATCGTTACTTCCCGGTTTTCGGCCATAGTCGTAGCTGGTTGTTGATCAAAGAAAAATAAGCTTTTTCAGAACAGGATGTAAAAATAGTGCTTATTCCCCTGTATTGCAGGCACAGAAAACAGAATGACCTATATTGAACAACCAAAGAATGAATGGATGTATAAAGTGATTTTGTTCCTCGCCGGGTTCCTTTGCATGAATGCTGCGATGGCGCAGTCCCCTGCATTACCACGGATAGAGCGGCAACACGATAATAGCCACCGGTTGATCGTGAAAGGCAAGCCCTTCCTGTCCCTGGGTGGCGAAGTGGGCAATTCCACTGCTTCAGACACCGCTTATATGCATGCCATGTGGCCCCGGTTAAAGTCCATGAACCTGAATACCGTATTGGTGCCCGTGTATTGGGAATTACTGGAGCCCCAGGAAGGTAAGTTCGATTTCTCCTTGCTCGACAACATGATTGCCGGGGCAAGAAAAAATGAACTGCGCCTCGTGATCCTTTGGTTTGGTACCTGGAAAAACAGCATGAGTTGTTATGTGCCAGCCTGGGTAAAGAAAGACGAGCAAAGGTTTCCACGTGCCATCAATGGCGCAGGCAAACACCAGGAAATATTGTCCGCCTTTGATCCCCATATCCTGCAGGCCGATATAAAGGCATTCAAAGCGTTGATGCAACATATCAAAAAGGTCGATGCCCGTCAGCAAACCGTACTAATGGTGCAGGTAGAAAATGAGATCGGTTTTTTAACCGATGCCCGCGAGCACAGTGCCAAAGCCAACCAGCTGTTTGCTGATCCCGTACCTGCTGAACTGATGACACATCTTACCCAAAACAAGAGCAGCCTCATGCCAGAGTTTGCAGCCGTGTGGGAAAAGAATGGCGCCAAAACAAAAGGCAATTGGGAAGAGGTTTTTGGAGCCGGGTTAGCCACAGATGAAATGTTCCAGGCCTGGTATTATGCCCGGTTTGCCAACGAAATAGCCAAAGCAGGCAAGCAGGTATATCGCCTGCCGATGCTCGTGAATGCTGCTTTGAATTACAGGAACAATAAACCGGGAGAGTACCCGAGTGCAGGGCCCCTGCCACACCTGATGGATATCTGGAAGGTAGCAGCGCCCGATATTGATATGCTCTCTCCCGATTATTACAATCCCAGGTTTACCCACTACAGCGATCTCTATGTGCGTGGCGGAAATCCGTTCTATATCCCAGAGATCAATTTCGATTCCTCCACCGCTATCAAAGCATTCGCAGCTTTTGGAAAATATAAGTCCATGGGGTTTTCACCTTTTGCAGTAGAGAGCGGCAGTGCAGCCAACAGTGCGATGTTGTCCAATACTTATGAGATGATGAAGAACCTCGAACCTTTTCTGTTTAATAGTCAGGGCTCCGACGGTTTTCTGGTCGATAAAACGTCTAAGCAAACATCTCCCATCGGTAATTATGAACTTACCGTTGCACACGACAATACCCTGGGATGGAACAGGGAATCAAAAGATTCCGTCTGGGCCTTTGGAGGTGGCATCATCATTGTATTGGCAGAAGATGAGTTTTTAATAGCGGGCAATGGCATCGTGGTAACCGCCACCAGCCTGCAACCTGGTAAAACAGCCGGTATCCTGCAGGCCGATCAGGGAAAAGTGGTGAAGGGCAACTGGATAACCACCAGGCGGTTCAACGGAGACCAAACACATCAGGGTAGGCATATCCGCTTGCCTTTGAATCAATGGACTTTGCAAAGAGTTAAACTCTATAGTTACACACAATAGGTTCCATTTCCGTGGAATTGAACTTTAAGATGATAGCAACTGGCATCTTTTGTTACACATGGTTCACGATTAATGTACAAGGGAAGGATGACTAGCCTCGTCCTTCCTTTATTTATGACACACAGGAGTATTAGAATTCGGACAGATACCTTTGGCGTGAAGTAATGGAGAGCAAGGGAAATAATCAATCATTATTAATTAATAATTATTGATTACTGGCGAAAAGATGACTGATTCAATTTGTATTACAGTATAAACTTAATGATGATACGCTTATGATCTTAATGGAACAAACAATGCGCTGGTTCGGGCCCAATGATCCTGTTAGTTTATGGGATATACGTCAGGCAGGATGTACAGGTGTGGTAACAGCCCTGCACCATATACCCGTAGGAGAGGTGTGGACCGTGGAAGAGATCAATGTCCGCAAAGCCTTGATTGAAGCCGTAGGCATGACCTGGACCGTGATCGAAAGCCTGCCCGTGCACGAAGACATTAAAAAGCAAACCGGTAACTACCGGCAATACATAGAAAATTATAAGGAGAGCCTGCTCAATGTAGCCCAATGCGGACTGAAAGTAGTGACCTACAACTTCATGCCCATACTCGATTGGATGCGCACCGATGTTTCTTATGAAATGCCCGATAAAAGCAAGGCCCTGTATTTTGAACGGTCAGCCTTTATTGCCTTCGACCTCTTTTTGTTGAAAAGACCCGGTGCAGAAAAAGATTATACCGATGCCGATATACAAAAGGCAAAGGCAAAGTTTGAAAGCATGACCGAAGCCGGGAAAGAAACCCTTTTCCGCAACACCATGTTGGGACTTCCCGGCAGTGATGAGGCTTTTACACCCGAGGCAGTATTGAAGGCACTTAAAACATATGAAGGCATCGACGCTCAAAAGTTGAAGCAACACCTGTATTATTTTCTGCACAAAGTGCTGCCCGTGGCAGAAGCGAATGGATTGAAAATGGCCATACATCCCGATGATCCCCCATATTCCATTTTAGGATTGCCGCGCATTATGTGTACCGGACAGGACGCCAGGGAATTGCTGGCCGCAGCTCCTTCACCCGCCAATGGCTTGTGTTTTTGTACCGGGTCATTTGGCGCCCGCGCAGACAACGACCTGCTCTCCATATTGCACAACTTTGGCGACCAGGTGCATTTCCTGCATTTGCGCAATACCAAAATGGATGCAGAAGGTAATTTCTACGAAGCCGATCACCTGGCCGGTGATGCCGACATGTATGCCATCGTGAAAGAAGTGCTCCACATCATGCAACGCAGAAACCTGTCCATCCCTATGCGGCCCGATCATGGTCACCAGATGCTGGATGATCTGCACAAGAAAACCTATCCCGGTTATTCCGCTATCGGACGATTGCGTGGGCTGGCAGAATTGCGCGGACTGGAGATGGGAATTAGTAAGAGTCTGGACTAGCCACCTATCTTATCAAATGTTTAAGCTTTTATATAAATGCAGGTTTTTGCACTACAAAACGGGACATTTGGGTCCGGATACATCCTTATTTCGTATATCAGAAAAAAGCACTAATTTAAAGTACCCATAAATGCAAACGATTGCGTTCATGACTCCCCTCTATCCTCGCGAAAAAGCTATAAATAGCCAGTGATCATTTTATAACCATTAACAACATGAGTTTATGATGTGGGAAGACTTTTTGGCTTGCAGGAGAAAGAGACTGGAACTGCAGCAACGTAATGAACAGCTTTCACACCCCGCTGAAAAAGACCAGGAACCATATGATCAGGCCCGCCGCGCCAGCTTTATCAAGAACTTCCGCGAAAAGATGGAGCAGATCATCACCCCCGCCTTTGGCAAGTGCGTACAATCCTTGAACAGGTATGGCATCGTCGCCCGGCAGGTAGACAGGATGAACCGGGAGCACCCCAATGTATCCCTCGATATCCGGTACGATACACAGAACTATTGTATGTTCCTCCTGTCACCCATGGAGGCAGAAGGAAAAGTGGCCATGCGCACCTTAATCCACAAGGACAACGAATGGAACTATGAAGATGCTACCCGCGTAGAGGTAGACCAGCTCTCCGAATCCCTCATCAGGGAGAAAGTGCAGGAAGCCATTGATGCCCTGGACAACCAGTAACAACCAAACTATTTTTAATTATTTTAGAAAATGTCATCCTTTCAGGGTGACATTTTCCGTTTTTGACCATATATCTATAAACCCCTGCACAATGGATGACCACAAGATCATTGAGCTGATCCGCTCCGGCGGCAACAGCAAGGCCCTCAAGGCCCTGTACAGGTCTTTTCCCCTGATGCAAAAGATGATCCGTACCAGCGGCGGAAGCAGGCAGGATGCCGAAGATATTTTCCAGGAAGCCCTCATTATCCTGTGTACCCAGGTACGGGAGAAAGACCTCCGCCTCACCGCCAAACTAAGCACCTACCTCTACAGCATTTGCCGCTACCTCTGGAAAGATGAGTTGAAGAAACGAAATACCCAGCCATTGGATGCTTTTGATACCGGCCTCACCGGGCCTGAAGAACAGGCATTGGAGCTAGTGCGCGAAGCGGATAAGCAGACAAGCCTTGCCGAAAAAGTATTGCTGGATTTGGGGGAACGTTGCCGGGAATTGTTGCTGCTGTTTTACCACGGTGGCCGCAAGCTCAAAGACATTGCCGCGCGCATGGGCTACAGCTCGGAAAACACCGCCAAAAACCAGAAATACAAATGCCTGGAAGCGGCCCGCAACAAGCTCAAAGAACTGAAACAAAGTCTTCAAACCAACTAAACCCTTATCTGATGCGAAAAGAACTTGAATCGATCAAAAAGATAGAGGATTACTTAAGTGGGCAGCTGTCTGCAAGCGAAAAGGCCGGGTTTGAAGAACAATTGGCCAACGATCCCCAACTCAGAGAAGAGGTCAACCTGCAACAGGAACTGATGCGGGGAGTAGAACGCGCTGCCTTAACCCAACAAATAAAAAAGGCCGGACAACAGTTTATCCGCTGGCGGAATTTTACCCGCTGGGCTGGGGGAGGATTGGCGATTGTATTGATAGCGACCCTGGTGATGTACTTTGTAATGAGAACGGCTAGTCAACCCACTGCTTATGAGGGTAGCCAATTGCCGGCTTACAATGAGGCCGGTGAAAAGCTATGGGCCGATGCAGACAAGAACATAGACGCCCAAATATTCACTATCCACGCCGGCCGCGATACCGTGATCGAAACCAAAGGAGGTATTGTACTGGCTGTACCGGCCAATGCATTCCTGGAGGAAGATGGCAAACAAGCTATCGGCCCTTTGTCATTGATCGTTAAGGAAGCCCTGGATGCGTCAACAGTAATGCAGGCCGGCCTGTCCACCAGCAGTGGCAGCCAACTGCTGGAAACCGGTGGCATGTTCCTCATCGACGCCCGCAAAGGAGAACAACTCGTAAAGATCAATCCCAATGCCGGCATTTATGCAGAAGTACCCGCTGATACCATCAAGCCCGGCATGCAACTCTACAGCGGCAAACGCCTGCCCGATGGCAGGATCGATTGGGTAAACCCCGTGGCCCTGGAGCGCGACCTGGTACCGGTGGACATCCTTTCATTGGATTTTTATCCTATAGCCTACTTCGATTCTTTGCAGGCATGGGGCTACAATAGTCGGGATAAGATATTTACTGATAGTTTATATTATTCATTGGCTGCATTATTTCAAGGTGATATAAGTACACCTGAAGAGGGGGGCAGCAATGAAAATGTACGCTATGAAAGGTCATTACCGGATAGTTTTTATTTACCTGCTGATGAACCAGGGGGTAGGAGGTTCCACTGGGCCGAATGTGCTATTAACCCGGCAAAGATCAAAGCAATATGGAGCAACACCTTTCAAAATACCCTGCTGGCTACCCGCGAATTTGAAGAACGTATGTATTGGATCCATCGTTCATTCAATGGTGATATTCTTGATTTGTATATCAATAACCTCGATAAACCACTTTGGTACATTGATTCACTGGTAACCTTGCAAACACCACCATTTCTGCAGCAAGAATTTCGCGCATTTGCCGCGCGGAAAGATGGGAAGATCAAGAATGGATCAGCTGCTTTTCAAAAACTCAGGGATTATTACCAGGCGAAAACCCGGTTGTACACAGATGCTATCAGCAAAACACAGGAAGCATTCTGGAGAAAGCAGGCTGCCCTGGATGCAGAAGCAGATCAAAAGCAACAGGAGCATCAAATTGATGCAGACAAACGCACTGCAACAAGTTTTCAGGAGGAATTAGTCATCAACCTGAAAGAGGCTGCCCGGCAACTGGGGTATGACAGCAGCAAGATATTACAGTTGCCGTATGAAAAAGTGTACAAAGTGCAGATAGTAAATACAGGTTGGTACAATGTCGATCGTGCGGTTTTAGCTGCAACCCTCAATCGGACTACCTTGGACTTTACGGATTCTGCTACCGGCAAAAAAGCAGTTATTCAATACCTGCCAGCCACTTTCAAAGTGGAGAAGGCTAATGAATTCGAGCGTCTATATGTATACCTCTTACCCGATGGGCTGAGTAGTTTTATGCGGATCGAAGGCGCCAATGGCAAGTATGATGAAAAGCTAAATGAGCTAATGAAGTATACCCTGGTGATCATTGCCTACAAAGGCGATCACCCATACTTCTATGAACAGGCTGCCGTGAAACCACAGGAATATGCCGGCATTCAGTTAACCGGAATCGATGAACAGGAACTGGCGCGAAAGCTCAATGGAATGGGAAAACTCACACAAGGCCTTGCCTTACAAAAGGAACTGGCGTATTTTCATTTTGAAAACATCGACCGGCAACGGAGAACGAAATTACTGGCCATGCAGGAGCTGACATGGAAGTTGATCAAGCTGTTGCAGGCCTGTGAAGGAACTCCCGTAAAATGAGACCGTATAAGAAAGTAATCAGTAGCAAATTGATTCAAACACAATCTGGGAAGCAAACCAGGCGCCTAAATACCAATTTGCCCCCTGTTTTGATGATTTAACCCCCTGCGGTTTCCCTTGGTATTGCTACTTTAGCAGCACTAAGGCAAAAGCCTGCCAATGAAAACAGCTTAAAAATCAATGATGGGATATTGTTGTCGATTGCCGCTCTACTTTTTGCTCCTGTGCATCATGCCTGTATTTACTGCACAGGCTCAAACCGTTCCCGGCGTCACGCTCACCACCGTAGCCGATGGCTGGGCCAACAATTCCATCAATGTGGTGGTATTTCGCAAGAACTCCCTGGTTACCCACGATGGCTGGCAGTATACCGCTTTCTACGACCAGGACAGCTACGTAGTGCTGGGCAAAAGAAAGCAGGGCGCGACCCAATGGCAATTAAAAAGAACACCGTATCAAGGCAATACAGCAGATGCCCACAATACCATCAGCCTCATGGTGGATGGTGATGGTTATCTGCACCTTTCCTGGGATCACCACAACAACACCCTGCGTTATTGCAGGAGCATAAGTCCTGGCTCCCTCGATTTGACAGAAAAAATGCCCATGACCGGCCAGCTGGAAGAAAAGCTGAGCTACCCCGAGTTCTATAAGCTGCCTAATGGCAACCTCTTATTCTTATACCGCAATGGACAATCCGGTCAGGGCAACCTCGTCATCAACCAATACGACCGGCACACCCAAAAATGGACTTCCCTGCATAGCAACCTGATCGATGGCGAAGGCCAGCGCAATGCCTACTGGCAGGCTTGTGTAGACACCAAAGGCACCCTGCACCTCTCCTGGGTATGGCGTGAAAGTCCCGATGTGGCCAGCAACCACGACCTGGCCTATGCCCGCTCAAAAGATGGCGGCCTTACCTGGGAAAAGAGTACCGGCGAAAAATACCACCTGCCCATTACCGCCGCCACCGCCGAATACGCCTGTCGTATCCCACAAAAAAGCGAATTGATCAACCAGACCTCCATGTATGCCGACGCGAATGGTTTGCCCTATATCGCTACTTACTGGCGCGAAGCGGGCTCCACTATTCCCCAGTACCATTTGGTGTATGCAGATGGAAAGCAATGGCAGGTACAGGACCTCGGCTTTCGCACAACACCTTTCAGCCTTAGCGGTGGTGGTACCAAACGCATCCCCATTTCACGGCCACAGGTCATTGTATGGCATACAGGCAAGCGTACAAGCGCCGCCCTGGTATTCCGCGATGCAGAGCGCAACGACAAAATATCCGTAGCTATAAAGAAAGATATCACCAAAGGCGCCTGGCTGGTCACCGACCTGACTACCGAATCAGTAGGATCATGGGAGCCTACCTACGATACCGAATGGTGGAAAGAAAAAGCCATCTTGCAATTGTTTGTACAACGCGTGGAGCAGGTAGATGGAGAAGGCAAAGCAAATATTCCCCCACAACCCATACAGGTGCTGGAATGGAGAGCTAAAAAATAAATGGAGTCGGGAGGTCATAGCCGGGAGTCATGAACTCAGCATTGCCGATTGCCGACTGCCCATTGCCGATTTACATTTCCCAACGTACATTTGACCATAACATAAAACGACAAAAGCATATATGAAGCGTAGCATTACCTGGTTAAGTTATTTATCCGTTACCCTGGCCATTACAGGCCTTGCTTGCAGTACTTCAAAGAAAGCTGCTATTTCAACCGACAAAGCCCTGGTTGAGTCCTTTGATAAGGGATTCGCAGAAGCCGGTGCCCAATATAAAATATTGGCGAAAGACCTGCCCGCTGATAAGTTTCCCAAAACTTATTTCCCCACTACAGGCAAGCACGAGTACAGCAATTCAGGCTGGTGGTGCAGCGGCTTCTATCCCGGCACCTTGCTCTATCTCTACGAACAAACAAAAGATATTGCCTTATACAATGAAGCAGTAAGGATACTGGAACCACTCAAAAAAGAACAATACAATAAGGGCACCCACGATCTGGGCTTTATGATGTTCTGCAGTTTTGGTAATGCCGAACGTATTCAATCCAAACCCGAATACAAAGAGATATTGATCAACAGTGCCAAATCCCTCATCACCCGCTTCGATCCTAAAGTAGGATGTATCAGATCATGGGATTCCAAAAAGGCCGAGTTCATCGTCATCATCGACAATATGATGAATCTTGAATTGCTGTTCTGGGCTACACAAGTTACCGGCGATTCTTCTTATTACAAGATAGCCGTTACCCATGCCAACACGACTATTAAGAATCACTTCCGTCCCGATTACAGTTCTTACCATGTTATCAATTACAATCCCGAAACAGGTGCTGTACAACAAAAGCGTACCGCGCAGGGAGCTGCTGATGAATCAGCCTGGGCAAGGGGACAAGCCTGGGGATTGTATGGTTATACTGTGATGTACCGTGCTACCAAAGACAAGCAATACCTCGACCAGGCCAATCATATTGCCCACTTCATCTTATCCCATCCCAACCTGCCGGCCGATAAAGTTCCTTATTGGGATTTCAATGCACCTGGTATCCCCAATGCATTGCGCGATGCTTCTGCCGCCTCCATCATGGCTTCTGCCTTTCTGGAGCTGCAGCAATATGTGGATGCTGCCAAAGCAAAAGAATATTTCAGTGCTGCAGAAACCATGTTGCGCTCCCTGTCATCACCTGCTTATAAAGCGGCGCCGGGCGCCAATGGCGGTTTCATCATTGAACACGGTGTAGGCCACCTGCCCGCCAAATCCGAAGTGGATGTGCCACTTACTTATGGAGATTATTACTATATCGAAGCGATGAAGCGTTATAAGGAGCTGGGAAAATAACCTGCTGCTTATTACATATATTATTCAAGCGTGGGCTGTCTCCAAAGGCAGCCCACTTTTTTTGTGTGAGGGCGTGTAGAATTGTCAATTCGGGAATCGTTGGTTTTATGAAAACTTGTGTATATTTTGAGATATTGAAAATATAAGTTGATATGCCATGAAGTTCAACTTTCAGGTTGCAATAGCTTTAATGATTATCCTTATTGAAAGCTGTAATAGTCCAACCGGGCGCGCTAAAAAAAGTTTACCAAATAGCGATTCAGCAGCCAATGCAGCCAAAACTCTGCAGTCCTTGGTTGACCGTCGGGGCCAGGTGAAAAATTATGGAGTAAATGACAGCAATCGTCTATTTGTTTTTGTTGGCGAAAAACTCATGGTAGAACCAATGGCGATGGACGCTGGTTTCAAAGCCAGGTATGTTATTCTTAGGAAAGTATACGGTGAGTTTCCGGAAGATACGATAGAGTTTATTGCTTATGATCATTATGGTACACCGGCTTTTTCAAATTTCAGACATGTACTTCTGTATGTATCAGCAGATAGCGGAACCTACTATCATCAGAAATATATGTACAATGACGTTTACCTTACCAAAGATGGACGGTGGGCAGGTGCCTACGCAAGAGAAGATTATGGCCATAGCTATAATAAGCGAACGAAAATTAAGCCAGTAAAAATTGACTTTGCCGAAACGGTTCGATATCCACTCAATGTGACAGCAGAAGAAGGCGTCCAATATAAATTTTCTTATCCCAAGCCTTATTTTAGAATAGAAGGCGATAGTGCGGTTGCTATCTACGGTAACTATATTGAAGAGCTGTTCCTGTTAAAGCGGGATGGGTATCTTACGGCAAGGAAAATATTTTGAAAGGAATTGAACAGCAGTTTCAGACATAGAATTGGAAAACTTCAAATATAACCTCGCGGGCCTAAAGGGGAACTGACCCAATTTTATGTCACCGTAACCAAAAGAAGTTGGTTAGGCCGTACCTGGCGAAAAATTACAAAACCATTCAGGTAATAATACAAGGATGAAATTGTCCATTGCCTTCCTGCTCATTTCAACTTGTTTTATTTTCTTCTTGGGAGAGAAAGCATGGTCTATAAAAGGTACAGGCATGATCACTTCCTACATTATTTGGTATTCCATTTTTGGAGGCATGTGGGTTACCATCATCTCATTCTTTGTACTATTATTGATTGCTGTTGTTTACCGGATGGAAAAACGCCTCACCTGGCCATCGTTCAAGACAGATGTCTTACTGTTGCTAACGATCCTTGCCTGTTTTGGTCTCTTCTCTTTGACAACCTGGTGGGCGCTTGAATAACTCCTTACTTCTTCCCAATCAGATAACTTACCCCAATACTCAGCATATTTAATTTAAGCGAAGAATTTTCCCCGAGGTTCGACAGCCCGGCCGCATACCGAAGATCAATGCCCAGGCCTTCCGGCAGGCGATAACCAAGTCCCATCACCAGCGAGGTCTCGAATGTATTCAGCACATCCTTCATGTCCTCTACCTTATCCGTGCCTTTGTATCTTGCTTTTCCCCTGACCAATAGTCCGAACTGTGGGCCGCCTTCCACAAAGAATCCACTGCTATGGTGAAGCTGAAACAATACCGGCAGCCGCAGGTAAGAAATGACATATTTTAAACCGTCAGACTGCGCACCTTCCTGCGAATAGAACAGCTCCGGCTGCATGCTAAACAGTTTACCGAAGGAGAAATTAGCTACACCGCCCGCATGCCAGCTGGTGAGCGTTTCAATACCTGTCATCTCTCCGCCCGTCATCGTAGCGAAATTGATACCGGCCTTAGGACCAAATTGCACAGTCGTCTGCCCATTACCTGCATAAGAAAGAAGAATGAATACAGAATAAAATAATTTCCTTTTCATGGTAGTTTTTTTTGTGGCACAAAAATGCTTTACCGCCCTGCTTCCCCGAAGTCTGGCTTAACGAATGCGTTGTTTGGGTTAATGAAATGCTGGCTATCAGAAAAACTGTCTCCTTAACACTTCATTAAGCACCATACTGGTTTAGACCCGCAATCCTTCGTATCTTGTCGCCTCACAAATGAACCATATGAAAAGAGCCATCCTTGCGATCTGTTATGTTGTGTGTGCGGTGACCGTACTCGCACAAACCCCTAAGAAAACAACTCAACCTGTTAACGATAGAAAACAATGGTTGGCCCACCTCGACAAACTGGCCCGGCCCGTATTGTCCAACCTCGCAGCAGGCACCCTCCGGCAGAACATGCCCGTGACCTTGTCACCCAAAGTCGATAATGCTGCCAACCGCGCACAGGTAGCTTACCTCGAAGCATTTGGCAGAGTGCTCACAGGCATCGCTCCCTGGCTCAACGGCGAAGGTGGCGCCCCCGAAGAAGTAGCCCTGCGTAATCAATACCGCGAATGGACCCTCAAAGCGATCGCTCATGCAGTAGATACCGCCGACAAAGATTATATGCGTTTTACCGGTGGCCAACCACTTGTTGATGCCTCCTTTATGGCATTGGGATTGGTACGCTGCCCCTGGTTATGGGAGCACCTGTCACCCAAAGTACAGGCCGATGTGATCGCTGCCTTCAAAGCCACCCGTAGCATTGTACCCGGTTACAGCAATTGGATCCTCTTTTCCGGAATGATAGAAGCTTTTTTCTGTAAGTATGGCATCGACTATGATGGTGTACGCATTGAGTATGGTATCCGCGAATTTGCCAATAACTGGTATATGGGCGATGGTGTATATGGCGATGGGCCCCAATTCCATTGGGATTATTACAACAGCTATGTCATACAACCCTATCTGGGCAATATACTCGAAGTATTGCGCAAACGCAATCCAAGGGCTTATGATTGGTATGCACCCAAATTTGACCAGATCAGCAAACGTTATGCAGTGATCCAGGAACGCCTCATCAACACCGACGGTACCTTCCCCGTTACCGGTCGTTCCATTTGTTATCGTGGCGGTGCATTCCACCACCTGGCCGATATGGCATGGAGAAAACAATTGCCGCAGGAGCTAAAACCTGCACAGATAAGAGGGGCCCTTACTGCCGTGATCAATAAGACCTTTGAACCAGCTTCCACATTTACCAAAGATGGCTGGCTCAACATAGGCTTGTATGGCAGCCAGCCCGGCCTGGCCGAAGGGTATATCAATACCGGTAGCGTATACCTCTGCACCACCATCTTTTTACCACTCGGATTGCCTGAGACAGATGAGTTCTGGGCTGCTCCGGCAGCACCCTGGACAGCCGTAAAAGTGTGGAGCGGGCAGGACATGCCGGCCGATCATGCCCTTGAAGTAAAGTAAGCTGCTTTCAAAGCCTCTGGCTTTGTTATTCTGAGTTAAAGGGGCGCGAAGGGTATTCTTGCCCCTTTAGGGGCTACAGCTTTGTAGAAAAAGAATATCAAACAAATCCTTTTGCCCTGTAGGGGCAATCCTCTGGGACCTGACCAAAGAGCAGGTCTCAAAGCTTCGTTAATTTTCCCGGCTGTTCGCTCGTTGCCCCGTTGCCTGGCTGCCTTGTTGCCTATATTGTCGTAAATTGCTATATATTATTCATGCTTAAAATTGATAACAGGTATGAAAACACTGCAAGTAAGCCGGAAGCTGGTGATGTTATTGGTGGCAACACTCGTATCAACAGCTACGCTGATGGCGCAAAACGATAAGGGCGATAAGAAAGCACAACAAGCCGCAGCCACCAAGGCTATGATCGATGCACAACGCTATGTATTTAAACCACAATCTGCCAATCCCATGCGCGGGCGTACCGCGCAACTCACAACAGAGTATACCGTAAAGGTGAGCAAGGATACCATCATATCCGACCTGCCTTATTTCGGGCGGGCTTTTACTGCACCCATCGATCCAACCAAAGGAGGCATACAATTCACTTCTACCAAATTTGATTACAAACTCGAAACCATTAAGAAAGGTTGGCAGGTAACCATCAAGCCATCAGATGTGAGCGATGTACAACAGTTCTTCCTTACCATCTTCAACAATGGCACAGCCACTTTACAGGTCACCAGCAACAACCGTACACCCATATCCTTCAACGGATATGTAGTGGAGAGAAAATAGTATTTTGGATTTAGAATGCGGGATTGCTGCCGCGATTTGAACATCCTGATCGATTGTAAATAACAAACCCGCTGACAATGCTTTTGCACTACCAGCGGGTTTTGTATTAAATCCGGCACTTTCCCAGGCATCGCAAACGAAAAGTGTCACCTGTATCCAGTGTATGCTTTAAATTTAGTCAACAAGCCCAAATCGCGGAGCAGCTAACAGCTAACTCCCAACAGCTAACTCCTGTATTACTTCAGCTTATGCTTCTTCACTCCTTCAAACGTGATCTTCACTGGCTGTATCAGCCCATCCTTATCAAAGATCATTTTGTCAATGCAGGTCACCCGGTGGTTAGCTGCCGTTTCTCCCAGCGGGCGGCGATGGTACACAATATACCACTCGTCTTTCCCGGGCACTGGTATCACAGAATGATGGCCCGCGCCCGTAGCTACCGTTGAATCCTGTTGCAATACCGTACCGATCCTTTCAAAAGGACCAAAAGGTGAGTTGGACATGGCATACGCTACTTTATAATTAGGGCCGCCCCAGCCGCCTTCCGACCACATGAAATAATACTTTTGGTCCCTGATAAACATGATGGGGCCTTCCACATACCCCTTCGGCGTAATTTCTTTGAATGTACTGCCATCTGCAAAAGGCACAAAACCCGTAAAGTCATTCTTCAGTTTTACAATATTGCAATGACGCCAGCCCCCATAGATCATATAGTACTGCCCGTCTTTGTCTTTGAATACAAACTGGTCGATCGGCTGTGCGCCGTTGTAGAATTTATCCAGCAACGGTTTGCCCAGCAGGTCTTTAAAAGGCCCCTGCGGCTGATCAGCTACTGCTACACCAATCCCACCAGCTTCATTGTTATTCTGGATATCATTGGCAGCAAAAAAAAGATAGTATTTTTTGTCCTTCTCTACAATGGCTGGCGCCCACATAGCTTTTTTGGCCCATTTGATCGAAGCCGTATCTACGATCCGTGCATGTTTTTGCCAGGTCAGCAGATCGGGAGAGGAGAAGGCATCCATGAATACCTGCTTTTCATACTTGTCTGAATAAGTAGGAAATACCCAGTATTCTTTATTGATGATCGTTCCTTCAGGGTCGGCATACCAGCCTTCAAAAATGGGGTTGCCGGATGTTTTTTTCGTCTGCGCTCCTGCCACAAAACCAATACCCATCAACCCGGCCAATAACAAATATCTCATGTGCGTGTAATTGATAAGCCTGCAATATACCACCCGGCAGGTACAATAACAGGATTAGTTGGTTAAGACCGATTTAAAATTTATAAACGAAACCCACGCCCAGCAACTCTTTGATCTGCGCCGTAGCCCCGCCCGCAGTGCCATCACCCTTCACCGTCTTTACATCATTGTCGTAGATCATATCCAGCGAAATGTTCATGTTAATGAGCTTCGACACTTTCACAGCGATCACATTCGTCCAGAAAATATCTACATTAAATGGATCATGCCGGTAATTCGAGAACAACTCCAGTCTCGTTTTATAATTCGTAGTAGGCGTAAGCTTTTTATCCCAGTTAATAGAAGCGTAAGCACCCACTTCCATCTTCACATTCTTGCCGCTATCTACCCCAAATGCACCCACCGATGCCAGCGAATCATTTTGTACGATCACCCACCTGGCTGTGATCGGCGACATGAACAGCGAAAACTCGGGCACCGGCTTATAATCCATACCCAGCGACAATACTACATACCCCGGCGACATGAAATTGGAGGTAAGTACCTTGGTCGAATCAGTAGGGTAGGCAAATCCTTTGGCAAACTGACTCCTGAAGTTGAGCAGCGTACTCAGAAACCATTTATTATGATCCAGCTCATAGCCATATTTCGATACAAAATCTATCCGGTCATCCGATTTCCGTTGCCCCAGGCTCGTGGTATTTACCATACCATAGGCCAGGTCAAGGCTATTGTCCCAGGAATGACGGCCTTGTTTGTAATGTGCAAATAAATTCAGCAAAGATGTCAGTGACAGCGAGAATTTGTCACCCCCTGCTGCCCAGTTGCTCAAAGCCCCCTGGTTTACATTCAGGTTGAAAGCGCCCCCCGTTTTCCAGGCACCCTTACTCGTGTCCGCCGTGTTTTTACTAATGGTACGGCTGGATTCACTTCGTAAGCCTTGAACAGTTTTGTCTTGTGCAGATAAGCGAACGCTGCATAGCGTGAGCAGCAGGAATACATATTTCATGTCAATGGTTTTGGAAAAAAGCCTCCTTCCACAAAAAAGCTGCCAAAACTCACCACCCGCCACTCACCACTCGCCACTCACCACTAGCCTCTTCTCCACGCAACCGGTTTAGTAATAATTTATTAATTCCCCCACCCATTATAGCCCTGCACTCCACTGTATCTTGCGCCGATCCTTTAACTTACTGGTATGAAACAACTCTTGCTCTGTTTGGTTAGTTGCTATTCAATAATGGCCATGGCCCAACCCACCGTATACACCACCGCCAATGCCCATTCCCACAACGATTATGAAAAGCTGACTCCTTTCCGGGCTGCTTACAGCGAGGGTTTTGGTTCAGTAGAAGCCGATCTCCACCTCATCAACGATACTTTATGGGTAGCACATGATAAACCAAAACCAGGCACAGTGGTGCCCACATTCGATAAACTATACCTGCAGCCTCTGAATAATCAGGTAACACAACTTGATGGGTTTCCCTATCCAGACCACACTAAAAAATTACAACTGCTCATCGATCTCAAAACAACCGCTATTCCCACACTCAATAAAGTGGTGACTGCTTTACAACAATATCCCGCATTGATCAACAATCCCAATATCAGGTTCGTGATCTCAGGCAGCAGGCCTGATTCTACTACCTGGAATCAATACCCCGCCTTTATATGGTTCGATGGCAACCTCGGCCAGTTCTATCCGGCAACAACCATGGAAAAGATCGCCCTCATGAGCGCCAGCTTTACCAAATACACCAACTGGAATGGCAAGGGCCGCCTGCCACAGAAGGAACAGGATACCCTGCAAAAACTAATTGCCGCTGCACATGCCCTGCGAAAGCCCGTCCGTTTCTGGGCTTCGCCCGATAACATAAACGCCTGGTACCATTTGATGAAACTGAAAGTTGATTACCTCAATACCGATAGTATTGCACAGATGGGCGCTTTCCTGAGAAAATTACCAAAGACAAGCTACCGCCACGACAAAGCCTATATACCTTATCAGCCTACTTATAAAAGCGATGGAGCCAATAAAAAAGTGAAGAATGTAATACTGCTGATTGGCGATGGTACCGGCCTGGCCCATTGGTACAGCGGTTATACGGCCAACCGCGCCCGGCTCAATGTATTCAACATGCGCAGCATCGGATTGTCCAAAACCAGTTCCTATGATAATTTCATTACCGATTCTGCCCCGGGCGCTACAGCCCTTTCCGCTGGCGAAAAGACCAACAACCGTGCTGTAGGCGTAGACCATACCGGTGTAGCATTGTCCCTCATTCCCGACTATGTACACAAAAAAGGTCTGCGTACCGGCCTTATCACCTCCGGCGATATGACCGATGCCACACCTGCCGCTTTCTTTGGCCACCGCGCCGAGCGTAGCAAGAGTGCAGCTTTGCTGGGCGACCTGGCCACCTCACCCATACAGTTGCTAATGGGTGCGGGAAACCCTGCCTTTGATCAAAACGCCATAGGAGCCTTGAAATACCACGGATTCCATATTGTGGCTGCGGTCGACAGCGTGCCGCCCAACACCCTCGAAAAATGGATCGTGGTAGACCAACGGGCCCATTTATCCATGTTGCAAGGCCGCGGTCCCTGGCTACAGGAAGCTTTTGATAAATCACTCAAAATATTATCTGCTAATAAAGCCGGCTTCTTTATGATGGCCGAAGGCGCCCAGGTCGACCACGGCGCGCACGACAACAACCTCCCCTGGCTGGCTACCGAGGTCATGGACTTCGACCAGCTCGTAGGCCGCGCCATCCGGTTTGCCGATACCAATGGCGAAACCCTCGTAATAGTAACTGCCGATCATGAAACTGGTGGCCTCTCCTTAATGGACGGGAATTATGACAGCAGCTACATAAGCGCCCAATTTGCCACCGACGACCATACCGCCATTCCTGTACCCGTTTTTGCCTACGGTCCCCAATCCAGGCTTTTCTGTGGCGTATACGAGAATACAGCCATATTCAATAAGATTATGGAGGCCCTCCAAATCACAGTCCCTGTCCTGCCCACTGCCAATTAAGCAATACCCTGCCACTGGCCGGAGTTTTGCAGCATGCCCATTTAGTTAAGATTAGTCATTAACTTCAATCCATGTCTTCATCCGTTCTGATCATTGGTGCAGGCGCAGCCGGGTTAATGGCTGCCCGCGAATTATCGGCCCGCGGCCATGCTGTTACCATCCTCGAAGCCCGCAACCGGGCCGGCGGCCGCATGCATACCCTGCATCCCGATGCTTTTACAGTGCCCGTAGAAGCCGGGGCCGAATTTGTACATGGCAAGCTGCCCCTCACCCTGCAGTTATTGCAGGAAGCTGGCATTCCTTATACCCCCGTAGAAGGCCGCATGATCGAAGTCCGAAAAGGACGCTGGCACCGGCAGGATCATTTTGTTGACGGATGGGATATCCTCATGGAGCGTTTACAGTCACTGCAAACGGACATGACCGTGCGGGATTTCCTCGACACCCATTTCTCCGAACACCGGTACGAAGAACTGCGTCGTTCCGTACAGCGCTTTGCCGAAGGATACGATGGAGCAGATATCAATAAAGCCAGCGTGCTTTCCCTGCGCGCCGAGTGGGAAAAAGAGGAAGAAGAACAATACCATATCACCGGTGGGTATGAGCGTCTCACCGATTACCTCATCACACAATGCATCAGGCAACGTTGTTTACTGCACTTCAATGCACCCGTAAAAACCATTCGTTGGAAAGAAGGCGAAGTAGAAGCCATTACCCGCGATGGACAGTCATTCACAGCCAGTAAGGTCATCATTACCATTCCCCTGGGTGTATGGCAGCAACCTGATGGCAAAGGCAGTATTGAGTTCACCCCGGCTATTGATCAACAGCTGCAAGCCTTCCGCCAGATCGGGTTCAGTGCTGTGATCAAAATAAGCCTGGAATTTAAACAACCCTTCTGGCAGGAATATGAAAAGGAGCTGGGCTTTGTGTTCAGTGAAGAGATCTTTCCTACCTGGTGGACCCAATTGCCCCATCCCGCCCCTTTTCTCACCGGCTGGATCAATGGGCCCCAGGCTACTTCATTTATGCAGACCTCTTCCGAAAAAATGCTGCAATATGCCCTCTACTCACTGGCCGGCATTTTTGGTTTGCCACTCATCTTTCTCGAACAACAACTCGTAGCTTCCCATATTACCGACTGGGGCGCCGATCCTTTTTCCCTGGGCGCCTATTCCTATGATATGCTTCCCTCCAAAGAAGCCCGGCAGCTTTTACAGCAACCCGTATCCAATACCCTCTTCTTTGCAGGCGAAGCCCTCTATGAGGGCGCCCACCCAGGTACAGTAGAAGCTGCCCTGTTAAATGGCAAAGAGGCTGCAACCAGCGCGATCCAGGTTATGGCTCATTAACCCCTGTCGGGCAGACTTAATTCAACTCCTTCAGCCATTGCTGGGCATAGGCCCGGGCCGCCGTGATCGTCTCCTTACCACTGCGAAAACAGCGCTTCCAGGTTTCGTCTTTCCCTTCCAGTTTAGGGTCTGCAAAGCGCTTGCGTCCATCACGCTCTACCAGTTTCGCATCAAAGTTGATATCAGCTGTTAGGGTCAGGAATTCCTGTAACCTTCTTTTTACCAGGTCCTTCACCTGTGCTGGATATTCCTGCTCAAAATACTTTAGGTCCTCTTTGTAATTTTTCTCAACATCCCCATCCACTTCCGACGCATCCATCACATACATCTTGTGATTCGGGTCTTTGGGATCCTGCAAGGCTTTCAGTTCCGTTTTCTGCATCTGCAGCGTCGATTCATACAGCTTTTTCATATCACCCGTCACCCCCTTCATATCTTTCTCTGTCGTTTCTATATCATGCTTTAACTCTTCTATCCGGGCCTTTAGTTTAGCTGCCTTATCTGCCGGGTTTTTGGGCCTGGCTCCTTCACGTACCTCCTTGTATTCCTGTGCAAACTCCGGCGAGTTGGTATATTTCCGGATATAATCCCCCAATTCCTTTACTGCCCCTGCACGTTTACCCAGGGCCAGGTTCTTAATCACAGAAGAAGAAGGGAAAGCCAGGTTGCTGCTCTTGAAATTGCCAAAGATGTATTCACGAGCTTCATTCTCGGCAATATCCAGCTGGTCAAAAATGTTTTTTACAACAGTAAATGCCACCGTGGTCATGGCCACCAGGCATACCATCCAAATACCGGTCATCTTTTTCATGTCGCTATACGATTAAAGTGGATAATTAAGCCCTAAAATTACCGGGCTGCTTGTTCAGCTAACCGTACAACACTACAAAATGACATTATCGGTGGATGAACTGGCTGATTGGCCGGTCAGAATGTTGGCCATTCAGTGCCTTCTCAGGGTAAACCGCCATTGCTTTGAACCGTAACGGGTATTTGGGTGCGGCAAAACAAGTATATTCCCCCTTTTTGCAATGTGGAGCAGATTTGTGGCCTTTAAGCGGCAATAAATAGTTTATTTTTCGATCAGGTTAGCTAATATTACTTATTTTCAACAAGCGGAGCGACCTATGAAATTAGTTGTTGTGAAAACCATTCTACAATTTGGAAACCCTCATTATTAAAGAGACACTTAAATCCAAGCTCAATACAGGCGTTGAACCTGCTGTTGAATTTCTGTATACCAATTATAGCTCCATGTTGTATGGCTATGTGTTACAGTTTGTTCCCGACAGGAAAGAAGCCGAAAAGGTATTGGTACTCGTCTTCGGTACACTAGCCTCCCGCTTGCAGGAAGCCTGTAATTCCCCCCTCTCCGTCTATTGCTGGATGCAGGTGGAAGCCAGGAAGGTGATCTTGGAGTACAAAAAACAACAGAACGGCAACAGTGCATCCACTGGCCATCCCCCTGTCAATGGACAGCCTAAGAATGCCTATTACCTTTCTTTGTTGCAGGATGCATCAGAAGAACAACGCTTTGTGTTCAGCGAAATTTTCCTCCAGGGGAAGGAAAAAGAAGAATTGGCCAACAAGCTCAAGAAAAATGTGCATGATATCAGCCGGCTTCTTAAGGAAAGCCTCCTCATTATGCAAAAGAACCTTCAGTGAACCTACAGGAATATATACAAAGTGGCACCGTAGAAGCGTACGTGTTTGGGGTGATGACGCCTGCAGAAAAGGATGCCTTTGAACGCCTGCTACAGGTATCTCCCGAACTGCAACAAGCCCTTACTATTGTCGAACTGCAGGTAGAGCAATTTGCAGCTAGTCAGGCCATACCACCACCGCCCGAAACCCGTCAGCAGTTCCACGATTTCTTACATGGTTTACCCATACTCAAAAAAGGAATTGGCGCGCCGCCTCCCAATGATGGTAACGGTAAGGGCAATGGGAATGCGGGCATAAACTATATCCCTGCCTTTGACATAACTTCCAGTCACATCAAAGTACATAAGAATTGGCGTATAGCCTTCCTTGTTTTATTCATCGTCTCCAAGATCTTTCTCGCTTTCCTCATCTACTACATCATCAAATTCTATGATGCCCGCAGCCAGGTAAAGCAATTACAACAACACGAGCAGGTACAAAAAGCAGGCAAATAGTATCCTGCAGCTAAAGCTATCAACCTTTGCAGAAATGGTTGATCTTTAATACCCTACTAGAATGGTAGGATTAATTTTGGCCATAATATCCCGTGCCACTATCTTTGCTCCGTTATCGTTCATACTTGCCAGCCAAAGTCACAAAAAGCTATACCATGAGACAAATGCCTACACTTATGCTACATCACCCTCGTTTGAGATCCCGCTTCCAAACGAAGAATATCTTCTCTTACAGCATTGCCCGTTGTTGTTGCTAAATTAACCCACTGATCTACAGTCTTATTGTGTGCCTATCCCAGGGATAGCATAGACATTGTATTGCCTGCACCGTAAAAAAAATCAGCGCGTACACCGCTTAGCAACCTTAATTAGATAATCTAACATTTAATCAACCATTACAATGAACAGGATCATTGCCTTATGGGCTATTATTATTGTATTGCCGGCATCCCTGGCTGCGCAAACACGCATCGTGCAAGGCACCGTATTGGATAAGTCAAACAACCTGCCCCTGCCGGGCGTTACCATCCAATCAGGCAGCGCTGCAGGCAGCATTACCACCGATGCCAAAGGGAGCTTTGCCATCAGTATTACTGGCAAAGCCATCCTCACGTTTTCCTATGTAGGTTATGCTACACAGCAAATCCCTGCTGATAGCATACAGGACGGATTCGCCATAAGACTATCGCCTTCCGATAACTCACTCGATGCAGTAGTGGTTACCGCCCTCGGTGTTTCCAAACAAAAGAAATCCCTGGGTTATGCCACACAGGAATTAAAAGCAAAGGATATATCCGAAGCCAAAGAGGCCAATATCGTCAATGCACTCGCCGGTAAAGTAGCAGGCGTACGCATCACCAACACACAGGGCGACATGGGATCTTCCCGCATTGTGATCAGGGGTGAGACCTCCATCGCCGGCAACAACCAGCCCTTGTTTATTGTAGATGGTATACCCGTCGACAACTCACAGTTGGGCGCCGGAGGCTCACGCGACTACCGCAATGCTATAGCCGACCTCAATGCAGAAGATATAGAGACCATCAGCGTACTGAAAGGCCCCAATGCCGCAGCCTTGTATGGCTCAAGGGCAGCGCATGGTGTTATCCTCATCAAAACCAAAACCGGTAAAAGCAGGAATGGCATCGGTGTTACCCTCAACTCCAATACTACCTTTTCAAGCGTCAACATATTGCCCGATTACCAGAATGTGTTTGGTCAGGGCGCTGAAGGAAAATTCAGTTATGTAGATGGTAAAGGCGGTGGTATCAACGATGGGGTAGACGAAAGCTGGGGGCCCAAACTCGATGGCCGCCTCATACCCCAATTCTATTCCAAAGGAGTTCCTGTTCCTTTTGTAGCCCATCCCAATAATGTAAAGGATTATTTCAAAACAGGCGTACTCCTCAGCAACAGCATTGCCCTCGATGGCGCCGGCGATAAATACAATTACCGCATCTCTTTCAACAATGAAAAACAATGGGGCATTGTACCCAACAGCGAAGCAGGAAAGAATAATCTTTCTTTCAATGGTTCATTCGATGTTACCCCCAAATTGAAAGTAGGAGTGGGCGCCAATTATATTGTGAATGATGCCCCCAACCTGCCGGGTGCAGGCGGCCGTCGCGCTACCAGCACCATGCTCCAGTTTACCTGGTTTGGCCGCCAGGTAGATATCGACCAGCTGCGCGATTACAAAGATGCAGCCGGCAATACCTTCAACTGGAACAACAGCTATTACAGCAATCCCTTCTGGGTAGCATATGAGAATACCGTCAGCCAGCGGCGCAACCGCTTCATCGGTACCCTCAACCTCTCTTACCAGATCATTGATGGCCTTTCCTTCAATTTCAGAACAGGTAGCGATTATTACAACGATAAGCGCAAGTCGAAGATAGCCTACGGTACCAATGGTACGCCATTCGGTTCCTACCAGGAAACCAATTACATCGTTACCGAAAACAATACCGAAGCCACCCTGCGCTACAATAAGAACATCAACAGCGACTTCAGCCTCGATATCATTGCCGGTGGCAACGTACGCACCAAGACCTACGAAGAAAATGACCAGCAGGCCCCCAGGCTGGCAGTGGCCAAGGTATACACCCTCACCAATTCCCGCGATCCTCTTATCTCTTCCAACTACTATTCCAAACTGCGCACCTGGAGTAGCTTTGCTTCCGCCCAGGTAGGTTATAAGAACTATGCGTTCGTCAATGTCACCGCACGCAACGACTGGTCCTCTACATTGCCGGAGCAAAACCTGTCGTATTTCTATCCATCCGTCAACGCCAGCCTGGTACTCTCCGATGCCCTTGATATCAAAAGCAATGTGCTTAGTTTCCTGAAAGTACGCGGCGGATGGTCCAAAGTGGGCGCCGATGCCGATCCTTATCAGTTGATCAATACCTATAATTTCAACGCCCCCTTCAATGGCAATCCCCAATTGAATACTTCGGGTGTTGACCTGAACCCCGATCTTAAATCTGAAAGCACCAATTCTACCGAAGTAGGTGTGGAAGCTGCTTTTCTCAACAGCCGTGTGCGTCTGGATGTGAGCTTATACAACACCAATAGCGTAGACCAGATCCTGAAAGTGGATGTAAGCCCTACTACTGGTTATACACAGAAATTGCTCAATGCTGGTAAGATCAATAACAAGGGCATTGAAGTACAGCTGGGCCTGACCCCCGTGAAGCTAAAAGATTTCCGCTGGGATATTGACCTCAACTATGCTGCCAATAAAAGCAGGCTCGAGCGACTGGATGATGAAGGCAACCTGCAAAACTATGTTCTCGGATCCTATAGGAATATCCAGGTACTGGCTTCTGTAGGCAAAGCCTATGGTACCTTGTTTGGCAATGCTTACCAGCGCGACGACAAAGGCAATATCGTGGTCAACAACAGCGGCATTCCCCTCGCCAGCCCTTCCAAAAAAGTGCTGGGCAAATATACCCCCGATTGGATTGGAGGTATCAACAACAGCTTTACCTATAAGCAATTCAACCTTTCCTTTCTCATAGATGCCAGCATTGGCGGCTCTTTGTTTGCGGGCACCAACTCCACCGGCAGCTATACCGGTGTATTGGAAATGACCTTGCCTGGTCGCGATGCCGACCATGGCGGACTGTATTATTATTATCCGGGCAACGACAAAGCCAAAGGCACCGTGGGCCTCGCCAAAGGCGGTACCCCGCCAGCAGGAGAAACCGTGTATGAAGATGGGATGATCTTCAAAGGTGTCAACACAGCCGGCAATGCCAATGCTGCTATCATCCCGGCTTCACAATACTATAAGGCGGCCCGTAATATTGAAGAAGAGTTTGTATACAGTGCTTCTTATGTAAAGTTCAGGGAACTGAAGTTTGGTTACAACCTGCCCCTGGGATGGATCAGGAAGCTGGGCCTCACCGGCGCTACCCTAAGCCTGGTAGGCCGCAACCTGTGGATCATCCACAAGGATGTGCCCAATATCGATCCCGAAACAGCTTTCACCAATAGCAATGCCCAGGGCCTGGAAGATCTTACCTTGCCCACTACCCGCAGCTATGGATTCAATATCAATGTTAAATTTTAAATCAAACAATCATGACTAAGCATATATACGGATGGTTGATTGCAGGTCTTTCCCTCGCATCCATCTCCTGCAAAAAAGATCTCGCAGAGATCAACAAGAACCCCAACGCAGCAGAAGATCCACAGCCCGATTACCTGCTCACCGCCACCCAGAAGATCACCTCAGACCTGTACTGGGGCGATGCCAACAACTTCAATTCCACCCTGCTCATTATCCAGCATTGGGCCAAAATACAATATACCGAGCCCGACAGGTACATCTTCTCCAACAGCAGTTTCACTTCCCTGTGGAGTACTGGCTATGCCCAAAGCATTACCAACCTCAATACCATTTTGCAGATGCCTGCAGAGAAGACCAACGACAATTACAAAGGCGTAGCCCTTATCCTGCGCTCCTGGATATTCAGCCTCCTTACCGATAACTATGGCGATATTCCTTACCAGGAAGCAGGCGATATCCGCAAATACCTCACGCCCAAATACAATACACAAAAGGAAGTATACTTTGGACTATTGGATGAATTAAAAACAGCGGGTGCGTCACTTTCTACAGGAAACAGTCCCGCCATTGCCGGCGACATCATCTATAGCGGCAACATTGCCCGCTGGAAGAAATTTGCCAATGCCTTGCGCCTGCGCATCGCCCTGCGTATTGCCGACCGGGAGCCTGAAAAAGCAAAGCAGGTCATTAATGAAGTGTTAAATGATGCAGGTGGGTTGATCAGCAGCGTTGATGAAGCCGCCCGTTTTGCCTATACCACCCCGCCCCAGCAAAACCCCGTGGCAGCCTGGTTCGACACAAGAGATGATTATCGCATAGGTAAAACCCTGGTCGACAAACTCTATGCCCTCAACGATCCCCGCCTGCCCATCTTTGCCAACAAACCCACCGATGCAACTGTTACTACCTATGTAGGTGTGCCCAGCGGGTTGACCAACAGCGATGCCAATAACCTTGGTTTTGCGAAGACCTCCAAACCTGGGTCATATTTTTCAACCGCTACAGCCCCGGCTGTGATCCTGAATTATGCAGAAGTATTGTTTGGTCGCGCCGAAGCTGCCGCCAGGGGATTCACAACGGAGAATGCAGAAGATCTGTACAACCAGGCCATCAAAGCATCCTTCAACCAGTATGCGATCACCGACCTTTCCGTGATCAACAATTACACCGCCCAGGCCACGGTGAAATTCAATGCGGCCAATTTTAAGAGATCCATCGGTGAGCAAAAGTGGATCGCTTTGTTTGGCCAGGGCCTCGAAGCATTTGCCGAGTGGAGAAGATTGGATTATCCACAGTTGACAGCTGGCGTAGCAGGCACCCTCGATGGTAAAATACCCGTACGGTTCATTTACCCCGGTTCCGAACAGGCCCTCAACGGTACCAGCTACAAAAATGCCATCACCAACCAGGGCCCTGATAATTTATTGACCAAATTGTGGTTCGATCAGTATTAAAATAAATAAATTCGCTCCATGCGTATAGTAGTAACAAAGGTTTTGTTGAGTTTCTTATTTGTCTGTGGCCTGGCCATTACTGGCAGGGCTGCCAATAATACAAAGGCCGAACTCAAACCCGGCATCTATAAAGGGGTCATCCAGCGGACGGATGGACAGCAGATCATTTTTAATTTTGAAGTGAGTGCTCCCCACGGCAAAACCGTTCTATATGTACTCAATGCTACCGAGCGCCTGCTGGTAGATGATATCCGGCAGCAGGGCGATTCCCTTTGGATTACCATGCCTTTCTTCGATGCCCATTTTGCCACAGTCATCAAAAGCAATGGCAGCCTCGAAGGCAAATTCATCAAGATCAGCGGCGACCGTCGCTCCGAAATACCCTTTTATGCCTTACCCGGCAATAAAGAACGCTACCCCGTTACTGCCAAACCCACCCGCAAGGTTACCGGCCGTTGGGCCGTTAAGTTTGGAGAAGGCAAAGAAGAGACCATCGCTGTGGGCGAATTTGTACAGGCTGCCAATGGTAAAGTGACCGGCACCTTCCTCACACCCACCGGTGATTACCGCTACCTCGAAGGAAGCATCACCGCCGATACACTGAAGTTATCAGCTTTCGATGGCAGCCATGTATACCTCTTCACCGCCAGGCTCGATAACGACAGCACCATCACCCAGGCTGTTTTCTATGCCGGCGCTTCCGGCACTGAAAAATGGGTGGCCCACAAAGACCCCAAAGCAAAATTGCCCGATGGCTTTGATGCTGTAAAACTAAGACCCGGTGAAAGCAAACTGAATTTCAGTTTTCCTTCCACTGAGGGAGAGAAAGTATCTATTAATGATGCCCGCTATAAAAACAAAGTGGTAGTGATACAGATACTCGGCTCCTGGTGCCCTAATTGTATGGATGAAACCAAATTCCTGGTGGATTATTACAAGAAGAATAAACAGCGTGGCGTGGAGATATTGGGTTTGGCTTATGAACGTACAACCGATTTTGAAAGGTCTAAGCAGTCCCTGGCTACTTTTCAAAAGAGGCTGGGCATTAATTATCCTGTCCTCGTAACCACTGCTGCCGTATCAGATCCAAAGCGTACCGAAAAGACCCTGCCACAGATAGAGCCCTTACAGGGATTTCCTACTACTATCTTTATTGATAAGAAAGGCAATGTGCGCAAGATCCATACCGGCTACGATGGGCCCGCTACCGGTCAGCATTTCGAAGCATTCAGGAAAGAGTTTGAGGAACTCATCAGTTCCCTGCTCGCCGAAAAATAATCATGTAAGCCTTAACGGCTGTCAGCCTGAGCCTGTCGAAGGCCCCTGGAGGGCGGGTCACCTTTTAAAAGCGGCCCGCCCTTTTCGTTTCAAAGCAAACCCCTCGAAACAAACCCTCGAAACAAACCCCTCGAAGCAAACGTCTCGAAGCAAACGCATTGCCGATTGCCGATTCACGACTGCCGGCTCACCATTCCTCCCACTTTACGGGGGAAATTCATGATCGACCATTCACTTTTTCTTCCCTCATATTTACTGATAAAAGCAGCAATTTCCTCCGTGCCCGCATAACCGGCCTTCCTGCCTGTTTCAACGCAATACTCCAGTAATGTCAACCCATCTGCCCGTTCATCCGGATCTACCTGTGCATACAGCGCAAACCCCAGACTCCTGCCCGAAAGGAAAATACCATAGGCGTCTTCCGTCTTTGAATAAATAAGGAATGATTCCTCCGCAAGTTCATGGAAATGCTGCCAGCTTTTTAATCCCACAAACAACATCGCCATCTCATGCAGCGTTGCCGCTTCTTCCGTCTGGTTACCATTTTCCCGCATAGTCGCCATACGTTCACCCAACTCCCACAAGCTAGGTCCCTTCTTTTTCTTTTTAGGTACCAACAATTGCCGGATCGTATTCATCATCTCCTTATGTTCCGGATCTTCCGACAGCACCAGCGATCCCATGCTTTGTTTGAAATATTCCTTGCTCCGGTCAGTCTTTTTCATCGCCCGGTAAGCCATGCCAAGATTGTACAGGCAGGCGCTTTCCCCTTGCATATGCATCTTCACCACAAAGATGTCCCTGCCTTTCGTTGCCATCGTAATCGCTTTCTTGTATTCCCCCTTTTCCCGGTATAAAATGCTCAGGCAATTATAAGAAACCGCTTCCCGCAGCCGGTTCTTCAGCGATTGGTACAACGACAGGCTTTTTTGCAGCGGTGCCAGCGCTGCGGTAAAGTTTCCTGCTTCCATATGGATCAGCGCAATATTGTGATAGCTATCTGCTTCACCCGGTGTATTTCCAATCGATCGTTGGTGTGTAAGCGCTTTGAACAGGTAGTCCATGCCTTTATCATGATCACCCTGGTCACAATATACCGTGCCCAGCGTATGCAGCACCCTCCCTTCAGCCAGCTTGTCTTCCCCTTCCCGGAATGCCTGCAGGCAAAAGTGGAGCGTTTCCAGCGCCTTTTGTTGTTTTCCTTCTATAAGGTAAGTATGTGTAAGGTTCAGCAGCGTTTTTGCTTCTTCATACCGGCTGCCCAGAGTCTTGCGTATACGCAAACTTTGTAAATACAGCCGCTTCGCTTTTTTAGGTTGATCCAGTTCATCCATGATCAGCCCCAGCGTATTTAACCTGCCTGCTTCACTTTCTTTATCACCCAAATTCCTGGCTATCTCTATACTATCTTCCAGCAATCCCGTGGCGTTCATCGGTTGGCCAAGCTCTCTCAATACATTGGCAATATTATTCAGCGCATGCCCTTCCTTTTCCTGGTCTCCATTTTCCTGAACTGCCTCGAGAAATTTTTCCAGAAACGCTAATGACTGATGAAGATTTCCATACAGCCTATACATCAGTCCCAGGTTATTCAATACATCCGGATCTGTTTTTTCTCCCGCCACCCGGTACGTTTCCATCGCATAGTACATCGCTTCCTCATACTGCGATACCCGGTAATATTCTGTGCTAAGCATGGCCCCCACTTTATTCACCTTTGGTCCATCCTCCGCTATCATATAATACCGGAAAGCTTCTGTACTGTCCGAGTGCCGCAGCGTTACATTTGTACTCATATAGAACCAGTAATCACCGGCCTTCTCATGCGAGAATACCGTGCCCGGGGTCAACCCTTCATGCTCCAGCCATTCCCTGATCAGTGTAGTCGCAAAATAGAAAGTACCTTTTGTATACGACTGCCCGTTCTGCGGACCATGCTCTTCGATCAGCCCCAGGTCCCTCAATTTTTGCAGCGCAGGTAACCAGTCTTTTTTCCCTTCCTGCAGGTCCAGTGCCATAGGCAATACCGGTAACCGGAAATTGCCCATTAGTACAAAGACTTTCATTTCTTCTTCAGTCAGTAAGCCCAGCAGATGGCTGAACAACGATTGCTTGTGGCCCCCATCCAGCATGGCATGTACTTGCATTGTCAGCCGGTGACGCAGTTGCCAGGCTTTTTCCGAATCTCCTTCTGACAGTCGTATTTGTTCCAGCAGTCGCTCCGTTTTTGCGGGATTGGACTGGTATAATTGGTCAAAGAAGGCCAGCGCCTGGTAATGTCCCCCCATCGTATTGTACAGCAGTTCCGCTAGCTGCATATCCGTGCTGCCCGCGTATTTGTTTGGCAGGTGCCGGAAGCTAAGCTGTTGGCATTTCCGGTAAAAATCAGGCAGCGATACCTGGTTCAGTACAAGGTCGGCCATGTCCTGTAGTTCCGGTACTACATACCTGCTGGTAAAGATCGCGGCACTCTTGTGTAGCAGGTATTCTTGTGTAAAGTTCAGCCAGGGTAGCCAGGCGGCTTTTAAGGGTCCGCCAATCGACTGCTGACAACCATCTATATTATCAAATATCCATACCGGCTTACACAACTTGTTTACTTCCTGCACCAGCCACCCCAATTGCTGCAAGGGGTTTTTATATGATTTCGCAGCCTTTGCCTTACCCGCAGCGGCGGGTTGTTGTTTCAGGTACTCCTCCAGTCGTTTCTTGATCGTCGCAAGCGTGGTACGCTGCATATCAAAAGCAAAAACATGATACGCCCCATCAAAAGCCATCAGTCTTTTGACGAGGTGTTCCGCCAGGGCTGTTTTGCCCGTGCCACCCAGTCCGCGTATTAGTACCGGCGCCTGCTGGTGCAGGTATGCCAGCAAGTGAGCGCTTTCTTGCCGCCGTCCAATGAAGCGGTAATTGCTGTCATGGTCAATCAAAAAGCCATGCCCCTCCGGTGCCTGGCTGGAGGTTGCTTTGCGTGTAGGCTTTGTCGCTCGCCAGTCTACAATATGATCCACCTGTTGGTGATAGTACAATTGCGGTATCAGCCATTGCGTAGGTGCAGCAACTTGTCCGCGCTGCGATGCTTGTTTGGCTTCTTCCTGTGCCGTGGCTTTCAGTGCGGCTCCGTACGCAGGCAGCAAGGCACTGTGCCGGGCCAGTTGTTGGTACAGTCGCCCGGCAAATACCGTAGCATAATGGTCTTTGATGCTAAAGGCCATCGCGATCACCGCTGGTACCCCTGCGGTGATTAGTTCATCCGCTACCCCACCAAAGCCTTGCTCCGGTTTTCCCTGGGCAGTTTGGCAACTGGCCAGTATCACCAATGCAGGCAGGTTCGTTCTTTTTTTGGTAAGACTTTTGGCCAGCTCGGCGGCACTTACCAGTTCCGCTCGTTGCGTCTTTTTATTTTCCAGTTGTAAGTAGCCTTCCTGGTATTTGTAGATACCATGTCCGCTGAAGTAAAGTATATGATAGTGCTGCTGCGCCAGTTGTTGTTCCAGGCAGTATAGGCTGCCATTGGCTGTAAAGTTCACCTGCACCTGTCCTTTTTTCCGTAAAGGCCCCAGTGCCTGTAAAATGGCATCTTCTTCTTCTTCGTAGCTCAGGCGCTTGTCCATATCCATATTGACCGGAGAAGAGATCATCACCAGTATTTTCAGCGGGCCCGCCTGCGGTTGGTATACCGGCAGCGCTTTTTTTACTGGTGCTCCCTTCGATACAAACAGCAAGGGGAAGGCTTCCTGGTCGATGGCCATTTGCCAGGGCAGGTTCAGTAGCGCTTTGTCTGTATGCGTAAGGTGTAAATGATAAGCTGCCTGTGGTTGCGCCCGCACCTGTTGCCAAAAGGCTTCCAGTTGTTTTTGCTCGTACAGCAAGGTCCGCATCGTTTCCTGCAGGTGCGTCAGGTATTGCGGGTGCAGTTGCTTGCCCTGCTCCATTTTGTGCAGTAACGTGCCATAGGCTGTACGGAGCATGGCGGCTGCTGTATCCGTAAAAACAAGTCCGTGATGATGCATAAAAAAATCTGTAAGGCTCCTGGCCGGCTGCCATTTAGGAAGTGAACAGGTAGATATAAGTTACCCGGCTGATGCCAATAATATACAACAAGGCGCCCAGTACCAATAACCAGAATTTCACCTGGCTTATCCTGTTATTCATGACCCTGATCGAGTCCGCACTGTTCTCAACATACTTATAGCGGAAAGGAAATACTACCGCCAGCGTAAGGAGGATCGAAAGCAGCCAGCAAACCACACTGCTTTTCAGCGAGCCCTCTACTTCATAGGAGCCGGGCGTCGAACGGATCATTTGCTTTAATGCCTCCCCATTTACCGCCACAATGATCGACAGACTAAGCGAAGAGAGGCCCGATAAATATTTGGCTGTTTCTTCCAGCCTTTTAATGCTTTCCTGCTTTTCCTTTTGCTGGTAGTCTATCCAACTGCTATCCGCAGGCCGGGCAGGCGTAGCCTGTATGTGAATAGGTTCCGTTGCTTGTTGTTCGTTGCTCATGATCGTGATGGTTTAGCTACCCCGCAGTATATATTCGCCGGCATCCGGCTGAATACCGGATGGCAGCTCGATGCTGATGCGTTTCATACAGCCTTCTTCGTGCCCGAATGGACAATCAATTTGTACCACTATCGGTGCAGGCTTTTGACGTCTGGCCACCTTCAGCGTGTGCATAAAAAGTTTCCCATGAATACAGGGACAGGTAATATTGAGATCGATCTTTTCATTCATAGCGATAGAATAGGCGGTCTGTTGCAACCAACAGTTTAAGATAGGAAATAATTGTTAATCCTTGTAAAATGTAGGGGTAGGGGCTATCTTTGGAAGTATGAATTATCAGCCTGCTTCCGATAGATACAGTACCATGCAATACCGCCGCAGCGGTAAAAGCGGTATCCAGTTGCCTGCCATATCCCTGGGCCTTTGGCACAATTTCGGCCATGTGGATACCCTCGAAAACTCCCGTAAGATATTACGCCTCGCTTTTGATAACGGCATCACCCATTTTGACCTGGCTAATAATTATGGTCCTCCTCCGGGCAGTGCCGAAGAGAACTTTGGAAAAATTCTCAAAGAGGATTTTGCAGGTTACCGTGATGAGCTCATCATTTCTTCCAAAGCTGGTTATACCATGTGGGAGGGTCCCTATGGCGACTGGGGTTCCAAAAAATACCTCGTGGCCAGCCTCGACCAGAGCCTGAAGCGCATGGGCCTCGACTATGTAGATATTTTTTATCACCACCGCCCCGATCCCAATACCCCCCTCGAAGAAACCATGGCCGCCCTCGACCTCATCGTGCGGCAGGGCAAAGCCCTCTATGCTGCCATCTCCAATTACCCCGCAGAAGAAGCGCGCAAAGCCATTCAGATCCTGCGCCAATTGGGTACCCCTTGTTTGATTCACCAGCCCAAGTATTCCATGTTTGTGCGTTGGGTGGAAGAAGGGTTGCTCGATGTGCTGGAAGAAGAGGGCGTAGGTTGCATTCCTTTCTCTCCATTAGCCCAGGGCCTGCTCACCAACAAATACCTCAAAGGTATTCCTGCTGGTTCACGTGCTGCCAAAGCCCATGGCTTTTTGAAAGAAGAGGAAGTAACACCCGCGCGCGTACAACAAATACAACAGTTGAACGAAATAGCCATACAGCGTGGTCAATCACTGGCCCAGATGGCCCTGGCCTGGTTGCTCAAAGACCAGCGCATCACTTCCGTGCTCATTGGCGCCAGCAGCCCCGAACAATTAACCGATTCACTGCAATGCCTCAGGAGCAAAGCATTCACCAGCGATGAACTGGAGAGGATAGAGAAAATACTGAAATAGGGCTAAACCTTGCTAATTCAATAAACAGCCATTCCCTTTTTATCCTATTTTCGCCGTGCCGGGAATTATGACACCAAGCATCATCCATAAGATATACCTGAATTGGAAACACAGCTCCGTACGCACCCGGCTATCCACATTGGGACTGCTGTTTGTACTGTGCTGTGGTTTCACTTCGGCAAACTTTCCCCAGCCTGGTGATAAGGCCGATTGGGAGCACCATAGCGCCGATGCCTCCGATCACCTGACCCTGTCACACAACAGTCCCGATCCCAACAGCGACCTGCACCTCACAGCCAGGAAGCAGATCAAGGTCAAATGTGTAAAGAAGTCATCCCCTGATCCCCTCCGGGCATTCAGGTCTTCCACAGCTGGCGGTACTGACCCCCTTTCCATAACTGGTCTCGTCTCTGTTACCCGCCCTGCTTATTATATTTTCCTCTTCCGGTTCACCTTATTCTGATTTTTTCGCCCTGAGAGGCGCCATGATCACCCCTGTACGCACCTTTGGCCCACATTGTGCCAGGCAGCGTCCATATCGGGTTCTGAATATTTTCATTGTAGAATATCCGCGGCCTTCGTACCCGTCAAAATGATTACCGCCGGAAAGAAAAAAGATTAGCTCCCTCACGATCAATAAATCAATAACAACGTGAACAATTTTATAATGCCCGACTTTGCCGATCCGGCCATATGGATAAGCCTTTTAACCCTCTGCTTCCTGGAAATTGTATTGGGTATCGATAACATCATTTTCATCTCTATTGTAGCAGGTAAACTGCCCGCCGCCCAACAACGCAAGGCCCGCAATACCGGCTTATTGCTGGCCCTGGTCTTCCGTGTGCTCCTCCTGCTGTCTATCAATTGGATCATCGGCCTCAAAGAGCCCGTGTTTACCTTGCCCCATGTAAAAGGACTCAGCGACGGTCCCATCGGCCTTAGCTGGAAAGACCTTATCCTCATCGCAGGTGGTATTTTTCTTATCATCAAAAGCACCCTGGAAATTCACCATAAACTCGTAAAAAAAGAAGCAGAGGACACAGAAAAGACCCCTGGTAAAAAAGCAGGTAGGTCCATGGCGGCTGTACTTGGGCAGATCATCCTTGTAGATGCTGTATTCTCTTTCGACTCCATTCTTACCGCTGTAGGGTTGGTTGAGAATGTGATCATCATGATCATTGCCGTGGTCGTGTCTATTGGTGTAATGATGCTGTTTGCCGGCCCCGTTACCCGTGTCATCGACAAACATCCTTCCCTGCAAATGCTGGCCCTTTCTTTCCTGGTGGTGATAGGAGTGGTGTTGGTGGCCAGTGGTTTCCACCAGGAGGTAAGTAAGAGTATCATTTACTCCTGCCTGGCTTTTTCCCTGGGCGTGGAAATGCTCAATATTAAATTAAGGGGAAAACAAAAGAATATCCGGTTGAATGATGCCGGCGATAAAGAGGCCGAAAGTCATGCTGGAGCAGATAAGTAGCAGATCAACGACTACCTTCAACGGCCTGCCCAATCATAAAAGACAACAGCCAATCACTCAACAATGAGCGATTGGCTGTTGTAATACTAGCTATTTTGCCAATACCGATCTTCCTTTCTTGTCATTACGACGCTCCCTATTTTGTCATTTCGAACGAAGCGCAGCGGAGTGAGAAATCCGCTATCGAAGCAGACGAAAAATCGAAGCAAACGTGTATTCTTCTGTATTCTGTATTCTAAATGCTGTATTCTATTCTGATTTCGCTTCCGCTGCCTTCAATTGCCTTTCCAGCGTAGCCACCCGTTGCGCCAGCGCATCCAGGTTCCGGAAATGCACAAAGGCCTTGCGGTATTTATTCGCATCAAAGGCCGGCGATCCCATATACGTTTCACCCGGTTTCGTAATGCTTTTCGAGATGCCCGATTGCGCTGTGATGATCGTATTGTCAGCCACCTGCAGGTGTCCTACAATGCCTACCTGGCCGCTGAACATACAGTTCTTGCCGATCTTCGTCGATCCTGCTACTACACCATGCGCAGCGAAGTACGTGTTCTCGCCCACTTCCACATTGTGCGCTATATGGATGAGGTTGTCAAATTTAACCCCCTTGCGCAGGATCGTAGAGCCCAGCGTGGCGCGGTCGATGGCACAGTTCGCGCCGATCTCCACATCGTCTTCTATGATCACGTTGCCGATCTGCGGCACTTTCTTGTGGTCATTTTCCGGGTTGAAGCGGAAGCCGTCACTACCGATCACCGTACCCGAATGGATGATGCAATTCTTGCCGATCACCGTTTCAGAATAGATCTTCACACCCGAAAACAAGGTCGTATTATCACCGATCACCGCATTATCGCCTACATATACCTGCGGATATATTTTTACATTGTTGCCTATTTTGGCGTTTTCGCCAATGAAGGCAAATTCACCCGCGTAGATATCTTTCCCGATCGTGGCGCTTTCGGCAATAAAAGCCATCTTCGAAATGCCTTTTTTGTTCAGCTTCACCTGGTTGTACATTTCCAGCAATTGCGTGAAGGCATTGGCAGCGCTTTCTACTCGTAGCAGCGTGGTGCTTACCGGGCCTGTCAGTTCAAAATCCTTGTTGATGATCACCAGCGAGGCCTGCGTTTTGTAGAGGTAAGGCGTGTACAGCGGATTGGCCAAAAACGAGATAGAGCCGGGCACACCTTCTTCTATCTTGGCTAGTTTGCTGATCACTACAGTGCCGTCTCCTTCTATCTGTCCTTGTAAAAGATCGGCTATTTGCTGCGCGGTAAATTGCATGAGCGTTGTTTGTGGTGTTAAGAATGAATAAGGGGGTACCGGTACCCCGCTAAAGATAGGCGAATAATTGGAGCTGTTGGCGGTTTATTGTATTACCCTTTTAACACCGTCCATTTCTGTTGCGCCGAGCTATCTTGTATTGAAGAGTGGGGGAGAGAGGGAGAATCAGTTTATTGCGTGATGTCAATACCCTTGCTTCGGCAAAACCGTACAATGTCATCATATACCGTCTTGGTGATGAGAGTGCCAGTATTGCACCTGAATTGGTCGAAATGGTCCCCGTTTGTATGAATGGCAAAAACTTTGCGTTCATTATTGTCATTGTACCAGATGGGAGCGCCGCTGGCCCCATGTTCTGTTGCAAAATCATAATGAAAATACCTGTTGAAGAAAAAATAATTGCTTGTTGAGTCCTGCCATTGCGTGCGGAATGGCCGGTCTCCCGGGTAACCAGCAATATGGATCAGTTTATTTTGCAATGCCAGCGAATCATAAATGGAGAGTTTAAAATGACCGCCAGCTTGTTGAAAGCCATTGTCATTGGGCAGTATCACAATACCATAATCATTCCAGATCGTATAATCTTCATTAAAGGACTGCAGCGTATAAATATTCTCAAATTGTTCCGTGGCAAAATTTTGTTGCGCCAGGTTGGTGGTGGCGTTGGTGGCTCCAAAGCACAGCGTGACACTTTTTACCCGGGTGGTAAATACACTGTTTCGTTTCCGGAGGTTATGGCCGGCCGTAAGCAATACCCTGGGGTGAATTAGAAAGGCCGTACCATTATAACTTTTCCCTCTTTTCATGGTCATCTGTACCACAAAAGAATAGGGTTGGATCATGTTTACCGTTTGCGTTCTCCTGGTGTCACTAGCAGATAGGTTACAGTTCTGCGCCTCTGCCATTGCATGAGTCGAAAGTAACAATCCGGTCAAAAGAAAGAGTTTAAAAAAGAAGGGCTGGCGCATAAGTGAATGTTTATAGCCTTGCTAAATTATGGCCCCTGCTAACATTGCCATACCGTTTTTTCACCCTTTTATGTTGTGCGCCCTCCCTGGCAGGAATGTCGCTGTTTATTGACAGGCCACTTCCGCCAATTTTATGGAACCAGTGTATTGTAAGGAATCAATATGCTTAAATCTTACCTTGTCTCCCTCAGTAACACTTTCTCCATAGCCTTCTATAAAACTTCCATTGTCAAATTTGAAAGCTACTTGTCTTTCTGATGTAGTCCCTTCCGAGATAAACGTATAATTGGCTACCAGTATATTGCCCTGCATACCCCCCTGGATCGTCCCTTTGTTGCTATCCTTTCCATCGAGTTTATATACCAGCATGCCTGTAATGGCATCTCCTGCATGGATCAGTTTTAGAATTACCGTATCAGCTTTGTTGATGTACTCATAGCAATTGATGGCCGAATCGTTTGCCGCTTTCTTTTCGGCGTCAGCTGGCGTTGCCTCCTTTTCTTTTTCTCCCAGTTTACAGGAGATCAGTACAATGGGCACCAGCAGCGTACAAAGTAGTTTACATGACATAAGCTATAGTTGATTTAAAACGCTAATATAACCTATGTAGCCGGATGAACAATACCGCAGCTGCTTTCCACCAGTTTCTAAACTTGCTAACAATGGAATCATATAAAAAACTGCGCAGTTACAGCTGGTATTCCACCAATCCTTAGCATAAATAAAAATGCCTGCAAGCATACACTTGCAGGCATTCATCATCAACAAATTTAAACTAGAACTTGAAAGCAACACCGATACGGACATTCGTAGACCCTATCGCGCCGAGTTCAACAAAGCCCCCGATATGATCCGAAAAATAATATTTACCACCCGCCAGGATACCCAGGTATACCCCGCTGCCGTAGCTCGACTTAAGTCCTGATCCGGTATAGCCATCATTCCAGCTGAAAGTGCGGTATCCAAGTGTGGCGCCGCCATACACATCAATCTTTTTATTTTCGATATTCAACAACGTGTTGAAATGGTAGGATCCTCTTGCTCCGAAATACAGCGCCGTGAATTTGTAATCCCCCAGCCCTTTGTACTTATGAGAGAGGTAATCAAAATTAGCACCTACACTGATATCATCTGTGATGCCCAATTCAAAAGAAGCGCCAAAAGGAATACCGCCACTGTAATAAGAGTTAAGCCCCAGCCCAATATTCAACAATTTATCACCTTTGGAATAGGCTCCATTCTGGGCCAACATAACCATTGAAAGCAATAAAGCACCTGTTAATACACCAATCTTTTTCATGACTTCGTTTTAAAGGAAAAAATTTCCTGCAAAATTATTGGGTGGCGCCATTAGCGACAATCCCCGAAAAACAGGATATCCAACTACTGGTTTTCTGGTAGTTGATGGGTGTTTCCTTAAAGCTTTTTCTTAACTTAATAATAAAAAAAACATGAAAATAAAAGAACTGCGTATAATCCTTACAGTAGACAACCTGGAGGAGATAATTCAATTTTACCGCGATACAGCAGGCCTCACTACTTCCAAAGAATGGCAGGAAGAAGGTGGCAGCGGCATCATCCTGGAAGCGGGAAAAGCCTCCCTGGAACTGATCGACAAAAAACATGCAGCCCGCATAGATCAGATAGAGGTAGGCCGCCCCGTGGCCGGTCCTGTACGCCTGGCACTGAATGTAGGGGAAGATATCGAAGGCGCCTCTACTATCCTCATAGCAGGCGGCGCTTTAAAGATAGCAGACGTTAAGCAGGCTCCCTGGAGTAAGGTAATGCGCCTGCAGGATCCTGCCGGTATGCAATTCACGTTGTTTGAAACGTCTACTTTATTTGATGAAAAATAAAGTAGGGTGAAGGTTTAAATGCTATAATATTCGCCATCTCATCCCCAGCCTTGTCCATCAGTAAGGGCTCCGGCCCTTTTTCTTTTGACGCCAGTACCTGCTGCGATGCACCACTTCCTTCATCCGCCACCATAGCAACCTTTTCGGCTTCGTCAGCTGCTAAGGCTACCACTTTCTCAGACCCATTCGTTGCGACCTTCCCTCGTATCACCCCAGGCTGTCTCCCGCTCGCAGCTCGAAGCTCGTGGCTCGCAGCTTGCCTTTCCAATCCCTCCTGTATTCCGCTCGTAGCTCGCAGCTCGTCGCTCGCAGCTTGCATCTCATCCGCGGCTTGCCTTTCCATCCCCTCCTGTATTCCGCTCGCAGCTCGTAGCTCATAGCTCGCAGCTTGGCTTCCAACCCATACCACTTTCATCCCCGAATCACTCATGATCTTCGCAGGCCCTTCATTTTGCAAATGCGGCACTATACCCATCAACAGTAAACAAGGCCCACCTGTCCCCGGCAACGCAATCTTCAGGTCATGCGCCATTAGCTCATCTTTGTATTTCGTCAGTGGACCCAACACCTCCACCTTCTTCACCGTGCCATTCACTGCATCCGGAAAAATCCCTACAAACCTTAGCTGATAACCCGTCCGGGGCATCTCGTCTTCCACCTTCGGATGCTTGTCCAATTGCACGTAAATACCCAACTGATTTTGCGATACCGTTGCGGAAAAATCATAGGCGCTATTGATCACTTCCGACAGCGGATGTTGTAAATTACATTCAAACCCTTTCAGGCATTCCAGGCCCAACGGACGACCGGCTTTCAGCTCCGCAAACAACCGGCTCACCAGGCGCGACCACAGCCCGCCATCGTGCACCTCCGCCCGCAACGCCTGAAAAACAGGCCTCGCGTATTGGTTACACGCTTGTATCCTGGCCTTGCTTTCAGCCAGCGCTGCTGTCATCACAAAAGGGGTTTTGGAATTTTTCCGGGCGCGTACATGAGGTTTGTAACGCCGGCTGTTAACAAAGGTCAGGTCTTCAATCGTTCCCTGGAACTTGAAGATAGGAGATACGGTTTTTGCCATAAAAATTAGATTTCATTGGTTATGAATAGGATATTAAATACCAGAGCACTCGCTCTACCTGAATTTACAAAATTTCTCCCGCATCTGGATTGACCCTTATCGAGACCTTTTCGGGACCTTTTCGAGACCTTATCGAGACTTAAACGAGACCCAGCTCCCTGCCAGACCCTACCATCCTCCGTGGAAGACCTGTACCAGATAGCCCCCCAGGCTCATTTTTCCTTATTCCACACTTTCCCTCATTGCCACTCCGCTCCAGGTCTTGCTAAATTCATCCACATTCAATAATAAGCCAGATTTCTATTTGACAACAAACCTGGTAAATGCCTTTCCATTGAAGGTATACACCCCGGCTCCGTTTGTTCCAAACCAGAGTGCTCCTTTCGGGTCCTTATAAATAGCCGTCACAGCGTAGCTGGAAAGCCCCTCCTGAATAGTATAATTGGTCAGCTTTTTACCATCATACCGCCATACACCTGCTTCATAAGTTCCTATCCATATTTCACCATTGATATCTTCGTTGATAGCCATAACAGTAGGCAGCTTCCCTTTTTTACCCATGGGCCTTGTCAAACTAAATGGCTGGTCTTTCAAATCTTTGCCAGCATCAATATTACCAGGCCCTTTTTCTTCCGTAAAATTGGTTACCGTTTTCCCATCGTAGCGAAACAATCCCATACCGCTGTTACCAAACCAAAACTTACTGCTTTTATCTTCAAACAGCGCACGAACAGCGCCGCCACTCAAACCTTTTTCAGTAAGCCAGGTAAATGCCTTTCCATCATAGCAACATACTCCCAGGTATTCTGTGCCAAACCAAAGATTGCCTTTCCTATCCTTAAAAATGCAATACACACCATATGGACTTAAGTTGGTGCCTGGATTTTGCGCATAATAGGTAGCCTCGAGAGGAGTCTTCGGGAACTGTAAATTGATTAATGAATGACCATCATACCGGTAAACCCCCTCTTTGGCTTCGAACCACAGGTCATCCGGTTCTTTTTTCCACTCTTTATTAGAGCTTTTACCAAATGGATCAGTTTCTGGCTGGCTCAGTGTGGTTAAAATTCGTCCATCAAATCGACTTACCCCACCACCACCCGTACTGAAGTAAATATTGCCTGCTTTATCTTCCTGAATTGTCCGTACCTGGTTATGGAATAATCCATCCTTATTTGTAAACAGCGTGATCTTTTTCCCGTCATAACGATATACACCCTCTCCATCAGTACCAAACCAATAGTTATTCTTTTTGTCTTTGAAAATACTGCGTATGTTCTTGCCAATCGCGGAAACAGTGATCCCCTGCGCTACATTGGCACGCTGGTCAATGAAAGCACTCCTGGTAGTCTGAGTGGTGTTTTGTTCGTGGCGGGTTGTAAAGAACAGCCCAATTACCAACGAAGCAATAAATAGTGGTTGGAGTAAGTTCGTTATTGAGTTTGTCATATATAGTTTTCAATATAGACTATTTACTCAATTGGGCAATCCAATACATGATGAACTCCGGAGAGGAGGCATCAATCTGTTAAATTCGATTAACCTTGGTTGGGCTATTCCAGGTGCATGAACCACCTACGCCAGCGCCGGCCGGTTGTATTTATTGCGGTACTGTACAGGCGAAAGTCCCGTCAGCTTTTTAAAAGTAGTGCGGAAAGCCTTCGTATCCGAATAACCCACCTTGTACATCACCTCATTCACATTTTCGCGCGAAGATTCCAGGCTCAGTTTGGCTGCCTCGATCTTTACCCGTTGTATATATTCTACTACCGTATTCGAAGTCGCTTTCTTAAACCGGCGCTCCAGGTTCCTGCGTCCCATGGCAAACATACCCGCCAGCTGTTCTACCGTGATCTTATCCTGGAAATTCTGTTCAATAAATACCTGCGCTTTTTTGATCGGCTCATCCTCATGCTCTTTTTGCCCGTTAAACATAATAAAGGGCGATTGACTCCCACGGTCAATTTCTATTTCAAATACTTTGGAACAAAGGATCGCTACATCACGTCCTGCATATTTTTCAATGATGTACAGCACCAGGTTGAGGTAAGAGTAAGCCCCGCCACTGGAATAAATACCCTTTTCATCCGTAATGATCTTGTCCGGCACCAGCGTCACTTCAGGAAACATTTGTCTGAATGCAGTAGCAGCTAACCAGTGCGTGGCGCATTTTTTCCCATCCAACAAACCCGTAGAAGCCAGTAGAAAAGCCCCCAGGCACAGGCTGGCAACCTCAGCACCGGCTTTATATTGCTGTTGTATCCAGGGAATAAAGGCCTGGTTGATCTCCAATGCCTTTGCCATATCCCCATATACAGCAGGCACAATCACCAGGTCCGTTTTTATAGTATCCTTCACCGTAAGCTCCGGGTGTACCGTGAACAGCCCATTGTTTAGCTTCGTTTCTTTAGTAAGCCCAACCAACTGAATATTGAACAAAGGATCCCTGCCCATACTGGCCAGTAACCCATTCACTTCCGTAAACAGTTTAAGCGGACCTTCAACCGCTCCAAGCATGGCCCCCTCAGGTACCAGGATCGATAAATGTTTCATACACCAAAAGTAGGGATAAATGATGTCGCGATCAACCCCTTGGAATGCCGTAATTGCACCCCCTGTCTTCAAGGGGCAACCGTTAGCAACAGTGGAACAAATGCCTCACACTGCAATCAGGAGCCCAGATATATCAAAAAATAGGCGCCCTAAGTAGAACCTATTATATAAATATTTTATTTAATCCCGTATTTTATCTACTTTGCTTCCATCGTACGTGAAATTCTTCCTTTGGATTACCTGGTTTTACTCCGTTACTTCCGTGTGATTGTTATAAATCTTGAAAAGTTGGTTGTTGGCAAAATCTACGCTGGCTACAGCGTGAGAAAGCATAGAATAATCACGATTATGTTGATCATGAGCCTTTCTTCACGTCTGTTATTCAGGTATTCAATACATGATACAGGTTGAATGATAAGATAATTGCCCGGCCCGCTTTCAGGTTAAAAATGGTATACCATGGCCAGGAAACGAACTGCTGTCAATGAAAATGCTTTACCGCTACTGAAGCGATTGATAAGAATTAAACTCAACCTCAATTGCAGTACTTCTTCCCATATTCAGCAATTACAACATGAGATCCAGCAAATAACAGGAGAATACTTATCCTCCCAAACACTGAACCGCTTCTTTGGGATCATCCACACCGGCTTCAATCCTTCCATACATACACTGGATACACTGGCCCGTTTTGTGGGGTATAAATCATTTGCCGAATTTGAAATGCTCAATGCAGAAAAGAATGCTGATCAGATCAATTCTACCTTTACCTCCAGGTTCATTGTGGCCGTTTTCTCCCAGATCAATCCCGATGACAATATAGAACCCGGCATCCTGCAGGTAATAAAGAATATTGCCACCTTAATGGCCGATGACCGCCAGCTGGCGGCAGAAGTGTACTGCGCTATGTCCCCCAGCGTATTTGGACGGAAGTTCTTTTTCGAACAGTTTGTCAATGTAGATGCCCTCGATAGCGTGTACGGCGACGGATTGCAATACTACCTGCTGAATGCCCACAACAGAGAACAGAAGTTTTTTGCTTACATATTATATTGTTACCGGTATTTCCTCACCGCCCATACCACTTTGTTCCAGAAATATTTTCACCTGCTCCATGCATTCAGGCAATCTGAAATAATGACCTTCCATCCTTTACTCATCGATCGCTATTATGCCGTACTTGTTTTCAACCAGGTAATGGGGAAGAAGGACAACAATAATGCAGATAGTATGAAAGGAGAACTGGCTGATTTTGATATCTGGTCATCCCATGCTAAATCATGCTACTGCGCAGGATACCTCGTAGGTGATGCATTGCTGTTGGCGGGAGAATTTGGCCGGTCATGGGAAATATTGAACAGTGATGAAATAAAACCTTCTTCACTAACCGGCTGTTTACAGGATGAATTTATCACCCATTTGGGTATTTTGAAATTGATGAGCGGGTATTTCTCCAATCACATCAGTACCAAAAGAGCCCTCTCTTTATTTGTTGAATTGAATGAACGGCCCTTGCCGGTTTTGTTGCATGATTACCTTTCCTTCTATCTGCTTATACTCAAGCGTAGCTTGTTTCCCAGGGCAATTGTAAGGAAAGAGGTGAATGAACAAATACAATACCTGATCAGGAAAACCGGCTTTGTTTATTTCAGAGAATTTGACCTGCAGCTGAATAGATCAGAATCAATTTCAATGTGAGTTCCAATTAATGGAGATTAATGGAAAAAAAAGAGGAAAAAAAACATTGCACCTTTACGCTCACGATTAACATGCCAATTATCCTCTCTAATATCCTCGCGTTTTTTGTTCCTTCAAACTGATCTCGTTTCTTATCCTTTTGAATAACCCGATTCCGCGTCTGTTATTCTTTGCCGCACATTCTCAGTACATGCTACTGCTTAAATAAGCAGTAAGGTTAATTATTATCCGCAATTCAGTACAGCTAACCACTTTGCAGGTGGCAGTAGTCTCTGGTTGGTTCAGATTTTCATGCCTTTACATTCCTCCCCTGCTGTGACAGGGAGAAGCGAAGCTTTTTGCTCAAACACCCCTGTTGTGACAGGGGGAAGCGAAGCTCTGCACCTACACATTAACTGTTGAATAATTTTAGCATTATGAGAACGGGAGTACAATGGTATGCCTTGTATACCAAACCCTGCTGGGAAAAGAAAGTAGCCGGATTGCTTGCCATGCAGGGTATAGAACACTACTGTCCTTTACAAAGGATACAACGAAAGTGGAGCGACAGGAAAAAAATTATCATGGAGCCACTCTTCAAATCGTATGTGTTTGTACGTGTAACCGAAAAAGAACAAGCGACTGTAAAACAGGTAAGCGGCGTTCTTAATTTTGTAAACTACCTGGGTAAGCCCGCCATCATCAGAGACGAAGAAATTGATACCATCAAACATTTCCTGAACGAATACAGGAATATCCGGTTAGAAAGATTGGAATTCAATGTCAACGATCGCGTCAGAATTGTAAGCGGTCCTTTAATGACCCTGGAAGGCGATGTACTGGAAGTAAAACATAAAACAGTAAAAGTCTTGCTCCCCTCCCTGGGATTCTCCATGACTGCCGAAATAGACAAAGCCAATCTCGTAAAATAGTATAGCAACCGCCGATTTCACCATCCTGCACAACCTGTGCAATTAGCAAAAACAAGTATGAAAGAACATAAAATTGCCATCATTGGCCTCGGCTATGTTGGCCTGCCCTTAGCTGTGGAATTTGCCAAAAAATACCCCGTCGTTGGGTTCGACATTAATGAAAAACGCATAACCGACTTACGGGCAGCCATTGATTGCACCCTGGAAGCCAGTAGCGACCAGCTGGAAGAAGTACTCAAAGAAGAAAACGATCACTTACCGGGATTATTCGTCACCAACCAACCCGAAATGCTGTGGAATGTCAACGTATATATAATAACAGTGCCTACACCTGTTGACAAACACAACCGGCCCGATCTTACCCCCCTCAAAAAGGCGAGCACTACCGTAGGCAGAGTACTGAGAAAAGGAGATATCGTAATCTATGAGTCCACCGTATATCCAGGCGCTACAGAAGAAGAGTGCGTGCCCGTCTTGGAAAAAGTGTCCGGCCTTACTTTCAATAAAGATTTCTATGTGGGCTATTCTCCCGAACGCATTAACCCCGGCGATAAAGAGCATACCGTAACAAAAATAAAAAAAGTCACTTCCGGCTCTACACCGGAAGCAGCTGTCATCATTAATAACCTCTACGGAAGCATCATTATAGCCGGTACCCACCTGGCGCCATCCATCAAAGTAGCAGAAGCGGCCAAGGTCATTGAGAATGCCCAGCGCGATATCAACATCGCCTTTATCAATGAACTGGCCAAGATATTCAATTGCCTGAATATCGATACCGGCGATGTACTCGCAGCCGCAGCTACCAAGTGGAATTTTCTTCCTTTTAAACCCGGCCTGGTAGGTGGCCATTGCATAGGCGTTGACCCTTATTACCTGGCGCAAAAAGCACTGGAAGCTGGTTATCATCCCGAGATCATCCTGGCCGGTCGCCGGCTCAACGATGGGATGGGTGCCTATGTAGCCAGCGAGGTCATAAAAATGATGATCCGGAAAGGGATACAGGTAGCTGGCAGCAAAGCCCTCGTGATGGGCATCACCTTCAAGGAAAACTGTCCCGATGTAAGGAATACAAAAGTGATCGACATCATCAAATACCTCAAGGGATACCATATACATGTAGATGTGTACGATCCCTGGGCCGATCCCATCGAAGTAAAACATGAGTATTGTATCACCACCCTGCGCGAATTGCCTGCCGGTGCCAACTATGATGCCGTGATCGTAACAGTGGCCCACCAGCAGTTTAACCACGAAATGATCAAAAAGATATCCAATGGGCGCAGTATCCTGTTTGATGTAAAATCTGTGCTCGATAAAGAATTGGTGGATGCCCGTTTATAAACTACCTGTATGAATTATCAACAATTTCATTCCACCAATATTTCCGGCAATAGTTTCCTGGTTACCGGCGGAGCAGGATTTATTGGGTCCAACATCGTTGAATACCTGCTACAATACCAGGCAGGCCAGGTACGCGTGCTGGACAACTTTTCCACGGGCTCTATGGAAAATATAGAAGCTTTTATGGGGCTGCCCAACTTCCAACTCATGAAGGGAGACATCCGTGATCCCGAAACCTGCCGCAAAGCAACCGAAGGGATCCATTACCTTTCTCATCAGGCCGCCTTGGGTTCTGTACCCCGTTCCATCAATGATCCTGTTACTACCAACGAAGTGAATATTGGTGGCTTTCTCAACATATTGATCGCTGCCAGAGATGCAGGTGTAAAGAGAATGGTATATGCTGCCAGCTCCAGCACCTATGGTGATCATCCCGCATTACCCAAAGTAGAAGATGCCATTGGTAAGCCACTGTCTCCTTATGCCGTAACCAAATACGTGAATGAATTGTATGCCGGTGTTTGTTCTGCTTTATATGGCTTCCATACCATTGGCCTCCGCTATTTTAATGTGTTTGGCCCCCGTCAAAATCCTGCTGGCCCTTATGCTGCCGTTATCCCCTTGTTCATTGAGGCAGCATTGAAAAATGAAAGCCCGGCCATTAATGGCGATGGCTCCACCAGCCGCGACTTCACCTTCGTTGAAAATGCTGTACAGGCCAATATCAGGGCATTGTTCACAGCTGAGCTGCTGCAGCATGAAGTCGTAAATATCGCCGTAGGAGAAGCTACCACCTTAAATGAATTATGGGAACATATTTGTTCCATCCTCGATACAGAGCTTCTGCCCGTATACAAAAATGAAAGAAAAGGCGATGTGAAACACAGCCTGGCCGATATCAGTAAAGCCCGGCAATTGATCGGCTATCAGCCTGCCATCAAAGTGCGGAAAGGATTGGAGATAGCCGTGGACTGGTATAAAAAAGCAAATTGTATTCTGTTCAAATAAATATTGATCCCCATGAAAAGAGATAGTTTGGCTGCCATACCACTGCCTGTTATCCTGTTTTTGTTGCTGGTAATAACTATAGTTTCCTGCACTCCCTCCCGGAAATTGAATTATTTCAATGACCTGCCCGACTCAACCGTGGTTCATTTGCCCAAAGTAATAGAAGAAGAAAGGGTCATTGATAAAGGCGATGTGCTGGACATTCAATTCAACGCCAAAGACCAGGACGCCGTAACACCTTTCAATAAACAAACCAGTATGGCCATGACCCCCGGCGGAGGGTCGAAATCATCGGGGGCTCCCCCTGCACAGGGGTATACCGTCGACCTGCTCGGCGCCATTGAAATACCGGTAATCGGTAAAATGGAAGTAAAGGGTATGACATCCCGCCAGTTGAAGACCAGGCTCACCACCCTGGTAAGCCCTTACCTCAAAGAGCCCATAGTAGATGTCAAATTCAACTCTTTCAATATTACCGTGCTGGGCGAAGTGCGGTCTCCCGGAACTTTCAACCTTACCGGCGCAAAGACCACCGTGTTTGAAGCCCTGGCATCAGCCGGAGATCTTCCCAATAGCGCAAAAAAGTACAATATTCATGTATACCGCGATTATAATGGAGAACGGTCCGTTACCAAATTAGACCTTACCAATAAAAGCCTCTTATACAACCAGCAGCTCTTCCAGATGAAACCCAATGATGTGATCTATGTACAAACCAGGCGCAGCTCTGTATTCAGAGAAGACTTTGGCCTGGTCGCATCCATTGTTACATTGGTGGTGAGCATTGTTACATTAGGCTTCACCCTTACTAAATAGCTAAAAAGATAGTCATGGAACAGACATTTGTGGATGGAAACGAAACGAGCAGCAGCTTTGATATAAAGCGCTTTCTTTCCAAAATAGTAAAGAACTACCTCTGGTTTATCCTTGCTGTTATTGTCTTTGTGGGAGCGGCTTACGCTTACCTGCGTTTTGTAGTGCCACTTTACCAGGTGGCAGCTTTCATACAGGTACAGCCGCCCAACGACGCCGCTACTATATTAGGAGGGTCCCCTTTTTCTTCTACCGGCAACGCCAGTGCCAGGAACTATCCGGATATCAATGGAGAGATCTTTAAACTCCAATCTGCCTCCCTGATAGGAGAGGTGGTCGATTCATTAAAGCTGGACATAGAAGTGACCACCAAAGGCAGGATACAAAATAAACCTGTTGCCCTTGACCAGCTTCCTTTTGCAGTAACCATAAAGAAGAAAGACAATAAAAAGCAAAGTCCCTTTTATAACCTCACACTGGAAGAGCAATCCTATACATTGCAGGTTGAAAAAAGAAGGTCCAAAGGACTGTATGGCCAGCCATTGATCATAGAAGGAGATACCCTGCTGGTCCGCTTGAATAATTCCCCCGATGTTAAGCAGAATAAAACCTGGCAGATAAGGTTTCTGAACAGGCAAAATGCTATTACCAATTACCTGGGCAGACTCACCGTATCCCAGGTGCCTAAAGGAGGCATGGGTATGTTGCAGGTGATCATGCGCGATGAAATTCCCCAGCGCGCCCAACAGATCGTCAATGTGTTGATCTATAAATACGACCTGGCCAACTATGTCTTTAAGAACAAGGCACTCCGTTCTGAAATGGAATTCCTGGATAACCGCCTCTTAACCGTAAATGAAGAATTGAATACCCAGGAAAATTATGTCAGGAATTTTAAGGCCAGCAATAAGATAAACGACGTCTCTTCTTCCGCCAACCAATTACTTAGCAGCCTCACCACCATCGACTCCAAAAAGAGCGAGAACGAATACAGGGAAAACCTGTTGAAGATGATTGAGACCAATATTAATGCCGGTAATGGAAAGGAAGAAAGGATCAACGTGCCGGGATTACAGGATGTAGACCTGGCCAACCTGGTAGGCAAATACAATGACCTGGTTTCTCAGAAAACCACCATACTGGAACAAGGCGCCCCGCTCGACCTTCGTTTGCCTCCTATCAACGCCAAACTGGAAAATACAAAAGGCAACATCTTCAACCGGATTACCAGCCTGCGGCAGGAACTGGCAACCAGCAATAATTTCCTCTCCAACCAGGAGCGCAGCACCTCCGGCCGCTTTGTAAGCCTGCCCGAAAAAGAAAAAGATTATATACAGGTAAACCGCTTGTTGAATATCAAACAATCCCTGTATGTCTTTCTCTTACAGAAAAAGGAAGATAAGAACATCGAATTTGCTTCTTCCGGCATATTGGGTTCCCGCATTGTTGACTGGAAGGTCAACGGCTTGCAGGACCCCAAGCCCTCCCTCATCTATGCTGCCGCTTTTTTAGCAGGCTTGCTCATCCCGGCTGCTGTCATTATGATCAGGTTTCTCCTGAATAAAAGGATTGAAACCCCCGCCGAGATCTACAAGGCTACTACATTGCCCATTGCCGGTGAAATAGCCTACGTGGGAAAGATGAATGAAGAGATGGTCATGAAAGCCGATAACGTATCCCCCGTGGCAGAGCAGTTCAGAACCCTGCGTACCAATATTTCTTACCTGAGCCAGGGTACCCCCAATAAAGTGCTATTGATCACCTCCGGCATTAGCGGAGAAGGCAAAAGTTTTATTAGCCTCAACCTGGCCAATACCCTGGCCATTACCAACAAGAAAACCGTATTGATAGAGTTCGATCTCCGCAATCCTTGCCTGGCTGCTCATGTGGGCGCCGACGGAACCACTGGCATGGCCAATTACCTGGCCGGTGAAACCGAGCTGCCAGCCATCATACAACCAGTAGGACAATCGGAAAACCTGTTCTTTATTAGTTCCGGCATCCCCTTGCCAGCCAATCCCGGTGAGATCATATTAAGCAACCGGATGCAATTGCTGTTTGATTACCTACGGCAGCATTTTGATTTTATTGTGTTGGACACGCCACCTATAGAGGCAGTATCAGATGCCTTATCACTCGGAAAATGGGCTGATTCTTCTTTCTTCGTCATACGGCATAAATTCTCTTTGCGGTCATCCCTGGTACGCATGAATCGCCTGTACGAAGACCAAAAACTGCCCCGTCCTGCCTTGATCATCAATGGCATCAAGCCCGGTGAAGGATTCAACAATGTGCATGGATATGGTTATGGATACAGCGATATGGATAAAATGAAGAAAAAGAAAAACAAAGTGCGCAGTAACCTGAAAATTGCCTGAAGCCGCCAGGAGTTGTCGGCTGTCACCCCGAGCCTGTCGAAGGCGGCTTCGATAAACGCAGCCTGACAATTTCACCTAAAACCTTATCTGGTCATAAATAAAAAGCGATAACCCCAAAAAAGCAATGACCCCGGTAGAATGAAACCCATAGTCAGTATTTGTATGAGTACATACCGCCATGAGCGGTATATTCAACAGGCTATTGAGGGGGTGATGATGCAGCAAACAACATTTGCTGTCCAACTTGTGATCGGCGAAGATCATTCAGGTGATCTCACCAGGTTGGTTTGTGAAGAAATGGCGGAAAAATATAGCCATAAAATTAAGTTGCTGCCTTCCGATAGGAACTATGGGCAGAACCACAACCTGTCCAGGACCATTGGCGCCTGTACCGGTAAATACATCGCTCTTTGCGAAGGAGACGATTACTGGATCGATCCGGCCAAATTACAACAGCAGGTGGAATTTTTGGAAAACAATCCCAACTGCGTGATGTGTTTTCATCCCATCAATACCGTCGACCAGGATGGCGTATTAATAGAAGAGCAGCCTGCAGATGGTAAGACCGTCTTCTATAAGGGGAATGACTTCTTTCACATTTTCGTTCCTACACTGTCCCTTGTTTTCAGGAATTGCCTGCAGTTTTTCCCCAATGAGTTCTATAAGGTCAAGAGCACCGACGCATTTATTGTTGGTATGCTTTCCGGTTTTGGTGATGGCGCCCGGTTGGGCTTTGTAGGCGGATGTTACCGGAAGCATGAGGGAGGTTTGTACAACAGCCTGACCGCCCTGGATAAATACAAGCAGGCTATTTATACCAGGAAACTGATGAAGCGTTCTCCTTATTTTAAAAAAGAACAAAAAAAGGAGATCAGGCGCGAATTACGCCGGAGGGAAATTCTTTACATCAAGATATTTCTAAAGCGAAAACAGATCATGAGTTGTTTCCGGTTGATACTTTTTTACCTCAGCTTCTGACACCGGATCAACCCTTCATAACCCCTGTCATAACATCTTAATTCAGCTTGTGAAACTAAAATACAAGAATAGCTTTTGGGGCTATTTCAACTTCTATTACCAGGTCGTAGGCAACAGGTTGTTGGTATTCCTGGCCTTAAGCATACTGATCAGTTGCCTCGATGGTATTGGACTGGCCATGTTTATCCCCTTGTTGCAGGCCGTATCCGATAGCGGCAGCACAGCAGGACAACAATCATTGGGGCAACTCCATTACTTTACAGATTTTATCCGGTGGCTTGGATTAAGTCTTACCGTAACCACCATTTTAATGGCATTGGTCATCCTCTTTGCCCTGAAAGGTGTGATGCGGTTTACACAGCTCAGTTATTATGCCCAGCTAAGGCAGTTGTTCATCAAAAAAATCCGCTTTAGCCTGGTCAATAACCTGCAGTCATTATCTTATACAGCCTTCTCAAAAATGGATGCCGGTAAGATACAGAACACCTTAACCGTAGAAGTACAAAGACTGTTCCAGACCATGAAGTTCTATTTTGATGCTTCCCAGGCCTTCGTGATGCTGGCTACCTATATGGCCCTTGCTTTCCTGGCCAATTATCAGTTTGCTTTCCTGGTAGGCATTGGCGCCGCTTTATCCAACCTCATATACCGGAAAATATACAAAGCCACCAAAAGGGCGTCCGTAGAGCTGTCCAAAAAGGGCAGTGATTTTAATGGCTTCCTTACCCAAACCACTTTGTATTTCAAATACCTGAAATCTACCAATACCTTCAGCCGGTACGCCCGTAAGCTGAAACATGTGATCAAAGATGCCGAGCACCTCAACCGCAAGATTGGCAACATGAATGCCATTACTACCAGTGTAAAAGAACCCATGATCATTGTAGTCGTTACCCTGGTGATCCTGCTGCAGCTGAACTGGATGGGCGCCAGCTTAAGCACCATCATTTTGAGTTTGCTGCTTTTTTACCGGGCATTGAGTTTCCTGGTAACAGTACAAAACCATTGGCAGGGATTTATTGAGAATATCGGCGGTATGGACTCTGTTGCTTCCATGCTGGAGGAAATGGGGTCCTTGCAGGAAGTGAAAGGATCCACCCCATTTGTGGCCATCAGGAAGCAGATCACCTTGCGCGACGTAGCTTTCTATTATGATCATAAACCTGTGCTGGATGGCATCAACATTGTCATCCCCAAAAAAAATACAGTAGCCCTGGTAGGTGAGAGCGGTGCAGGCAAAACGACCATTGCCAATATGATTGCAGGCTTGATCATGCCTGCCCGTGGAGAATTATTGATAGACGACCTGCCCCTGCAGGACATCGATCTGGATAGCTACAGAGACCGGATTGGTTACATCTCCCAGGAATCCGTGATCTTCAACGATACTATTTTTAACAACATCACTTTCTGGGCCGACCCTACTCCCGAAAACATCCAACGATTTGAAGAAGTAGTCGAAATGGCCTCTTTGAAAGAATTTGTACGGGCACAGCCCGGGCAGGAACAGTCCCGGTTGGGCGACAATGGTATCCTGATATCCGGTGGCCAGAAGCAGCGCATCTCCATAGCCCGCGAATTATTTAAGAACACCGAAATACTGATCTTCGATGAAGCCACTTCTGCCCTCGATTCCGAAACAGAAAGAATTATCCAGGAGAACATTGAGAAATTATACGGCAATTTTACCATGGTACTCATTGCCCATCGCTTGTCAACCATCAAGCGCGCAGATACCATCTACCTGATCGAGCAGGGCAAAGTTTCTGCCTCCGGTACGTTTGAAGAAATGATCTACAAATCTTCCCGTTTCAAAAAACTAGTGTCCCTCCAGGCATTTTAATACTTACCACATGATACCCGTTACGAAACCATTTTTACCGCCGGTAGAGGAATACGAGTCCTACATCAGGGATATTTGGCAGCGCCAGTGGCTTACCAATAATGGCCCCCTTGTTAATGAATTTGAACTCAGACTGAAAGTATACCTCGAAGTGCCCCACATGTTGTATGTGGCCAACGGTACCATTGCACTGCAACTGGCCATCAGGGCCCTTGAACTGAAGGGACAGATCATTACTACCCCCTTCTCTTTTATTGCCACCACCAGCAGCGCCATGTGGGAAAACTGCAAACCTGTTTTTGTAGACATCAATCCCGATACACTCAATATTGATGCAGAAAAGATCGAAGAAGCCATTACCCCCGAAACCTCCGCTATATTGGCTACCCACGTGTTTGGTAATCCCTGCGATATACTGGCCATCGATGAGATTGCCAAAAAGCACAACCTCAAGGTCATCTACGATGCTTCCCATTGTTTTGGAACAAAGTACCATGGCCGCTCCGTCTATTCATACGGTGATATCAGTACTACCAGCTTTCACGCCACCAAAATATTCCACACCGTAGAAGGCGGCGCTGTCTTCACACAGGATCCCGAATTGCTTAAGAAGATGGCCTACATGAGGAATTTTGGTTTCGACGGACCAGAGAACTTCGCCTGTGTAGGCATCAATGGTAAGAATTCTGAATTCCATGCCGCCATGGGACTGGCCAACCTCAAATATGCCGATGAAATATTGGCCAAGAGAAAGGAATTGTATTTGTATTATGTAGAAAACCTTGAGCGGCTGGATAAGCAATGCCAGGTGATCCAAAAGAACACCGCTTACAATTATGCCTACTTGCCCATCCTGCTTCCAACCGAAGAGCAGATCAGGAAGATAGAACTATACCTCAACGCCAATCTGATATTCCCCAGGAGATATTTCTTTCCTTCCCTGCATACCTTAAACTTTGTTGACAAATACGAGTGCCCGATAAGCCTTTGCGTTTCAAAACGGATCATGTGTTTGCCAATGCACCATAAACTAACGTCCGAGGAGGTAAACTTTGTAATAAGAATATTATACCGGGCACAGAATTATTGAGTGATGAAGATAGCCATCATGCAACCCTACTTCTTTCCTTATATAGGACAGTTCCAGTTGATTAATGCCGTTGACCGTTTTATTTTGTGTGATGACGTACAATACATCCGGCATGGATGGATCAACCGCAACAGGATACTCAAACAAGGAGAAGGTTTCCAATATGTGATAGTGCCGGTAGCGAAACACAAAAGCCAGGAGACCATTAAGCACATCAAAGCCGTGGAAGGCACACACTGGAAAAAGACCATACTCAATCAAATTGAATATTACAGGAAAAAAGCACCCTATTATGATAGCGTGAGGCAATTAATCTGCCATAGCCTGTCAACCGAAGAAACAAATATCACCCAATTAAATGGCCGTTGTATGCAGGCCGTTTGTGAGTATATCGGCATCCCTTTTAACATGGAAGTATCATCAGCGCTGAACCTTGATTATTCCGGTATACAGGAAACAGGCGATTGGGCTTTGAAGATAGGTGAACAACTGGGCGCCTCAGCCTATTATAATCCTCCGGGTGGAACAACCTTATACGATAAGGAGCGATTTGCACAAAGTAATATTCACCTCCATTTCGTAAAGCCCCAACTCAAAGAATACAACCAGTATAGCAACAATGGTTTCCTGCCCGGGCTTTCTATTATTGATGTGATGATGTTCAACCATCCTGCTGAAATTGCCGACATGCTGAACGAATACGAATTGCTATGAATCCAATAGGCGGATATTATGGATTGGAACTGACCCAGGGAGAATTTAAATGGCATACTACCCCTTATACCTTCAAAAGTGGCCGTTCGTCCCTGCATTATATCCTGCAGCTCATGAAGCCTTCTATGGTATACATTCCATTTTATACCTGCAATGGCTTGCTGGATTCCTTTGAAGCATCCCACACCAATTACTTGTTTTACGAGATCAATCATTTACTGGAGCCCGATGAACTGCCTGAACTGAGCGAAAACGAATACTTCCTGTACATCAATTATTTTGATGTGAAGCGGGAATTTATCAGCACCCTCTCCGAGAAATATGGAGAAAAACTAATTGTGGATTGCACCCAGGCATTTTTTATGAGGGGAAATGGAAAGTCCTGGTTCTTCAATTCCTGCCGCAAATACTTTGGGGTGCCCGATGGATCTTATTTGTATACCCCCAAACATTTTCATGCAGATCTCCCGGCTGCAAAAAATGAACAGTACACCGTATCACACCTGATCAGCCGGTTCAACGGGCACACCAGGGAAGGATACCTGGCCTTCCTGGAAAATGAGGTACTCTGCGGTACCGAAATTGCCCGCATGTCCAAATTGAGCGAATACCTGCTTTCTCATATTGATTACGAAGATGTAATTGATAAACGATACGCCAATTACAACTACCTCGATACCGTTTTCACCGAGCAGCACTTGTTTCCGCCGGAACCCTGCGATGAATGCGTGCCCATGGTTTACCCCGTGCTGCTGAACAAGCCTCCCAACCGGCAATTATTTAATGATCACGATGTCTTTATTCCAACATTCTGGACAGACATAAAGAATAGAAGACATACTGGTTTTGAGATTGAAAAATTATTAACCGCCCGCTTATTACCACTTCCTATTGATCATCGATACAACCTGGGAGATATGGAAAGGATGGTAAGGCTGATAAAACAACTACAATGAATCCTTCAGTTTATATCAGGCCCCTCGTAGTGCAGGACGCCCTGATATCCTACCAATGGCGCAACAACCCCAGGATTTGGCGGTTTACAGGATCGAGGCCCGATCAATACATTACGCCCGAAATGGAAACAGCCTGGCTTTATGATGTACTTAAACGGGAGAATGAACGACGGTTTGCCATTTGCCTGCAGGGAGATAATAAATACATTGGCAATATTTTCTTGACAGATATCCAGGACAATGAGGCCCAAATGCACGTATTCATCGGAGAAATGGAGTACTGGGGCAAAAAGAGAGCCTATGAAGCCATCTGTATGATCTTCGATTATGGGTTCAATGACCTCATGCTGGATGCGATCTACGTGCAGATAAATTCTAAAAATGCCGCCGCTATCGTCCTCGGTAAAATGGCCGGGTTCAAAAAAGAGTCCGAATACTACGATACCAATAAAGAAATGATGCTGGAGAAAATGACCTTCACCCGCAGCATGTATGAACACCACGAGCATTTGAGCAACGCCAGTAATGAGATTGACCAGCTCTGATCAAACCATGAAAAATAGGTATAAAAATTCGTTCCATGAGCTTACCACTAGTTTCCGTTTGTATTATTACCTACAACCACGAGAAGTACATCCGGCAATGCCTGGAAGGCGTTGTCATGCAAAAAACAACATTCCCTTTTGAAGTAGTTGTAGGAGAAGATTGTTCTACCGATCATACCAGAAAAATTGTAGAGGAATTCGAGGCCAGGTACCCAGGGATTATAAAACCTGTATACCACGCCACCAATGTAGGAGGAGCCAGAAATGGCTATGAATTCTGTTATCCCTTGTTAAAGGGAAAGTACATTGCCATTTGTGAAGGCGACGATTACTGGACCGATTCCGATAAGTTGCAAAAGCAGGTCGATTTCTTAGAGGCCAATCCAGAATACATTTTGAGTTTTCACCGCGTAGGAAGCGTAGATGAAAACGATCAGTTTATCAATGGCCAGGAAGCTTCCACCAAAGTAATAAAATACAACAGGAAGGATATCTTCCACATCAGTATTCCTACTTTGTCCGTCGTATTCCGGAAATGTTTTGAGGCAATCCCCCCTGAAATGTTCAAGGCAAAAAGCGGCGATACATTTTTATTTGGCCTGCTGTCCGGATATGGAAAAGCCGCTGATCTGGGCTTCCTCGGTGCTATGTACCGGAAACACAGCGGCGGCGTATACAGTCCCAAATCTGTCGTAGACCAGTTTACCCAGGCCATAGAAACCAGGAAATTAATGAGCCAATGCTCCCTGTTTGCCAAAGACCAGAAAAAAGAGATCAACAGAGAGATCTTTAATAGAAAAGTACTGTACATAAAGTATTTCCTGAAGCGATACGAACCCATCAACTCCTTTAAGATCATAATCGCTTAAAATGTTAATTCACCTGGAAACCACTTTATGATGATCACCATTATCACACCTACCTACAACAGGGCAGTCCTGGTACAAACCACCATTCAAAGCATCCTCAACCAAACTTATAAAGACTGGGAGCTGATCCTGGTCGATGATGGCTCGACCGATAATACCGGAGAGGCCATACAACCTTTCCTGGCCGACCCAAGAATAAAGTATGTTAAAAAGCACAATTCCGGCCAGGCCGATAGCCTGAATGCAGGAGCCGTACACGCAACCGGCGATTTCATTACTTTCCTCGACAGCGATGACGAGGCTTACCCCAACTGGTTACAAACAGTACAGGACCATATAAAAGATGACACCGGTATCCTTTGTGTGGGTGCCATGCGAAAATATCCCGATGGTTCGATGATCCGGGAAGGCATGAACGAATTCAGGTTCTTCGGTAAAACAATCTACCTCAAGTTCACCTGTGGTTCCCTGTTCATCAGGCGGCTAATTTTCAACGATATCCAGGGATACGATGCCACACTTCGATCCAACATTCAAACAGACCTGGGATATCGCCTCCTTTCCTGGTTACGCAATTCTCCACTCAAAGCCGTAGTGGTCAATGAATACCTGGTACAGATCAATGTACATGACGGGGAACGCATCAGGACCAACTGGAAAAGAAGAAGAGAGGGCGGCATCCAGTTCATAAAAAAACATTATGGTTTTATCTACGAAAATGACAGGAAAGAAATAGCCAATATCTACTCTACCATCGCTTATTCAAGTTATAAGCTCAAACAACGCAATGAGTCCGTAAAGTATTTATTCAAAGCTATCCGGCACAACCCCGTTCGATGGATCAATTATATGAGAGTACTCAAATATGCTTTTTTGTAAATAATACCGTATGTCTGAACATGTTTGTGCTGTAATCGTTACCTGGAACCGGCTGGAAACATTGAAAACAGCCCTGGCCCATATCCTGGACCAGACCGTTAAGCCTGCTATGATACTCATTGTAGACAACAACAGTACCGATGGCACCAGAGAGTTCCTGACCACCCTGAAGGACCAGCCCGGTATTGGCTGTCTTTATCTCGATACCAACACAGGGAGTGCCGGCGCCATTGCCAGCGCTATGAAATTGGGACTTACACTGGCAGACTATGATTACTTCTGGATACTTGATGACGATACTTT
>Ga0160463_100124_pt1 | contig 81199 bp, 77 predicted proteins | sample HID1975M_E6MG_FD_108276 | JGI IMG/M metagenome (GOLD analysis project Ga0160463, IMG submission 108276) | Enriched soil microbial communities from UW Madison campus, WI, USA - HID1975M_E6 MG | ecosystem: Environmental > Terrestrial > Soil > Unclassified | place: USA: Madison, Wisconsin... | reverse complement strand
TGGAGCGCAGCATGCAGGTCTTCCTGGACCAGCAGCAGCAGTTCCGCCAGCAGATGGGCAACCTGCTTGGCCAGACCCCGTGGGCCATGATGAACCAGCTGACCGAGCGCAACCTGGAGCTCTGGCAGGACTTCCAGCGCAACATGGGCCCCGGCTTCGGCCCGCGCCCCGGTGGCACCTCCACCGGCACCGGTACGGGCAAACCGGACACCCCGGCCCCCGGCGCAGGCAAGACCCGCCGCTGAGGCAACGCCCGGCTCGGGGCAATGAAAAAGGCGCAGCCCCACGGCCGCGCCTTTTTCGTATCCGCCGCGCGCGATCAGCGCTTCGGCTTGGCACACCCGGTGCACACGCGCTCGACCGTGAAGCCCTTGGCCTTGAGCTTGTCCACCACGCCATCGTCGCCCAGCAGGTGCAGCGTGCCCACCACCACCAGCGTGCCGCCCTGCCCGGCCTGCAGATACTGCTGCAGCTTGGGCACCCAGGCATCATTGCGATCGGTATTGATGCGCTTGTACAGCTGCGGGTACTGACCGCGCATCTGCGCCGCCATCGAGGTCCACAGCAGCTTGTCATCGCCGCGACGCCACGCGTCGTGCAGCTTGCGCCCTTCCGCGTCGGCCTTGTCGGCCTGGTCCAGCGCCTCGGCCACCATCTGCTGCTGCTCTGCCGCCGACATCCCCGACAGCACCCCGACCTGGGTGTCGATGTCCTCCAGCCCGGAGGTCGGCTTGCCGGCCGCCGCGGCACGCTGCATGAAGTGGCGATCCAGCCCCAGGTTCGGGTCCAGGCCCATCTTGGTGAACTGACCCAGCGTAATGGTCAGCCCCACGAACCAGGGCTTCATGCCCTGCAGCTGCGCCAGCGGCAGGTTGTTCGCGGTGGCGTAGGCCTGCAGCTTGGTCCACGTCGCCGGGTCGAGGTCACGCTTGAGCTCGGTGCCGTCGGTGCGCACCGCCGCCTGCAGCATCTTCTGGGTCAGCTGCGGCGACTGCATGTCCTGCGGCGACAGCTCGAACACCACCCGCTTGGAGGCAGCGAAGGCCTGGTCCACATCTGCTGCAAGCGGATAGTCCTGTGCACGCAGCAGGTGGAACGAGCCCAGCAGATACACCCGGCTGTCGCCCGGGCCGGTCACCTTCCACAACAGCGGCACCGGGGGCGTGGCCTTGGTCGCCGGGGCGTCACCGCGCGCCTGCACCATGCCACTGCCCAACAGCAGGCTGACCAACAACACCGGGGACAGCACTCGCGACAACATCGACATGGTTCAGGCCTCTCCTTCAGGGGCGTGGTAGGCCTGCTCGCCCGCGTCAATGCGCAGGTCCAGGCGATTTTCCGGCGGTGCCAACGGGCACGTCGCAAACGGGGTGAACGCGCACGGGGGATTGTAGGCGTGGTTGAAATCCACCTGCACCTGGCCGTTGGCATCCGGCGCAGGCAAGTCCAGGTAGCGCCCGGCCGGGTAGCTGCCGTGCCCGCTGGTGCGGTCGGCGAAGATCACAAACAGCTCGCGCCCCGGTTCGCCCAGCGCTTCCAGCCGCCAGGTGCGGCCGTCGCGCTCGAACTCCAGCGCGCCGGCATTGGGCATCTGCGTGGTCAGCCCGGTGATGTCCACGATGGGCAGTGTTTTGCCGGGCTCGTGCGGCACGAAGCGTGCGCTCACCCGCCATGACGGGCCACCCGGCCAGTACTGCAGCCCGGCGAAATTGGCCCGGCTGGCCGCGTCGGCATGCTTCACGCGCAGCGCATAGCGCTCGCCGCGATGGATCAGACTCAACTGACCCTTGCCGTCGTCGAAGGCGATCAGGGTTGGTGCCGGATCGCGGTCACTGGCGAAGCGGATGCGGCCGGTGAGCGGTTTGTCGTCCACCCGCAAGGCAGCGCCGCGCTCGGGCGTGAACCATACCGTGTCGCCGTCGCGTGCCACCATGCCCAGCTTGGCCGGCCCGACCGCCAGGCGGATGCCGCTGCCCGGCCCGCTGCCGATGTAGTGCGCCTTGTACTCCAGCCAATGCAGGCCCACCAGGCTGGTCCAACCGTCGGCGGCATGCAGTTCTTCGTAGCGCTTCTGGCGCCACTGCTGCTGTTCGGCGGCGAACGCCGGATCCACCGCAGCGGCAACCGGTGGTGCAGCGTCTTTGTCCCCGCACGCGGCCAGTCCCACCGCCAGCACCATCGCGCCCAGCCCACTTCCCCACCTTCGCATGAGTGTCCCCTTCAACGTCCGCGCAGGAACCAGCGGTCGATTTCCGCCAGTGAAAAACGCGCCCAGGTCGGTCGGCCGTGATTGCACTGACCCGAGCGTTCGGTGATTTCCATGTCGCGCAACAGCGCGTTCATTTCCGGCACGGTCAAGCGCCGGTTGGCGCGCACCGCGCCGTGGCAGGCCATCGTCGACAGCAGCTCGTCGCGTGCGCTGGCGATGCGCCGGCTCTGACCATGCTCGCGCAGGTCGGTGAGCACGTCACGCAGCAGGCCTTCCGGTTCGGCGTTGGCCAGCAGCGCGGGAATGCTGCGCACGTGCAGCGACCCCGGACCGGAGCGGGTGATCTCGAAGCCCAGCGCCACCAGCGTGTCGGCCTCGCGCTCGGCGGTGTCGGCATCGCGCTCGCCCACTGCCAGCGTGATCGGCACCAGCAGCGGCTGCGCGTGCAGACCCATGCCGTCGTGTGCGGTTTTCAGGCGCTCGTAGCCGATGCGCTCGTGCGCGGCGTGCATGTCCACCACGATCAGGCCTTCGGCGTTCTCGGCCAGGATGTAGATGCCGTGCAACTGCGCCACGGCGTAGCCCAGCGGCGGCACGCCGCTGTCGGCCGCGGTGGCCGGCAGGCCGTTATAGCTGGGCATCGGCGGCAGCGCAGCGGACACGCCACCGGCAGGCGTGGCGTACAGCGCAGCGTAGGCCGACGGGGCATCGGCCACCTGCAGGCCCAACGGTGACTGCTGCGGACGCCACTGGCCGGCCATGCTGCCACCACCGCCACCGCCGCCCAGCGCGTAGCCGCCGCCACCGCCGGGCGCGCCATAACCGGCCGCACTGCCCGGTGCGGTGCCGGGCAACGCGTTGGCATCGGCGGCACCTGCAGTAGCGGTCATGCCGGCGCGCGTTTCGGCCAGCGCTTCCTTCAGCGTTCGGTAGACGAAGTCATGGATCAGGCGTGAGTCGCGGAAGCGCACCTCGTGCTTGGCCGGGTGCACGTTGACGTCGACCCGGGTCGGGTCCAGTTCCAGGAACAGCACGTAGGCCGGCTGGCGGCCATGGAACAGCACATCGCCGTAGGCCATCTTCACCGCGTGGGCCACGCTGCGGTCACGCACCGAACGGCCGTTGACGTAGAGATATTGCTGGTCGGTGCTGGCGCGTGAGTAGTGCGGCTGCGCGATCCAGCCATGCAGGCGCAGGCCGGCCCCGCTGTGGTCCACGCGCAGCGCCTGGGCGGCGAAATCCTCGCCCAGGGTTTCGCCCAGGCGCGTATCCGAATACAGATCGCCGGGCTTGTAGCGGCGCGACGGCTTGCCGTTGTGCGACACCCGCAGTTCCACGTCCGGGCGCGCGAGTGCCAGTGAGCGCAGCCACTCTTCGATATGGCCCAGCTCGGTGCGCTCGGCGCGCAGGAACTTGCGGCGCGCCGGCACGTTGTAGAACAGCTCGCGCACTTCCACGGTGGTGCCCGGCGCATGCGCGCGCGGGGTGACTTCGCCGAGCTTGCCGCCTTCGATCTGCAGGGCCGAACCGTGCGCATCGCCGGGACGGCGCGAGGCCAGGGTGAAGCGGCTCACCGAGGCAATCGACGGCAGCGCTTCGCCACGGAAGCCGAGCGTGGCCACCGCTTCCAGGTCGTCGAGGCTGGCGATCTTGCTGGTGGCGTGGCGGGACACCGCCAGCGGCAGTTCCTCCGGCGCGATGCCGCCGCCATCGTCACGGATCCGGATCAGGCGTACGCCGCCTTCCTCCAGATCGATGTCCACGCGGGTGGCACCGGCGTCCAGTGCGTTTTCGACCAGTTCCTTGACCACCGACGCCGGGCGCTCCACCACCTCGCCGGCGGCGATCTGGTTGATCAGGATCTCGGGCAGCTGGCGGATGCTCATGCGTCGCTCCCGCAGGGGGAACCGGCGACGGCGGAAGCGAGGGGGAATCGGGGGCTGTACGTCATCGACAGATGATAGCGTAGCCCGCCAGCCGACCAACGGTCGGCTCTACCGGGTGGGGTTACGTGTCGACGCCAGCCGACCAACGGTCGGCTCTACCGCAAAGAATCCGCGTTGCGGATTACTTGCTGCCGCCGGCTACCGTGCTGGCGGCCTGGATCTCGGCTTCGGCGCGGGCGGCGTAGAGCGTGCCCGGCGGCGGTTGGCGGCTGAAGAAGGTGTGCACGCCGTCGAGCACCGCACCGGCGATCTGGCGCTGGTAGGCCGGGTCGATCAGGCGACGCTCTTCATCCGGGTTGGAGATGAAGGCGGTTTCGACCAGCATCGCCGGCATGTCCGAGGTGCGCAGCACCGCGAAGTTGGCGCGTTCGATATTGGGCTTGTGGTTCTTGCCGATCCGCTTGAGCCCGCCCAGCACGTGGCCGGCGGCATCTTCGGAGGCCTTCATGTACCCGCTCTGGGCCAGGTCCAGCAGCACGTTGGCCAAGGTGCCCTCGGTCTGCTGCAGGCGCACGCCACCGACCAGATCGGCGGCGTTTTCCTTGTCGGCCAGCCAGCGTGCACGCTGCGACGAGGCGCCCTTGGTCGACAGCACGTACACCGACGACCCCGTGGCCGCACGGTTTTCGGCCGCGTCGGCATGGATCGAAATGAAGATGTCGGCCTTGGCCGAACGTGCCTTCTGCGCGCGCATCGGCAGCGGAATGAACACGTCGGTGTCGCGGGTCAGGAAGGCTTTCAGGCCGGGCGTGGCATTGACCTGGCGCGCCAGTTCGCGCGCCACTGCCAGGGTGATGTCTTTTTCCCGCTTGCCGGTGGGGCCCACCGCGCCGGGATCCTGGCCACCATGGCCGGGATCGATCGCCACCACCAGCTGGCGCATGCCCGGTCGCATCTTGATCCGCGAGATTTCGCTGGGCATCACCGGGCGCGGCGGCTCGGCAGGCACGACGACCGGCGTCGGCGCAGGCACCACCGCAGCAGTGGCCTGGCCAGCCAGGATCGCCGCCGGGGTGGCCGAGTTGCTGGCCGCATTGGCATTGCCGGCGGCCGCCACGTTCACCGCGGCAGCAGCCGGCGGCGTGGGCGTCGGCACCGGCGTGGCGGCCGTGGCGCTGGCCTGCTGGCGCACCGAGGCGGTCAGCAGTGCGGTGGCACGCGCCGCATCGCTGCGCGCCTGCGCTGCGTTGGCGGCCGTCTGTGCCGGCGGTGCGGCGCCGGCAACCGTCCCTGCCGGGGCAGGTGCGGGCGTCGGGGTTTGTGCGGGTGCGGGGGCAGGCGCGCTGGCCACACTGGACGGCGCATCGCCCGGCCATTCGATCACCAGACGCGACTCGTCGCCCTGCTTGATCATCTGCGGCCGGAACGGCGCAACCGATTCGGCCAGGTCGAACACCACCCGGAACGTACCGGGCACCGGCTGACCGGTGCGCACGGCGGTGACCACGCCCTTGGGCGCAGGCAGCTTGAGATTGCGTACCGCGCTGGAGTCCGGGAAATCCACCACCAGACGGTTCGGGCCGGCCAGGGTCAGGGTCTTGTAGCCACCGCTGCCGGACAGCGCGATTTCCGCGCGGGTGCCGGTGGCACCGGTCTCCAGACCCACCTGGCGCACTTCACCGGCCCACGCCAGGGCGCTCGCCAGACAGAGTCCGACGGCGGCACAGATGGCGGTGAGTGGTTTCCCCATTGGCATAGGTCAGGATTCAATCACCGCCCTGAATGAAATGCAACTCCTTTTCCCTTAATAATCCGTAACCTGCCGGTGTTTCCTAGTGTCAGCCGACAGAAAGGGCCTGCAAGTCGCCCCCTTGTGGCAACCGGGCGAGCCATTCGCGACCCGCGTCGCTGGTCGCATTGAGACGCACCCGACGTCCCTGCCCCTCGATCTCCAGCGCCACGATCAGGTCGGTGGGGGGCAGCGCGCCCGCGCCGCGCTCGGGCCATTCGATCAGCCACAGCGAGGCGCTGCCCTCGTCCAGGCCGAGGAAATCCAGCTCGTCGGCCTGGCCGATGCGGTACAGATCCAGGTGCCAGGCTTCGTGACCGTCGGCCAGCGGATAGCGCTCCACCAGCGTGTAGGTGGGACTGCGGATGGCCCCCTGTACGCCCAGCGCGCGCAGCAGCGCACGCGCCAGCGTCGACTTGCCCGCGCCGAGGTCGCCCTGCAGCTGCATCACCGCCTGGGGCGGACGGGTCGCGGCCAGCCACTGTCCAAGCAGGTCGGTGTCGTCGGTCTGGGCGAGGAAAAACGTGATCATGCGGGTCGAGGTTCCGGATTCACCAGCCGGCGCAGCGGCACCAGCAGGTCGGTGGGGAGCAGGCCACGCTGGCCCTCGCTGGCGGCGGCGTCGCCGGCCAGCCCATGCAGCAGTGCACCACTGGCGGCCGCATCGAAGGCGTCCAGCCCCTGTGCGCGCAACGCGGCGATGATGCCGGTCAGCAGGTCGCCCATGCCACCCACGGCCATGCCCGGGTTGCCCGCCGCGATCACCCGTGGCAGTTGGCCGGGGGCGGCGATGATGCTGCCGGCGCCTTTGAGCACCACCACGGCGTGGAAGCGCTCGGCCAGGGCCTGGGCGGCCGCAAAACGGTCGGCCTGGATCGTGGCCGTGTCCACCGCGAGCAGGCGCGCCGCCTCGCCCGGGTGCGGAGTCAGGATGGCGTCGTGCAGCGGCTGTGGCGCGGCCGCGAGCAGGTTCAGCGCATCGGCGTCGACCACCAGCGACCTGCCACTGCCCAGCACCTGCCGCCACAGCTCGCGGGCCCAGTCGTCCTGGCCCAGGCCCGGCCCGATCGCGATCACGCCGGCCCGTGCCAGCAATGCCTGCAGGTCCTGCGCGTCTTCCACCGCGTGTGCCATGGCCTCGGGCAGGCGCGCCAGCAGCGGGGCCACGTGCAGCGCCTGGGTCGCCACGCTGACCAATCCGGCGCCGGCACGCAACGCCGCCTCGCTGGCCAGCATCACCGCGCCGCCGCTGCCGCGGTTGCCACCCACGCAGAGCACGTGGCCCGATTCGCCCTTGTGGGTATTGGCACGCCGCGCCGGGAGTTGCCCGGCCAGCCGGGGCGCCTGCCATGGCACGGCGCTGGCGCTCACCTGCGCGTCCGCGCCGTCGGGCAGCTGCAACGGTGCCAGCCGCCGCGCACCCACGTGTTCCAGCGCGGCGCCGGTATACAGGCCCTGGTGGCAGACGATGAACTGCAGGGTCACGCGGGCGCGCACCGCACTGCCCGGCACCGCGCCGGTGTTGGCGTCCACGCCACTGGGTACGTCCAGCGCCAGGACCGGCACGCCGGCCAGGTTGATGGCCTCGATCAGCGCCGCTGCCTCGCCGTCCGGCGCGCGGTTCAAGCCCAGCCCGTACAGCGCATCCACCACGACATCGGCCGGGGGCAGTGCACCGGCAAACACGGCCACATGCCCGCCGTCATCCTGCCAGGCCTGCTGGGCCGCACGGGCCAGCGCGGTGGCCGCGGCATCGGTGGCCAGGCGCAGCACATGGACCGCGCGCCCGGCCTGCCGGGCCAGCCGTGCCAGCACATAGCCGTCGCCACCGTTGTTGCCCGGCCCCACCACCACGCACAGGCGCTGGGCCTGCGGCCATTGCTCCAGCAGGCACTGCCAGGCGGCCTGCCCCGCCTGTTTCATCAGCGCGGCACCGCCGTCGCCGAGCAGGGCGCTGGCACGCGCATCGATCTGGCGCGCAGCAGGTATATCGAACAGTTCAGCAAGCTTGGGCATGCCGGGATTCTATACTTCCCCCCATGTCTGCTGTGCCCCTCCCCGCCCCCGTCAACCTGGCCCGCGCCACCGAGCGCGTGCGCGAGATCGCGCGCGCGCATGGCTTCCAGCGCTGCGGCGTGTCCGGCATCGAGCTGGGCGAGGACGAAGCGCACCTGGCCGACTGGCTGGGCAAGGGCCTGTACGGCACCATGGACTGGATGGCCCGGCACGGCACGATGCGCGCGCGCCCGGCCGAGCTGCTGCCCGGCACCGTGCGGGTGATTTCGGTGGGCATGGACTACGGCCACCAGGACGACGCGCAGGCGTGGGACACCCTGCACGACGGCGACCGCGCCTACGTGGCGCGGTACGCGCTGGGCCGCGATTACCACAAGCTGATGCGCAACCGCCTGCAGAAGTTCGCCGATGCGATCGCCGCCGAGATCGGCGCGTTCGGCTACCGGGTGTTCGTCGATTCGGCGCCGGTGCTGGAACGCGCCCTGGCGCGCAATGCCGGGCTGGGCTGGATCGGCAAGCACACCTGCCTGATCGACAAGCAGGGCGGCTCCTGGTTCTTCCTCGGCGAGATCTACATCGACCTGCCGCTGCCGGTGGACACGCCGGCCACCGCGCACTGCGGCACCTGCACGCGCTGCATCGACGTATGCCCCACCCAGGCCATCATCGGCCCGCAGCGGCTGGATGCGCGGCGGTGCATTTCCTACCTGACCATCGAGCACGACGGCGCCATTCCCGAAGACATGCGGCCGCTGATGGGCAACCGCATCTACGGCTGCGACGACTGCCAGCTGGTATGCCCCTGGAACAAGTTCGCGCGGCGCACCGACGAGCCGGACTTCCGCGCCCGCAACGATCTGGATACCGCCTCGCTGGCGCAGCTGTTCGCGTGGGAGGAAGACGAGTTCCTGCGCCGCACCGAAGGCAGCCCGATCCGGCGCAGCGGCCACGAACGCTGGTTGCGCAACATCGCCGTGGCGCTGGGCAATGCCCCCACCAGTGCGCAGACGCTGGCGGCACTGGACGCGCGCCGCACGCATGCCTCGCCGATCGTGCGCGAACACGTGGCCTGGGCCCTGCAGCAGCACGCCGCGCGGAACCCCGGCGCATGACGCTTGTGCGACCATGGGCGCCCGTTCGTACCGTTTGACCTGTCCATGGACCGCAGCGCGCAGATCCTCACGCCCAGCCAGCTCAACATCCTGGCCCGCGACCTGCTGGAAGGCGCTTTCCCCCTGATCTGGGTGGAAGCCGAGCTGGGCAGCGTTACCCGCCCGGCCTCGGGGCACATGTACTTCACATTGAAGGACGCACGCGCGCAGATCCGCGCGGCGTTGTTCAAGCCCAAGAGCCAGTGGCTGAAATTCGTCCCGCGCGACGGCATGCGCGTGCTCGCGCGCGGCCGGCTGACCCTGTACGAAGCGCGGGGCGAGTACCAGCTGGTGCTGGACCACATGGAAGAAGCCGGCGAAGGCGCCCTGCGCCGCGCCTATGAGCAGCTCAAGGCACGGCTGGAGGCCGAGGGCCTGTTCGCCGCCGAGCGCAAGCGGCCGATGCCGGCCCATGTCCGCCGGCTGGCGGTGATCACCTCGCCCACCGGCGCGGCGGTACGCGACGTGCTCAGTGTTCTGGAACGCCGTTATCCGCTGCTGGAAGTAGACCTGCTGCCCAGCCTGGTGCAGGGCGACAGCGCTGCCGCGCAGATCACCGCGCTGCTGCGCGCGGCCGACGCCAGCGGCCGCTACGACGTGATCCTGCTGACCCGCGGCGGTGGCTCGCTGGAAGACCTGTGGGCGTTCAACGACGAGCACCTGGCCCGCGCGATTGCGGCCAGCAGCACCCCGGTGGTGTCTGCGGTGGGCCACGAAACCGACTTCAGCCTGGCCGATTTCGCGGCCGACCTGCGCGCGCCCACGCCGTCGGTGGCGGCCGAGCTGCTGGTGCCCGACAGGCGCGACCTGCAAGTGCAGGTGCGCCGCCTGGCCGCCCGCATGGTGCAGCTGCAGCGCCACGGCCTGGGCCAGGCCATGCAGCGCGCCGACCGCGCCCTGCTGCGCTTGAATGCCCAGGGCCCGCAAGCCCGCCTGCAGTTGCTGCAGCGCCGCCAGCAGGATTTGGGCCGGCGCCTGGACGCGGTATGGCGGCAACAGCAGGAACGCCGGCAGGCGCAGCTGCGCCACGCCGCCGTGGTGCTGCGCAACGGCCACCCGCAGCGTCGCCTGGATGCACTGCGCGAGCGGCTGCAACGGTTGATGCCGCGCGCCGACGCGGCCATCGGGCGCCAGCTGCAGCGCAACCAGCTGCACCTGCGCGGTCTGGCCCGCTCGATGGAAGCGGTGAGCCCGCTGGCCACCGTGGCCCGCGGCTACAGCATCCTCACCCGCGACGAAGATGGCAGCCTGGTACGTTCCCCGCTGCAGGTACGCCCCGGCGACGCGCTCACCGCACGCGTACAGGACGGCGCGATCAACGTCGTAGTAAAGCAAACCCCGTAGAGCCGGGCTCTGCCCGGCTGCACGCGATTGATGATCACCACGACCTGACAGAAGCCGGGCAGAGCCCGGCGCTACGTCAGCGTTCCGTCGGCTACAACGTCCTGACCCGCCCGCGATTTCGTAGGGCCGGGCTCTGCCCGGCTGCACGCGATCAATGATCACCACGACCTGACGGAAGCCGGGCAGAGCCCGGCGCTACGTTATCGGTCCCCCGTTTACGCTTTCCGCCGGTCAGATCGCCCTTACCCGCCCGCGCTTTCGCAGAACTTCTGCCGGTACTCCATCGCCTTGGGCATCAGCGCCTGCAGGTTCTGGATGCGGGTGCCCGGGTTGGGGTGCGTCGAGGAAAACTCCGGCGGTGCCTGGCCGCCACTGGCCTGGCCCATGCGTTCCCACAACGGCACCGCCTCGCGCGGGTCGAAGCAGGCCGCGGCGGCGAGCATCAGGCCCACTTCATCGGCCTGGGTTTCGTGGCTGCGCGCATACGGCAGCAGGTAGCCGTAGCCCATGGCCGACATCATCATCTGCTGCTGTTGCGGGTCCATGCCGCTGGCGGCCCCGGCCATCTGCCCGATCTGGGTCAGCTTCTGCTGGGCCATGCGCTGGGCACCATGGCGCAGCAGGGCATGGGCGATCTCATGCCCCATCACCACGGCCATCGCATCCACCGTGCGCGCCACCGGGATCAGCCCGGTGTAGACCGCCATCTTGCCGCCGGGCAGGCAGAACGCGTTGGCCTGCTCGGACTGGATCACGTTGACTTCCCACTCGAAGTCGCGCGAGAAATGCGCCGGCTTCAGCCCGTGCTCTTCGGCCAACGCGGTTTCCACCACGTCCACCTTGGCAATCAGGCGCTGGGCAATTGCGCGCACATCGCGCGAGACCTGCGCGTTGGGATCCACCGGCCGTTCCTGCGCCAGGATCTCCTGGTAGGCCTGCAGCCCGAGGGCTTTTTCCTGGTTGGCGTCCAGCGCACTGTCGATGAGCACGCTTTCACCGGTGTACGGGTCCACGGCGCGGTTGGAGAACCAGTAGAAGGCGGCATAACCGGCGAACGCCAGCAGCACCCACCAGCGGATGTTGCCGAACAGCCCTGGACGCCGGGCGCGGCCCTGTTGCTGGCCGCCGAATGGATCGTTGCGCATGGTGCAGGTTCCTCGCTGGACCGACGCCACCCTGGCCGGCACGGCGACATCTTAGTGGCTGCGGCGGGATTTGACGTGAGTGCCGGGTCGATGCCGTCGCCGGTCAGATCCCGCGCACCAGGCGGAACCCGATCCGGGCGCTGGTGGTGTCCGAATCCTGCGACTGCCGCCAGGCCGCGCGGGTCTGTTCGGGGGCATTGGCCCAGTTGCCGCCGCGGATCACCCGCTGCCGGCAGCCCGGGTTGAACCAGGCCGCGCCATCGGCCGGCGCGCGCCGGTAGCTGGCATGCCAGCAATCGGCCACCCACTCGCTGAGGTTGCCGGCCACATCGTGCACGCCCCAGGCATTGGGCTCGAAGCTGGCCACCGGCGCCGGGCCCCACCAGCCGTCGCCATAGCCGACAAAGGCGTTGTACCAGCGCCGGCCCGACGGCGAGACATCCTCGGCGCCGGTGAAGTTGCCCGAGCGCGGCGGCGGCGTACCCGCATCGCCCCACGGGTAGCGGCCACTGCTGCCGGCACGCAGCACGTACTCGAACTCGGCCTCGCTGGGCAGCCGGTACGAGCGCCCGGTCTGTTCGGACAGCCAGATTGCGTAGTGCTCGGCATCGCGCACGCTGACGTGCATCACCGGCGCGTTGGCCAGCGCCGGGCCGCCGTTGTAGTCCGATTGCCAGTCCACGCCACTGTGCCGCACGAAGTTGCCGCTGCGTTCGTCGTAGACGATCGAGTGGCCACGCCGGGTCGCGCGCGGACGAGCGTTGCTGGCCTGCACGTACCGGCGGAAATCGGCCACGGTGACTTCGGTGATCGACAGCGCGAAGCCGCGCTCGAACCGCACGTAGTGCGAGGGCTTTTCCGCATCGCTGGCCCCCAGCTCGGCGTCCCCGGCGCCCATCTGGAAGCCGCCATGCGGCACCACGATCATCTGCGGGCCACGGCCCCCGTCGCGCAGGGCGTCGCTGAACACCTGGCGCGGCCGGAAACTGCCGTAGTGGGTCACCAGCTCGATGCGTTCGCGCAGCTGCCCCACCACGGGATCGCCGGGCAAGGCCATGCGCAGCGCGTCTTCGAGCTTCTCGCGCGCCGCCTTCAGCCCCTGCGGCGTGGCCAGGTCACGCAGGCCTTCGTCACGCAGGCGGGTCAGCGTATCGGCACGAATGCGCTCGATGCGCTCGAATGCATCGGCGATGGTGATCGACGAATCACGCACCTTGGCCGCCTCGGCCAGCCAGGTTCCCGCCGTGGCGAAATCGCTGGCACGCGCGGCGGTTTCCGCACGGCCGATCAACCCGCTCTCGGCGGCGGCCAGGCCCTGGCGGGCGCGGGTGTCGTCGGGATTGAGCGCCAGCGCCTCACGGAAGTTGGGAATGGCGCCATCGCCGTCTTCCCCGATCCGGCCGGCGCGCAGATCCTCTTCGCCGGCACGGTTGTAGGCGATCACCCGCTGCGCCATTTCCACCCGCGACTGCAGCTGGCGAACCCGCGGGTCGTCGGGGGCGATGGTCAGCAGCACCAGGGCCATGTCGCTGGCCTGCGCCACGGCCTCGCGCTGCTTCAGCGGCCGGACCAGCAACGCGTTGGCATCCTCCAGCAGCTGCTGGCGTGCGCGCTTCAGCCCGGCCACGGCCTGGCGGTCCTTGGCATCGCGCTGCAGCAGCGCGAGCCAGAGCGGAACCGCCGCCTGCGCATCCTCGTAAAGTCGGCCCTGCTCGAAGGCCTGCGCAGCCTGGCGGCGCGCCGCCGCAACACCGTCGTCGGCAATCTCCACCGCGGGCGGCTGCCAGCGCTGCACGGTCTCGGCCGCGTCCTCGCCCCCGATGGTCACCCGCGCAGCCGGCGCCGCAGCGGCCGGCTGGGCACGCGCAGCCGGCTTGGCCACCGCCGCGGGCGGCGGCGGTGCATCGGCCGAGCATGCGGCCAGGGCGACCAGCACACCGGCCAACAGCGACGCGGAAAGGACAGAGTTGCGCAAAATCAGGTTCCTTGCAGCCAGGCACGAGCATTGCTGAATCCGACCGGGTGAGGCAAGCCGCGCCGGCCGCCACCCGGTGACAGGTTCATGATACCGGCGCGCAGGCCGACCACGGCGCGTTATCCTGCTCCCCCTGTGCACCCCCTGCAGTAGACGGAACCCACGTGGCTTATTGGATCAAAACCCCGGCGGAACTGGACGAGCGCTACCGCCAGCGCCCCACCCGCATCGGGCTGGACACCGAATTCATCCGCGAACGCACGTACTGGCCGCAGCTGGCCCTGGTGCAGATGGCCGTTGGCGAGGAGATCCTGCTGATCGACCCGCTGATTCCCGGCATGAACGAGGCCCTGGCCACCTGGCTGGCCGACACCAGCATCCTGAAGATCATGCACAGCGCCAGCGAAGACCTGGTGACCTTCAAGGTCGCCTGCGGCGTGCTGCCGCGGCCGCTGTTCGATACCCAGATCGGCGCGGCGCTGGCCGGCATCGGCGGCGGCATGGGCTACCAGAAGCTGGTCAACGCGATCACCGGGGTGACCCTGGCCAAGGGCGAGACGCGCTCGGACTGGATGCGTCGGCCGCTGTCGGAGGCGCAGCTGGACTACGCCGCCGATGACGTGGAGTACCTGTTCGCGATCCACGATGCGATCGACGCCAAGCTGGGCGAGCTGGACCGTCGCCAGTGGTTGCAGGACGACGCCGAACGCCTGCTGGCCAGCGTCGAGCACGACGAAGACCGCTGGCCGCACGTGGCGATGCGCTCGGCGCAGTTCATGGACGCCGCGGCACAGATGCGCCTGCTGCGCCTGCTGCGCTGGCGCGATGTGCAGGCGCGCAGCAGCGACAAGCCGCGCAGCTGGATCCTGGACAACGAGCTGGCGGCCCTGCTCGCGCGCACCCCGCCGGCGGACATGGCCGCGCTGGACAAGCTGATGGAAGGTTTCCCGAAAGCCCCGCGCAAGCTGCTCGCCCCGGTCTGGGACGCACTGACCACGCCGCTGGACGACGAAGCCGACGCACCGCTCGCCCTGCCTGGCACCGACAGCAACAAGCAGGCCCTGAAGCGGCTGCAGGATGCGGTCAGTGCACGCACCGCCGAACTGGGCCTGCCCGACGGCGTGCTGGCCTCGCGCAAGCATCTGGAAAGCTACCTGGAAAGCCGCCAGTGGCCGAACGCACTGGCCGGCTGGCGCCGCCAGCAGCTGGAGCCGGTGCTGGCACCGTTGCTGCCCGCCGCTTGAACGCACCGCCGCCCGCCGGGTGGCATGCGACACGGTACCGGGGCGCTGCCCCCCGGTACCGCCTGCAGTGAGACGCCCGTGGCGCACGCAGGGCGTGTGTCACCCTACACTTGCCGCCCCCTTCCCTTGCCCCGGTGGCGTGCATGATCCAGATTCTGTCCCGATGGCTGCTGCTGGTGCCGCTGGCAACCGCGCTGCTCCCGGCGCTGGCCGACGCATCGGCGTTGCGCGAGGACGCCACACCGGCCAGCAGTTGCCAACCCGACCCCGACAGTTGCCCGCCCTGGATGCCCTCGCAAGCAGATATCCGCGAGGTCATGTCCGACTACTTCTGCGAACTGATCGATAGCGATGCGCTCGCATCGCCATCGGCCGGGCGGGTAGTGGTCGAGCCATCGCGCATGGCGTGCGCGGCATTGCATCCCGAGGTCGGCGCCAATTTCGTCTGCGGCGGCGAGGTCCGCGTCGTTCATCCCGACGGCACGCAGCGCTACCACGGCGTCAGCCCCACCCTGCACCACGATGCCGACAACCGGATCGCGATCTACCTCGGCGACGATGACGCCGGCAACGAACGCTGGCACGTGCCTGTATCACGCAGCGGCTCGCGTTATTGCGCCGCGCCGGCAGCGCCTTGACCCCAGCGCTGCACTGCGGCCACCGCGCGATTCTGTACGGCGGGCAACAGCGCGCGCACCGCGCGATCCCGGGCGTGACTGCAGGCACATCCGCGGCGGTTCAGCGCATGCAAGAGTGAATTGCACGCCGCCTTCCACGCCTGTGCAGGGTGCCGGTGGACGTCGCATTCCGTAGGGCTGCGCCGAGTTGGCGCAGGCCCTGCCCACGCTGCTGCGCAAAGGACTTCCATGCATACGATCGCCGCCCGACGGACCGCAGCTTCCTCCCACTCCACCGTGCGCGGCCTGCGCCGGTGGCTGGGCCTGTCACTCCTGTGCGTTGCCGCCAGCGCCAGCGCCGCTGACAACCTGCAGACACGCATCGCGCAGGCGATGCAGGGCACCGCCACCCCGGCCATGGGCGTGCTGGTGATCCGCGACGGCAAGGTCACCGAACAAGCGGTCAGCGGCGCGCGTCGCAACGATGCCCGCACCGCCGCAACCCACAGCGATGCCTGGATGATCGGCTCCACCGGCAAGCCGATCACCGTGGCGATGATCGCGCGGCTGGTCGAACAGGGCGTGCTGACGTGGGATGCACCGTTGTCGGCGATGCTGCCCGACCTGGCCGCGCAGATGCAGCCGGCCTACCGCGACGTCACGCTGGTGCAGCTGTTGTCGCACCGCGCCGGCCTGCCGGAGAACCTCACCGATGGCGCCGCGCTGGATGCCTTCTTCACCGACGCCCGCGCCCTGCCGGTGCAACGCGAGGCCTACATCAAGGCGGCGCTGTCCGAAGCACCGGTGCATCCGCCGGGCACCGAATTTGCCTACAGCAACAGCGGTTTCCTGGTCGCGGCGGTGATCGCCGAGCGCGCCACCGGCACGGACGTGGAGACGCTGATCCGGCGCGAGGTCTTCCAGCCGCTGGGCATGACCGGGGCCGGGTTCGGGCCACCGCCGGCCGGGCAACTGCTGGGCCATCGTGCCGGCAAGCCTGTCACCGCGGCACCGCAGAAGGCCGATGACGGCGTACCCCCGATCTACACCGCGGCAGGCAATCTGCACATGCGTCTGCAGGACCTGGCGCTGTTTGCCATCGATCAGCTGGCCGGCAGCCGCGGCCAGGGCACGCTGCTGACGCCGGCGTCGTATGCGCTGATGCAGACCGCACAGCCGGGCAGTCCGTCCGGACTGGATTGGGGCGTGCAGCCGTCCATCGCGGGCCGCCAGGGACCGGTACTGGTACACGGCGGCTCGGATGGCAACTGGCTGGCCTGGGTGGTGCTGTTCCCCGCGCAGAACAGCGGCGTGATCGCCATCGCCAACGCCGCCGAGGACATGGGCGCCGACAAGGCCAGCATGCGCCTGCTCGGTGGCCTGTTCGCCGAGCTGGCGCCGGCCGCCACCCCGGTCGCGAAGTAGTCCCCGCACGACGCCCTGTATGCACAGGGCGTCGTTGCCGGTAGCGACGCAGGCCGTCACGGCAGGTGCCGGATTGCCTAGAATGCGCGTCCGATTCCCTGCAAGGACGCTGTTCCCCCATGGCGCATTTCCCCCACGACGCGTTGGCCCTTCGCCGCAGCGCGCGCGACGCCCTGCACCAGCAACGCTTCGATGAGGTCGACCGGCTGCTCGGCGAAGCGGAACAGCACTGGCTCGACGGTGGCACCGCACGCTTTGGATACGGCTGGCTGCTGGCCACCCTGCTGGATCCTGCGCAGGACCTGCCCACCCGCCTTGAGCAGGCGCGGCAGTGGTGCGCGCAACAGCCGCACAGCCCGCACCCGTTGGCCGTGCTGGGGGCGCTGTGGGATCGCGTCTCCGGGCGCATCCGTTCCAGCGAAACCATCGAAACCATCCGCCAGGTGCAATGGGACGCGGCCGGCCTGGCCCGCGACCACGCGATGGCCGCCTGGCTGAACACCATTGCACGGCATCCGCGCCCGGCATTCGTGCTGGGTCGCATGCTGCGCATGTCCTGCTACCTGGGCGAGCCGCGCTGGCTGCAGCAGCTGCAGCGCGGCGGACGCGCCGATCTGTACACCGCGCAGCAGCAACAGGATCCGGTCGGATTCGCGGCGGCCGTCGCCGTGCTGGCACCGTATGGCCGCCCATTGGAGGCCCTGCCCGCCCTGCCTCCCCTGCTGGCCGGGCGCAGCGAACACACGTTCGAGTACGCCGCCGACTACTGGCTGCAGCAGGCGCTGGCCATCCGTGCCAACGACACCGACGCGCTGGAAACCTACCTGTACTACCTGTACCCGCGCTGGGGCGGCAGCCATGCGGTGATGCAGGACTTCATCGATGGCCCCGAGGCCTCGCGGTTGATGCTGCCGCAGCGCAACCGCCTGCGCGTGATCAAGGAACGCGACTGGCTCTACTTCCACCCCGACGCCGAGGATGCCGAGGACGTGGCCCAGCACGACCAGGCCTACGCTGCGCTGCTCGACCTGCACCTGGATGCATCGACGCGGGCCCAGGTGCTGTGCTGGTGGGCGATGCTGGACTACCACCTGGGCCGCGACGAACCGCAGGAAAACGAGGTGCACTGGGACCCGGTGCGGATGGCGCACGCGCGGGACTGCCTGGCCGAAGCGTTCGCGCTGGACCCCGCCTGCGTGATCGATGAAGGCTTGACCGTGCTGGAAGCCTGCGCCCTGTTTGCACATGTCGACGGTGCCGACAGGCTGTTTTCGCAGGTACTGGCCAGTGTCGAAGACTGGACCGACAGCGCGCATGCGCTGGCGTGGCTGGCGGCCGGCCGCCAATCCGGCCTGTTCGGCTTCAGCGTCGACGACGCGCTGGCCACCCGACACCTGCGCGGCGCGCTGGCCATGGCCCGGGAAGACGAGGTCGACCTGTCCACCGTGGCGGCCAACCTGTTCTGCGCAGTGTCCGCCCCGGCCGGTCTGCAGATGCTGCTGGAGCTCGGCGCGGCGGGTGATCCGCGCTCGATGGCGACGCTGGTGGACCTGTACCGCGGGCGTGCCGGGGGCCAGGACTTCCCCGCCTTCATCGATCCAGTGCAGGAAAGCGTGTGGACCGAACGCGCCATCGCCGCCGGCGACCTGGTGGTGATCTACAACCGCGCCTGGCAACTGGGCGTCGCCTTCGAGCAGACCCCCGACCCGGCCCTCCAGCAACAGTCGCGCGCGCTCTATCGCCGCTGCGTCGATGAGGCCGCGCCCCACGACCGGGTCTGGCGGCCCGCGCACAAGAACTTGGCGGTGCTGCTGTACCAGGGCGAAGAGGACGCCGACAAGCAGGAAGCGGTGTTCGACCTGCTCGGGCCACTGTGGTGGCGCGGCGACAGCGCGACCCGGGCATGGGCGGCCGGCTTCCTGGCCGATGTCTTCCACTTCGGCAACGGCGTGCCTGCCAACGCGTTCCTTGCCAAGACATGGCTGGAGCGCGCCGCCGACGCCGAGCCGGACAACGACGACGTGCTGCGCATGCGTCCGCTGATCGACGGCCAGGGCAAGCTGTTCGGGGCCAGCCGTGCCGCGCGCCAGCAGGCCCGCGACCGCGAGGCGGTGGACCTGCGCAGCTGGCAGCTCACTTTCGGCCAGCATGCCGTGCCGGACCGGCACGACGTCCAGCCGGTCTGAGCCGGGGCAGCCGACCAACGGTCGGCTGTACCTGGGGGCGAGGAATCAGACGCAGCCGCTTGCTTTCAGCACGGCCCAGCGGTCCGGGCCGATCGCCTTGCGCAGGCCCGGCAACGGATCGATGCTGCCGGTGTTGTCAGCCACCGCCACCACGAAATCGTCGGTGGTGTTCAGCAGGGCGCGGCGCTCGGGGGCATCCAGCCACGCCGCCACGTTCTTGAGCACCCGCATGGCCGATGCGCTGCTTTGGCGCAGTTCCATGTACTGGCTGTGGCGTTGGCAGGCCTCGGTCAGTGCTGGCTCGGTGAACCAGTGCTCTTCGCCGTCGCCCTGCACCGCGCGGATCTCGTCGGGCGCCCACAGGTAGTACCGCGCCTCGTCGTCGCCACGGTCGAGCACCGCCTGCCGGTACGGCTGCCGGCCCCACACCAGGAAGGGCGGCCAGGCTGCAGGCACGTCTTCATCGGTGAAGCACAGCAGCAGGCAGTACAGCGGTTCGCCGGGCGGAATGCGCGGCAGCTGTGCGCTGATCGCCTCGATCAGCAACCGCTCCACCTCGGCGGTCACCGTGGCCAGGGTTTCGCCCGGACGGGGGCGCTGGTACGCCAGGCGGCGTTCGCCGCTGCAGCGGCCCTTGGCATCGAGGTACTCCAGCACGATCGTGTCGAGCTGGCCGGCCTCGTTGTAGGTGTAGACGTTCTGGCACCACCAGGTGCGCTCGCGCCTGGACCAGTTCTCGATCACCACCCGCTGCAGCCGGTCGCCCTCCCAATGGTAGGTCTCGTTGAAACCGCGATCGTCGGTGAGCAGGTCCAGCCCCCGCAGCTTGCCGTCGTGCTCGCGCCATTCCCAGCCCGATTCGATGTCACCGTCGTCAAACGACAGGCTGTGGCGTACACCGGGTGCATGCAGCCACGCGGTGGTGGTGCCGCGTTGTCCGCATTCGATCACCACCCGTCCCTGCGCATCGAAGCCATGCCGCACATGCCTGGCCGGGTCCGCCTTGTCATCGGCGACCCACCGTGCCTTGGGGCCGCCCTGCTTCTCCTGCAGGAACGGGGTGGCGAACGCCATCGACTCGGTGGCCCAGCGCCACTGCACCACTGCGGCCCTGCAGTCGGCCACCAGTGCCTTCGCAGCGGCGGGATCGGAGTACGTCGCATACAGCTGCCGGAGCATCGTCAAGGTCCTTTCAACGCGTGGCATCGGCGCAACCGCGCGCCCGATGCGGGCCGGGGACCATAGCACGCAACGCACAACGCCCTGCATGAGCAGGGCGTTGTGGGGATGGCTCAGCCTCAGCATCGTCAGCGCGCGAACGCGCCGCCGATGCAGCCGAACTTACCAGTTCATGTTGAGCGAAACGCCCACGGTGCGCGGTTCGTTGTACACCGCCGCCATGTAGTTCTCGATCACACCCTTGAGGTTCTTCTCATTGGTGATGTTGCGCGCGAACAGGGCCACTTCCCACGCACCGTAGTTGCCGGAGTAACCCAGCTTCAGGCCGCCTTCGAAGCTGCCCTTGGAGTTGAACTCGGCCGAGTCGTACAGCACGAAGCTGGTGTAACCCTGCTTGTTCCAGTCGGTGGACACGAAGAACACATCGCTGTCGTTGACCGGCACGTCGTAACGCGCAGCCAGGTTGATGTTGTACTTCGGCGCGTTCGGCAGCGGGTTGCCGTTGATCTGGGCGAACGTGTTCGCACCGACCTTGATGGTCGGGTCGTTCACGGTGCACACCACCGCGCCGTTCAGGGCACACACCTGGGCGTACACGCGGTCGTCCTGGATCTCGCTGTGCAGCAGGCTCACGCCGGCGCTCAGGCTCAGGTTTGGAATCGGGCGCAGCTGCATGTCCGCTTCCAGGCCGTAGGCCTTGGCCTTGTCGGCGTTGAACAGCACGCCGTTGCCGTCCGAATCGTTGCCGTTGAGCTGGATGTCGTTGACCACGTAGGTGAACGCAGCCGCGTTCACGCGCAGGCGGTTGTCCCACAGGCTGCTCTTGATGCCCGCTTCCCAGGACAGGATGGTTTCCGAATCGGCGGTGGTGAAGTCGGCGTTGAACACCGCCGAACGGCCCTGGATGGTCGGGCCACGGAAGCCACGGGCCACGCGCGCGTACACGCTGAACTGCGGGTTGAACGCGTACATCGCGCTCACGTCCCAGCTCGGGGTGGTGTCGGCCATTTCCACGTCGGTGCGACCCTTGTAGGTCACCACGCCGGCGGCGGTGTCGGCGGTCTTGAGCAGGCGGGTGTGCTTCTCGTCGCGGGTCTGGCGCACGCCGGCGGTCAGGGTGAACTTGTCGGTCACGTCATAGCTGACCTGGCCGAAGCCGGCCCAGGAGGTGTTGACGTTGCGCAGGCGCACCCAGTTGTTCGGGTTGCGCGCGTTGCCCTGCAGGAACCAGGCGCGCTGGTAGAAATCGGTGGTGTCGCGGCCGTCGAAGTAGAACGCACCCACCTGCCACTTCAGGCGGTTGTCATCGCCATTGGCCAGGCGCACTTCCTGGGTCCACTGGTCCAGGTCGCGGATCTGACCCATCGACTGGCCATAGCCGTTGGGCAGGCCGTTGACCGGGTAGTTCACCGCCGCGCCACCGTCGGTGTCGCCGCGGCTGTAGCCGGAGGTGGTTTCGTAGGCGGTGATCGAGGTCAGCGACAGGTCGCCGAAGTCGTACACGGCCTTCACCGAACCGCCGTAGGTCTTGTACGACTGCGGGTTGTTGTCGGCTTCGTCGTAGGCCACGCGGTCACGCGCCACGTCGGTCTTGTTGGAGCCCTTGGTGATCGCGCCCCGCAGGAACAGGGTCGAGGTGCCGTCGTAGTCGCGCGCGTGGGCCGAGGCCAGCAGCGAGAAATTGTCGGTCGGCTGCAGCAGCAGCTGGGCGCGCACGTTGCGGTCATCAAAGCCGCCCATCGCGTTCTTGCGCGGGGCCACGGTGCCGTCGGCGCTGGGGCCGGTGTAGGTGTTGTCGACGTAGTCATCGCGGTGCTGGTACAGCGCCGACACGCGGAACGAGGCGATGTCGTTGATCGCACCGCCCACGCCGCCATCGATGGCCACGCTGCCGAAGCTGCCGTAGCTGGCCTGCACGCGGCCGCTGGATTCCTGGCTCGGCTTGATGGTGTCGAACTTGACGATACCGGCGGTGGTGTTGCGGCCGAACAGCGTGCCCTGCGGGCCGCGCAGCACTTCGATCTGGTCCACGTCGTAGACCGGGTTGGACTTCAGCACCACGTGCTCCAGCACCACGTCGTCCTGGATGATGGAGACCGGCTGCGAGGCACCCAGGTAGAAGTCGATATTGCCCAGGCCACGGATGTAGAAGCGCGGGAAGATGCGCCCGGTGGTGGTTTCGGCGTAGAAGCTGGGTACCTTGCCCGACAGCGCCAGCAGGGTGTCGTCGCCGCCGGCGGTGTAGTCACGGATCTGCTCGCCCTGCACCACGCCCACCGACACCGGCACTTCCTGCAGGTTGCGCTCGCGGTGGTCGGCGTTGACGGTGATGGTGTCCAGCGAGGTCGGCGACGCGTCCTGTGCCATCGCGGTGCCGGCCAGGCCGAACAGCGAAGCGGTGGCGCAGGCCAGCGCCAGTGCATGGCGGCGCGGCAGCGCGGTGGAATGACGGGACGGCAGCGACACGGAGGTGGTGCGGAAGGCAGGCATGCAGGGGTCTCGGGGAGTACAGATCGGGTGGCGTGGGGTGCACGCGGATGAACAACATCGGCACCGCTGTCTTCACAGCGATGGGGCACGGTATTGCGTGGATGTTGCAGGCTGGTTGCAGGGCGATGCGGGGGACGGCCGTCCATCCCCTACCCTGGTCTGCTGGCTGAGCCGCCGGGAATTCTGGCGCGGATTATGCCCGCTCGGCGCAGTGGCCGGTAGGCTTGACGCTGTGCCGGATCTGGTCAGCGGCGCGCGCGGCCGGGGCTGCGCGCGCCGCCGGACGGGCTCAGGCGGCCGCCGAACGGCGTACCGCGGCAGCCGGTTCGGCCAGACGGAAGCGGCCCACGGTGTGCTGCAGGTCGGCCGCTTGCGCGTTCAACGCCCGTGCCGCGGCCGAGGCTTCCTCCACCAGCGCCGCGTTCTGCTGGGTCACCCCGTCCATCTGCACGATGCCCTGGTTGACCTGCTCGATGCCGGCGGCCTGCTCCTGGCTGGCGCTGGCGATTTCCTCGATCAACCCGCCCAGTTCACCCACCGACGCCACCACCCGCTGCAGCGTCTGCCCGGCCTGGTGGGCCAGATGGCTGCCTTCGGCCACCTGGGTGCTGGAGGCCTCGATCAGCCCCTTGATCTCGCGCGCGGCCTGGGCCGAACGCTGCGCCAGCGCGCGTACTTCGGAGGCGACCACGGCAAACCCGCGCCCCTCTTCCCCGGCCCGCGCCGCTTCCACCGCCGCGTTCAAGGCCAGGATGTTGGTCTGGAAAGCGATCCCGTCGATGACCGTGGTGATGTCGGCGATACGCAGTGACGACACTTCGATGCCGGCCATGGTCTGCACCACCTGCGTTACCGCGGCGCCGCCCTGCGCGGCTACCTCGGCCGCCTCGGCGGCCAGCCGGTCGGCACGGCGGGCATGGTCCGCATTCTGCTTCACCGCCGCGGTCAGCTCCTCCAGCGAGGCGGCCGACTCTTCCAGGCTGGCTGCCTGCTGTTCGGTGCGGCGCGACAGGTCTTCGTTGCCGGCGGCAATTTCCGCAGACGCCGTGGACACCGACACCGCCGCCTGCTGGATGTCACCGACGATGGCGGTCAACTGCGCCACCGTCGCATTGGCGTCGTCGCGCATGGTGGCGAATACGCCGTTGAACTGGCCCTCGATGCGCCCGCGCAGGTCACCCTCGGCCAGTGCGCGCAGCAGCCCGGACAGCGCCGCCAGGTTGTGGTCGGCCGTGACCATCAGGGTATTGAGGCCCTGCACCATCACGCGGAAGTCGTACTGGTAGGCGTCGGCGTCGCCGCGCACGCTGAAATCACCGTCGGCCGCCGCCGCGACCAGCCGCTTGATCTCGCCGTTGATCGCCTGCAGGCGGCCGCGCACCCCGTTGACCGCCTCGGTGATCCGCGCCTTCTCGCCGGGCAGTACCTCCATCGCGTCGGACAGGTCGCCGTCGGCGTAGGCCCGGACCAGTTCGACCATGCGCATCTTGGTGCTGATGTGGGCATCGACCAGCGCATTGGTGCCGCTCACCATCGTGCCGAACTCGCCCTCGAAGCGGCCGGCGTCGATGCGGTGGCTGATCGCACCGTCGGCATGGCGCTGGCTCATGTCGTTCTGCGCAGCGATGATCTCGCGCAGCTTGCCCTGCATCTGCGCCAGCGCGCCCATCAGCTGCCCCACCTCGTCCTGGCGCTGGACCACGATCTGCCGGTCCAGGCGACCGGCAGCCACATCGCGCGCCACCTGCCCGGCCTGCGCTAGCGGCACGCTGAGCATGCGCCGCACCACCACCAGCAGTGCCACGATCACTGCCAGCAGGCCGAACCCGGCCACCAGGGCGATGTGCAGCATCAGCGTATGCAGCACGCTCTGCAGCACCGACACCGGCTCCAGCCCCAGCACCGCCCACTTCCAGGGGCCATACGCCTGGGCCGACACGAAATAGGCCTGCGCCGGGCCGTCGGCCGCGGTGCGCAGATGCAGCGTGGCCTGCTCGGCCTGGCCCGCCAGCAGCGCCTCCAGCGCGGGCAGGTCCGCCGCGTCCACCTGCGTGGCCAACAGCTCGCCTTCGGCCGACGGCGCGGCGATCAGGCTGCCGAAGCGCTCGCCTGGCCGGGTATCCACGGCCAGGAAGTGGCCCTGCTTGCCCAGTTGCGCAGTGCGCAGGCGCGCCTTCAGTGCAGCCAGGCCGTCGGAGTAGTTCTGCCCCACGAACGCGATCCCCACCACCTCACCGCCCGCGTTGGTGATCGGCGTGTAGTGGGTCATGTAGTCCACCCCGAACAGCCGCGCCGGGCCGGTGTAACGCCCGCCCTTCAGCAGCGAGGCGTAGGCCGGGTTGGCATGGTCCAGTGCGGTGCCCAGCGCACGGGCGCCCTCGGCGTTGCGCAGCGAGGTGGACACGCGCACGAAGTCGTCGCCTTCGCGCACGAACATGGTGGCCACGCCCCCGGTGGCCGCGGCGAAGCGATCCACCGCCGATTCCTGCAGGTTGATCGCCTGCGTGCCCAGGCGCAGCGTCGGCACCTGGCGTTCGCCAACGGTCACCGGCGCGGCCGCATCCAGGCTGGCCTCGCCGTCGGGCAACAGCGCGCGGAAGGTGCCGGCCATGCGTTCAGTGCTGTCGCTGAGGCTGCGGTCGTACAGCTCGACCGAATCCCGCATCAATGCGGTGGACGACTGCAGGCCGGCCTGCACGCGCTGTTCGTAGCTGTGGGCAACCTGGCGGTAGATCAGCGCCGCCAGCAGGACGAAGGCAACGGCAGTAATCAGGCCCATCAGCAGCGCGAGGCGCGCGCCGATGGAGGAAGAGAAAACGGTGGCGGCACGGGTCGTCATCGTTGGTACTCGGAAGGGAAAAAGTGTGGGATGTTCGTCACACTTCTTATCGGCACCCTTTTTGGTCCTCTTTACCTTTTCCGGGCTAGTCCTTTCGTACTAGGGCAAAACGCCAAGTCCTTGTTTTTGCTTGTATTGGATCGTGACAAGTCTTCACAAACCCCGACCTGCGTTCAGAAACTCAGGCGGTGGCCGAGAGCGGAGCGCCGCGCGCGGTCTGAAGGCCCCGTAGGACACGGACCGCCTCGCCTTCCTCCTCCGTGCTCGCCGCATTGCGCGCGGGCCATCGCCCCCGCCCCTTGGCAGCGGCCCATTCACGGCGCTAGACTAGGTGCATCGCGAGGCAACGCCCACGCGGTCTGCACCATCCGTGGGGCCATAGCTCAGCTGGGAGAGCGCGTCGTTCGCATCGACGAGGTCAGGAGTTCGATCCTCCTTGGCTCCACCACTATTCAGCCCGACCGGGCACTCGAAAGGCCGGAATACCTGCAAACACAGGGCTTCCGGCCTTTTTCGTTGGACCGCCCCCTCCCTTTTCCATCCAGCGCCCTTGCGCGCCAGGCGGATGGGCAGAGCACAGGCGCTATTCGACGGCGGCCGCTACGTTTACCTCTCCCCACGGTGCAGCCGGGTGGGGGCGCTGACCGGTCCCTCACCGGCAGACTCCAGTTCACCCCCGAGTGAGACCCGCAGCCCCATCCCGTCCGGTGCCGTCCAGAACCTGCCGATACCGGTGCGCTTGTCGAGAAGCATGACGTCGAAGGAGCAGGTGACGCGATCATCCATCGCGCTTTGGCACTCGAAGAAGCGGCGCAGAAGGTCAAGATGGTGCGTATCGAACGCGCGGGTGTCGCTGAAGAACAGCGCCGGTCTCAAGCGGCCGTTGAACGCGTTGCATGCGGTCCGGTCCGGTGATCGCTGTTCCTGCATCGAGAAGCACGTACTGATCGGGTCAGCGGTTTCCAACCGGATCCTGTGCTCGCCGATGTACACGCCATGCATCTGGAACCCATCAGAGGCGGGCAATGTAAAGAAGATGTTCCCTACACACTCACCAGGCGGACTACCTGCGCGAATACGCGCCGCCTTTGCCTCGCTGGCAATCTGCAGCACATCCACACGCGCATTCTGGCGCTCATGGAGCAGAAACAGGCGCAGGAAAACCACCATCAGCACGACGTCGCCGGAGCCCGCAATAGCCCCGTACTTCCAGGAATAGACTTTCTGATAATTGCGAATAATCACGTGTTCTGTCGCATTTGACCCCCGCGACAGCACGGCGCAATGATCCCCGGCAAGGATCAGATGGTCTTGCACATCGGCCGCAATAATCAGCGTCATGGCAGACAAGACTCCACGCACAGCGCATCGCCAGTAAAGGAACTACGTCATGCCGGGAAACTTCATCATCAAGACCAGCCAGCATCCGTTCCTGGCCGGCGAACGGCTGCCCGCGCAGCTTGCATCGCTGCCGGACAACCGGGCAGCGCTGTTCGATGAAGCCTTCGTTCTGAAGGACAAGACAACCGGCGAGCCGTTACCCAATATTGCCTATCGCATCCTGCTTGAAGATGGAAACGTTCTGTCTGGCGTTACCGATAGGCTCGGCCTCACGCATGTCGTGAACTCCGCCGCCGCCCAAGCGATATCGCTGCAATTGCAGGAGAGCTGACGTCATGGTCATCACTGCCGCACGCATCCTGTATCGCACGATCGCCAGTTCTTCGACGTCACCGGTCTCCAACAAGGTGCGCAAGGAGGTGCGGATCGACAGGCCGCGCGACGTCCTCCATCTGGATCCTGTTGCGCTGGCCCCGCAGATCCTGGATGAAGATGAGCGCCCCGTAGAGGGTTCGACCGAGCCCCATGCCATCCCGTACAAGCACCCAATGGTCAAGGTGGCCCCGCATACCAACCGCATTGCCCATCGCGAGCTGAAGATCCGTGTCTGGAGCGAGGGCCGCCCGGACAACCACCATCAGGGCAAGACAGTGACATGGTCCATGGCGCCGCTGTTCGTGCCGCCGGGCGAGGAAGGTCAACCCGCCCTTGATCCGGTGTTCCGGGGCAGTTGGGCGCATGCCGTTGCCGAACAGCGTGACCGCTTTACTGCGCCGGATGAACTGAGCGCGGTGGGATTCACCCGGCTCAGTCAGGAATACGCCACGACTACGGTGGATGAGACCGGGCATACGGCAATCCGCGTCAACCTGGCACCGGTCGCATTCAATGCCGCTCGCATCAGTGTGCAACTTGAAGGGTCGGCAGCTGCGGTGGATGTGATTGATCTGGAAGTTCCGGGGATTATTGTGATTGACCCGGGGCATGGGGGTACACAGAACAAACCTGGCTCTTCGGCCAACAACGCAACATCGCACACCAGCGGTGTCCTTGAGAAGCAGCTGACACTGGATTTTGGACTACGCACGAAGAGCGCACTGCGTGCGCTACGTACCAATGAAAACCGGAATGTTCGAATTCATTTAACGAGGTCTGACGACGAAAACAAAGCCGGGATAGCCCGCGCCAAGGTAGGCCGAGAAGCCGGCGCAGACATACTACTCAGCATCCACTTCAACGGAGCAAATGGGATCGCAAGAGGGACAGAAACGCTGATCCGCCCCCGGAACGACAACGTCAATTTTGCCGAAGACACCGCACTAGCCGAAAGAATCAACGATGCGACTTACGGCGCCATCCTCGCCCATGACGCGGGCGCAAGAAATCGCGGAGTAAAGTCAGAGAGGCAGCTTGCGGTTCTGAGTGACCCTGAGCTTGGAAACACCGTTGATTATCATCTGCTTCGCGCTGCGCTGCTGGAAGTAGAGTTCATCGACCACCAAGCCGTAGATGAACTCCTTAGCATCAACAGTGGCTACGAGCAGGTGCGGCAAGACATATGCGACGCCATCGCAGTTGCACTACTTGAAGATCTGAGGTTTAACCAATGAAAGTGCCGCCCCCACCCAGTCACGCACTGCGGTGCCTCAGCCTGATCCATGCAGTTCTTATAGCCTGCACCCTGCAGTCGTTTGCCGTAGCAGCAACTGTAGAAAGGTCGATCGACATGGCACCGCCTTCCGAAGCGCGCTCGAAGCAGCCTGCTGTCAGCTACACACTGCAGCCTGAGAAGCTCCGTGAGACCTCGCGGCCCGTCCAGAAGTCGAAACTATTCAGACTCCTCGCGACCGGATCTGCACAAGCACGAATCGTCAACGTAGATGGTGAGGTAGTCAGGTCATCCGCGCCAAGAGCAAGCATCCAGACCTTGCAGATCAGCCCTGACGAGGACTGGTTCCTTGTGGAGGTGGGCAACTCTGGATACTCGGTTGTGTCTGCAGGGTCTCTGGTTGATATGGCCAGGCCGCCAACGCATCCGGAGGCCCCCGAAGACGCCACAGACTTCGAGTGGAAGATTCTAGACAACAACCATCTCATCGGGCAGGCCGACCTCCCTTCGCTGGACACCGAAGGCCTGACGGCAGCCGAGGTAGAGTCGCTTCCTCCCCGGGACACACTGATTTACCTGTACACCATCTCCAGCAACACCATGACCCCCATCCAAGTCGACGACACACTCTCTCGTCCATTCCATATCACAGGCGTCACCGACGGCCAGGTCGAGCTGCTGCACTACGTCACTTCGGAGATATTTGGCGCGAGGGTTGTCCCGGTTCCCACCCAGTGACCTCAGCAGCCGCTGGGTCACTGGGCGTTGCAGCCCGTCTGCAAACCCGTCACTCGTCTCCCTGGTCCTTGCGCTCCGGGCGCCGGGTTTCCGCGTCATGGATGGCCTGGTCGGTCTGGCCCGGGCGCTGTTTGGCCACTTCGTCCTGCTTGCGGTCCTGCTGGGCTTCCTTGGTGCCTTCCTGCTGGCCCTGCTGCTTGTCGTTGCTGGTCATGCTGGGTACTCGCTGTGGCCGTGTCACGGGGATGGCGACCAGCCTAGCCAGCGGGGAGTGATGCGCCGGTCACGGACCCGTGTGGGCCATGGCAACACCGCTGCGCTCGAACGCACCTGCCCGCACACCCCGCCGCTCAGTCCAGCTTGACCACCAGCTTGCCGAAGTTGCGCCCCTTGAGCAGGCCGAAGAACGCCTCCGGTGCCTGCGCCACGCCCTCGACGATGTCTTCGCGGTACTGCACCCTACCCTCCTGCAGCCAGCGCGCCATGTCGACCAGGAACCGGGGGAACAGCGCATTGAAGTCGGACTGGATGAAGCCGCGCACGGTGAGCCGCTGGCGCAGCACCTGGCTCATGAAGCCCGGCAGCCGGTCCGGCCCCGGCAGCACCGCGCCACGTGCGTTGTAGGTGGCGATCGTGCCGCACACCGGAATGCGCGCGAAGTCGTTCAGCAGCGGCACCACGGCCTCGAAGACGTGGCCGCCCACATTCTCGAAGTACACATCGATGCCGTTGGGTACCGCCGCGCGCAGTTGGGCGGCGAAGTCGTCGGCGCGATGGTCCAGGGCGACGTCGAATCCCAGCGTTTCCAGGTAGCGGCGCTTCTGCTCGCCGCCGGCAATGCCCACCGTGCGCGCGCCCTGCAGCTTGGCGATCTGCCCCACCGTGGCCCCGACCGGGCCGCTGGCGGCCGCCACCACCAGCGTCTCGCCGGGCTGCAGCCGGCCGATCTCCTGCAGGCCGGCATAGGCGGTGAAGCCAGGCATGCCATACACGCCCAGCGCGGTGCTGACCGGCAAGCCGGTGTCGTCCAGCGTGCGGGTGATGCTGTCCCCGTCCACCACCGCGTGGGTCTGCCAGTTGCCCGTGGCCACGACCTGCGCGCCGACGGCAATGCCGGGATGGTTGGAGGCAATCACATCCGACACCGTGCGCCCTTCCATCACCGCATCCACAGCCACCGGCGCGGCATACGAGGGGCCCTCTTCCATGCGACCGCGCATGTACGGATCCAGCGACAGCCAACGGTTGCGCAGCAGCACCTGGCCCGGACCCGGCGTCGGCACGGCGGCCTGCTCCAGGCGGAAGTTGGCGGCTACCGGCTCGCCCTGCGGGCGCGAGGCGAGGACCACGCGGGTGTTGGTCAGATCGTTCATCGATGGCAACTCCATGAAGGTGTGGGCCCACGGTAGTCGCTGGCGATGCGCCTGGGGTGGGGGTAAAACAGCGTTCCATCCGTGTGCTGGCCACGTGGCACGGCCAGCCCCTGCCCCGCCTGCATCGGCAGTACTGATACGACAACAGCATTCCATTCGCCGCCGCGTGTCGCGCTCGCCATGGCCACCCGGATGCCGCGTGGCGCATCATGGCGTGATGACCGCCTTTGCCCGCCACCTTCGCGCCAACGCCGCGCGCTATCTGCTGCTGTTGATGTCGGCCACCACCGGGCTTGGCCTGGTGCTGTGGGCAGTGCTGGCCACCGAGCCGGGCTGCCTGGCCGCGCAGGGCCATTGGTCGGGCCGCGGCCTGTGCCATACGCGGCTGTGCCTGCTGCAGGGCGACTGCGGGGAGATGGCCACGCCGGTGATCGGTTGCGCACACGTCCGGCCCGGCGACTCCCGCGGCAAGGTGTACTTCCACCTGGGCAACCCGCTGCCCGGCGCACCGGCACTGGCGCACTGGCAGGCATTCAAGGAAGGCGACGGCATCATCGAAGCGCGCTTCGAGGGTGATCGGCTGGTCAGCCTGGCCTGCCCGCTGGCGCAGTAGCCGATGCGCTGTCGTGCGAACCGGTCACCGGACTCAGCCGCTCAACCGCACCGCCTCACGCAGCTCGAACGGTGCCTCGCACTGCGTACAGCGTGAGGTGCCGAACAGCAGCCCCAGCGTGGCGATGAGCCCGTCGCGGTGCGCGCGTGCCATCTCCAGCAGCCAGCGCTCCGACTCGGCGGCCGGATCACCGGCCCCCGCTTCGATCACCGCCGTGCGCACCGCCCCGCCCCCGATCCACTCCTCGTGCGTGACGAAGGCCTGCGGCGGGTCGATGACGAGGTATAGATCGGCCTGGCATGCCGGGCACACGCCCGACAGTTCGCCTTCCAGCACCCCGGCCAGCGCGCGCGACCAGACCCGTTCACCACCGAAGGCCAGGCGGGCCTGCAGCAGGTGCAGGAACGACGCCTCGGGCAGGTCATCCCGGGCAGCCTCGCGCAGGGTCTGCGCGGCGCAGTCCTGCAGCAGCGGCAGCAGCTGCGAATGGCCCGGCACCTGCACCGGCACGCTGTCGGCATGGCTGACGATGGCACCGGCCAGCACCAACGGCTCGATCCGCTGCGCCGGCACCGCCTTGAGCGCGGCACGCAGCAGATAGGGAAGCGCCTGCAGGCTGGCCGAATACACCGTGGATTGGTGGCACAGGTGTGACCACAGCACATCCCAGTCCGCCTCGCCGGTGCCCGCATCCAGTTCCTCGAGCAACGCGCCCACGGTAGCGGCGCTGCCATAGGCATCATCGAGTGCGTTCCAATCGGGCATTGCCGTGCTCCAGCGTGTGCAGGTGTAGCCCGACAGTGTGCGATGGTCAGCGTGTTCGCCGCCACTGCAACGGGCTGATCCCCATTTCCACCCGGAACATGTAGTTGAACGCGGACGCCGATGCATAGCCCAGCTCGTGCGCGATCAGGGTGGGCGAACGCCCCTGCGCCAGCCATTCGATCGCACGCAGCAGGCGCAGCCGCGTACGCCACGCGCGCAGGGTCATGCCGGTCTCACGCTCGAAGTGCCGCGCCAGCGTGCGTGTCGATGCGCCCAGCCGGGTGGCCCAGTACGCCATGTCGCGCTCGTCGCCGGGGTGGTCGTGCAGGGTCTGGCACCAGCGCTGCAGGCGCGCATCCTGCGGCCACGGCAGGTGCAGCGTGTGGCGCGGCTGGCGGCGCAGTTGGGTGCTGATCAGGCGGCACAGCGTGAGGTAGTAGTCCGGATCGTGGTCGGCCGTGGTGCGGTCCAGTTCCACGATCAGTTCGCGCAGCAATGCGGACACCTCCAGCACCACGCACTGGTCGGGCATGCCCAGCGCCGCGTCGTCGGCCACGTAGAGGTTGCGGAAGGCCGCCGTGCCGAGTGCGCCGGTGTGGTGCAGCGTGCCGGTGGGCACCCAGAGCGCCTGCTGCGGGGTGATCACATGCCGCGCGTTCGCGGCACTGACCTGCAGCACGCCGTCGGTGGCGAACACCAGTTGGTTCCAAGGATGGGCGTGCGGCGGGAAGCGCTCGCCGGCGGCCAGCTGCTGGCTGCGCGCCACCACCGGCCACGGCAGCCGCTGCAGCGCCGGCACCGGCACTTCGCGCCAGGGCACCACCCGCGTGGGCGGCCGGGATTGTCGCTTGGTCGACATCATGGGTCATTCTATCGAAAGACAGTCAGCCGCCGTGTGCCGAGGATGGGCCAACCCCTTCTGCCTGCCGCCATGACTGTCACTGTCCTCGCCCCTGCAGCGCCCGCACGTCGTCCCTGGCAGGTCATCGGTGCCGGCATCTGCGCGCTCGTGCTTACCGTGGGCCTGGCCCGCTTCGCCTATACCCCGCTGCTGCCGCTGATGCGGGTGGACGCCGGCTTGAGCGCCGCCCAGGGCGGCTGGCTGGCCACCTTCAACTACCTGGGCTACCTGCTGGGCACGCTGCTGGTGGCGCGGGTGGGCGACATGCGGCAGAAGTTCCACTTCTACCGGGTGGGCCTGGTGCTGGCGGTGCTGGCCACGGGGCTGATGGGGCTCACCACCACGCCGTGGCTGTGGGGTGTGCTGCGTTTCGTCGCGGGCCTGTCCAGCACGGCCGGGCTGCTGCTGGCCTCGGGCTTGGTGCTGAACTGGTTGCTGGCACAGGGCCTGCGCCCGCGGCTGGGCCTGCATTTTGCCGGGCTGGGGCTGGGCATCGTGGTATCCGGGCTGGCCACCGCCGCGCTGGCCGGGCAGGCCAGTTCCAGTGGCCAATGGATGTGGCTGGCTGCCCTCGGGCTGCTGGTGCTGGTGCCGGCCTGGGCGTGGATGCCTGCGCCGGGCATCGCATCGGCCCAGGCCACGGGCGCGGTGCCTGCCCCGCCCGGCCGGCGCTGGCGCCATCTGCTGGTTGCCGCCTACTTCTGCGCCGGCGTCGGCTTCGTGGTCAGCGCCACCTTCATCGTGGCCATCCTGGAACAGACCCCTGCGTTTGGCGGCCATGGCAGCGCGGTATGGGTGCTGGTCGGGCTCGCCGCGGTGCCCTCCACCTTCGCCTGGGACCGGCTGGCGGCGCGGATGGGGCTGATCCGCGCGCTGATGCTGGCCTTCGCGCTGCAGGCCGTCTCGTTCGTGCTGCCGCTGCTGGATGATGGGCTGCTGGCCGGGCTGGGCAGCGCCGTGCTGTTCGGCCTTACGTTCGCCGGCATCGTCAGCCTCACCCTCACCGTGGTCGGCCGCCATTACCCACGCAACCCCGCCAAGGCGATGGCCAACCTGACCCTGAGCTACGGCGTGGCGCAGATCCTGGCCCCGGCACTGGCCGGCACCCTCGCCCGCGACAGTGGCTCCTACCAGGCATCGCTGCTGCTGGCCGCGGTGATCATGGTCATCGGCATCGTGCTGCTGTGGTGCATGCCCGACGACACGCACTGACTGCGCGCAGCGCGTGAGGTGCGGACTGAACCGATGTTCATGCGCACGGCGGCCGCGCATGGGCACGCCAGATCAAGCACTTGCAGGCCTTCGCGCGAGGCCTGGCAACAAATGTGAAATTTTTTTCGCGAAACGCTTGCCGAACCCTGCATACCTCCGTATTATTCGCGTCCTCGCCAGCGGCAACGCAGCGATGAAGTGGCCGAGTAGCTCAGTTGGTAGAGCAGGGGATTGAAAATCCCCGTGTCGGCGGTTCGATTCCGTCCTCGGCCACCATGATTCAAGAAGAGCTCGCAGAAATGCGGGCTCTTTTTCTTTGTGCGGTTGTACGGAATCTGCACGGATCCCTTTCCTGCGAGGACGCAGATGCACGCGCGCGACTGGATGATCGAACTGAGGACGCACCTGCACGATGCCGGCTGGACCGTAAGCAACACGGCCGAGCTGTTCGAGATCGTCCGCAAGGAAATCGAGTGGGACCTGGTGCAGGAGTGGTCGGCGAAAACGGACACGCTGGTGTTCTGGCTGCCGTCGCACCCGGGCGACGTGAATACAGTGGCAGACCTCCACTACGTCACCCGCGCGAGCGACGGCGCGCGCCTGGAGTTCAGATCGGATGACGTGCGCTGGCAGGCAACCATGAAAGCCTTCGTCCGCAGCCGTTAGATCGAACTGCGCGGGGCTCAGACGCGAGGTGTCAGAAGCGATGCCCGCACTGCGCGTATGGCCGCCAGCCCAATGGGGTCGATACGTCCTCCTGGCCGTCGCGTCTCTCAAGGCGCCGTGCGGGTGGCACCCGCAAATGACAGAAACTTCACACCTTGCCCCTGCCCTGCCCCTAAGCTCGGTCGACCGTTCCGGAGTGCCGTCGATGCGCCTGCTCAGCCCGTGGTTTGCCCTGCTTCTCCTGTCTGCAGCCACGTCGCTGTGGGCGGCCGAACCCGTGCGCTCGGTGCCCGCCCTGGACATGGGCCGCTACGCCGGCCAGTGGCATGAGATCGCCCATCTGCCGGTGTCGTTCCAGAAGAAATGCGTGGGCGACATCACGGCCACCTACGCGTTTCGCGGTGACGGTCGCATCAGCGTGCACAACGCGTGCCGCACCGCCGATGGCGAGCGCATCGCGGCCGAAGGCGTGGCACGCCCGGTCGAGGGCGCGCCGGGCCAACTGCAGGTGCGCTTCGTGCCCGACTGGCTGGCCTGGGTGCCACTGGTGTGGGCCGACTACTGGGTGATCGCGCTGGACCCGGACTACCAGTGGGCACTGGTGGGCGACCCGGCGCGCAAGTACCTGTGGATACTGTCGCGCTCGCCGCGCATGGACGCCACGCAGTTCGACAGCATCAAGGCCAAGGCCGAAGCCATGGGCTACGACCTGGCCGCGTTGAAAGTGATGGCGCCGCTGGATTGAGCGGCGCCGATCCTGACTAATCCTTCGCGCGCACGCGGTAGTCAAGCGGGGGTGCGGTGCGATCCAGCAACGGCACATAACGGAACTGCGCGCCCCGCCGCTGTGCGAATTCGTTCTTCGCCGCCGTCACGCTCTGTGGCGACTGCAACAACGCCACCGTGGTCAGCGCCAGCACCTTCGCCGCGGTAAGCGCCCCCTTGGTGCCGATCGGCGCCCCCGATGCCGCCACCGCCTGCCAGCTGTGTGCCGGGGTGCCGGGCACCCAGGTGGCGGTACTGAGGCCCACGGTGGGTACGTTCCAGCTCACGTCGCCCACATCGGTGGAGGCGCCACCTGCCTGATCGTCGCGGTACGGCTCCAGCGTGGCCGCGGTGGCCAGGGCAGGTCGTTGCTGCAGGGTCTGCTGCAGCTGGGTGGCGAACGCGGTGTCGGCCGCGTCATACACCACGCCGCCCACCTGCTGTAGCGAGGCCTGCATCACGCGGCCCAACGCATCGTTGGGCAGCAGCGAATACACCCCGCCGGTGGGTTCGAACACCACCTCGGTGCCGGTGCCCATCGCCGCACCGCGCGCGGCCAGCTGCAGGCGCTCGATCACATCGCGCACCACCGCCGGGTCGACGTGGCGGACGTAGTAATACGCTTCGGCGGCATCGGGCACCACGTTCGGCGCGGCGCCGCCGTTGCTGATCACGTAATGGATGCGGGTGCCGTCGGGCACGTGCTCGCGCATCATGTTGGCCATGTGGTTGAGCGCTTCCACGCCATCCAGCGCCGAGCGCCCGCGATCCGGTGCGAGCGCGGCGTGCGCGGCGATGCCCTTGAAGCGGAACTTGCCACTGATGTTGGCCAGGCTGGTGCCCTGCGCGGCGGAGTTGGCCGCAGCCGGGTGCCAATGCAGCGCCACGTCCACGTCATTGAACAGGCCGGCGCGGGTCATGTAGACCTTGCCGCTGCCGCCCTCCTCGGCCGGGGTGCCATACACGCGCACTTCGCCGTCGTGGCCACTGGCCTTGAGCCACTGCGCCACGGCCTGCGCGGCGCCCACTACTGCGGCCCCGAACAGGTTGTGGCCACAGGCCTGGCCCGCGTCCTGGCCCGGAATGGGGCTGCGCGTGGGCAGCGCGGCCTGCGACATGCCAGGCAATGCATCCATCTCGGCCAGCAGGGCGATCACCGGGCCATTGCCGCGCTTGCCGTAGCGGGCCACGAACGCGGTGGGCATGCCGGCCACGCCGGCCTCGATGCGGAAACCGGCGGCGCGCAGCTCGTCCTGCAGCAGTGCCGATGACCGGGTTTCCAGGTAGCCCAGTTCCGGCTGTGCCCACAGCTGCTGGCCCACCTCGGCCTGTCGCGCGGCGTAGGCATCCACCGCCGCCAGCACGTCATGGGAGGCATCGGCGGCGAGTGCAGGCCCGCCCACGATGCAGGCCAACATCGCCAGCGCACCCCGTGCGTGACGCCGCACCACGTCAGTAGAACCGGACATTGTCGATCTCGAACCAGATCTTGGTGCCGGCGGCACCGGTGCCGGTGAACACCAGCTGCTGCACGTCATCGCCGCGCCAGGCGGGCAACGGCCCCTTGGCGCGGTACGGCGGCTGCCCCTGCAACGCGTGGAAGGGAATGTCCACGGTCTGCCACGTGCCGGTTGCCGCTACCGGTGCGGCCCAGCGGCGGCCCTGCAGACCGCGTGCTTCCAGGCGCACGCTGGCATCGCCGCGCACATCCACGCGCACCCCTTTCCAGCCGCGCAGGTCGGCCGGGGCCACCGAACCGCGCGTCAGCGGCAGGATCACGCCTGCGTAGGCGTCGTCCTTGCTCGACAGTCGGGCCTGCATCGACAGCGCCTTGCCACCGCCATCCCGATCGATCACGTCGGTGACCTGTACGGTACGGTCGTTGCCACCGTCGGCATCGTCATTGCGCAGGGTGTCCAGCGCGGTGCGCTGGTCGGCGCGCTCGAAATCATCCACCAGCGCGTCGATGCGCAGCGGTGGCAGCGATGTGGCGCGGTTGCCTGCCGGCAGCTGCACGCCCTTGCCCACCACCTGCCGCCCGGCCACGTAGACCTGCCGGGTGTTGCGGATGTCGCCAATGCGTTCCCACGGCTTGCCCGTGACCAGCAGCAGGTCGGCGCGCTTGCCCACCTCGATGCTGCCGCGATCCTCCAGGGCCAGTGCTTCGGCACTGGCGCGGGTGCCGGCCACCAGGGCCTCGGTCGGAGTCAGCCCGGCCTGCACGAACAGCTCCAGCTCGCGCAGGGTGGACGCGCCGTGCGGGGTGCCGGTCATGCCGGCATCGGTGCCCAGCACGATCGGAATGCCGGCGTCGTGCAGGGTTTTGACGTTGCGCAGGGCATTGGCGAAGTTCGCCTCGCGCTGGCGGTAGGCCTCGGTGCCGGCGCGGGCCTTGCCGCTGCCATCCACGCGCTCGGGCAGGTACACGGCCAGCGACGGCGAATAGCGGGTGCCGTGCTGCTTCATCAGCGCAATCAGCTCGGCGTCGGCCGGGCCGTCCTGCACGCTGTGCGCCAGCGCATCCACCCCGGCCCGCGCGGCGGTCTTGCCGCGCTTGACCATCACCGTATGGGTGAACACGCGCAGATGCTGGCGGTGCGCTTCTTCCACGAGGGCCGTCAGGGTTTCTTCGTCCATGCTGCTGTTGTCGGCCGCGTTGGAGTAGCGCCAGCCGTCGGTGAACGCCTTGATGAAGTCCGGCCTGTAGGCCGCCACCTGCTTCACCGCCGCGGTGGCCGCCTCGGGCGAGTTGACCCAGCGGGTGGTGTTCTCATCGCCCCAGTCGGCGCCGTGGCCCAGCGGCGTGCTCATGCGCGCGGCGAACTTCACATCCGGCGCGGCGATGCGCTGCAGCCAGGCGCGGCGCGGCGCATAGGCCTCCGGCGGCTGGTGGAAATCGCTCACGGTGGTGACACCAGCGTCGAGATAGCGGGTGGCGATCTGCGGCAGCGTCGACGGCTCGGCGTTGGGGGTCCAGTGGGTGTGCAGGTCGAACAGGCCCGGCAGTAGTGCCTGGCCCTTGGCATCCACCTGGCGGGTATGCGCCGGCGCCTTGAGACCGGTGCCGATCGCGGCGATGCGCCCGTCCTGCACCAGGACACTGGCCGCATAGGGCGCACGCCCGGTGGCGTCGAAGACCATGGCGTTGCGGATCAGCACGTCGTTGTCGGCAGCACTGGCAACCACGCAGGCCTGGCCACTGGCCAGCAGCAGGGCGGTCAGCAGCGCCAACGGGCGCGCACGCGAAACAGTGGCAGTCATTCGGGCATCCCGGTTCATTGCAGTGAGCGCGGCGCGCTGTGGAAGGCGTTGTGCGGCGTGCGCAGCCAGACATCGTTGCCCTGCTGGTCCACCTCCAGGCCGAGACTCAGCGCGACGCTGCGCGCGAAGCCGAGCGGGTCATTGGCCGAGTACAGCCCGACGATGCGACGGCTGCCCACCAGCGGGTCGTCGATCATGATGCGCACATCGCTGTAGCGCAGGAACTGTGCAGCGGCCACCGACAGCGTGTCGCCGTTGAATGACAGCATGCCCTCGCGCCACGCCAGCTGCTGGTCGAGGTCATCGTGGGCAACGCTCTCGATGCGGATGCCATGGGTGCGGTTGGCCAGCGCGCGGTAGTTGGCCTGCAACCGGGTCGGGGCAACCGCGCCGGTGGCCGTGGCCACATCCACGATGCCCTCGCGCACCAGCACTTCCACGCCGTGCGTGCGTTGTTCGTTGAGGCTCACCGAGAAACTGGTGCCTACCGCGGTCACCGCGGTATCGCGCGCGGTCACCACGAACGGGCGGGCACGGTTCTTGGCCACGTCGAACAAGGCTTCGCCGCGCAGCAGGGTGATCTCGCGGCGCGCGTCGGTGTAGTGCACGCGCACCGCCGCGCCCGAATCCAGGGTCACCGCAGAGCCATCGGCCAGCGGTACGCGCAGGATCTCGCCCTTGTGGGTGACGTGGTAGTCCCCGGCATCGCTGTGTTCGTGCACGCCAAGCGCCAGCAGGCACAGTGTGGCTGCCAGTCCCATGGCCCATTGCAGCCGCGGCCGTGGGCCGTGCACGCGGGTGTGTGGCACGCGGTCGGCGCTGCCCAGCGCGCGCGCACGCCCGGTGCGCGCGTACACCGCGTGGGCACGTGCATAGGCGCCGAAATGGCGGCGGTCGGCCGCCAGCCAGCGGTCACGCTCGGCCACCTCGTCCGGCGCCAGCGCGCCGCGGTCCTCGCGCGCCACCCACTGCGCGGCCTGGTCGTCGATCGGGTTGGTGTCAACGGTGCCGTGCATGAACTGCCTCCGTGCTGTCCGGTTTCCCTGTGGACCCTGCATCACCCGCATCCTGTTTCATCGATTCCATCAACAACCGAATACCCTTGCACACGTGCTTTTCCACCGTGTTTTCGCTGATCTGCATGCGCTCGGCGATCTCGCGCTGCGAGAACCCCTCGACCCGTCGCAGGATGAAGGCCTGGCGGCATTTGTCCGGCAACTGCGCGATCAGCGCGGTGACTTTGTTGAGTTCCTGGCGCGAAGACGCCAGCCGTTCCGGTGAGGCGTCCTCACCGGTGATCGGCAGCCGGTCGAACTCGGCCACCATTTCAATCGATACCACCTGGGCGCGCCGCAACTGCTGCAGCACCACCGATTGCGCCACCTGGTAGACGTAGGCGCGCGGCTGCCGCACGTGCGATACGTCGGCCATCGCCGCCAGGATCGCGTAGGTTTCCTGCACCACATCGTCCACGTCCTGCGCCTGCGCCATGCGCCGCCGCAGCCAGTCGCGCAGGCCCCGCTCGCACGGCAGGACATGCTCGGCCAACCACAACGCACGCTCTGCTGCCACTGTTGCGCCCATTTGAACTCCTGCTGCGCTGCCCGGCAGTGACCGGGCAGCGATGTAAGGAACCACCTGCGGATCAGAACGCCTTGGTCACGCTGGCATACCAGTAGCGCGGGTACGCCTGGTAAACCGCCGAGGAGTAACCATAACTGTCATCGGAGACCGGCGGCCGCTTGTCGGCGATGTTGTTGGCCCCCAGCTTGACCGATACCCCGTTGAACAGACCCTCGCGGTTGAAGTCGTACTTGACGTAGGCGTTGGCCAGCGTCTGCGACTTCACCGTCCACGGCGTGCCATCGGCCAGGGTCAGGCTGGTTTCGTGGTAGCTGCTGGCATAGCGCGCGCTCGCCCCGATGCTGAGGTTCTGGAAGCGCCAGGTGAGCGTGCCGCTCCACTTCCACTGCGGGTTGCCGCCGTCGCCGATCAGGTCGCCGCCGCCGGTGATGGCGATCGACGGATCGACCAGTCCGGTCGCCTTGGCATCTTCCAGCGCCTGCAGCGCCGGCGAGCGGTCGCGGTAGAACTCGATCAGGCGGGTGCCGTTGATGCCCACGTCGAACCGGCCGATGCGGGTTTCCGGCGAGCTCCAGGCCACGCTGTAGTCCACCCCGCGCACGGTCTGCGGCTGCATGTTGACGTACTGGTCGGTGACATACAGCACCTTGCCGGCGGCATCCAGGCCGGTACCGGCGAAGCGCGCGATGTCATCGGCGGTGGGCGCGGCGCGGACCACGTTCGGATTGCTGCTGCCCTGCTGGCGCAGCAGGTAGTCCAGGATCAGCCCGTTGCCCTCGCCGAACAGGCCGATGATGCCTTCCTGCTCGTACTTGTAGTAGTCCACCGCGAAGGTGAAACGACCGAAGTCCTCGGGGATGAACTGTGGCTGGAACACGATGCCGGCGCTGGTGTTGGTCGAGGTTTCCGGCTTGAGGTCGGGGTTGCCCGAGCGCCGCGCGGTGGTGGAGGACCGGTAGGTGCTGCCACAGGCATTGATCGAGGCCAGCGCGCCGGAGCGCACGTCGGCTTCGCACTGGATGTAGTCGGTGCGGGTGTTGGACCGGCTGACCACGGTGGCGTTGACCTGCTCCAGGTTCGGCGCGCGGAAGCCCTTGGCCCAGGACGCGCGCACGGTAAGCCCGTCGATCACGGTCCAGCCGAGGGCCAGCTTGGGCTTGGTGACGCTGCCGAAATCGCTGTAATGCTCGGCACGCCCGGCCACCTGCAGGTCCAGCGCGCGTACCAGCGGAATGGACATCTCACGCGAGACCAGCGGCACCGAGAACTCGGCGAACAGACCGGCCACGGTGCGCGACCCTTCGGTGTCCGGCGTCGGGCTCACCCCGTACATGTCGCTGGGGTAGCTGATGCCGGTGATGCTGTCGGTATAGGTGACGCTGCCGTCCACGCGCGCATCGCGGTCGTCGCGCTGGGTTTCGCGGCGCACTTCCAGGCCGGTGGCCATGCCCACGTCACCGGCCCAGGTGCGGAGCAGGTCCGGGCGCGAGGCCTTCAGGTCCCACAGGTACAGCTCGGTCTCGCTGCTGCGGGTGGCCTTGTAGAAGAACCGGTCGAGCTTGGCGTAGTCGTTGCAGCCGCCGCAGAACGGGTTGTAGGCGGCCGAGGTGGCGTCGGTCAGCGCCTGCTGGAACAGTGTCATGCTGACCGCGTCCTGGGTGTCGACAACCTTGGCCCTGGAATACAGCGCCGCGGTTTCCCAGTCGAACCCGAAGTGGAAGCCGCGCAGGCCACCCAGCGCACGCACCTGGGTGTTCTTGACGTCGATCTGGGTGGGCCGCTCGAAGCGGTAACTGCTGATGCTGACCGGAATGCCGCCGGCGGCCACGTTGAGGTTGGCCAGCCGGTTGGGGTTGGCACTGCCGTCGGGCAGCGTGGTGGCGCCGAACGGGTTCCAGTAGTTGCTGGCGGCCACGGTCATCGGCAGCGCGGCAATGGTGTTCACGCCGGACTGCAGGCTGCGTGCCTTGGACTGGTACCAGCCGGCCTCGCCGAAGGCGGTGATGCCGTTGTCGAAGTCATGCTTGCCGGTCAGGAACAGGTTGACGCGGTGCACGTCGGGGGTGATCGACAGCGGGAACTGGCCCTGCTGGTTGTCGAGCAGGTTGCGGTCGGCACCGGCGGTGGCCTTGCTGCCGGACTGCACGCACACGCCCTCCCCCACCGTGGCGTTGCAGCCCTCGTTGGTGAGCGGTTGCACGTGGAATGCGCCCGCAGCGGTGGTGAGGAAGGTGCTGCCCTGGCGCACGCGCGGGCCGATCGCGGTGAAGTTGCCCCACGGGCTGTTGCTGTTGCGGTTGTCGGTGCCGCTCAGCCCGTCGAACGCGGTGCCGACGAAGTCGGGGGCGCGGTCGGCGCTGCGCGTCCAGTCCTGGTCGAGCGAGTTCAGGCCGGTGGTGGCGTAGTAGTTGAAGGCCAGGGTGACGTTGCTGCGCAGGTCCTGCGAGTTCTTGCCGACCAGGCCGTTGATGCCGATGTCGCGCAGGTGGGTGCCTTCGCCGATGCCGCGCTGGACGCTGACGGTGCCGCCGTCCACATCGTCGCGCAGGACGTTGTTGACCACGCCGGCGACGGCATCGGTGCCGTAGATGGCGGCCGCGCCGTCAAGCAGCACTTCGACCCGGCGCAGGTTGGCCACCGGAACGGTGTTGGCGTTGTAGGTCAGCACGGGGACGAGGTTGCCGTCGGCCTGGCTGGTGGGATGCACGACGGTGCGGCGGCCGTTGATGAGCAGCAGGGTGTTGCCGACGCCGAGCCCGCGCAGGTTGACCGAGGCGATGTCGCCACGCGCATAGTTGGAGCTGTTACCGCCGTTGGTGCCGCTGAAGGAGACATCGCCCATCTGCGGGATGGAGCGGTAGAGTTCGTCGCCGGAGACCGCGCCGGTGGCTTCGATCTGTTCGGCCTGCAGGGTGGCCACGGGCAGCAGGGCGGCGCTTTTGGCACCCTTGATCTGGGTGCCGACGACGGTGACGGAGTCGAGCGTGACCGGGGCGCTGCGCGCGGCATCCTGCGGCGCTGGCTCGGGGGCGACGGTGGTGGCCGAGGACTGCGCGGCGAGCAGTGCGCTGCCGCCCAGCGAGGCGAGCAGCGGACGATCGGCGCGCAGTGTAATGGTACGGCCATCATCGGAGGCGACACTGAGTCCGGTCCCGGCGAGCAGTTGCGCCAGGGCCTGGCGGGCGTCCATCTGGCCTTTGAGGGCGGATACGGCGATGCCGCCGTCGCCAGCGGCGGGGCTGATGATCTGGATGCCGGCCTGGCGCGCAAACTCGGGCAGTGCTTCTTCGATACGCCCCCCGGCAATATCGAAACTGGCCTGCTGGGCCAGGGCGGGCGTGACCATGCCCAGCACCGACACCATCAGGCCTCCGCGGATGGCGCGGGCCAACGGCTGCAACTTGTACGAACGCATGGATACTTCCCCGTGAAAGTGAACATGAGCGGCGATGTTTCGTACCCCCCTGAACAATCCAGATGCACCGGCGTGCGTGTTCCGCCACTGGGTCTGGGTGATTCGCCGCGCTTTTGTTCCGTTCTGACTTTACGGGGTTGGGGTGGGGGTGGGGTTTTTTATTCGAAGCTTTAAAAGCTCTTGAGAGCCGAAGCCAGAGCCAGCGCCGAAGCCAGAGCCTTGGTGTGCGTGTTGCGCTGGGCTGGGCCGGGGCGTGTGGGTGTGCGGGACACGCTGCAAGTACGTCCATGTAAGCTCCGCCACCGCATCCATGCGGTGGAGGGTCCCACACACCCACACGCCCCGGCCCCCGACAGTGAACAGGTGCGCATAGGGGGAAGGCGCTGGCCTCGATGGGCTGCGTGCTGATGGCGGGGATGCGAGGTGGGTGAGGGGTGGGTGTGCGGTGAGGTGAGCTCTGGGGCAGAGGCCAAGGCTGGGGCGGGAGCTGAGGCTGGAGTTGGAGTTGGAGTTGGGATTGAGGATGACGTAGGTGCCGAGCAACGCTCGGCACTACCCCCCTCCCCCTCCCGACCCACTGCTCCTGCTCTCACCAGCACGCCGACCCTGCATGGAGGGGTGGGCGTGGGTGGGTTGGCGGGACCGTAGAGCGCCATGGATGGCGCGAACGAGCTTACATGGACGTACTTGCAGCGTGTCCCGCCAACCCACCCACGCCCGCCCTCCCCACCAAGCCGCCGCACCGGCTCCGGCTTTAGCTCTGGCCTTGGCCCTGGCCCTGGCCCTGGCCCTGGCCCTGGCCCTGGCTCTGGCCCCGGCTTCAGCTTCGAAACAAAAACCCCCTACCCTTGCACCCACCAAACCCAAACCCAGCACAACCACCATACGCCGTAGTATGCTTCGACCCACGCGGCACCTGCTCGAGGATTGCGCCCATGTACCACCGCTTCCGTACCGCCCTGCTTGTCGCCCTGGTGGCTGGCAGCACCCTCGCCCTCGCCGCCTGCAACAGCGGCGTGGTCAAGCGCGTCTCGCCCCCCGGTGCCAGCGTCCAGCAGCTCACCGTCCGCGCCGACGGCGGGTGGGACGTTGCCCTGCGCCTCCAGAATTTCAGCTCCATGCCCATGGTCTTCGACGACCTCAGCCTGGCGCTCAAGGTCGGCGATGAAGAGGCCGGCACCCTCACCGCCAAACCGGCCGTGTCCATCGGTGGCGTCTCCGCCGAAGTCATCACCCTCCAGCTCCAGCCTGCCTCCGGCGCCCGCCTGGTCGTCGCCGACGCCCTCGCCGGCAACCGCACCCTCGCCTACTCGCTCAAGGGCACGGTCAGCGCCACCCCGCAGGAAAAGAAACAACGCAGCTTCGATGTCGACAGCCGCAGCACCCTCAACCAGGCCCCCGGCCTGCCCGGCGTGCTGCGCTGACCCGCGCACCGCCCGCCCCCCTTTGCACCTGATCGAGACCTGACGATGAGCAGCTACACCGCACCGCTTTCCGATATCCGTTTCGCCCTGCATGACGTGCTCAAGGTCGAACCCCTGTTCGCCCGCCTCGGCTTCACCGACGCCACCACCGACGTGGTCGACGCCGTCCTCGAGGAAGCCGGCCGCTTCAGCACCACCGTGCTGGCGCCGCTCAACAGCGTGGGTGACGAAATCGGCTGCGTGCTCGACCAGGCCAGCGGCGAGGTCACCACCCCGCCCGGCTTCAAGCAGGCCTATGCGCAGTTCGTCGACGGCGGCTGGACCGGCCTCACCGCCGCGCCCGAACTGGGCGGCCAGGGCCTGCCGCACACCCTCGGCGTGCCGCTCAACGAAATGATCAACGCCGCCAACCTGGCCTGGGGCAACTTTCCCCTGCTCTCGCATGGCGCCATTGAAGCGCTCAAGCAGCACGGCGAAGCGTGGCAGCAGGAAGCCTTCCTGAAGCCGCTGATCGAAGGCCGCTGGACCGGCACCATGTGCCTGACCGAACCGCATTGCGGCACCGACCTGGGCCTGCTCAAGACCAAGGCCGAACCCAATGCCGATGGCAGCTATGCCATCACCGGCACCAAGATCTTCATCACCGCCGGCGAGCACGATCTCACCGACAACATCGTGCACCTGGTGCTGGCCAAGCTGCCCGACGCCCCGGCCGGTGCCAAGGGCATCTCGCTGTTCGTCACCCCCAAGTTCAAGGTGGACCGTGAGGGCAAGGTCGGCGCGCGCAATGCGCTGCGCTGCGGCTCGATCGAACACAAGATGGGCATCAAGGGCTCGGTCACCTGCGTGATGAACTTCGACGGTGCCGAAGGCTATCTGGTCGGCCAGCCGCACAAGGGCCTGCAGGCAATGTTCACCATGATGAACACCGCGCGCCTGGGCGTTGGCCTGCAGGGCATCGGCCTGTCCGAACGCGCCTATCAGAACGCCCTCAAGTACGCGCGCGAACGCCTGCAGTCGCGCTCGCTGAGCGGCCCGAAGCATCCCGAAAAGCCGGCCGACCCGATCCTGGTCCACCCGGACGTGCGCCGCATGCTGCTGACCATCAAGTCGCTGGTCGAAGGCAGCCGCCTGCTGGCCCTGCACGCGGCCACCCTTGTCGACGTGGCCCACCACGCCGACGATGCCGGCGAGCGCGAACGCGCCGACATCCTGGTGAGCTTCCTGACCCCGATCTCCAAGGCCTGCCAGACCGAATGGGGCATCGAGAACACCTACAACGCCCTGCAGTGCTTCGGTGGCCACGGCTACATCCGCGAGCACGGCATGGAACAGCTGGCCCGCGATGCGCGCATCACCACGCTGTATGAAGGCACCACCGGGATCCAGGCGCTGGACCTGATCGGGCGCAAGACCGCGTCCAGCCAGGGTGCCGGACTGAAGCTGATGCTGGCCGAGATCGAGGCGTTCGCGCAGGCCAACGAAGGCAACGCAGCGGTCGCCGAGTTCATCGGTCCACTCCGCGAGAAGGCCAAGGAATGGGGCGCGCTGACGATGGCCACCCTGCAGCGCGCGGCCGGCAACCCGGACGAGCTGGGTGCGGCCAGCTTCGATTACCTGTTCTATTCCGGCTACGTGGTGCTGGCCTACTGGTGGGCACGCAGCGTTGCCGCCGCCGAGACCTCGGCGCAGGGCGAAGCGTTCAAGCAGGCCAAGCGCGACACCGCCCGCTTCTACTTCGCCCGCGTGCTGCCGCGCACGCTCAGCCACGCCGCCGCCATCCAGAGCGGCGCCGCGCCGCTGATGGCGATGGCGGATGCGCAGTTCGGGGAAGGCTGATCGTTTACCGGGCCACCGACCAACGGTCGGTGGCTACCGGTCGGTTGCGCCCGCCAGGTCGCGCCCTTTGCTCGCACGACCCGCGCCCCCGTCTGGAGAAAAGCCCCCTTTTTGTTGAAGGGGGCGCGCCATCGGCGCGGGGTTCAGGTGGAATGCCCCACCGAATCGTTACGAATTGGGTACGGGCGCCCAAGCGCCTATACCCAATTCGTAACGATTCGGGTATAAGCTGTTTTCCCGATGGAGACAGACACTACACGCCTAGGTCTGATCGATACCGGAGCCTCGTCCGCCCCGGTCGACGAAGTATCGCCCGTCGCCACGCTGCATCGGCCTGGCAGCGTCCGGTTGCTGTCGCTGGATGCCCACGGCCGGGTACTGGACTGGATCAACTGGCAGGATGCGGCCTGCCTGTATGCCCGTGATGCCGTCGCCTGGACCCTGGGTGACCCCTGCCTGCACATCCATGGCGGCACCAGTCGCCTGACCGGCATACAGAGCGGCATGGACCTGCACCCCATCATCGCCGCACGTGGCCACGCGCGTTCGCGTGCGCTGGACCCCACCCCGAACCTGTCCAACCAGGCGCTGTTCGCCCGCGACGCGCACCTGTGCCTGTACTGCGGCCAGCAGTTCAACCGCCCGCAACTGACCCGCGACCACGTCATGCCGCTCTCCAAGGGCGGCCTGGACGTGTGGGAAAACGTGGTCAGCGCCTGTTTCCACTGCAACTCGCGCAAAAGCGACCGCACCCCGCAGCAGGCCGGCATGCCGCTGCTGGCCGTGCCGTACCGGCCCAGCTGGATCGAACACATGATCCTGTCCAACCGCAACATCCTGGCCGACCAGATGGCGTTCCTGAAGGCGCAGCTGCCCAAACGCTCCAAACTGGCGGCCTGACCTGCGACCAACTGACGCAGGCACCGTCACCGTTTGGTCACCCCGAAGGCGGTTTGCTTGCCCCACCCCGGTTTGGGGGGGAAAATAGGCGCTCAGAAGAAGCGCGATAAACATGATCGATTCCGCCCGCTATCCCCGCCTGTCGCGCATCCAGTCTCCGGATGACCTGCGCAGGTTCGATGAATCCGAACTGCCCGCCATCGCCGACGAACTGCGTGCCTACCTGATCGAATCGGTCGGCAAGAGCGGCGGCCATTTCGGTGCAGGGCTGGGCGTGATCGAACTGACCGTGGCCCTGCACTACCTGTACCAGACCCCGGTCGACCAGCTGGTCTGGGACGTGGGCCATCAGACCTACCCGCACAAAATCCTCACCGGTCGCCGCGACGCGATCCATACCGTCAAGCAGAAGGACGGCGTGGCGCCGTTCCCCAAGCGCGAAGAGAGCGAGTTCGATACCTTCGGTGTGGGCCACTCCTCGACCTCGATCTCGGCCGCGCTCGGCATGGCCATCGCGCGCCAGCTGGAAGGCGACGAGCGCAAGGTGGTGGCGGTGATCGGCGACGGCGCTATGACCGCCGGCATGGCCTACGAGGCGCTCAACCACGCGGGCGGCATGGACAGCGAACCGAACCTGCTGGTGATCCTCAACGACAACAACATGTCGATCTCCGAGGCCGTCGGCGGGCTGACCAAGATGCTTGGCCGCGCCACCGGCAGCCGTACGCTCAACGCGCTGCGCGAAGGCGGCAAGAAGATCCTGGGCGACAAGAAGAACAACCCCACCGCGCGCTTCGTCAAGCGCTGGGAAGAGCACTGGAAGGGCATGTTCGTGCCCTCCACGTTCTTCGAAGAGATGGGCTTCCATTACACCGGCCCGATCGATGGCCACGACCTGCCGGCACTGGTCGCCACGCTGAAGACGCTCAAGGGCCTCAAGGGCCTGAAGCTGCTCCACGTGATGACCACCAAGGGCAAGGGCTACGAGCGTGCCGAAGGCGACCAGATCGGCTATCACGCCGTCGGGCCGTTCGATCCGGACAAGGGCCTGGTGTCCAAGGGCGCCGCCAAGAAGCCGACCTACACCGATGTGTTCAGCGACTGGCTGTGCGATGCCGCGGCGGCCGAACCCAGGCTGGTGGGCATCACCCCGGCAATGCGCGAAGGTTCGGGCCTGGTCCGTTTCAGCAAGGAATACCCGGAGCGCTACTTCGACGTGGCCATCGCCGAACAGCATGCGGTGACGCTGGCGGCGGGCATGGCCACGCAGGGCGCCAAGCCGGTAGTGGCGATCTACTCCACCTTCCTGCAGCGCGCGTACGACCAACTGGTGCACGACGTGGCCGTGCAGGAGCTGGACGTGCTGTTCGCGATCGACCGCGCCGGCGTCGTCGGCCCCGATGGCGCTACCCATGCCGGCAACCTCGACCTGAGCTTCCTGCGCTGCGTCCCGCACATGGTGGTGATGGCACCGGCCGACGAAGCCGAATGCCGGCAGATGCTGACCACCGGCCTGCGCCATTCCGGCCCGGCCGCGGTGCGTTACCCGCGCGGCAGTGGCACCGGCGTGGCCGCCGGCACCGATCTGTCCACGCTGGAGATCGGCAAGGCCGACCTGCGTGTCCAGGGCAGCCGCGTGGCCCTGCTGGCGTTCGGCAGTACCGTGCCGGCCGCCGAAGCGGTGGGCCGTGAGCTGGGGCTGAGCGTGGTCAACATGCGCTTCATCAAGCCGCTCGACCGCGACCTGCTGCTGGAGCTGGCGCGTACCCACGACGGCTTCGTCACCATCGAAGACAACGTCGTGGCCGGTGGCGCCGGCTCGGGCGTGGCCGAACTGTTCAATGCCGAGGACGTGCTCAAGTCGATCCTGCACCTGGGTCTGCCCGACAGCTTCCAGCACCACGCCAGCCGCGAAGACCTGCTGGCCGAAGCCGGCATCGATGCCGCCGGTATCCGGGCGGCGGTGCTGAAGCGCTGGCCGCAGCTGGCCCGCGATGGGCAGCCGCTCAGCGCGGCGGGTTGATGGGGGCAGCCGACCAACGGTTGGCTCTGCCGGACAAACAGCCGACCAACGGTCGGCTCTACCGGAATGCAAACGGGCCGCGTCATCTCGACGCGGCCCGTTTCGTTTTCCGGTCCTGGGTGTGGCCCGCCGGCGTCAGCCGTAGCGCACGGCCTCCACGTAGGCTCCGCTCGCTTCCACCCGTACCGAACTGCGTCGGCCGGTCTCGGCATGGTGCAGGCGGGCCAGCGCATCGGCGAAATCGAATGCCTTGGCGCTGTCGTGGAAACGGAACGATTCCAGCTTGTCCGGGTGCAGCACGCGCCACAGGCGGTGCTCCAGTTGCAGGCGGATCAACATGCGGTGCTCTCTCCATGAGTCGGCATATCGGTCAGGCCACACCGCACGGTCGTGCGGTGGAGCCTGGGGTCGGATGAAGCCGGGGCTTCCCGCCCCGGACAGTAACCAATCGGAACTGTGATCTGTATCAGATTTTTCTGATTCACCCGTCCAATCAGCGCTACGACCTCAATTCACCTGGAATTCGCCACGGCAACCGCCATCCACCCACACGCCGGTGCGGTCCCAGCCCCAGGTGCGCCCTTCCACGCAGGCCGTGCGCGAGGTCTGGCGTACCAACCGCGCCTCGCGGCGCACATTGGCCACACAGCGCTGGCGGCGATGGTCATTGGAGTCGCAGGTCAGGATCTGGCCGCGCCCGCCGTTGTTGTGGCCCCAGCCGCCGCCGCCATTCCAGCGGCCGCCACGGCCGGCTTCGGCGATGAACTCGGCGCGGCAGCCCTGGGTAACCCACACCCCGTCCCGGGCCTGGCCCCAGGTCTGGCCTTCCACGCACGGCGAACCCGAAATCTGCCGGACCAGGCGTGCGCGCCCCTGCAACGGACACTGCTGGGTGCGGCCCTTGATCGATTCGCAGCGCACCGGGCCGCTGTTGTAGCCCTCGTCCCGGTTGCGGTCGTAGTTCTGCGCCTGGGCCGTGGCGCCCAGCGCCAGCATCGCGGGCAGCAGTGCCCACAGCCACGCCTGCTTTCCCTGCTTCATCCCATTGCTCCTCATGCCTGCCTCGAACCTGTGTGTGGTGGTGGCGCACAGGATGTGGCAAACCCAGCACGCGCGACATAGGCCGGAAGTCCCCGATTTCATGCCCTATTTAGGTACCCGACGGCCGGCTGACCAGGCCGCGCCAGCGCGGTCACATTGCATCGAACATCTGCAGCACCTGCTCGGCCGAGTCCATGGCCAGCATCGCGTGCGCGCCAGCGGCGGACACTGCGGCACGCGCGAACATCAACTGCTCGTGCGCCGTTACAGCGGCCTGCCAGTCGGCGGCGCACAGCGCGTCGGCGAGGTCGGCGGCGTCGCGCAGGGCCAGGTTGGCCCCCTCGCCGGCCGGTGGCATCAGGTGCGCCGCGTCGCCGATCAGGGTGACGGCATCGCAATGCGCCCACCGATGATCCACCGGCAATGCATGGATCGGCCACGGCCGCACGCTGTCCTGCGCGTCGGCGATCAGCCGGCGCAGGTCCGGGTGCCAGCCCTGGAACTGCAGGAGCAGACTCGCGCGGGTGTGCACGGGCGCCGCTTCGCCGTCGCCCAGCGCCTGCGGCAGCGAGGCGTACACGCGCACGTGGGCGTCCGCATTGCGCTGGGCGAACAAGGTGCAGCCGTTGCCCTTGGCAATCAATGTGCCGCGCCCAACCAGTGCGGCCAGCGCCGGGTGCGCGGTGTCCACCTCCGGCAGGGACAGCTCGTACAGGGTGATGCCGGCGTGCTGCGGGCGCACGTCGGTCAACAGCGGCCGCACCTTCGACCACGCACCGTCGGCGCCCACCACCAGATCGGCGCGTTCCACCGCGCCGTTGCCGAACGCCAGCTCGACGCCGTCCGCCACCCGCCGCGCCTGCGTCAGCGCATGGCCCCAGCGCACGCAGCCCTCGGCCAGCGGCGCAAGGAGCAGCGCGCGCAGCTGGCCGCGGTCGATCTCCGGGCGGTCGCCGCCCACGCCATCGTCGGCCAGCAGCAGCCGGCCCTGCGCGTCGAACAGGCGCATGCCCTGGTCCTCGTAGCGCGCCAGCTGCTGGAAGGCGGCGAACAACCCGGCACTGCGCAGCGCGGCCTGCCCGGTTTCCACGTGCAGGTCGAGCATGCCGCCCTGGGCGCGGGCGTCGGGCGCGGCGTCGGCTTCATACACCTGCACGGCACGGCCTGCCTGCTGCAGCCGGCAGGCCAGCAGCAGCCCGGCGGGGCCGCCACCGACGACGGCAATACGGGGAAAACGGGACATGCGGCGCCTCCAACGGCTTTAACATAGGACCCTATGATTATTATCATAGGCGCCTATGTCAAGGCTTCGCAGGTGAACGCATGACCCGGTCAGCGCCCGATCCCAGCAACGTTCCGTCGTTCCTGATCAAGCAGGTGTCCCGCGAACTCAGCCGCCTGGCCGAAACCCAGCTGCGACCGCTGGGGCTGGGCATGGCCAGCCTGCCGGTGCTCGAAGCCGTGCGCCAGGGCAAGGCAACCACCCAGGCCGAACTGGCGCGCCTGCTGCGCGTGGAGCAGCCCTCGATGGCGCAGACCCTGGCACGGTTGGAGCGCGACCAGCTGATCCGGCGGTCGCCGGATCCACAGCACCCGCGCGCCCAGCGCATCGAACTCACCGCGCTGGCGCTGCAGCGCTTGCCGCAGGCACGCGAGATCCTCAACGAAGGCAATACCCGCATGCTGGCCGACTTCAGCGTGGACGAAACCATGCGCCTGACCAGCTTCCTGCAACGGCTCAGCGCCAACCTCGACCGCACCGGCTGAAAGCCTGCGGCAGGCGCGGGGTCTCAGCCGTAGCGCACCGCGTCGACAAAGGCATCCATCGCCACCACCCGCACCGCGCAGGCCTGGCCGGTTTCGGCGTGGCGTGCGCGTGCCAGGGTGTCGGCGAAGTCGAAGGCCACCGCACCGTCATCGAAGCTGACCGGGTCCGGGCGGGTCGGGTGGATCACGTGCCAGCGGTGGTCCTGGCATTGCACCTTGATCATCATGCTGATCGCTCCTGCGGGGGCATCCATGCAGAGTGGCAGTACGGTGCGCCGCATGGGGGCGCTGGCCGCGTGGGGACAGGCAAGCGAGGCATCCCTCCCTCGAGCAGCACGATACGTCCCGCGCCCCGGGCCGGGATATCGGATTAGTCTGATTTTGCGCAGTCACCGACCGTGCGCCGCGCACTTCCCTGATGGCAGGGTCGGCCGATGCCACCTGCCAGCAGGGTGCGGCGGCAGGCCGCCAGGCTACGCGGCCCGCGCCCTGGATCAGTCGCCCGTGCCCAGGAACGCGAACGGCGCCGACGGCTGGAACTGCCCCAGCGCATCGCCGGCGAACACGTTGCGCTGGTCGCGGCCGAGGTCGAGTTTGAGCACCTGCGCGCCCACGGCGAAATTGATCTTGTTGAGGTCCACCCAGAACGTGTTGGGGGTCAGCGCCGATTCGAAGAAATACAGCCGGCGCTTGTGGTCGGCCACGGTACGCCACCGCGTCGAGGAAATATTGGGCTGGCCCGGGGTGGTGATGCCGTACGGCACCGACACGTTGCGGATCACGCTGAACACACTGGCCAGCGCAACCACCGGATCTTCGCTCTTGGGAATGGCGTTGATGTAGAACGACGCCCGCGCGAAACGGTCGGCCGAGCGGTTGGTACCGGGCAGCATCACGGTACCGCCGATCTGCTGCCAATAGGTGTTGAGCGCCAACTGCTGGTCGAACACAGGCGAGTTGGTCATGACCTGGTAGGCGCGATCATGGTGGATCACCTGCTTGCCGCCGATGTATTCCACGATCGCGCTATCGCCGCTGGCGTCGGACAAGGCAAGGTGCAGGGTGGCCTGCCGCGATTCGCCCGGCAGGTTGTCGGTAACCAGCGCGTAGGGCTCGCGCTCCAGCGCGGCCACCGCTTCGGCCACCGTGGCGAAGTTGTCGAGCATGTACTGCGCCCACAGCGAGATCGCCAGGCCGGGTTTATGCCCGCGTTGTGCCGGGTACTCCGATTCCACCAGCCACAGCAGGTTGGCCGACAGTCCTGCTTCGTTGAGCCCGTCGGTGGTAGAGATGTCGAACCCACTGGCTACCACGCTGCCATACCTGGCCTTCCAGTGGATCGAATCCTTGCCGGCCTGGCCGTTGCGCGCGATGCCACGTGGCAACACCCACAGATTGGTGGCGATGTCGCTCTGCCAATCCATCGAACGGGCGGTGATGACGTCCTGGTGTTCGCCCAGATAGACCACCCGGGTGCAGGCGCTGGCCGGGGAAACCGCACCGCCGACTGCCGTCGCAAGCAACACCGCGCACGCAAACGCCTTCATGGCATTTCTCCCCGCAGAATGATGGGCAGCCACACCGGTTGCATGCCGACGCGGAATGGCCCGATCACACCGGACCGCGGGTGATGGAGGGGTGAACCGTCCGGGTACGCGCCCTCAGCCCTGCACGATGCCCGGCCGATCCACCGCCAGTGCCACCACGAACCGCGCCCCGCCGCCGGCGGCGCTTTCCGCGGCGATGCTGCCCCCATGGCGCAGCATGATTTCGCGCGCCAGATACAGGCCAAGCCCGCTGCCGCTGCCGCTCGGGCGCAGCCGGTGGAACGGCTCGAAGATCGCCTGGCGCTCCTGCTCCGGAACGCCGGAGCCTTCGTCACTCACCGCCAGCACGCCATCGGGCTGCAGGGCCACGGCAATCAGGCCGTGGTCGCCGCCGTGGGCAATCGCGTTCTGCAACAGGCTGGCCACAACCCGGTGCAGCGCATCCGGATCGCCCCGCACCCATACCGGCGCATCCGGTGCATCCACGGCGAAGGTGTAGCCGGCATCCAGCACCAGCGGCGCCACGTCGCCGGCCACTTCGCGGGTCAGCGCGGCCAGGTCCACGCGCTGCGACTGGCTGCGGTGATGGTCCAGCCGCTGCAGGTCGAGCAGCTGCTCGGCGATGTTGCTCAGCCGGCCGAGGTCGCGCTGCAGGCGCGAACGCGCCGGGCCAGACGGCAGGTCGGCGATGCGCGTGGCCAGGATCGCAATCGGCATGCGCAGTTCGTGGGCCGCGCCCACCAGGAAGCGGTCCTGCGCGTCGTAGCTTTCGCCGATGCGGCGCACCGCCGCGTTGAAGGCATCCACCAGCGGGAAGATCTCGGCCGGCACGGCGTGCGTGTCCAGGCCACCACCACGTTCGTTGATCTGGATCGCCGCGGCCTGCGCGGCCACCCGGTTCACCCCGCGCAGGGAGCGGTGGATCGCCCACGGCGCCACGACCAGGGTGATCACGATCAACGGCACGGTGATCCAGCCCCCCAGGTAGCCGATCACCACCAGCATCTGCCGCCACAGCCCGCGGTGCGGCATGCCGCCGATCATCACGTGCACGCGCCCTTCCGGCGTGTCGTTCACCCAGATGCGCATGGCCAGTTCGGCCGCACGCGTGCGGGTGCGTACGTCGGTCGGCTCCAGGTAGCGCAGCTGGGCCACCAGCGGGCGGTACATCTCCGGCACCGCGCCGTGGGTGACCTGGCGGCCGTCCTCATCGGTGGCGGCGAACCAGAACGTGGACGGGCGATCCTGCGCGGCCTGGTCCAACGCGCGCCAGTCCACGTGCAGTGCGCCGCCCTGGACGCGGATCGACTTGGCGATCGACTCGCTCATCTTCCAGTCGATGTAACCGGCGCCGCTGTCGCCGTACATCAGCACCATGCCGACCAGGCCCATCGCCACCATGGTCACCTGGATCAGGATGATCTTCCAGGCCAGGCTGAACGACAACGAGCCGGGTTTGAGGAATTTCATGCGACCTCCTTCAACAGATAACCGATGCCGCGCATCACGTGGATCTCGACCCGCGCATCGGCCTCGGCCAAGGCCTTGCGCAGCTTGGACACGTGCGCGTCCAATGCGTTGGACTGGATCGCATCGTCGAAGCCATACACCGCCTCCAGCAATGCCGCGCGTGCCACGGTACGCCCTTGCCGCACCGCCAGTGCTTCCAGCACCAGCAGCTGCCGGCGCGGCAGCGCCAGCAGCACGCCGTCGACGCTGGCCTCGCGCGCGACAAAATCAAACTGCAGCCGCCCCAGCAACAGCACCGGCAAGGCGATCTGCGACGGCCGCCGCGAGATCGCGCGGATGCGGGCCAGCAGTTCTTCCACCGCAAAGGGCTTGGTCAGGTAATCGTCGGCGCCGACGTCCAGGCCGACCACCCGGTCGGCCACCGAATCGCGCGCGGTAAGCATGATCACCGGCAGGTTGGGCACCAGGCTGCGCGCCACCCGCACGAAATTGGCCCCGTCGCCGTCGGGCAGCTGCCGATCCAGCAGCAGGATCTGGTGCACGCCGGCTTTGAGCGCCTCGCCGGCCTGGGCCATGCTGACCACCACGTCCACCACCATGCCATGCCGGCCCAGGCTGGCCTGGATGGCATTGGCCAGTTCCGGATCATCTTCAAGCAGCAGGATGCGCATGGGGGTGGGTACAGGGGGCGACGGCTGCCGATGGTACCGCGCGGCCCGGCGCAACGTTCCGACAATGTAGGCACGGCACCATGGCCGCTTGGCATTCCCAGTGTGGCAGGTACATGCGCGAGCGTTGCAAGGAAGATTCCCCCCCGGCAGGCACCTGCGGGCTTGTTGGTCATGAAACCACCCGGCGGTCGCTGTGCCCGGGCATCGCCGCCGTACTGGTGGCGACCGCGGCATGGCTGGTGGCCGGCAGCGCGTTTGCGCAGGCGCCTGGCGCCAAGCCGCGCAGCAGCCTCGGCGTGGCCGTGGTTGCACTGAAGTCGCCCTATACCGGCTACAAGACCGACACCGTGGGCGCGCCGATCATCAGCTACGAAGGCAGGAAGTTCCACTTCCGCGGCGGCAGCTTCGGCTACAAGCTGCTGGACAGCGACAGCACCGAAGTATCCCTGATGGCCTCGCCGTACATGATGCGATTCAAGCGCAAGGACAGCCACGACCCGCAGCTGCGGCAGCTGTCCAACCGCGGCTTCTCGGCGATGGCCGGGGTGGCGGTGCGGCATACCGCGCCGTGGGGCCTGCTGCAGGGCAACGTGCAGGCCGAAGTCAGCGGCCACGGTGGCGGCATCGCCGCCGATGCCAAGTATGCCTACCCGCTGCCCATGGGCCGGATAACGCTGGTGCCGGGTGTTGGCATGACCTACGCCGGGAAGGGGCTCAACGATTACTACTTCGGGGTCAGCGACGACGAAGCACGCCGCAGTGGCCTGGCGCGCTACCACGCCGGCAGCGGGGTGTCGCCCTACGCCGACCTGACCGCAGTGATGCCGTTGGGGCCGCACTGGACCGCAACGGCATCGCTGCGCCGCACGCGGCTGTCCGATGCGGTCAAGGACAGCCCGATGACCACCGGCGACCATATGGACTCGGCCGCACTTTCGCTCAGTTACGGATTCTGATCATGCGCCAGGGAATCGTCCGTCGTGTTGCCGATGTGGCCCTGCGTATCGAACCGGACCGCAGCGCGGTGCTGGACTGGATCCTGCATACGCCGCTGCCCTCGCTCGGCGGGCAGACCACCTTCGAACTGGCCTGCGATGGCCAGGGCGAGCGGGTGATCGCGCTGTTGAACGCCCTGCTGCTGGAACCCGGCGCGGCCGCACCGTGCCTGCCGCAGGCACGCGCACCGCACTGAGCCGGATCCGCCCCGCTTTTTCGACCCCGCTCCCGGAGCCCGCATGAGCCGTCCCTTTCCGATGTTGAGCGCCCACGAGGGTGGCGAAGACCCGTTGCTGGCCCAGGCCCTGGTCGACTTCGACCGCGCCGTGCAGGCCCTGATCGCCGACGACCCGGTGGCACATGGGCGGTTCTCGCGCGCGTACGTCACCGCGATCTTCCGTGCGTGCCTGGCGCCCAGCGACCCCGGTCCCGGCGCGCCACGCGGCCGCCCCGATCCGGAAATCGCGCAGGCACTCAAGCGCTGGATACAGGGCCAGCTGCTGCTGCATCCCGGCGAAGGCAGCGACCACCGGCTCACCGCGGCGCGGCGTGCGGCGCACGGTTTCTGGCTGCAGTCGCTGGCCAACCCGATCGATGCCGACGGCCGCCCCCGCGCCGACCGCCTGCTGGAGGGGCTGCTGGCACTGACCCGCGCCGACGGCTGATCGCTACGGCGGGTACTGACTCATCACGGAGGCTTGCGGCACACTCTGCCGATGCTGCACCGCAGCCCGGAGATTGCACGATGCGCCTGCCTGTTGCCCTTGCCCTGTTGTTGATCGCCTCCCCTGCCCTGGCCCAGGACGACGATGACACGCCAGCCTTTGACCGCCCCGGTATCGGCTTCTCGCCGAGCACCTTGCCGCGCGGCAGCGTCGCGCTGGAGTGGGGCCTGCCGAGCCTGGAGCGCTATCGCGATGGCGACGGTACCCGCTCCACCCACTACAGCAACGATCTCAACCTGCGTATCGGTCTGACCGAGCATGTTGAACTGCAGGCCTTCAGCACGCCGTTCAACCACCTGCAGGTAAAGCCGCGGAACAGCTCGGCCAGCAGCAGCAACGGCGGCGGCGACAGCGGCGTTGCCGTCAAGATCGCCCTGCCCAGCGCCTCGGACAACCATGCCTGGGCGCTGCTGGCCAGCACCACCTTCGCCACCGGTGCGCGCGATTTCAGTGAAGGCGGCACCCAGTACGCGCTCGGCGCCAGCTACGAATACACCCTCAATGATCGTTGGAGCGCGGCGTTGTATGGCAACGCCATCCGCGGTGCCGGCGCGGACGAATTCACTTGGTCACCGAGCATCAGCGTGGCGTTGACCGACACCGTGAGCAGCTACCTGGAAGCCGGTTTCACCCACACCGAAGGCGAAGCCTCCACCGCCATCGCCGGGGCCGGCGTCACCTGGATGGTGGCCCGGAGCGTACAGCTGGATGCCTCGTTCGACGTCGGCCTGGACAACAGAAGCCCGGACCTGCAGGCCGGCCTGGGCGTGTCGTTCTTCTTCCAGTAGTGCCCGCGCCAATGCCGCCTGCTCGCTCACTACACACTGGGGGGTAGAGCCACCCCACGGGTGGCTGCGCGCGATCCGTGCCGACGCACACAGACACGCACCGCATGTGGCCACCCGTGCAACCGAACGCACCCTTGTGACACCCGGACGTTCCATCGCATGCCGGTGGCGCACCGCCCAAACAAAAACGCCTGCGCATCACTGCGCAGGCGTCTGCATTTCAATCCGATACCACCCTGCGGTCAGGTGACCTTCTTGGCGATGGTCATGCCGAGCACGAACAGCACCACGGCGATGATGATGCCGGCCCAGAACAGGAATTTCGCCACGCCGATCGCAGCGCCGCCGATGCCGGCGAAGCCGAGTGCACCGGCAATGAGGCCGATGACGGCGAAGATGATGGCCCACTTGATCATGATGATCCTTACCCGCAAACCGGGATGACTGACAGGCCTCCAACGTAGCGATGCCGCTGTCCGCCCTTCGTGAACGACACGCGCGAACGGTGTGAAGTCTGCGCCGCAGCGATCAGCGCGCCGCGAGCGTGGCGTCCACTGCGTGGGGCACGCTCCGCGTCATCGGCTGATAGATCAGCCCTGCAGACTCACCCACCTCGCCACTGCACGCAAAGCCGTGGCGCTGGTAGAACGCCACCGACGACAGCGACGCATTCACCGTGACCACCTCGCTGCGCGTCTGTGCCATCACGGCTGCCAGCAATGCGTCACCCACGCCTTGCCGCTGGCACGCCGGATCAACGAACAGCAATGCCACATGGCGGCGCTCCTTCAGTTCGGCCACGCCCTTGATCACGCCGCCAGCGTCGTATACCACCTGCAGGCTGTCCGGCCCCGAGCGCTGCGCGAAGCCGTCTGCTGCCGCGATCGTCCCGAACGTTTCCACGCCGGTCGATGACAGCGAAGGCGCCACTGCCGTGAGAAACGCGCGCATGCACACTGCGCTGGCCTCGTCCCGATCGGTCTCCAGCAGTGTCCTGATCATCCTGTCTCCTTCGTGTTTTTTCGAACGCTTCACTCTACGTGACGCTTGCGGGCAAGTCGCAGCCGATAGCGACAAACCGGGCGGAATCTGCTGAGATTGCCCACCTCGTCGTGCGGTACCGTCATGTCGCTCTCCCCTGCCGTAGCCGCATCCGATCCCCCTCGCACCCTGCTGCATGCGTGCCTCGATCTCGGGGTGCTGCTGGCCGCCTCGATCACCTTTGCGTGCGTGCTCACCGCCCAGCTCCAGACAGAACGGTTCGGGTGGGCCTGGCCGACGATTCCCTACGACTACACGCGCGGCGACGTGTGGATCCACGCGCTGCTGGCCAGCCTGGTGGTAATTCCCGTGTTGGTGCTCTGCGGGCGTGCGGGCGCACGACGCCCCTCGCGCTGGCAGGACCTGGCCTTCGCCGTGGCCACGCTCGTGGTCATCCGGCTGGGGCCGCCCGACGCACAGGTGTTCGGCACTACCTGGACCACGTGGGAGATCACGGCCGGGCTGTTCCTGCTGCAATGGCCCATCGTGGTGCCGGTGACGGTGGCGGCGGTCGTGCTGCGTCGCCTGCTGGGCACGTGGATGGACCGGCGCTGAGCGCTTTGGGCCCCGCTGGGGACCTTGAGAGACGGGCCACCTGGCGATCACGGCGTCTCTCCCAGGCCCTCAGCTTGATGAAGAAATACACCAATAATCAATTACTTGGGTGATTATTCATGTGCCACTCTCAGCTTCCCTCATCTAGCTAAGCGAATTTAATTTGTGATGATTGCCACAAATTCACACCTCCGTCACAATCAGGTCATCCACCCAGCCCCGTCACGCACATGCGCGCACTCCTCACCAAGCAACATCCGGCCCTGCTGAAGTTCTACTTCGTGGCCTGTTATGTGGTTCTGATCGAAGAAGTGCTGCGCGCCCTGAGCTGATACGGGCGCGCACCCCTGCCCTGGCCGGTTACGACTGGAACGCGTGTTCCGGCCCCGGGAAGACCCCTGCTTCCACATCCGCGGCGAACTCGCTGGCCGCCTTGTGCAGCAGGCCATGCATGTCGGCGTACTGCTTGACGAAGCGCGGCAGCTGCCCCGTGCGCAGCCCGGCCATGTCCTGCCAGACCAGCACCTGCGCATCGCAGTCGCTGCCCGCGCCGATGCCCACCGTGGGCACCGATACCGCGGCGGTGATCTGCGCCGCCACATCGGCAGGCACCATCTCGATCAACACCGCGAACGCACCGGCCGCTTCCAGCGCGCGCGCCGCTTCCACCAGCACCGGGCCATTGTCGCCACGGCCCTGGACGCGGAACCCGCCCAGCTGATGCTCCGACTGCGGCGTGAACCCGATATGCGCCATCACCGGAATGCCGGAGCTGACCAGCTTGCGCACCTGCGGCACCATCTCGATCCCGCCTTCCAGCTTGACCGCGTGCGCCCCGCCTTCCTTCATGAAGCGCACCGCCGTGTGGAAGCACTGCTCCGGTGACGCCTGGTAGGAGCCGAACGGCAGGTCGGCGATCACCAGGGGGCGCCTTGTGCAGCGGCTTACCGCGCGTACCAGCGGCATCAGCTCATCCACGGTGATCGGCAGCAGGCTGTCGTTGCCCAGCACGTTGTTGGACGCCGAATCGCCGATCAGCAGCACCGGAATGCCGGCGTCTTCGAAGATCGCCGCGGTGTACATGTCGTAGGCAGTGAGCATGGCCCACTTCTCGCCGCGTGCCTTCATCTCCTGCAGGTGCGGAATGCGCACGCGCTTTGCCTGCGCCAATGGGCTGGGGGAGGTCGCGTACGGATGAGGCTGTTCGGTCATGGCATGTCCTTGTTTCATGAGGGGGATCAGATCGTAGTGGTTCGGCACAGCAACAGCACGGCGATGATCACCATTGCCGCACCGGAAATGCGGCCGACCATGCGCGCCGCACGTGGTCGGCTACGCAGCAGCGCGCCGGCACCGAAGCCGATGGCCAGGTACACCAGCGCGCAACTGGCGATATGCACCAGGCCCAGCGCCAGGATCTGCACCGGCATCGCCCAGTGCGCGCCGGCCGAAATGAACTGCGGCAGCAGCGCCAGGAACAGCAGCATCACCTTGGGATTCAGCCCGCTCACGCAGGCGCCGCGCACCGCCCAGTGCCGCCAGCCCGACGCCGCATGCGTGCTGCCCGTTTCAGGTGCAGGCGGGTTGCGCAGCAGTGCCACGCCCAGCCACAGCAGGTACAGCGCGCCGGCCAGGGTGAGCGCGTGCAGCGCCACCGGGAAGCGGGCCAGCACCGCGCCAACGCCGGCCGCTACCAGCGCGATCATCAGCAGATGACCGGACAGCAGCCCGGCCACCGCCGGCACCACCACCCGCCCGCGCAACCCCGCCGCGATCACGTGCGCCCAGTCCGCGCCCGGGGTAAGCACCAGCAGGATCGACACCGCCCAGAAGGCGGCCACGGTAGTGGGTTGCATGGGGTCACGTGCGGTCTTGCCGCCATTTGCTGGCCAGACAGAAGAATATTCCCGCATCACTGGAATGTGCTTCCAATTAGTTGCCAAGTAGCACGCTACAGAGGGAAACTCTTGCGCATGGATGACACCGACCGCCGGATTCTTGCCGAGCTGCAGAAAGATGGGCGGCTCACCGTCACCGAGCTGGCCGAACGGATCGGCCTGAGCATCTCGCCGTGCCACCGCCGCGTGCGGGCGCTGGAACAGTCGGGCGCGATCCGGGGCTACCGCGCCGAGCTCGACCCCGCCGCGTTGGGACTGAAGTTCTCGACCCTGGTGTTCATCACCCTGCGCGACGGCGACCGGCGCGCGGTGGAAGCCTTCGAGCAGGCCGTGGCCGAGGTACCGCAGGTACTGCAGGCGCAGCGCCTGTTCGGCGACCCGGACTACCTGCTGCATGTGGTCACCCGCGACCTGCCCGCCTTCCGCCTGCTCTACGACGAGCACCTGTCCGCGCTACCCGGCGTGCAGCGGCTGACCTCGACGCTGGTGATGAAAGAGGTCGTGGTGGACCGACCGCTGCCGCTGCTGGCGCGCTGACGCCGGCACCGGGCCGTACCGCCGCTGTCACGGCGGGCTGCACAGTTCCTGCGCGATGTCCTTGATCAACCCGGCAATCTCATTGGCCAGGCGCCGGCTGTCGGCCACGGACCCGTAGAAGCGGATGGTGCGGCCGTCCATCTGCACGCCCGCCAGCCCCAGTTCGCCCTTCAAGGCATCGACGCGGCGATGGAAGACCTGCAGCCAGCGGACCGAGGGGGCCACGTCGAGCATGGCGACGATGGCCTCGTCTTCCGCATGGTCGACCGTGGCCTGCAGGCCAGGCACGTCAAAACCGAGCAGCCGTGGGGCGCTCGGGTTACCGGGGGTGGGGTTCATGCGCCATGGTAGCCGCAAACCCACTCCGTGCCGCGCTGCGGCAGCGCGGTGTGGCTCGCGCCCCGAGGTGGCTTTGGCGGATGTCAGTCAGATTCCGTTCACGGCTCCGACAAGTAACATACCGCCCGGTCGGTATCCAACCTGGAAGAAACCATGTCCCCCCTCCTCACCGCGTATCTGTTCCTGTCCGGCGCGATCGTCGCCGAAGTCACCGGCACCATGCTGCTGCAGAAGACCGCACAGTTCACCAAACTGAGCCCCACCCTGACCATGGCGCTTTGCTACGTGGTGTCCTTCTACCTGCTCAGCCATGCGCTGAAGGCGCTGCCGCTGGGCATCGCCTATGCGATCTGGGGCGGCGTGGGCATCGTGCTCACCCTGATCATCAGCGTGACGGTGTTCAAGCAGAGCCTGGATTGGCAGGCCATCACCGGGGTGGCGATGATCGTCGGCGGAGTGGTCATGATCAACGCGTTTTCCAAAGCGGCGGCACACTGATGGACGCCACCCGACGACGCCGGCAGCCGGCGCTGGTACGCGCCGCGCTGCTTGATGCAGCGGTGCAGGAAGCCAGGGTGCACGGGGTGGGCAACGTCACGGTGCTCTCGGTGGCCGCACGCGCCGGGGTCAGCAAGGGCGCCCTGTTCCATCACTTCGCCAACCGCCAGGACCTGCTGGAAGCGGCGTATGCCGAGTGCCTGGCACGCTTCGGGGATGCGCTGGATGTGCTTGTCGCGACGGACCCGGTGCCGCACGGTCGCTTCACCCGCGCCTACGTCCGCGCCACCTTCGAGGCGATGCATGCCGAGGACGCCAACTGGGCGCGCTTCTCGCTGAGTGCGTTGGTGGAACCGGCGTTCGCCGCGCTGTGGCGACACTGGCTGGATGACCGCCTGGCCCAGGTGCCTGAGGAACGTGGTGCACCCCGGTTGCGTGTGGCGCGGCTGGCGGCCGACGGCTACTGGCTGCAGGCGTTGGGCGGTGGGTTGGTCGAGAGCGGCGCGGGCGAGATCGATGCGTTGCGCGAGTGCGTGGTGAGCTTTACCTATGAAGATGCGCAACCGGCTGTGGGCTGACGTCGATGCGGGCTCTCGGCAGCATCGTAGCGCCGGGCTCTGCCCGGCTGTTGTTGACTTGCATGCAGGGCGCAGCGGGGCAGAGCCCCGCTCTACGTGGGCGGGCGGACACAAAAAAGCCCACGCAGTGCTGCGCAGGCTTTTTCGATTTACCAACAATGGTCGGGACGGCCGGATTTGAACCGACGACCCTCTGCCCCCCAGGCAGATGCGCTACCAGGCTGCGCTACGCCCCGATGATGCTGGTACTGTCCCCGCCTTTCAGCGGGCCGACGAGTATAACGGTTTTATCGAAGAATTTGTTCAGCGACGAAGCAATTGCAGCACTTCTTCCAGCTCCATCCGCGTCTGCTTGATGATCTGGTTGCTCAGCGTCGATTCGTCGCGGGCACCGGCACCTTCCAGGCGCAGGCGCGCGCCGCCGATGGTGTAGCCCTGCTCGTAGAGCAGGCCGCGGATCTGGCGCACCATCAGCACATCGTGGCGCTGGTAGTAGCGGCGGTTGCCGCGGCGCTTGGCCGGCTCCAGGCTGGGAAACTCGGTTTCCCAGTAGCGCAGCACGTGCGGTTTGACATCGCAAAGCTCGCTGACTTCACCAATGGTGAAGTAGCGCTTTGCCGGTATCGGCGGAAGTTCGCGGTTACTGCCCGGATCCAGCATATGCCTCTACCCTTTCCTTGAGCTTCTGGCCCGGACGGAAGGTGACCACCGTACGGGCGGAAATCGGAATTTCCTCGCCGGTTTTCGGGTTGCGGCCCGGGCGCTGGTTCTTGCGCCGCAGGTCGAAATTGCCGAAGCCGGACAGCTTCACCTGACGTCCCTGTTCCAATGCCTCACGCAACACATCGAAGAACGCGTCGACAAATTCCTTGGCTTCGCGCTTGTTCAGACCCACTTCGTCGAACAGCTTTTCGGCCATCTCAGCCTTGGTCAATGCCATTCCTGCTACCCCCCATGCTGCCCGCTCAACCGCGGATCCGGGCGTGGTGTTCACGCTCCATGGCAGAGACAGCCTCGGCCACTACCGACTCCACGTCGCGGTCCGTCAGAGTGCGCGACTTGTCCTGCAAAATCAAGCCCATAGCGAGACTCTTGAAGCCCGGCTCGACCCCCTGGCCGACGTACCGGTCGAACAGGGTCACCTGCCGCAGCAGCGGCCCGACGGCCCGGCGCAGGGTGGCTTCCAGGTCGGCCCAGGCGGCGGCCTCGGGCACCAGGAAGGCCAGGTCGCGGCGCACCGAGGGGAAGCGCGACAGCTCGGCCGCACGCGGCAGCTGCCGGGCGGCCAGCGGGGCCAGGTCCAGTTCGAAGGCGAACACGTCCACGTCGATGTCCATGGCCTTGGCCAGGCGCGGGTGGATCTGGCCGATCCAGCCCAGGCTGACGCCATCGCGCAGCACCTCGGCCGAACGCGCCGGGTGGCCGTAAGGGCGCTGCGAGGGCTGGAAGGTCAGCACCGCGCCGGAGGCCGCGGCCAGCGATTCCAGATCACCCTTGAGGTCGTGGAAATCGACCTTGCGGGTGGCCAGGCCCCACTGCTGCGGGTCGGCGTCGCCACACACGGCGGCGGCCACGCGCTGGGTCTCCAGCGGGGCCGGAGTGCCCTCGCCTGCCTGCGGGTGGAAGCTGCGGCCCAGCTCGAACAGGCGCACCCGGCCCAGCTGGCGCGCGGCGTTGCGCCCCAGCGTGGCCACCAGGCCCGGCAGCAGCGACGGGCGCATCACCGCCAGTTCGGCCGACAGCGGGTTGGCCAGCGCCACCACGTCTTCATGCAGCTGCCACTGGCCGAGCAGACCGGCATCGACGAAGGCGTAGTTGATGGTTTCCTGCAGGTCGCGCGCCACCAGCTGGCGGCGCACGCTCAGGTCGTCCAGGCAGGTCTCGCTGGGCATGGCGATGCGCGAGGCGCCGCCCGGCAGCGTGGTCGGGATCTGCTCATAGCCGTGGATACGGGCCAGCTCTTCGATCAGGTCTTCTTCGATGGCGATGTCGAAGCGGCGGCTCGGCGCGGTCACCTGCCAGCCGTCGGCGTGGGCGACCACGTCCATGCCCAGCGCGCGCAGGATGCGCTCGACGTCGGCATCGGCGATCTGGATGCCGAGCACGCGGGCAATGCGCGCGCGGCGCAGGCCGATGCTGGCGGTCGCCGGCAGGTCGGCCTCACGTACCGCTTCGGTCACCGGCGCAGGCGTGCCGCCGGCCAGGTCCAGCACCAGGCGGGTGGCGTACTCGATCGCGGTGCGCGGCAGGGCCGGGTCGACGCCGCGCTCGAAGCGGTGCCCGGCGTCGGTGTGCAGGCCCAGCTTGCGGCCACGGCCCATGATCGCGGCGGGCGCGAAATGCGCGGCCTCCAGGAACACGGCGGTGGTGTCGTCGGTGACGCGGGTGTCGAAGCCGCCCATCAGGCCGGCCAGCGCGATCGGGCGATCGGCGTCGGTGATGACCAGGAAGCTGTCGTCCAGCGCGGCATCGCGGCCATCGAGCAGCTTCAGCGCCTCACCGGCGCGCGAGCGACGCACGCCGATGCTGCCCTGCAGGGTGCCCAGGTCGAAGGCGTGCATCGGCTGGCCCAGTTCCAGCATCACGTACTGGGTGATGTCCACCAGCAGCGACACCGGACGCACGCCGCTGCGGCGCAGGCGCTCGGCCATCCACAGCGGGGTGGCGGCGCGGGCGTTGATGCCCTCGATGACACGGCCCACGTAGCGCGGCGCTTCGGCGCCGGCGGCCAGGTCGACGGTCAACTCACGGGTGCCCACGGCCGCAACCGGGGCCGCGTCGAACGGCACCACTTCGCTGGCGCATGCAGCGGCCACGTCGAAGGCGATGCCGCGGATGCTGAAGCAGTCGGCGCGGTTGGGGGTCAGCTTGATCTCGATGCTGGCGTCGGGCAGGCCGAGGTACTCGACCAGGGTCTGGCCGACCGGCGCGTCATCGGGCAGTTCGAACAGGCCGGAGGCGTCGCTGTCCAGGCCCAGTTCCTTGGCCGAGCACAGCATGCCGTTGGAGTCCACGCCGCGCAGCTTGGCCGGCTTGATCTTCAGCTCGCCGATCTGCGCGCCGATCATGGCCAGCGGCGCAACCAGGCCCGGGCGCGCGTTCGGCGCGCCGCACACGATCTGCAGGTGCTCGCCCTGCCCGGCATCGACCTGGCAGATCTGCAGGCGGTCGGCTTCCGGATGGCGCTCGGCGGATACGATGCGCGCCACCACCACGTGGTCCAGGCCCACGCCGAGCGCGGTGACCTCTTCCACTTCCAGGCCGATGGCGGTCAGCACCGCGCCGAGTTCGTCGCGCGAGACCGAGGTGGGAACGTGGCTGCGCAGCCAGTTTTCAGAGAATTTCATGGTGTCACCCTGGTGGGCCCGGCGCATGCGCCTGGGCCGTGATGAATGGTGGTGCGACGTAGAGCCGGGCGCTGCCCGGCTGCACGGGTAGTACCGGCGTTACGCGAACTGCTTCAGGAACCGCACGTCGTTTTCGAAGAACGCGCGCAGGTCGTTGACGCCGTAGCGCAGCATCGCAAAGCGCTCCACGCCCATACCGAAGGCAAAGCCGGTGTAGCGTTCCGGATCAATGCCGACGTTGCGCAGCACGTTCGGGTGGACCATGCCGCAGCCGAGCACTTCCAGCCAGCGGGTGCTGCCGTCGGGCTGCTGCCAGGCGATGTCCACTTCCGCGCCGGGTTCGACGAAGGGGAAGTAGCTGGGACGGAAGCGCATCTCGAAATCGCGCTCGAAGAACGCGCGCACGAACTCGGACAAGGTGCCCTTGAGGTCGGCGAAGGTCGAATGCTCGTCCACCAGCAGGCCTTCGACCTGGTGGAACATCGGCGAATGGGTCTGGTCGCTGTCGCTGCGGTAGACCTTGCCGGCGGCGATCATGCGCAGCGGCGGCGCGTGGTCGCCCATGTAGCGCACCTGCACCCCGGAGGTGTGCGTGCGCAGCAGGCGGCCGTCGCCGAAATAGAAGGTGTCGTGCATTGCACGCGCCGGGTGGTGCGGCGGGAAGTTCAGCGCTTCGAAGTTGTGCCAGTCGTCTTCGATTTCCGGGCCTTCGGACACTTCATACCCGAGCCGGCCGAAGATCTCGGTGATGCGCTCCAGGGTACGGGTGACCGGATGCAGGCCGGCGCGATCAGCGCGGCGTCCCGGCAGGGTGATGTCGATGGATTCGGCGGCCAGGCGCGCGTCCAGCGCAGCGTCTTCCAGCACGGCCTTGCGTTCGGCCAGCGCGCTGGTGAGCGCGTCGCGGGAACGGTTGATGGCTTCGCCGGCAGCCTTGCGCTCGTCGGCCGGCAATGCGCCAAGCTGCTTGAGCTGGGCGGTGATGCTGCCGTTCTTGCCGAGCAGTGCCACGCGCAGGGCCTCCAGCGCATCAGGGCTGCTGGCAGCGGCCACGTCGGCCAGTGCCTGGGTGGTCAGGGATTGGATGTCACTCATGGATAGCCGGAGCCTCGCGTCGGTATGCCATCGCGATACGCGCCGGGCCGACCCCCGTCGCCACCGCTGTCGATCGGGGGCACCGGGAGGGCCACCGCCAACACAAAAAAGAATGGGGAAGGACTTGCGCCCTTCCCCATGCATTTGCCTTACCCACCACCGCTGCGCGACTGCGGCAACGGCGGGGGAATGGACTTATGCCGCCAGCGCGCCCTTGGCCTTTTCGGCCAGTGCAGCAAAACCGGCTGCGTCGTGCACGGCGATGTCAGCCAGAACCTTACGGTCCAGGGTGATGCCGGACTTGAGCAGGCCATTCATGAAACGGCTGTAGCTCAGGCCGTTGATGCGGGCAGCCGCGTTGATGCGGGTGATCCACAGCGAACGGAAATTACGCTTCTTCTGCTTACGACCGATGTAGGCGTACTGCTGTGCCTTGATCACGGCCTGCTTGGCAACGCGGAAGACCTTGCGGCGAGCGTTGTAGTAACCCTTCGCCAGGGTCAGAATTTTCTTGTGGCGGCGACGCGCCTGTACGCCACGCTTTACTCGTGCCATGGGTCAGTCCTCAGAGGTAGGGAAGCATACGGTTCAAACGGCCTGCGTCTTCTGCACGAACATGGTTCGTCTGACGCAGATTGCGCTTCCGCTTGGTCGACTTCTTCGTGAGGATGTGGCTACGGTTGGCATGGCCAGCCTTGAACTTGCCGGAGGCGGTCTTGCGGAAACGCTTGGCCGCCGCCCGGTTGGTTTTGATCTTGGGCATTGCAATGTCCTTGATGATGTTTTGTCACTGACCAGGGCGGTGGCCTGCGCCACACTTTCCGTCCATGCCCTTGCCTGCTTGTAAGCCCGGGATCCCCGATGGGAACCAGGCCGGTCCTGTTGCCGTTGAAACAGCATGCCCCTTGCGGAGCCTGAAACCGTTCAAAACAGCGCCCCGCAAAACGGGGCCGCCCATTATGCCCGCGAACACGGGAGGTTGCAAACTGTTGATTGGGCGAATGTTTACCGCGGGGCGGCCGAACCTGAACGGAACGGGCGCGAGCGCCGGCGTTGTGCCCGGCCGCGCGCGGAAAACGACAGAAGGCGCCGGTGGGCGCCTGCTGCGTGGTGCGGTCAAGCCGACCAACGGTCGGCTCTACCCTCTGCACGGGGGCTGTGCAGCCGACCAACGGTCGGCTCTACCCTCCGCCGGTTCGGGCCAGGCCCGAGGGCCGGTTACTTCTTCTTCGGCGCGATCATCATGACCATCTGCCGGCCTTCAAGGCGCGGACGGGACTCGATCACGATGTCCTCACCCAGATCACCTTCGATCCGGTTGGCCATTTCGCGACCCAGTTCCTGATGGCTCATTTCACGGCCACGGAAGCGGATGTTGACCTTGATCTTGTCGCCCTCTTCCAGGAAACCGCGCATCTTGCGCAGCTTGATCTGGTAGTCGCCTTCATCGGTGACCGGACGGAACTTCACTTCCTTGATCTCGACCTGCTTGGTCTTCTTCTTGGCCTCGTTGGCCTTCTTCTGCGCTTCGAACTTGAACTTGCCGAAGTCCATGATCTTGCACACCGGCGGATCAGCCTGCGGCTGAATCTCGACCAGGTCCAGACCTTCGTCTTCGGCCATCGACAGCGCTTCGTCACGCGTCAACACGCCAATCATTTCTCCGTCGCTGCCGATCACGCGTACGCGCGGCACCCGGATTTCCTGATTCTTGCGGTTCTGTTTGTTGTCAGGGGTACTGATATTGCAATCTCCCAGAGGAATCAAACCGGCCCCTGGCGGATCATCCGCAGGGCCGGGACTTTCTTACACGGACTGTTCTGCCTGCAACCGCTCGATGAAGGCCTGGACGGACATGCTGCCCAGATCTTCGCCAGAGCGCGTACGCACGGCCACGGCGCCATTTTCCTTCTCACGGTCGCCAACCACCAGCAGGTACGGGACCCGCTGCAGCGTATGCTCGCGAATCTTATAACCGATCTTCTCGTTGCGCAAATCGGCGTTTACCCGGAAGCCTTGATCTGCAAGGGTTTTCCGGACTTCGCTCACGTATTCAGCCTGGGCATCGGTGATATTGGCCACCACCACCTGGGTCGGGGCCAGCCAAGCCGGGAACTGGCCGGCATGGTGCTCGATCAGGATGCCCAGGAAACGCTCCATCGAACCGACAATGGCCCGGTGCAGCATCACCGGATGCTTCTTCTGGCTGTTTTCGTCCACGTATTCCGCGCCCAGACGGCCAGGCATCATGAAATCGACCTGCATGGTGCCCAGCTGCCAGGTCCGGCCGATGGCGTCCTTGAGGTGGTACTCGATCTTCGGGCCGTAGAAGGCGCCCTCGCCAGGCAGCTCCTGCCATTCCACCCCGCAGCTGGCCAGTGCCGAGCGCAGCGCGCCCTCTGCCTTGTCCCAGGTGGCGTCATCGCCCAGGCGCGATTCGGGGCGCAGCGCGATCTTGACCTGGATCTCCTCGAAGCCGAAGTGCTGGTACACCGCCAGCGCCTGCTGGTGGAACGCGGTCACTTCCGCCTCGACCTGGTCTTCGGTGCATAACACGTGACGGTCGTCCTGGGTGAAGCCACGCACGCGCAGGATGCCGTGCAGCGCGCCGGAGGGCTCGTTGCGGTGGCAGGCGCCAAACTCACCGTAGCGGATCGGCAGATCGCGGTAGCTGTGCAGCCCCTGGTTGAACACCTGCACGTGGCCGGGGCAGTTCATCGGCTTGAGCGCATAGGTACGCTTCTCCGACTCGGTGAAGAACATCGCGTCCTGGTAGTTGTCCCAATGGCCCGATTTCTGCCACAGCGACACGTCCAGGATCTGCGGGCAGCGCACCTCGCCGTAGCCGGTGCTGCGGTACACCTTGCGCATGTACTGCTCGACCACCTGCCACAGCGCCCAGCCCTTCGGGTGCCAGAACACCAGGCCCGGGGCCTCTTCCTGCAGGTGGAACAGGTCCTGCTGCTTGCCGATGCGGCGGTGGTCACGCATCTCCGCTTCTTCAATGCGCTTGATGTAGGCATCGAGCTGCTTCTTGTCGGCCCAGGCGGTGCCATAGACGCGCTGCAGCTGCTCGTTCTGCGCATCGCCACGCCAGTAGGCGCCGGAAATGCGGGTCAGCTTGAAGGCCTTCAGGAAGCGCGTGTTGGGCACGTGCGGGCCGCGGCACATGTCCACGTATTCCTGGTGGTAGTACATGCCCATGGCCTGGATGTCCGGGGACATGTCCTCGATCAGGCGCAGCTTGTAGTCCTCGCCACGCGCCTTGAAGATTTCGATGACCTCCGCACGCGGGGTGACCTTCTTGATGACGTCGTAGTCCTGCGCGATCAGCTCGCCCATGCGCTTTTCGATGGCGGCCATGTCGTCCGGGGTGAACGGACGCTCGGAGTAGATGTCGTAGTAGAAGCCTTCGGCGATGACCGGGCCGATCACCATCTTGACGTCCGGGTACAGCTGCTTGACCGCATGGCCGACCAGGTGGGCGGCGGAGTGGCGGATGATCTCGACGCCCTCCTCGTCCTTGGCGGTGATGATGCGCAGGGTCGCGTCGCGATCGATCACGTCGCTGGCATCGACCAGCACGCCGTCGACCGAACCGGCGATGGTGGCCTTGGCCAGGCCGGCGCCGATCGACTGGGCGACGTCCATGACACTGACGGGGTTTTCGAACTCACGGCGGCTGCCGTCGGGAAGCGTGATCGCGATCATGACTGGGCTTTTTCTGATGGGCCTGCAACGCAGGCCGGGGAATCGGAGGTGGAACAGAGGCAACGGCAGCACGCCGCTCGGCCATAAAAAAAGCGCCACGAAGGCGCCTGCAAGGGGCCGTCGGGAGCGTTCAGCGGTGGGCGATGGTAGTGCTCATGTCGCACGCTGGACCGGCGCTGGGCGCGGGCCACCTTGTTGCCTGGATGGATACCCTGCCGATCTTAAACCAACGCGCGGATTTTTGCGCCTGCACCGCCCGGGCAGACGCCTGAACGTGCCGCTGTGGCGGACCAAAACGGCAATGATTACCATGCGCAGCGGGCCGTGCGACACGTGGCCCCGCCTTTCCCCCAAGGATTTCCCATGGCCACCGCTGCCCGTCCAACGTGCGTCCCGTGCTGAGCGGCAACACGCTTGCCCTGCTGTACTGCGGCGTCGCCGGCGCAGCGTCTGCGTTTTCGGCGCTGGCCTTCTATGCCGCGTCCGTGCACTGCCGCTGGCCGCGGCTGCGCCGCGCCGGGCGGCTGGGCCGGCAGATCGGGCTGGTGGCCGCCGCCACCTCGTTGTGGCTGTGGATGGGCCAGCTGGGTCTGGCCACCGGGCTGTGCGTGACGTTGGCCGGGTGGATGCTGACCGCGCTGATCCTGCCCTACCTGGCCGCCTGGACGCGCCCCGAGCGTGAGGCGCGGCCCTGATGTGGGCGCGTGCGCTGGCCGGGCTGGTGGCCGGGTTCTTCGTGGCCGCCGCGGGCGCCGGGCTGGTGGCGTGGCTGCCGCCCGGCCCGTGGCAGAGCGCCATCGTGCCCAGCCTGATCACCTTCATTCCGTTCTGGATGCTGGCCGCCCTGTGGGCCTTCGCGTTCCGCAGCGGCGTGCGTGCCTGGGCAGCGCTGGGCATCAGCGCACTGGCCGGTTTTGCCCTGTTGTGGCTGCTGCGCGCCGCCCACCTGGTGCAGTAAAGGAACGTCGATGAAATTCAGTTCGCTCACACTGCGCACCTTCACCACGCTGCATACCTGGGTTGGCCTGGTAGCCGGCTTCGCGCTGTTCGTGGCGTTCTATGCCGGCGCGATCACCGTGTTCCACCATGATCTGCCGCTGTGGCAGTCGCCCCAGGCGATGACCCAGCCCGCGCAGACCCTGGACGATGCGCAGCGCCTGCTGGATGGCGTGCTGGCCCGGCACCCGGAAGCCCGCCAGCACCTGGGCATGACCTTCCCCGGCGCCGAGACACCGCAATCGGTGGCCTATTGGCAGGACGCCAAGGGCACCTGGCTGTTCGCCTGGGCCGATCACTTCGATGGCAGCCCTACCCCGCCCCAGGCCGGGCTGGCCGAGCTGGTCAACGAACTGCACTACACCCTGGGCCTGCCGGTGGCCGGCATCTACCTGATGGGCGTGGTCAGCCTGCTGTATGGCCTTGCGCTGCTGTCCGGGCTGGTGATCCACCTGCCCAAGCTGGTCGGCGACCTGTTCGCGCTGCGCCCGGGCCGCAACCTGAAGCAGATGTGGCAGGACGCCCACAACGTGATCGGCGTGCTCAGCCTGCCGTTCCACCTGCTGTTTGCGGTCACCGGCGCGCTGCTGTGCCTGGTGTTCCTGCAGATGGCCGCGCTCAACCCGCTGATCTACGACGGCAAGCTGCTGGCCGCGCTGCCGGCGGCGATGGATACCGCACCGATCCGCGCGGCCGCCGGCGAGCCGGTCCGGGCCGGCAGCCTGGCCATGCTGCATGCCCGAGCGATCGCCGTGGCCAACGACCAGGGCCAGGCGCGCTTCGAGCCGGCCTACCTGAAGCTGGCCAACGCCGGCGATGCCAACGCAGTGATCGAGATCACCGGCGACGGCGGGGTGTCCTTGGGCCCGCTGGGTGCCGTGGCGCTGGACGCCAACACCGGCGACGTGCTGCACACCCAGTTGCCGGGCCGGCGCGACGCCAACCACGCCACGCTGGCGGCCGCCTATGCACTGCATTTCGGCGAGTACGGCAACGCCCTGGTGCCCTGGCTGTACTTCGCGCTGGGCCTGGGCGGCGCCTTCCTGTTCTATTCGGGCAACCTGTTGTGGATCGAGTCGCGGCGCAAGCGCCGCCAGCAGGCCCAGGGCCGCGCCCAGATCAACATGGCGCGCGCCACGGTCGGGGTGTGCATCGGTCTGTGCGTGGCCATTTCGGCCGCCTTCGTCGGCGTGCAGCTGCTGGAACACCTGGCCCCCGCGCATGCCGACACCGGCATGCGCTGGATCTGTTTCCTGGTCTGGGGCGGCTGCGCCCTGTGGGCGGCGCTGCGCGCGCCGTGGCAGGCCGCACGGGAGCTGCTGTGGGCCGCGGCGATCGTCACCGCGCTGATCCCGCTGGTGCATGGCGCCATGAGCGGGCTGTGGCTGTGGACCAGCGCGCAACGCGGCTATTGGCCGCTGTTCTGGGTGGACGGGGTGGCGCTGGCCATGGCCATCGGGTTTGCCGCGATGGCGCGCGCCAGCAGCCGGCGCGCGATCCACGGCGAGCCGAACAGCGTGTGGTCGCGACCGCAGCCCCTGGCCGCGCCCGCGCCGTGACCGCCGACGCGGCGCCCCGTGCGCCGCGCCCTCGCCCGCCGGACCCTTGTGCGGGCGGGCTTTCAGAAACCTTCAGGCGTTCTTCCAGCACTTCAGTCGCCTCCGTGGCGTAGTCGAGCTCCCCTTCGAGGAGTCCGACCATGCACACCCGTTCCTACCCATGCGCCGCCCTGATCCTGTCCTGGCTCGCCTGCCTGCCACTGGCGGGACGGGCCGCGCCGCCCTCACCGGATCCCGCCCCACTGGCCGCCCTGGAAGCGGCCATCGCCACCGGGGACATCAAGCAGGTCACCAGCGTGCTGCTGCTGGTGGACGGACAGATCGCCTACGAGCACTACTTCAACGGGGCCAGCGCCGACACGCTGCATGATGTGCGTTCGGCCAGTAAAAGCGTCACCGCGATGCTGGTCGGCGCGGCCATCGGCGATGGCCACCTGCCGGGGGTGAAGGCGCGGGTCTACGACTACTTTCCCGAATTCACCGCCACCCACCCGGTCGATCCTCGCCTGCGCGCGACCACGATTGAAGACCTGCTCACCATGAGCAGCCTGTGGGAGTGCGACGACGAGAACGCGTTCTCGGCCGGCAACGAAGAGCGCATGTACGTCACCGAGCGCTGGCTGGACTTCGCCCTGGCGCTGCCGGTGAAAGGTTTCGCGCCGTGGATGACGCGCCCGCAGGACAGTCCGCATGGGCGTGCCCACGCCTACTGCACGGCCAATTCGTTCGTGCTTGGCGCCGTGCTGGAACGTGCCACGAAGCGGCCGCTGGCCGACTATGCCGCGCAGGCGCTGGAGCGTCCGCTGGGGATCACCGCCAGCCGGTGGAACCGTTCGCCGGAAGGTATCGGCATGGGCGGCGGCGGCACCCGCTACCGCAGCCGGGACCTGGCACGCCTGGGCGAGTTGGTGCTGGCCGGTGGGCGTTGGCAGGGCAAGGCACTGATCCCGGCCGACTACGTGACTGCGATGCTCAGCGCACAGGCCAGCACCGGCGATGGCAGCGACTACGGATACCAGTGGTGGGGCCTGAAACTGCCCGTGCAGGGCCGCGAGACGACGCTGTGGGCGATGTCCGGCAACGGCGGCAACTACGTGTTCGTGATCCCGGACAGGAAGCTGGTGGCGGTCATCACCAGCACGGCCTACAACCGCAGCTACGCCCACCCGCAGTCGCGGCGCATCCTTACCGGGTTCCTGCTGCCCGCGCTGGACTGAGCCCGTCCAGATCGCCTGGCCGCCACCCGGCGGCCAGGACCTGCGCGCGCTGCGCACCGACATCCGCCTCGATACGGGCCAGCAACGGTAGCCACCCGGGTGCCGTGCGCAGCGGCGCGAACAGCGGCGTCGCGCGCAGCCAGGCGGCATCGCGGAAGCCCGCGTCCACCGCACGCTGCAGGTCGGCCACGGCAGCCGCCGTGTTCCCCTCGGCCTGGTGCAGTAGAGCGCGTTCGAGGGCCATGTCCGACCAGCCATCGCCAGCCTCGCCGGCCTGCGCCTGCAGCTGCGCGGCGATCCACGCCGGCGTGGCCGGCACGGTGCCGTACAGGCCGGCCAGGGTCTGCCCCATCGACTGCTGCGGACGCAGCTCCCGACCGCGCTCGAAGGCCTGCGCCGCGCCCGCGGCGTCGCCCTGCATCAGCAGCATCTCGCCCTGCAGGCGGAACAACTGCGGATGCGGCGTACCGCGCGCAAGCGCCTGCTGCAGTGCCGCCCGTGCCCGGTCCGCATCGCCCATGAGCAGCAGGCTGCGCGGCCAGGCGATGTTGGCGAATACGTTATCGGGGAACAGCTGGAAGTTGCGTTCGTGGCGACGTGCAGCGGCGTCGGTGAAGCCGAGCAGTTCCAGCTCGCGCGCGACCTGCACCTCACGGAAGCGGACGCGTTCGGGCGCGCGCAGCGAGAGGTTGGCCTGCAGGGCCTGTGCAAGGTGGCCCTGTTCCTGCTGCAGGTACGCCAGCGAGGCGCGCGTGCGCTCATCGTCCGGGTCGCGCTGCAGCGCCCGCTGGTAATCGGCGATCGCGCGCGGCATCGCCCCCAGGCAGTCATGGGCATACCCGCGCGCGGCGAGTGCGGCGGCATCGTCCGGTGCGGCGCGCAGCACCCGGTCCGCTTCGACCAGCGCCTGCTGCGCACGCTCGGCGGGACCATTGAACAGGCAGGTCTCGGCTGCCAGCGCACGTGCCAGCCCGCGTCGTGCGGCTGGCAGGTCCGGATCCACCTGCAGCGCCTGCCGGTACAGCGCGATGGCGCGCGCGTTGTTGCTGGCCTGGCCGATACCGGCGTAGTGGTCGGCACGTTGCAGCAGCGCGTCGGCCGGCGACCGCGGGGCGGCGGTGGGCCAGGCGATGACGGCCACGGCCGCAACGACAATCACTGCACTGGCGACGCCGGTGGCCCCGCGCCAGCCCCAGCGCCGCGCCACACAAGGCGCACGGCCCGCTGGCGTGTCGTGCACGACCGGCTGCACGGGCGCGCACAGCTGGTAACCACGGCCACGGACCGAGCGCACATACCGTGGGCGGCGGCTGTCATCGCCCAGCGCCTGGCGCAGCAGCTTCACCCGCTGGCTGATCGCATCTTCGCCGACCACCGCCGGGGCCCACACCTGCCCGGCGAGGGTATCGAAGGTCACCACGTCGGTGCCGTGTTCCAGCAGGCAGTCGAGCAGCCGCCAGCTCAGCCCGCTGACCGGCAGGACGGCATCACCGCGCCGCACCTGCTGCAGGGTGCGGTCGATCTCCAGGTCCAGCAGGCGCACGGTCTCCATGCGGCCAAGCATAGGGCACCGCGCAACCGCCCCGCAGGTGCCGTTGGTCTCCCGCCATCCAGCGGGCCCCCGCTCACCGTGCATTGCCGGTGGCGGCGGTAACGTGCCGGTTTCCCCGCCTTCCCGCATTGCCATGACCGACCTGCATATCGACCGCCTCGACCACCTGGTACTCACCGTGGCCGACATCGACGCCACCTGCGATTTCTACCAGCGCGTGCTGGGCATGGCCGTGGAGACCTTCGGCGCCGGGCGCACCGCGCTGCGCTTCGGGCTGCAGAAGATCAACCTGCACGCGCACGGCCGCGAGTTTGACCCCAAGGCGCTGCGCCCCACCCCCGGTTCGGCGGACCTGTGCCTGATCACCTACGCCCGCATGGACGAGATCCTGGCCCACCTGCAGGCGCAGCAGGTGGACGTGGAAGACGGCCCGGTGCAGCGCACCGGCGCCACCGGGCCGATCCTGTCGGTGTATTTCCGCGATCCGGATGGCAACCTGATCGAGGTGTCGCACTACCTGGACTAAGGCAGGAACGGCGCGGCCATCGCCTGCAGCAGGCTGCCCTGTGCGTCGTCGCCGGTCAGCTCCCAGGTGAACACCCCGCGCAGCGCGGCGGACCGGGCGAACGCGGCGCGTAGGCCGATCGAGGTCGGGTCTTCATAGCTGATGAAGATCCGTTCGGTCGGGTTGTACAGCCAGGGGCTCTGCGCCACCGGATGCCAGTGCCGCTGCCAGCCGGGCGTGTCGAGGAAGTCGCTGCGAATGCGCCGCCAGTCGCCGGCGTCGAACGGCGCACTGTAAGGCTGGTACAGGCCATCGTTGTCGCCCGCAGTGACGCGGAAACCGCGCCCGTAGAACGGCACGCCCAGCACCAGTTTGCTGGCGGGCACGCCCTGCTGCTGGTAATAGGCCACCGCGCCTTCCACGTTGTTCCACCGCCGCTGCGCCGGGGCCAACGGATCGTCGGCCACCTCACGCAGCGGCGCATTGAAGGTGGAGGCGGCCGAGAAGCCGGTGCCCATGTCATAGCTCATCAGGTTGATGAAATCGAGCCGTTCGCCCAGTTCCCTCAGCTCGTAGCTGCGCGCGGGATCGTAGGCGCCGTCGGTCTGCACGCGACCGGCCGGCAGCGCGGCGGTCAGCAGCAGGTGCTGGCCACGGGGCGTGCCGACTGCATCGAGCTGGCGACGGAATTCCTGCACCAGCAGGGTCATGTTGCGGCGGTCCTGCGGGCGGTCGGTGATGTCGGTCGGGCCGCCATACACCGGGAATTCCCAGTCGATGTCCACGCCGTCGAAACTGCCGCGGTGCGTGTCGAAGAACAACGCCACGCAGGACGCAACAAACCGCGCGCGGCTGTCGGCGGTCAACGCCGCGTCGGAGAAGCCGCCGGCGTTCCAGCCACCGATCGAAATCAGGGTATGCAGCTTCGGATGCGCACGCTTGAGGGCCGCCAGCGCCGTGAAATGCGCGTCCGCCTGCGGCCCCACCACACACCTGCCCGCGTCGATGGTGGCGAATGCGTAGAACAGATGCGTGAGCGTGTCGGCCGGTATGTCCGCGACCGGATAGCGTTCGGCCGAGCCGCCCGGGTAGTACGCCCCGATCACCTTCGACGGGGGTTCGGCGGCGGACGCGGCCAGCGACAGCGCCGCGGCGGCGCAGGCGACAAGAACGGCAAGGCGCTGACGGAACATGCAGACTCCAGAAGGGTCGATGGCCGGGCCACGTTAGCAAATGCATACGCGTGCGACGACGGTACTGCAGGCCTTTTGACGCCATGTCCGGCGAAGTCGTCCAGCGGACACCCGCGCGCCGCCGGCATCTGCCAACGCAGTGTCGCGCAGGTCAATCGCGGCACCGGGCAAGGCCCACTGATGTCCTGTCGCTCCACGACGGCGTGCCGCTGCGACAGGCGACGGTGCGCCTGGATTCGGCCTATCCTGCGCACATGACCGACACTTCCGATCCACACGACACCGCACCGGACACCGCCGCCAGGGACGCGCTGGAAGCGCGCGCCTACGATGCCTTCGACAACGGCCAGCTGAAGCAGGCCAGTGCACTGTTCGGCGAACTGACTACGCTGGCGCCCGAGGTGCCGTACCTGCATTACATGCGCGGCCTTGCCCACAAGTACCTGCGCGACTGGCCCGCCGCGCTGCAGCATGCCCTGCGCGCGCAGGCGCTGCAGGGCTCGGCCGACGACGCCAGTGCCTGGAATGCGGGCATCGCCGCGACCGCCCTGGGCGACTGGGCCGAAGCGCGCCGGCAGTGGACGCGGTGCGGCATCGGCATTCCCGAGGGCGACGGTCCGATCGAACACGATTTCGGACTGGTCAGCATCCGCCTCAATCCCTGGGGCAATGGTGAGACCGTGTTTGCACGGCGCATCGATGTGGTACGCGCGCGATTGTTGAACGTGCCCCTGCCGGAAACCGGCCACCGGCTGTTCGACATCGTGCTGCATGACGGCGCCAAGACCGGCGAGCGAGCGCTGGATGACGGCATGGTGCCGGTGTTCAACGCCCTGCAGATCCTGCAGCGCTCGGACCACCGCACCTTCGTGGCCTTCATCCGCTGCCCGTCGGCCGATGACCTCGACGAACTGCAGGCGGCCGAACTGCCCGGCATCGGCTACGTGGAAGACTGGACCGCGTCGATCGTGACGCTGTGCCTGCGGTGCAGCTATGGCGTCGGCCATCGCCGCGACGATGCGGCCGACACCGACCACGATGAAGGCGGCGCCAGCAACGATGACTGGCAGGTCGAACGCAACCTGGGCATCGGCGCGCAGGGCAAGGCGGCGGTGGAGCGGCTGTTGGCCAACTGGGTGGCCGCGGGGCCGGGGCGCAGCGTCGATGCGATCGAGAGCCCGCCGTGCGAGGAAAGTGCACCGGAAGAAGGCACGGTGTGGTGGCGGGGTGTGGGCGACGATGAGGACGAGAGCGAGGCGTAGGCGCCTGCCTGGAGAGTATCGTCGGCCGGGTTACGCAACGACGGGCACAAAAAAGCGGGCCGAAGCCCGCTTTTCTGTTGTTCGAACGCGTGAGGCGCAGGGGTGAGGACCAACGGTCCCCACCTGCCGCGCCACCGGCCCGGCCGACTACTCGGCGACGGCGCCTTCGCCTTCTTCAACGGCCTTCATCGACAGGCGGATACGGCCCTGCTTGTCGACTTCCAGCACCTTGACCTTGACCACATCGCCTTCCTTCAGCACGTCACCGACCTTCTCGACGCGGTCGCTGGAGATCTGCGACACGTGCACCAGGACGTCCTTGCCCGGCAGGATGGTGACGAACGCACCGAAGTCCATGCTCTTGGCGACCTTGCCTTCGTAGATGCG
>Ga0160463_100105_pt1 | contig 96995 bp, 67 predicted proteins | sample HID1975M_E6MG_FD_108276 | JGI IMG/M metagenome (GOLD analysis project Ga0160463, IMG submission 108276) | Enriched soil microbial communities from UW Madison campus, WI, USA - HID1975M_E6 MG | ecosystem: Environmental > Terrestrial > Soil > Unclassified | place: USA: Madison, Wisconsin... | reverse complement strand
GGAAACGGGTATCTGAATGTCGTACGTTTGTTGGGAACAGTTACCAAAGCAATCGACCATGTGGACGGGGCCCCTAAGCATGGACGATAAGGATGAAGAAGTGTTGTGCAACACTTGGGAATATAAGCTGCGAGCCACGAGCTTCGAGCTATGAGCCTTTTGCTTCGATTTTTCAGGATTTGGCTTTCGCTGTTGAGATATAGCGATTAGCGGTTGGCTGATGGTAATCGGCTGTCAGCTGAGGGCTATTGCCACTGGGGGAATTTTCTGATACGTGTGATCAATGGTTATGGTGAACGTCGACTACCAATCAAAGAGCACCACGTTAGAAAACAGAAAGAGTTAGGTCCAGGTTTTGGTTGTTGGTTTATTTCGATCGGCGCCTGACGGACAAACCGGCGGCATCGATGCGGGCAATCCTGTCTGCACGAAAGCTTATGGGTATCCGGAAGGTACATTATACCGCTCATCTTACTATAGATATGATAAAGCCCTGCTCATCTGAGCGGGGCTTTTTTGTCTGAACCGGGATCTGTTGGATTTATGGGATGGGTGGGATAGATATGCCCTTGTTTTTTCGTATATTGGTATAGAGCTTCCTGAATGGAAGCGCAAAATCCTCACTCCCTATTGAAGTGTTAGATGTACAATAAGACATTCACTAAAAATCAAGTGTAATTATGGCTGGGTTAAACAGGGTTGCGGATTGGTGGGATTCGCAAAAAAATGAATCAGAAAATATCATGCAGGAATGGGTCAACAAGAGTGATTCAAGTCTTGAACTTTATACCAAAATTACCGTTGCCATGATTGGCTCAACAGCGATGACCCTCGGGGCCGGTTTTGTTGATACACTTCGATTGGGCGAAGGCATAAAAAAAGGAGGAACATGGGGTTACGCCCAGGACGCGCTAAGATTGCTTTCGCTTGCCGGTCCTATTCTTAAGCTAGGGAGACTTGGGCTTGCTAAATGGACTTTTGATCCTGGTGGTGGTATATGCGCTTTTGTTAGTTCTGCAAAAGCATTGAGACAAACAGGTGTTAGTTTATTTATTAAAGTTTCTGATATTATTGCGAAATCGCCCTTTAAAAATGTTACTGATCTCAAGAGCTTTATCCCTGTTCTGCAATCAATGGGTGTAAGATTTAGCCAAATAAATAGTTGGCATATTGGTGAACTGAAGACTCTGGCACAACAAAATCGCAAAGGGGTAATATATTTTGCAGTTAACTGGACGGGGCCTAACGGGCCGGTTGCCCATGCTTTATACGCCTTCAGGGATACTTTTGGCTTTTTCAGGATAGCTGACAGAACGGGCAAGATCGTAAGCTCCCTGAAAGAACTGGACAGTCTTTATCCTGGCATAGGTTCTGCAGTTTCCCAGGGCTCAGCCATTGCTATTTATAATGCCGCTATTATAGAAGGAACTTCAGTGCTAAGTATGCTTGCTGTGGAAGTAAATGCTTTTCTGTCAACTATCAATGGCGAGAAAGCAGTTGTATTGTCGCCTGTGAATAAATAAGCAAAGCCTTGAAATTTACCTCCTTTTGATCTATTGTATTTTCCTCTAAAAGATTAGTTGACTCCATTTGATGCATTTGTCCAGCCATTGAAACCCTGAAACTTATTGGGCAGGCTCTAAAAGTGCACAATTTATTTGTGTAGTTAAATGGCTACACATATATTTGTAGCCAAATAACTACACGTTTATAACCCAGGTAAGCCATGAAACTAAGAAGAGATCCTTTCCAGGCCATTGCTGATCCCACAAGAAGGGCGATACTGATACTGCTGGCAGCGCAGACGATGAGTGCGGGCGCCATTGCCAACAATTTTGACGTGGCCCGCCCCACGATCTCGAAGCATATGCAGATCCTGACTGAGTGTGAACTGATAGAGTCGAATCAGCAGGGCCGGGAGATCTTCTATACGTTGAAGGTGGACAAAATGAAAGAGATCGACCAATGGCTGGAGCAGTTCAGAAAAATCTGGGCAGACCGTTACACACAACTTGACGAATTAATATTAACGATCAAAAAGAATCAACAATGAGTTTGAACCTGCAATTTGATTTCCTGGTAGATAAGGAAAAAAACACGATCACTGTGAGAAAGGAATTTGCTGCTAACCGGCAACTGGTGTGGGATTGTCACACAAAAAGCGAATACCTCGATAAATGGTTTGCCCCCAAACCACTTACGACTAAAACGAAGGTAATGGATTTTCGTCCGGGCGGGTATTGGCTGTATGCGATGATAGATCCCAGCGGAGCAGCATATTGGGGACGCACAGATTATTTGACGATACAACCTATAGATAAATACACTGCTCTTGATGCATTCAGTGATGAAGAAGGTACGATAAATCCTGAGCTGCCCCGTGCCAACTGGGATGTTACGTTTCAGGACCTGGGAGACAATTCGCTGGTACAGACGGTAGTCACCTATGCCTCACTAGAAGCGTTGGAAGTTGTGATCAAGATGGGCCTCAAAGAAGGTATGATCACCACACTTGAAAAACTGGATGAATACCTGGCGACACTCAACAAATAATTACCTACCTACAAAGGCAAGATGATATGAAAGTATTTGAAAAAGTAGAGGGCTATATTGCCCAATCGGAAGCTTTTGCCCAACCCATCCTGAAAAAGTGGCGCAAACTGGTGCTCAGCAATTGTCCGGGCGTGGAGGAAACGATCAAGTGGGGCATCCCGCACTTCGACTACAAAGGAGACATGATGTGTGTAATGGCATCGTACAGCAAGCATTGTTCCTTTACCTTTTTGAAAGGCGCTTTGATGAGTGATCCCCGGTTGAAAGAAGATAAACAACTGAAACCCACGCAGCGGTTTATGGGTAAGATCACTTCGCTATCGGATCTGCCGACTGACGCGCAATTCATTGCATTGCTGAAAGAAGCGATGGCCTTAAATGAGCAGGGAATAAAGGTACAACGGGAAAAAACGGATACGCCAAAGGAAATTGAAGTGCCTGATTATTTTGCTGCACTATTGAAGGCAAACCCAACGGCTAAGAAAATCTTTGAAAATAAATCGCCTTCGTTCCGGAAGAATTACCTGATCTGGATAACGGATGCCAAAACAGATGCGACCCGGCAAAACCGGCTGCAACAATCGCTGGAGTGGATCGCTGAAGGCAAAGACCGGTTCTGGCAATCGAAGAAATAAGGGCTACCATTCACTACCTGTTCCAGATATGTTCTAATTCTAACAGTTCTTCGTTTTTGTTGTTGATGACGCTGATGCTGATCTCGTTCCTGGTCCAGGGAGATGAGAAAATAGTTTGGGTGAAAGGCATGAAATGATGGGCATCGATGATCCTGCCTTCGGCATTTAAGCAGGTGTTGGTACAGGCCCAGGATTTCAAGTCTACCACATGGTTGACATTAATGGCTTCGCGTTGAACGCCAAACACAAGGGGCCCCTGCTCTTTAGACCTTACCTCAAAATAAGGATCGTATACATCATCGGAAATAATCAGCACGACCTGGTTACCGGCGCTTGCTTTTACGTGACGTTTCACCCAACCGTTTCCGGAAGCAGACCCGGGACCAGGTATTTGTGTACTCTTCATTTGTTCGGTTACAAGGATGGACTTGATAAAGACATACTGGTTGCTTTGCCGATTAACGGTCTTTGTATATACTTCGATGTCGGCATTCCATGCGCCAGGTGTGAGGGCTCGCAAGGGAGCCATGAGGTTTTGCATGGTTTTGACGAACCGCTGTCTCACCAGGGCATTGGTACCTGCCTGACGGAACACTACATCGGCAGAGTCGATCTGATTAATTGACACTGCGGATTGCTGCAGATCGATCACCAGTTTTGCCGTATTGTCTTCAACGGGCTTGCTACAAGCCAGCACACAGGTTATTACTATTCCACCAACCACTCCTACTATCCGGTTCATGTTATTTCATTTGGCCGCAAAATAGAACGAGCCGGGCGCGCTATGAGGCTGATGGTGTATGAACGGGGCAAAGGAAGGCTTGAAATGCATAATCCGGTTTATATTGTCATGGAAAACAATGACTCCAACGCTGAAGAAGAAATCTGGATACGTGTAAAACCAAGGCCATAGTTCCGGGTGGCGACCATGCATGTGCTCAAAGGATAGGCCCCTACCACTCGAGCTCCTTCAAAAAGATATTTATATATTGTTCGAAAGACCGGATCTCGGCTTGTAATTGGTTGATCATTTCGGAACGATTGTGTAAATCGTCGGCCTGGTAAATACCTCCTTCTGAAAAATTAACGGATGCGCCGGCATTATCGGCATTTCCGTCAAACTGGTACCTGATCCATCTGTGTTTCAGATTGGCCAGCAAAGAACTTGCCCCGGCATTGCTGATCCGTTTTTCGGTGAGCATAAACCACAAAAAAGACGGGATATCATGATTATTTTCCTGCAGCCATACATTACGCAACAGGTTTCTTTTATGCACCAATTCAATTTTCCGGCCTTTGGGATTTAGGGTAGCGATTCCCAAACCTGCTCCGGCAACGCCGCCCCCTATCGCAATGCCTTTATTCCAGTTGGAGTTGCTTACCAGCGCCCCGGAAACTCCTGTTGCAGCGCCAATAAGAAGGGACGCAACGGTAAGCCTGGTGGTGCGCTTTGCGTTGAGCGATTCTACATATTTGACTATCTGGTCAATCCGTTGGCCTTCACAATCCAGTTCAGCTGCAATTGCACCTATCTCTGCATTGGCCAGCAATACCCTGACATTGATGCGTTGGCTCAGTTGCAGGATCTTTATGTTATTGGCAGTATCCTCTTTTAGACTATCAACAACCCTAACCTCATCCAAAATACCCAAAGCATGCATCAGTATAATGCTTGGCACAGAGAACTTTTTGCTGAGTACCTGGTTGCTGACAAAAACAGAATCCATGTTGTGTGAAATAGCATGATCAATCCAACTTATGCTTACCGGTGGGTTGCAATAGCTTTCTTTGTTGATCATCAGATGGACGGACTTCCTGGAAACAGTACAGGCATTTAAAAAAAGGAGGCCAATAGCGACAGCAACGAATCTGATCAATGCGGTCTTATATTTTGTACTATTTCCCGGCATTATGATAATGATTATAAGAAAGGCTAAACCAATAAATATGCAATATCCAAGTAGCTGTCCCTATATAAAGATATAATATCTGTTCAAATTGTTGTGCCAGGCCTTTTGAAGGAAAATGTGGTGAGCCAATACAGGCTCACCACCATTATGGATCATGTGTTAGCAATAAACGGCGCTTTTCTGATAAACTCCTTTGCTGATAATTGTGCTATTAGAAAATGGGCAAGACTGGAAGCACTTATCTGCTCTCCCGGACAGTCTTCCAAACTGACAGTGACCGGAAAGACCTGGTCTGTTTGATCGATCATGGGAAGACGAACCATAGTCCAATCGATACTGCTAGCAGTTAACAGTTCATATTCTTTTTGCTTATCAGCAGTAGAAAGCGGGAAGTTGTTCTTCATCCAATCGCTTTTAGCGATCGTTTGGGCGCTTTTGTTGTCGAATGGGGTATCAACATTCAAACCGGTGGTAACGATGTACCGGCGAACATTCAGTTCATTCATTACCTGGATAATATTGCGTGCAGCTGTACTTAATATACCAGGATCGCTAGCCGGAATACCTAAACCCAGGGTACTTATGACGGCATCCACATCCCTGATCAAGGTATAAATATCCCGGATGCTGGTTACGTTACCTTTGATTACTTCGACTTGTGAATGATTGTATGGGACTTTAGCGGGATCTCTGACGAGTAGTTTTAACTGGCACCCTTCGCTGATGAGTTGCTTTACGAGGTATTTTCCTGATTTACCGGTACCGCCAATGACGGCGATCTTTGCAGGTTGATGCATTTTTACTCTTTATAAAATTTAGCAATAGAAGTATATCCGGCATCCACCGGAGGGAATGACATGTCTGCCAAGGCAGTAACCTTTGCAGCAAGAGAAGCTATTATTTTATAAAGAGATTTTAATACCTCAAAAGTAATAAACGCAATTGATTTTGGCCACAAAAGAATTACAGGTTAGCTAATACAATTCATAGATTTCTATTCCTTTGGCTGATGTTGAAAGCAATAGCCATTGGCTATACGGGTATTGTGCCTGCATCTTGTTCCCTTTTTTGTGATCCCTTTGCATTGTACTGATTGGCTTTGGCCTTTGGCTTTGTTTTCGGTGGACAATTGCAAATGATCGATGTCGGGCCTGCAAATCAAACAAGCCTCCAGTCCCAAAGCTTTGGCTTTTTCCGGCGTAATTTTCTCTGAGACGTTTTTCACCATGCGGCAAGTGCCTAAGTGATATTTCTTTCCAGACGGCGTTTTGTAAATGGATTGGCCGGATGCTGCAATAGCAAACTGCAATAAGAGAAGTATTCCTATAGCATATCTACGGAGGGCAAGCATTGGTACAATATACACATTTCTGGTGCAGGTTTCTCCCCACTATCACTTTCCATACACCTCATTTTCAACATCATCAGGAACGAACCGGCAACTCTGTTGATTTTCAATGCGGTGGGTGCCGAGATTAGCCCGACAATACATGGTGGCTGATCAAGTGGTGCCTATCTTTGCTTTGCAAGGGCAAACGGAAAGAATGCCCTCAAAATATGAGCCGTCATGAATATTGAAGAAGCGCTGCAATTGATCCTCCCGAAGGAACGTATTAAATGTAAACTGATAGACCTGGTAACGTATGCCGCGGATGCGGGCTTTTATTCGCTGAAACCGCAGGCAGTGGTAAACCCGGTGTCGGAAGAAGAGATCGGCGCTTTATTCCAATTCTCGCATCAACATAATATCCCACTTACTTTTCGTGCAGCTGGCACCAGCCTGTCGGGCCAGGCCATCACTGATGGTATACTGGTAGACCTGAGCAAACACTGGAATAGTATCCGCATTGAAGCTGGCGGTGGACTTGTACGGGTACAACCGGGCATTACAGGAGGCATGGTAAACGCTTACCTGAAGAAGTATGCCAAAAAGATTGGTCCCGATCCTGCCAGTATCAACTCGGCCATGATGGGAGGCATCATATCAAACAATGCCAGCGGGATGTGCTGTGGCGTACAAAAGAATTCTTACCATACGATCCGGCATATCCGGTTCATGTTGCCCAATGGAGCTAGTTTCACTACAGAGGTGGCAGCGGATTATGACAGGTTTGACAGGGATTGTGCGGCCCTTGCGGCCAGCCTCACGGCTTTGCGCCAGGAGATACTGGCCAGTCCGGCGATGTACGAACTCATCCGCCATAAATACAAAACCAAGAATACGGTAGGCTATTCGGTGAATGCATTGATCGATTATGACCGGCCGTTAGACATGATGGCGCACCTGCTGGTGGGCGCGGAAGGTACGCTCGGTTTTATTTCGGAAGCGGTACTGGAAACGGTGCCCGACTATCCCGAAAAACTGACAGCACTCCTATGCTTCACAGATATACAAGCTGCCTGCAGTGCGATCGAGCCGCTCATTGCCTCGGGCGCAGAAGCGGTAGAACTGATGGACAATGCCTCACTGCGGTCGGTAGCGCATTTGCCTGGCATTCCGGAAATCCTTGCAGCCTTACCTCCCACAGGGGCAGCACTGCTGACAGAATACCAGGGACATACCAAAGAGGAAGTACAAACAAAAAATGAACAATTCATTGCGTTGCTGGCATCCATTCCTTTTGCGATTGCTCCGCGCTTTACGAGTGATGCTGCGGAACAGGCTTTTCTCTGGAAGATCAGGAAAGGAATGTTTCCTTCGGTAGGTGCTATGCGGCAAAGCGGCACCACGGTGATCCTGGAAGATATTGCAGTGCCGGTGGCTCAACTGGGTAACGCGATCCTCGACTTGCAAAGGCTCTTCGATCAGTATGGCTATGCAGATGCCATTATATTCGGTCATGCCAAAGACGGCAATATCCATTTCGTGGTGACGCAGGCTTTTGATTCGGCTGCGGAGGTGCAGCAATATGATCTGTTTATCCGGGAAGTGGTGCAGCTGGTAACTGGCAAATACGGCGGGGCTTTAAAAGCGGAACATGGCACGGGACGTAATATGGCGCCATTTGTAGCTACAGAATGGGGACCGGATATTTACCGCATCATGCAAACGCTGAAAGAGCAAGCAGACCCGATGAACTTACTGAATCCCGGTGTGCTGATCAACCCGGACGGACAGGCACATATTCAACATCTCAAAGCGCTGCCGCGCGTGGAAGAAGAAGTAGACAAATGTATCGAGTGCGGATTCTGTGAATACAAATGTCCCAGCAGGGACCTCACGATGACACCACGGCGCAGGATTGTAGCCAGGCGTGAGCTGGCCATTATGCGTGACAAGGGCAATACACAACAATATAAAGAACTGTTGGACCAATACAGTTATGAAGGGCTTTCTACCTGCGCGGTGGATGGCTTGTGTGCAGAAGCCTGCCCGGTAAGTATCAACACAGGCACGCTGGTAAAGCGCCTGCGTAATGAGAACCATAGTAAGGGGGCCAATGCGATGGCGATGACGGTGGCCAAACATTTTGGGAAGGTGGCACTGGGCGTAAGCGCGGGCATACGGTCGGCAGCAGTGGTCAATAAACTTTTTGGCAGGAATGCGGTACTCCGGCTCACGAAAGGGATGAAGAAAATAATACCGGGGACTCCGCTATGGTCGAACCAGCTTATCCCCTCCTCCATGGGTAAAGCAAGCAAGCTAGCGGGCGAAACACAAGGAGAAAAGACGGTAGTATACTTTACCACCTGTATCAACCGGACGATGGGTGGCTCGGCTGTACAAAAGAAAAATATGGCAGAGACGCTGGTGAGCATCGCTACGAAAAGCGGTATCAGGATGGTGATCCCTGATTCGATTAACAGCGCCTGTTGCGGGCAGATCTTTTCTTCGAAAGGATTTACACAGGCCTTTGAACATACTGCCAATGATACGATCGCCCGCCTCTGGGAGTGGACGGCGCAAGGCAAGTGGCCAGTGGTGCTGGATATCAGTTCCTGTACCTATACGCTTCATCATTGCCGGCCGCAATTGACGGAAGGGAATAAACTCAAATTTGATGCACTGACGATCCTCGACAGTATTGACTTTATAGCTGAATATGTATTGCCCGGGGCATCGATCCGGCATCGCAAACAAAACATTGTACTGCACCCGGTATGTACGCTTCAGAAATCGGGGCAGGAAGGTAAGTTCCTGCAAATAGCGAAGCGCCTGGCGCATGATGTGAAAGTGCCTGTTCATGCGGGCTGTTGTGGTATGGCAGGTGACCGTGGATTTCTATTTCCCGAGCTGACAAAATCGGCCACGCTACCGGAAGCACAGGAAGTAAACCAATGTAGCTACGACGGGTATTACTCCAGTTCGAAAACCTGTGAGATCGCTCTCTCTGAAGCGACAGGCAAGAACTATGAGTCTATTGTGTATTTGCTGGATGAATGTTTATAAATGCTTAAGTTGCATTATATTGATCCCTATGCCGCCCCTTAGCCCCCCAATGCATCCAGGCAAAAAGTATCTCTACTCATTCCTTTCGCTGCTTTGTGTGGTGGGCTGGTTCACGCTGCTTGTTTCTTTTGTGTACCTGGATAAGGGTAACGGGTTGACGACAGCCATTCCGATTGCTCACGCTCCCGATCTTGCAACAGGAATCGTTGGGGGAAGTATTCTTATACTTGTGCGGGTCATCAGAATAAAGCGGTTAAAGTATAGCTTTATCTACAACCTTACCGGAACATTCAATATTATAGTTGGGGCCATCGGACTATTTTGGTCTGCCTACCACAATGAAAGGCCTTCCTATATTATTGCCGGCAGTTTTGCCGTGGGCTTGTATATTTACCATGATATTTATTTCAGGAAAACGAACTGACTATGGCAAAAGAAATAGAAAGGAAATATTTAATCCATTATGAAAAGGGGCAGGTGGTTGAAAATTGGAAATCGCACTGAGCAGGGTTAGCTGATACCTATTTCTTCCCGGCCTTCAGATCACTCACGGCTTTCTCAATCCTGCGCTGCCTGGTCTCTTCGGTCTTAGCCTGACCGATCGGCAATACATACTTTGATTTACCGCTGTAGGACAAACTGTCGAAAAATGCGAGGGCCTTTTTATCCTTGCTGAGGGCTTTCTTGAAATCGTCAGGCAATTCGACTTCCCGGGGTGCTGTATCCAGTTCCAGGGTGACATCCAGTTTGTCTCCACCCTTCACCTTGGCATTTGCCCTGCGCTCCGCACTCAGGGGAATGAGGAACATTCCCCCCATGGAAGCTATGGTACTGCGGTAGGAAAAGCCGTTCAGGGTAACATTCACGGCCGGGCGTTTGCCGGAAGCCAGTTTTTCCACTACTTCGGCTGGTACCAGGATGCCAGTATTGTTGCCTTCCTGGAAGATGGTGGTGTTGAATTTTACTTTAGCAGCCATAATGATGATCATTTTATGAATGAGCACAAATTTATTACTAATACCAGGTGTTGATGCAGGGTGATTGCGACAAGTGAGGGTGGGTAAATGAGTCATTATTGAGAGCAACTTACCCGACTATGAAAGTTAAACCCTTTTGTCTAAATTGCCGGACAGAAATAACAGGTATTGAATGAAGCCGATCAAGTTTGAAGAATCGATCCTTATTGCGCAGCCGCCTGAGCGGGTGTTTGATTATACGCAGGATTATAGCAAACGGCTAACCTGGGATACTTTCCTCAAAAAGGCTGATCTGATCAAAGGCGCCACGGAAGCAGGAAAAGGGGTACAGGCTTATTGTGTAGCCCGGAACGGACTTGGCATGGTCACAGAATATGTAACGTTCAACAGGCCCAGTACCACAGCGATCAAGATGACAGAAGGGCCTTTCCTGTTCAAAACATTTTTGGGTTCCTGCAGATTTAAACTACAAGGCAACCAGGCAACAGAAGTTATATTTCTTTATTCCTTTACGCTCAGGTTTCCCTTTTCCTTACTCTCCAGTCTCATTAAACGAAACCTTCGGAAGAATGTGCAACAACGCCTGAAGGACCTCAAGCACAATATGGAGACACATTGAAAACTACCAATCCGGCACAAAACCTGCTGATTTCAAACTAGCCGCCACTCATTTCAAAGGAGGTCCTGCGAAAACGGATAGAAACCTTTTACTTTGATCCGGTAAATAAACAAATGCCCGGTCCATGAAACAGGTTGTAACAACGCTCCTTTTTTTATTGCTGTATGTGGTAAGCCCGGGCCAACACCTGAGTTATAAGGTTCACCCGTTGTTTGCAGGCAAACTGGACGGAGATAAGATCCGGGAGGATTTTGACAACTATGAGTCACCAAGATCCTCCAACCGTGTAAAAGGGCCCTATAATGAGGTAATATTGTCGATCTTCCACTCCAGGAACTTATTTATTAAAACGGCGCTCAATGATAAGGAAAAGGTAGCGGAATTGGAGGCTTTTCGTTTTAAGGCAGTAAAAGATATACCCTACGAAAGCCGGGGAGGTTTTTACAATAAAACAGCAGTACCGTTGTTAGACTCTGCCGACATACTCGTAACAGCCTATGGCATCAATCCACAAAACAAGTCGCTCTATCAATTCAGGGTATTGCAGAACAAAACGATCGCGCTTACTCCCTGGCAGCCCATCCAATCTTTTTGCCCGGTGTATATGCATTTCCGCTACAATGCAGATAAGAGTGAACAAAAGCAAATGGCTTATTTAGGAACGTTCAATGCACCTGTAGGGAATAGCCTGACGATCGAGGTAAGAAATATTAAAATACCAGATACGGTGAGTTCCATTTCTGCCATCTGGATAAAAAGGGCGCCTGTAGTGATCAGTGTATTTTCTACCAACTCGATGCAGTCTTTCATAGCGGTGAATAAATACCAGTGGAAACATGATTTTTTCAGGCCCAACGGATCTACTTATTATGGGGATACTGAAATGAAGCCTGTAGATAGTATGCTGATACTACAAAAGAAATTTGAGTCAACGGAAAACAGTCTCTTCTTTTATTTGCGCGACAAAGTAAAATCTGCCGGACTGGTAGAATACAACCTGGTGCGAGGGAAAGACAGCAGCGGCTGGAAAGCCGGGGATTTTGATCCGAATATTATCTGGCTGAAGGACCTGGCGCCCGGGGATTACAACTTGTTGCTGCGCTATGCTTTTCAACGGCAAAGCATTGGCTCGTACTCTTTTCAAGTGCTGGCAGCCTGGTATCAAACCAACTGGTTTAAGGGGTTGCTAGTGGCAGGGGGTATCTTAGTGCTGTGTTCTTTGTGGCTGTTACTAAAAACAAGGCGACAGACGCAGAAACTAAAAGCTCAGGATACGCAAAAGCAACTGATACAAGCAGAACTGAAATCGATCCGCTCGCAATTCAATCCGCATTTTGTTTTTAATTCGCTTAGCTCGATACAAGGGCTTATTACGAAAAATGATATGGAAGGGGCTAATAAATACCTTACGGATTTTAGTACGCTGTTGCGTGATTCGCTGAAGGAAAGTCAGCGGGACTTTACCAGCCTGGCCAAAGAAGTTGAAATGCTGGACAATTACCTGAAGCTGGAGCAATTGCGTTTCGGGTTTACGTATAGCATCAACGTGTCTCCGGCGCTGAATAAGGATGCAATTGAAGTGCCGGTATTGCTGTTGCAACCAGTAGTAGAAAACGCGGTAAAGCATGGTATTTCGGGCAAGTATGAAAAGGGGCAACTGAACATTAACTTTACCAGATCAGGCGAGGACCTGGTAGCTACTATTACTGATAACGGCGAGGGATTTGATCCGGCAGAGCCCGGCAGCGGACTGGGCCTGAAGCTTACCAGGGAAAGGATAGAACTGCTCAACAAAACAATGCAGGGTCAGAAGATACAGCTGGACATCCAGCGCTCGGCAACGGATACGGTTGTCAATTTCTTATTTAAAAACTGGCAGGCATGATACGCTCGATCATTATTGATGACGAAAAGAACAATATAGAAAACCTGCAAGGCTTATTGAACAAGCATTGCCCGGAAGTACATGTGATCGGGTTTGGTTTAAATGCAGATGAGGGAGTGGCGATCATTCAGCAGCTGCAACCGGACCTGGTATTCCTGGACATTCAAATGCCCGGCAAAAATGGGTTTCAATTATTGGAAAGTTTATCGAACTATAATTTTGAGATTATCCTGGTGACTGCCTTTGATCAATACGGCATTCAGGCGATCAAGTTTTCGGCGATCGATTATTTATTAAAGCCGGTTCGTGTAGATGAATTAAAAGCGGCAGTGAATAAAGTAGAAAAGCGGGTACGCAATGCCAGGCAAAACCTGGAATTGCAAAATCTCTTACAGTTATTGAAACACCAGGAGCATAAATCAGACCACCGGCTGGCGCTGCCTACTGCTAAAGAAACCAGGTTTGTCAATCCACAGGACATCATCCGTTGTGAATCGTCGAACGCCTATACCAGTTTCTATTTAACAGACGGGCAAAAGATCATGGTATCAAAACCCATTTATGAGTACGAAGAACTGTTAAGTGATTTTGGATTTATCAGGTGTCACCAATCGCACCTGGTGAACAAGAAGTATGTGAAAAGCTGGGTGAAAGAAGATGGAGGCAGCCTGTTGCTCATAGACAATTCGAATATTCCTGTTTCCCGCAGCAAAAAAGAAGAAGTACTGAAAGGGCTCAATACGCTGAAATAGTTTCCCCAATATTATCAACCGCATTACTCAACCTAAGTTCTACCGCTCTAACGAAAAGGAGCCGGCAGGGCACTAAAAACTACAGCCATGAAATCATTGCTCCTGTTATTATTGGTGTTTGTCAGCCTGTTTACGCTGGCACAGACTGATGCTTTCAATCCACCATCCAGCATGGAAAATCCACAACTGGATGGCTACCTGAAAAAACGAAAGCCGGCTATCTTAAGTATTAAGATCATCAACCAACCTGCTTCTCTACAAAATGTGCAGGTAGAATATACGCTGGTGCAATTGGGACCGCAATCGCAAATCAAAAAATATACAAAACTCAATAAAGAGGGCGCGGTAAAAATAGTGCTGGACGACAACCTGCCCTACCAACAGATTTGGCTTAATATAGACGGCTTTTTATATACAGGCATCTATGTCAATAGCGGCTTGTCGATCACGATTGATGTGGCCATCACCAAGGGTAAGGAGGTTTATCTGGCAGGTGAGGGTGTACAATTTTCAGGTATTGACGGGCCTCTGAATACAACTATGAATAAGAAAACGCTGTTTAGAAAAGAAGAACAGGATAATTGTCAGAGCCTTTTAGCGAACGGAAGTATAGCGGCGGCCAATAATAAAAGTAAGATACCCGCTTTTTTGGTAACAGCAGACTCGATCTACCGGCAATTGCGGGAGATAGACGAACAATTTATCGGTCAAAACCCCGGTTATGCCTGGGCCATACGAAATGAAACAAAGTCGCTCTATTTTCACTGGGTGTCGTTACCCTACAATTTTTCTATCATGCCAGATAGCATTTTCCAACAAATGAATGCGCACCAGCCCTATTTTATGAGCAATGATGGGGTCGCTTTTTACAGGCAACTGTGTAATTATAATGTATACAGAAAAGATAATCCGCGTGCAAAGGTGCAGATGAGTGATAATATTATAACGATTGACAGCAGCAACAGTTATCCGAAAGCGGACATCCTAAAGCTTGCTTTAATGGAAAAAGGGAAAGACAATTATCTTACGGCCTACCCGGCGATATTGAATAGTATGCACACCGAATGGTGTGCCCGGGTGGTACGTACGAAACTGGCAGAAGCGATCGGGAAACAAAAAGAAGTAGACAGCTTGTTTGCCATTGCCAAAAACATACAGGGGAATGGGCTCTTTATTGGAAATGCTATTGGGCAATTGCCTTTTGGCGCCAATATGTACCGGCTGGACAGCCTGACGAATGCTACAGATTTTATCATTAACCTCAAAGCCAAATTTAAAGGCAAAGCAATTATCATTGATTTCTGGGCCACCTGGTGTGCGCCCTGCCTGTCGGATATTCCCCGGAGTAAAAAGCTACACGAAGACAATAAAGACCTGCCTATTGAGTATGTGTATCTATGTACTACAGGAGGTTCGAACGAAAAGGTATGGAAAAGTCGTGTGGTAGAGACGAAAGCGCCGGGCACGCATATTTTTGTGGACGATGTTGTTATCACTGAACTGAAAAGAATATTCAATGCAGGGGGAGGTTTTCCTGCTTATGTAGTGATCGACCTGCAGGGTAATGCCAGTGGATCGAAGATCCGTTTTATGGGCGAACTGGACCGCAACAAGCTAAAGCTGGCGGCGGGGTTGTAATGGAAGGATAAGCATTTACGCAATCGCTATCCGTAGTGCACGTAGTCCGCTCACACCTTGCAGGTCTTCCAGTTCCAGTTCTTCGTGATCGGGCAGGAAAACACCTGTTTCCTGCAGGTATTGCAAAGAAGGCAGGTAATCGTTCAGATCGCTGCGGTTAAAATAGATGATGGACAGGGTATCGGGTTGGGTTAACCGTTCACCGGTATCGCGTACATGTACTTTGTCGATCCGTTTCTTGATCATCTGGTACCGGATATTGTAAGCGCCCTCCACATCAAAGCGGCGCTCATCGGTGCGGAAACTAATGTCGATGGTTTTGTCGTGGACAAAGATGAGTTGGGTGGTATGCAAAGGCAGGGGCATGTCATTCAACAAGGAACGGGTGAGGCGTGCAATAGCGCCCATGGACGTCAACTGCCAGAGGCGTACGCTCTTCAGGTAAAAATGATCAAATGGCTTATCGGGGGCGATGGATTGTCCGATGTAGCAATCGTATTCGACGCCATCGGTCCTGAACTTTTCAAAATAGCAGGGGTATTCCTTCTGGAGTTGAACATTCTCTGCATCCAGGAAATTGCTAATGGCGTTGTTGATCATTTGCATGGACGTTTCGAGGGCGCGCCTGTTGGCGGCTACGGGGCTATTTTCCTGCAGTACCTGTTGCCGGTATTCGTCCACCATTTTCCGGCAGGCAGGCTGTTGATTAACGAGGTGATCCAGCCAGGCGTTGACCTCTGTATCGAGGAAATGGTTGATGCTGGTTTCATCGGCTGCGGTCAATGTTTCCTGTGTAAGCACCTGTTTCCATTTGTGTATGGTATAGAGCATTTGCTCCATCAGGGGGGAATGCTGTAAGGGTTGCAATCCGTCGAGGGTGGTGCGCAAAAGGTCGAGGTGGGAATTGAGGTCGGCAATGATAGCCTGGTTCCTTTGTATACTGGAATTCCGGATATCAACGGCGCCATACAATGGATGGAGGTCATTGAACTGGATCTTGTAATTGGCCGGCGGCAACTGCTTTTTCTGGTGGTAGAGGTGCTGCCAGGCGGCCTCCTTAAATTTCCATTGCACGGCGGGTTGAACGGAGGTATATTTTTCGCGGACAATATCTTCTATCTCGAGGTTAAATTCTTCAATAAACACTTTCAGTATTTGCCCGATGGCGGGCATGGCGGTCTCCAGCAGGGCGAAGTCGCGCTCATCAAACTGTTCATCGCCCTGGGTATACATGCAAAAGGTACCCACCAGGGTATCGGCAAAAAATACAGGCATGGCAGCCAATGAACGGACGCCCTCTTTTACAAAACGCGCTAACCAGGGGCGTTTTTCCAGGTCTTCCTTTTGTACATCGCGGGAAAAGAATGACTGGGGATTGGCAGCATAGCCGGCTGTCACAGCCTGGAACTCTTCGGGGCTGAGGGTGCGGTCGCCCCATACAGCATACAGAATACCGGTACCTCCTACCTCATAGCCATATACATATTTTCCATTGACCTGAAAGAGGGGAAAGAGATCGAACTGGATATGGTTATTGCGCACCAGTGTTTTAAGGGAACGGATCACATGATGATAGCTCTCTTCGGGGGCGCTTTGACTACGTTTAAGGCGTACCTGGCGCAGGTTGTCAAGGGCATGCTGGACGGTAACATCGGTAATGGTGGACACGGAAATACCCCTGAAGTGAAAAAGTTGTAAGGGTAATATATTCTCCAGCACATCATAGCCTGCTCCTTCCTGCAGGAGGTGATTGAGCTTTGTAAGATCAAGCTCGGGCAGTTCGCTTTTGGGGGTTACGTCAATAAATTCGGCGTTGATATGGATGGTATAATACTGCAGCAGCCCGGTTGCGGGGTTGAGATAAGCATGGTAATATTCGTTTTGCCGGGGATGGAAATGGTACAGTTTTTTAAGGATATAGGAATAGACCATTTGCAATTGCTCCCGGCGGAAATCTTCGGGTGTGCGGTGGCGAAGATCTATTTTATGGAGCTGAATGAGGTCGTAGAAAGCATCGGTACCATAGAACATCAGTGGCCGTACGGGCACCCAAAGGGCCCACATGATATCCTTTTCTGAGGTGGAAGGTTTGGTAAGGCATGCATACATCCACTCCAGCAACTCTCCGTACTCATGAATAGCGGTTACGGGGATATCGGCATGTATTGATGGTTCAACCTCAAACCGATCGAGCACCATCTGGTAGAAATGGGACTTGACGGTAGGTTCTTCGGCCAGTCTTTTTTTCAACCAGACCAGGAATGGCTCAAAAGAAAGTGTGCAGGAAATGCCCTGGGCAGCCCATGCGGCATCAGAATAATCGAGCATTTGTTTTTTCATGGAATCAGCAATTGGATTGCAAGTTAGGGAATACTTGCTAAGGGAAAGCGGGTGGTATCAATCGGTTAGTTCAATGGTACAGGAGATGGATTACTGTAGACTAAGGGTAAGTTTTAAAGAAGGGTACTGGTTGATAAATTCGGGCTCAATGGTTATGTTGCGGAAGCTTATTCCCGGCAATGTTATTTTGACAGTAACTTTATCAAACCATTCACCCTTTCTGGTAATGAGGTATCCAACGGCAAAACTCCTGGTAAAGATGAGGCGCGAATGATCAATCTTCGACACGGAAGCAAAGGAATAGCGTGCTGTTAAAAAGCTATTGACATCTACCAACCGTTTACCAGTAACAGCATTGCGGCTAAAGAAAAAATAGTTATCGAAGTACAAGGCAAGGGAACGCCATTGATTTGTATTGACGGCCCTCTTCAGCTCCAGTCCACCGCTCATCGAAGGGGCCCAGTCACCGTTGGTATATTGCAGGCCAAAACCGGCATATAAGCCCAGGGTGAATGCACTTCCTGTGGCGGGTGAAACACCTGTTTCGGGAGTGATCCTTTTCTGTGCAGCAAGATTATAGCGCGCATCCATGCGCAGGGCCGGATGGGTAAGTTTGGCGGTTACATGCTGCAGTATATCTTTCTGAAATAAAGCGGCTGCCTCGCCCAACTCACCGGCAGACAGTAATCCAATATCTGTGATGTTGTTGATGACGAGCATGACAAAGTAAGGTATGGGGTCGTTTGTTGCGCCTTTCCTGGTAGTGACAGGCGGTGGTGTAAGCAATTTGATGCGTAAGGTATCCTGTTCTATTTTAAGCTGTGCAATATCGGTTCCGCTGATGCTGTAAAAGCTTCCGGATTGTGGATATTCTTTGATGCGGATGCGCTCATCGTGGGCGGTAGCATAATAATCTACCCGGCGGCTTACCAATGGTTTGGCCAGACTGTCGTGAAAAGGACTCAGGGATGCCCAGATGGTTTTTATCAATGAATCCAGGTTGGGCATGGCATTGGCCTGTGCAAGATTGGTATACTCGAATATAATTTTATTGCCTCCCTTCAACTCAACGGTAGCGCGTAAAGGCAATGTGCCGGGCGCCGGGGTGTTGAAAAAAGATTCGCTCTGCAATTCACTGTTCTGGGCATAGAGATCCTGTGAGGCACCTGCGAAGGCAAGTACCGCCATTAACAAAAGTCTTTTCATACTTAGTCTTTAGTGATTTGAACTGATTTAAACATACCCTGCGGCTTAGCATCCACGTAGCGCGTATTTTCCTTTATGATGATGTCCTCTGTAATATTTTTGGGTGAAAACAGGAAGGTGGTCATCAGGGGCTTTTTCGTTAAGGGTTGTTGTGCCAGATCGGATGTATTGTTGTGGTTGTCTAACTCGTTGATGTGTGCGATCCTGAACCTGGGTTTTGCGATGGCAACCGGCATCGACAAACTGTCTGCAGCAGTAGCCGCTACCATCAGTGGACTACTGCTATCCACTATAACAAGTGGGATATGAACAGCAGTTGCCTTCAAAGGTTCTATTTGCAGCTTCTCTGGCTGGCGGGCAGTTACCTGAATGGACGGCTGCGGTTGATCTACGCGGGTAGTCAGTTTTTGGAGGGTATCCTTGCCTGGTGTTGAATTGGTTTTGGTGGAAACAAATGGAGATTTGACTGCCGGATCGGGAGCCTTTTTATGTTGGAACCACCACCCACCAATACAGAGCAATATAGCTGCGGCTGCCGCATATAGCCAACGGAAAGGCCTGCGTTTCTTTTCGGTCAACCGGGTTTCTATCTCTTGCCATACTAATGCGGAACGAAACTGAAATCCGTCCGGCACCTGGCGAAGCTTGTCCAGCTGCTCCCGTATCCTGCTATCTTGCTTTCCGGTTTCCATAGTCCTCTTTGTTTTTAAGCAGCAACTGCCGCATGAACAATCTCGCTTTGCTTAACTGTGATTTAGAAGTGCCTTCGCTGATGCCCAGGGCTGCTGCAATTTCCCTGTGTGTCATTTCCTCCAATACAAACAGGTTAAATACAGTGCGGTACCCTACGGGTAACTGTGTGATCAGTTTCATCAATTCGGTGGCGTCCAGGCGTTCCATTAAATTATCGTCGCTGGCTATCTCAAGGATCTCATCTACGGCTACCTGAATAAAGCTATTGGTAGCGCGTAGTTCCATCAGGCATTCGTTGACCATAATTTTCTTAAGCCAGGAAAAGGTTGCCTTTTCGTTGATATAGGTAAACTGATCCAGGGAACGGAAAAACTTCAGAAACCCATTCATCAACATCTCTTCGGCAAGTTCATCGGTCTTTAGGTACCGCCTGCATACCAGGAAAAGTGCTCCGGCATATTGCTCGTACAGCGCCCGCTGTGCGGCGATATTGTTTTGTTTGCATTTCCTGAGCAGTGTTTCCAGTTCCATGGTTGTGTTACTATAAATGCAGGTCTGCCAAAAAGGGTTGCCCGGAGAAAGAAGAAAAGTTTGCAAAGGGATAGACGAGAGCGTAGTGATTATTCTATAACAATTTATTGCATTTCACTATTGTCAATAAGATAAGCTAATGATGCTACAAGCTGGCAGGAAAAAATAATTTATTGCTAAGTTGTGGCCGGGGAGGCAAGTAATTTTATGATTATCAGCGGCTTAATTCCAACTTAGATTATTCGGTCATCAGATATGGTACAGAAAGTGAAAAATATTTTTAACTTTTCTTTAGTACAGCGAATCGATTTACTTGTTATAATAAAAAGGATAAGGTTTAATGGTTAACGAATTTGATTAGTGTCGCCCCGCATTTCTATGCGGGGCTCTTTTTTTTTAGTACCTGGGGAATAGGCAATGGTGACTCATCCCGCGGAGCGGGACAAGTACATCGACAGGACGTTATTGGTACGCTACGATTTCAACAACCGGTTAATCTCGCCATAGGAAGTAGTACCCTGGGTAAATTCAAAAGTTCCTTTGGTCCTGATCTCTTCTGCTGCCCGGAGGAATCCGCTGTAGGCGGCGCGGGCCAGAGAGGAACCCAGGCTTACGCGTTTTACCCCCATATCTTCCAGTTCATTCAGGGAAAAAGGAGTAGCACCCAGTCCGGCCACTATATTGATGGGTTTAGGCGCCACAGCTTTTACTACGGCCTCTATTTCTTCCCGGGTAGTGAGGCCAGGAGCAAACAATACATCTGCGCCTGCTTCGGCATAAGCTACCAGGCGCCGGATGGTATCATCCAGATCAGGCCGTCCATAGATCAGGTTTTCTGCACGGGCTGTGAAGGTGAAAGGAAAGGGCAGGCTACGTGCTGCTGCTACTGCAGCTTTGACGCGCTCAACAGATAGCTCAAAAGGATAGATGGGATCATGGGGCCGGCCGGTGGCATCTTCAATAGAGCCGCCTACAAGGCCTGCGGCTGCAGCCATTATAATGGTTTCGGCGCAGGCTTCGGGTTCGTCGCCGTAACCATTTTCAAGGTCGCCGGCTACGGGCAGGTTACTGGCGGCAATGATGGCCCGGGCATTGGCCAGGGTTTCTTCCCGGGTTACAGCCCCTTCCCCATCGGGTTTGGCAAGGGAAAAAGCCAGGCCGGCGCTGGTGGTGGCAAGGGCCTCAAAACCAAGGGCGGCGAGCATTTTTGCAGAACCTGCATCCCAGGGATTGGGGAAAGCGAATATACCAGTCCGTTCATGGAGAGCTTTGAAAGTGACAGCTTGCTGAAGCTGTGATTCAGTGAAGTTTGTTTTCATTTTTCATGTGCTATTGAGTGATGCGTTCCCGATATGGGATGGTGGAAAGTTACAGAATATAGGCCGGATGGCCCGGAGCAAACCGTTAAGCCAGATAGCTCTTCTGTTAAGTACACCTGTTTTTGCCGGTAGGGGCTATCTACTTTGGTGTCGTATTTAAAAATACACATCATGAAAAATTACTACCTGCTAATTACTTTATTGATAAGCTGTATCACTATCAGCAATTTCAGCGAGGCCCAGGGCATTTATAATTTGTGGGGAACCACACAGGTGGGAGGCCCTGATGATCATGGTATTTTATACAGTACGCGGTATGATGGTACGGGACAGGAAATCAAAAAGACGTTTACATATACCAATCCGGGTATGGCTACGGGTCGTAACTGTCCTACGCTGTACAATAACAAGCTGTATAGTTTACTAAGCAAGGGCAACTCGATATCAGAAGGAGTCATTATTACTGAGTATGACCCGGCAACGAATGTATATATCAGGAAAGCAGACCTGCTTGATATTGGCATTCATGAAGTGACCGGCTCTGCATTGACGGTTTGCAATGGCAAACTGTATGGACTGTCGTATGATCCAGGTGCAGATAATGCTGTATTGTTTGAGTTCAATCCCGCTTCTAACGGGCTTACGGTAAAATACCAGTTTAATGCAGGCAACGGTAAAAACCCTGCCGGAGACCTGACGTTATTCAATAATAAATTATATGGCATTACCCGGCTTGGCGGCGCTAACGACGAAGGGGTCATTTACGAATTCGATCCTGCCACCAATATTTATACGAAGAAAAAAGACCTTTCTGAAGCCACTACGGGTAAGTTTATCGAAGGCACTTTCAGCGTATACAATAACAAATTATGGACAGTGACCAGTTCTTACCAAAACGATGTTACAGAAGGGGCTATCATTTCTTATGATCCGGCTACGAATGTCTTTTCGAGGAAGGCAGGGCTGAGTGGCATTAATGGTTTTACCTGGACGGGAGAAGTGACCTGGTATAACAATAAAGGGTATGGGACCTGTGGTGGAGGACCTGGGGGTAATGATAGGTTGTTTGAATTTAACCCGGTTAATAATAGCCTGGTCAAGAAAGAAGACTTTTCTTCTTCAGAAGGCATTGAGTGTGGGCCCCTAGTCGTATACAACGACAAATTATATACACAGGCAAGAAAAGGAGGTTTTGGTGGTGAAGGTACTATCACGGCCTATAACCCGGCCACGGAACAACTGGAGTTAAAAGTCTTTTTTGATGCAGCTACAGGCGGGGGCAGTACGACAGCTTTGGCGTTGTATAACGGTAAGCTGTATGGATTTACCCAGGAAGGGGCCACCTACGGCCGCGGATGCCTTTTTGAATATTCGATCGCCCCCATCCTATTCAGCAAAAAGATCATACTAGGCGGATCGGATTTGACCTATCCGGATGGAAAGCTGGTGTACATCAACAATAAGATCTATGGCTGCGCATATAAAGGGGGTAATAATGGTATTGGAGGTATTTATGAATACACCCCTGCTACGGGCGCCTATGTCATCAAAGTACACATGCAGAACAGCGGAGGCGCGTTTTACGACCATGGTGGTGGCATGATAGTTTATAATAATAAATTCTATGGGGTTACCACAAAGGGAGGGGCAACAGATGACGGGGTGATCTTTGAATACGATCCGGCTACGAATATTTACACGAAGCGATATGATTTCAAAGCGACCACTGGCCATGCGCCCTTTGGGCTACTTACAGAACATGACGGTAAACTTTATGGAACCTGTAGCAGTGGAAGCACAAACGATATGGGCAATATCTTCCAATTCGATCCGGTGACGTATGCATATACTGAAAAGATTGTATTTAATGCCAGTTGGGGCAGGCAGCCACAAGGCGAATTATTGTTGCTCAACGGTAAATTGTATGGTACAACAGCGCTTGGTGGTGTACATGACGACGGGACTTTATTTGAGTACAACCCGCAGACCAATGGATTTACCAAACTGGCGGATTTTGATGAAGCTGTCGTTGGCTCTGCACCGATTGGGAAGCTCGCGCTCTATAAAAACAAATTCTATGGCATTTGCACTTATAGCCCTGTGGGTTATTTAAGCGGTTCTCTTTTTTGCTATGACCTGGCCAATGGCGCGCTTACCAAAAAACTGGAACTTAGCACGTACCCTACAGGGAGACTGCCGAAGGCGGGATTGACGCTGTTCAACAATAAATTGTACGGTACTACGCAATTGGGTGGTGATTATATGTTTGGTGGTACGCTGTTTGAATATGATCCGGAGACGGAAGTGCATACGCAGAAAATAAAATTTACGGGGGCAAATGGCCGCTGGCCCAATCGTAGTGTGCTACAACCCATTCCTGCGCCGGTGGCCCCGGGCAGTCCTGGCTCCTGCATGAATACCACAACGGTCAATATACAAGCTACGAGCAGCCATGACTGGATACCGTTTACAGACAACCAGGGCCGGGCGGTTGCAGAGATCAATGCCAATGGCAATGTGCTGGGTAATGTAACGGTACGTTATTTTGTCAATGATGGAAATGTACGGCAGGATGTGAAAGGCACTTTTTACCTGGATCGTAACCTCACTATTACGGTGGCCAATCAACCCACTACGCCGGTAAGCATACGGCTGTATATACGCAAATCGGAATTTGATTTCCTGAAAGGCACGGCAGGATCGGGGGTTACGGTACCGGCTGATATTTCGATCTTCCACAACAATGATTTCTGCAAGGCGGATGTAGATGGTAAGGCCACCAAGGTGCACGCAACTGTGTCCAACTGGGGTATGGATTATGTTTATATGGCAGATGTAACGTCTTTTTCTTCGTTCTATTTTGCGACCAATACAGCATTGGCGCTACCAATACATATTGAGTCTTTTACAGGCAAAAGTCAGGCAACAGGTAACCTGCTCAGCTGGAAGGCTTCCTGTACGGATCCGGTGGAATTCACCATCGAAAGAAGTGTGGATGGCATTCACTTTAATCCCATTGGCACTATTGGAGCCACCCAACAGGATTGTGCAGCCCCCTTTAATTTTAATGATGCAGCCTGGTTGTCTGGCAAAAACTATTACCGGCTGAGCATGAAGGAACAAGGCAATATTACTTTGTCCAAAATAGTATTGCTGGACCGGACAGCAGGCCAACAATTGCAGGTGAAAGTATTGCCCAATCCGGTAACGGGACCACAGGCGCAGTTACAGGTAACCAGTCCGGCAGCGGGTACGCTTGAATTGTTTATAACGGACATGGCGGGTAAATCATTCCCCGGCAGAAAGCTGCAAATGATGGCTGGTACTCAAAGCTATTCGCTGGCGGTGGGCTCCTTGTCTGCAGGTGTGTATTGTGTACGGTATTATGACGGGCGTGCCTGGCAGTCGGTAAAGTTTATTAAACAATAAAGGACCATTATCTTTGTTTGGCATCGTGCATTACGCTTTCACCCGCACGAAAATTTATTTACATGGTAAAACCTGCACGGGAAACAACAGCGCTTCAACAACGGATCGAAGCGCTTGAACGGGAAAATGCGCTGCTTCGCCAAGGCATCAATGGGCTGCCCACGGGCCGTTCGGTAACGGTGCCCCCGGAGATGCAGCCGCTGTTTGATGTGGCGCAGGAAACGGTGCGGGAATATTTCAAGGGATTCAAAATGGACCCTACGAAGGGCACGATCGAGATCAACGATCAACGATACGTGCTGGTGAGGGCGTCGGCCTTTTCCAAAGGCTTCCTGGAAACGATTCAACGGTTATATGCGGATAAAGGGGAAAGTGAAGCATTTGCAATTGGCCGGAATTTCCTGTTCGATTATGCGCATGTGATAGGGCTGCATGATGCCAGGGACTTTCATGCCCGCATGCATGTGACGGACCCTATTGCCAAGTTGTCGGCCGGGCCTATTCATTTTGCTTATTCGGGATGGGCTTTTGTGGATATTTCTCCGGCAAGCAATCCTTCTCCGGATGAAAACTTCTGCCTGATCTACGATCACCCCTATTCTTTTGAGGCTGATAGCTGGAAACGGGCAGGGGTATTATCGAAAGAACCGGTGTGTGTGATGAATGCGGGATATTCTTCGGGTTGGTGTGAACAAAGCTTTGGACTTGAACTGACAGCGGTGGAAGTAAGTTGTATTGCCAAAGGGGATGCCCGCTGCACCTTTATCATGTCGCCCCCGCACAAGATCCATGAACACCTGGAGCGGTTCAATGCCTCGCATGAAAAGCAATATACGACTGCAGAGAAATACAATATCCCTACTTTTTTTGAACGCAAAAAGGTAGAGGAGGAAATGGAAAGATCGAGGATACTGGCTGAAGAATCAGCGCAAACCAAGGCGGACTTTGTGGCCAATATGAGTCATGAATTGCGTACGCCGCTGGGGGCTATACTGGGATTTACTGACCTGCTGCAGAAAACATCGCTGGATACGGTACAGCAGGATTACCTGGAAGCAATCCATACCTCGGGCAAAAGCCTGTTGTCGATCATCAATGATATTCTTGATCTGTCCAAACTGGATGCCGGTAAATTCCTTACGGAAACGATTCCTTTTAGCATACCTGAACTGCTGCACTCGCTGCAAGTGATGTTCTCTACGAAAGCAAGCGGCAAAGACCTGCGACTGAGCTGCAGTGTTGATATGGCCATTAGTTTCCCGGTACTGGGTGATCCCATGCGGCTGACACAAATAATGGTGAACCTACTGGGTAATGCGGTGAAGTTTACGGAATCGGGAGGGGTATATATCAATTGTCTCATTCAACAGGAAACGGAGGATAGTGTAGTATTGAGCTTCAGTGTGAAAGATACAGGGATTGGCATTCCGGCGGATAAGATCGCTACGATCTTTGAACGATTTACGCAGGTGGATACGCATATCACGCGTAAGTATGGTGGTACTGGTCTGGGGCTTGCCATTACGAAACAACTGGTGGAACTGCTGGGTGGAACGATTTCCATCAGCAGCCAAGAAGGTGTGGGAACGGAATGCAGTTTCCTCATCCCCTACCGGAAATCACCTGAACAGCAACCAGCTTCTACGCGTGAGGCCACGGATCACCGACAGTACTTTGCACTCAAAAAGATACTGGTGGTAGAGGACAACCTGATGAACCAGAAGTTAACCTCCATCATTCTGCAAGGGCAGGGATTTGAAGTAACGGTGGCGCGGAATGGTAAAAAGGCGATCGAGTACCTGAAAGAAAAACAGGCAGACCTGATCCTGATGGATATCCAGATGCCGGTAATGGATGGGTACAAGACCACGCAGCTTATCCGGGATGAATTGCACCTGGCCACACCGGTGATCGCCATGACGGCGCATGCGCTTTCGGGAGAAAGAGAAAAATGCCTGCAGGCAGGAATGAATGATTACCTGGCAAAACCTTTTAAAGAACCGGACCTGCTGGATAAGATTGCGCACTGGGCCCGCCAGCTCAACCACCAATCGGCTGCTGATAAACCAGATGCACCCATCGCCCGGATCGATCTATCTTTCCTGGTACAGCAAACGCGGAACAACAGGGCGTTCATTCACGAGATGATCAATATTTTTAAAAATCAGAATCCCCGGGATATAGCGAAGCTGAAGTCAGCTATTGGCAAAGAAGATTTTAAGACGATCTATAAGACCACGCATTCACTGCGTAATACGATCGGCTTTTTCGGGCTGACGGCTGCTATTGGAAGTGAGTTGTTGACGATGGAAAAACTGGCCATGGCGGCAGAGGACGTGGAGCAGATCAGGGAGTTGTTTGAGAAAGTGAGTGCGGTATGTAAACAGGCGGTGGCTGACTTGAAGGAATTTGAAGTTGGATAAGGTGCTAGCTATTAGCGGCTAGCTATTAGCTTTTAGGTGTTAGCTGTTAGCAATACACTTTTGGCGTCGCAGGCAGGTCTCTCACTCCGCTGCGCTTCGTTCGAGATGACAAAAAGGAGGATCCTCACACCAATCTTTGCGCCATCAGCGAAAGGAACTCATCTTTCTTCTTAGGCGAGATAGCGATCATGGCATCATCATTCATCACTGCGTAGCCCCCATCGGCCTTGATCATTTTCCGCACCTCTTTCATGTTGACCATATAGGAATTGTGCAGGCGGAAAAAGCCATGATCGGTTAATAAGAGTTCATATTCTTTGAGGTTTTTGCATACCATCAGGTGTGCCCCATTCTTCATAAAGAAAGTAGTATAAGGGCCTTTTGCTTCCAGGCGGATGATCTGGCTGAGTGGTACAAACTCTACGCCTTCGGAAGTGGAAAGGCTGATGGAAAAATCTTCTCCCGCCGGCCGGCGTACATTCCTGATCAACAGTTCCAGTTTATCGTCTTTTTCTTTCAGCTGCAATCTTTCGATGGCTTTGCCCACGGCTACTTGCAGTTCTTCAAAATTGATGGGTTTGAGCAGGTAATCAATAGCACTGAATTTAATAGCCTTAATGGCATAATGATCATAAGCAGTGGTAAAGATGACTTCAAAATTATGCTCCTTTACCTGCTGCAATACATCGAAGCCGGTGGCTGTTTGCAATTCAATATCCATGAAGATGATCTGGGGTGCATGCTGGTGAATGCCGGCCACGGCTGCTTCCACATTAGCGGCAACACCAGCCACTTCTATTTGTGGACAAAACTCTGCCAGCAGGTGCTGCAGGAAGTCGCTGTTCATTTTTTCATCTTCAACAATAATGGCTTTGTATTTCATAGCAAAGGTTATAATCGTTATAGTTTCTCAAACAAAGGTTGTGGTATTTCAAGGGTAGCACTGTTGAGTGCTGTACCATTCTCCTGTAATACTTTTTTGCTGCTGGTGATCTTTCTTTTGCCCTGTGCATTGAACAGGTCAATACGGCGCAGCAACATATCATCGCCATTCAGCAGTCCCTTTTTCTTTTCCAGCCTGCCGGCTTCCTCCCGGGAAGTGCCGTTGTCTGTAACCCTTACCACCAGGGTATCCTGTTCGGTGGCATATTCAATACACAGCTTTCCCTTGTGTCCATTGGTAAGGTTGAGCACACCTTTATACAAGGCTTCCTCTACCAGGCTATGGGTAAGCAGGGGTAAAATCGCTGCTCCCTGGGTACCCGGCGCCACCCTGATCTCATAATCAAATTTATCGTGGAAGCGGCAATGTTCCAACCACAGGTATTCTGTAACCAGTTCGGCCTCATCTTTCACGTTGATGGACAGTTCATCACCAAAGTTGATCACCTTTCGCAGGAAGGCGGAAAAGCGGCCAATATATTGCAAAGAGGCTTTTTTATCGTCGCCTGTTATAAAGTATTGAATGGAATTGAGGGAATTGAACAAAAAGTGGGGGTTCATCCGTGCCTGCAATATTTTCAGTTTCAGCAGCTGGTTCATCTGCTCTATCTGTTCGTTCTTGATGCGCAATTGCTCGCTGAGCTTTTGCTTTGTCTGGAAGCGGTTGTACAGCAACAAGGCCAGCAGGATGGCTGAAACGAACAATACGAGCATAATGTTGCGGAAGGAACGATGCTTCTGCACCTCTACGGCGGTATCCATGAGCCTTTTGGTAACGATCTCCTTTTCGAGGGATACCAGGTCCAGCGCGGGAGCAGTTTCCTGAACGTTTTCAAACACGAGGTCTTTGATCTCGGACCCCAGGTATTTGGCAACAATAGCGCCGGCCTTTATCCTGAACAGGTCGGAGGAAAAGTATTCATCCATTACAGGCTTCCAATCTGTTTGCTGAGGCATGATGGCTGCAAATCCCTGCCGGCGACTGGACAGCACATGCTGTCTTTTCACCTTGATGCCTTTTTGCAGGGCTACGATGTATACGGATAAGGGCACATAGCCAAATCCTTTATTATCGCCCGCGATGGTACGCATGACCTCATAATCCTCTTCCTTGTAAGAGACGGGAAGACCGGGATAAAAACTCTTTTTAAGTGACAGGATATCCTCGGTCATGGTAGTGCCGGCCATGGTATAAGCCCGCATTTCTTTGATCTTCGAGGTAAACTCCTGTGAACTGGCATACATGGGCTCCAGGTTGTTGGTGACGAGCACATTGAGATCGGGCATATAAGGCGGGCTGAACTGCACCTGCTTTTGCCTGTCAGGGGTGATAGAAAAATAAGACCAGCCGAATACACCCGGCTGTGTACTGTTCCTGACCTTGTGGTAGATGCTGTCGAAAGAACCGGCCGACTCCCATATTATAGTAAGGTCGATAGCATATTTAAGCTGCAGGTATGATTTGAACGATTCCATGATCTCGTATTCCACACCTTCCAGTATCCCTTCTTTATTGACATAAATAAAAGGCTCTATATCATCCCATAAGGCTGTCACTGTACCTTTTTTGTTGTTGAACACCTCCTGCCAGGAATCGCCCCTGCCCCTGACGGGTTGTGCCAGGGTACTGCCGGCTACGATCACCAACAATATCATCATTCCTAACCGCTTAACCATTTCCAGGCTCCTCATCGAATTGCTTTGTTTTGACAAAGATGGAAAAACTATCATGGAACGCATGACTGACTTAACGAAAGCCGGTTTTTACTTAACGGATGGCAGGCTACATTGAGTGGATGATTGCAGGTTGTTGCGCAAAGCACGTCAAATTAAGCCACTTTAATGCCCACAACCGGCAAAACCCCACCTGCATCGGGCACCCAAAACAGGCTGGCCCTTCTGTTAAGCCATTTCCCTGTTTCATTAACTGTGCCTTCAGTCCCGCCCGGTTTCCTAATAATTTGGACGCATTAATCAAAAAACACGATCAATATGAAACATGTAGGAATAATAGGAGCCGGCATCAGCGGGCTGGCTACGGCCAAGGCTTTTATGGAGAAAGGTTACCGGGTAACGGTGCTGGAAAAAGCCGCCGACCTGGGCGGTGTGTGGGAAAAAAGCCGTTCTTATGTAGGTGTAGCCACGCAAACCACGCGGGATGAATATGCTTTTTCTGATTTTCCCATGCCTGCTCATTACCCGCTATGGCCCTCCGGCGTGCAAGTACAGGCCTATCTGAAAGACTATGCTACCAAGTTCCACGTGCTGCCGCATATATGGTTTAGCGCACAGGTCAATACGCTGGAATACCGGAAATCTTCCTGGGAGGTGCAGGTAACAGACCTTAACAATCAATCCACCCAGTTTTTGTATTTTGATTTTGTGGCGGTATGCACGGGTACGTTTCACAAACCTTATATACCGGCTTTTGAGGGTAGTGAAAGTTTTGTGCAGGCAGGTGGCCGTATACTCCATTCCAGTGAAGTGAAAAATGAATCGCTGCTCCGGGACCAACAAGTGGCGGTGGTAGGATTTGCCAAATCGGCTACGGATGTAGCTACCTTATCGGCCGGGTTGGGTAAAAGCACCACGCTGTTGTACCGCAAAGCGCAATGGAAGGTGCCCCGCTATTTTGGAAATAAATTAAATATGCGGTACCTCCTTTTCTCCCGGTTGTCGGAAGCATTCTTTAATGCACCGCACAAATCGCTGTTCCAGAAAATATTGCATTCAGCCGGCAGGCCGCTGGTATGGGCGCAGTGGCGGGGCCTGGAGGCCTTGCTGAAAATGCAGTTCAAACTAAAGGCTTGTGATATGGTACCGGAACACCGTATTGAAGACCAGATCAGTTGCAGCCTGGGGGTAGCACCGGAAGGATTTTATGAAAGTGTACAAAGCGGCAAGATCAAGGCGAAAAGAACGGAGATCGCACGTATGGAAGGAAAACAACTGGTGTTGAAGAATGGAGAATCGGTGACAGCGGATGTGCTGGTGTGTGGTACAGGCTTTACACAGGAATTGCCTTTCCTGGAAGAAAGCTACCGCAAGCTGATCATTGCGCCCAATGGTAGTTACCGCTTATTCCGGAATATCATTCACCCGCTCGTACCACAATTGGGGTTTGTAGGTTTCAACTCCAGCCTGTTTACCACGCTCACTTCAGAAATAGCTGCCAACTGGCTGGTGGGTTATATGGAAAATCAATTATCTCTCCCTTCTGCCAGTGCCATCAATGAAGATATGGAATACATGTACCAATGGCGGCAGCACAGCAGGCCTATTGCGTCAGAATTTGGCGGTACCTGTATTGCACCTTTCAACTTTATGCACCTCGACCAGCTGATGAAAGATATGGGGCTACCTGTAAAGCTTACGCGCTGGCCGCATGAATGGCTTAAGCCTATTAACCCGGCAGATTACCACAAACTATTGCGCGGACATAAAAAGGAGCAGGCGGTAAAACCAGCCACTCAACCCGGCTACCAGTTCTATTAATAAAACCGGCACTCAAAAGAATGATCCGTTAAGTCAATTATGTCATTCATTAACCGGCCATCCATTTACGTTTTAGCTCACCGCATCTTTGTATGGTAATCAATAACAAAAATCATTTAAACAATCTGAATCATGAAAAAAGTAAGTTTAATTCTTTCGATGCTTGTCATGGCAACCACTGGAACTTTGTTTGCACAAAGCGTTACGATGAGTGACGTATTGATCTCCTCTGTTAAAATCAATGATGGCAAAAACACGATACGTGTTCCGGATGGCAAAGGCACTATACAACTGGTAAAAAGAGGTGACAAGTTTACGGACGTGGTGTATACGGATGCAGCCGGTAAGGAATCGCGCCTGGCGCCTGTGAGGCCAGGAACAGGAAACTTACCCAAACCAGCCTGTAAGTTTCCCATTCCGGATGCCTGCTTCGCGATTCCCAATAATCAGTCTGTTGGTATGTGTATTTGCAGGCCTACGGATCTGAGCAGCGGAGAAGACTTTAGTATTTCCTTGTTGCTGCCTGCGGTACAGAAAGTACGTGAATCAGCCGCCAGAAATTAAAAACAAGACAGGTACGATACCCCTATGATCCCGGCCCAGAACAGGCCGGGATTTTTATTGGATCTCGGCTTCCAATAGTTGTATTATATTTTTAGGATGATCGCCAAACAGGTCTCTACTCCAATTGGGTTTGGTGAGTTTATCCAGGACCAGGAACATGGCCAGGCCTTCCTCCTGGGACCATTGGTTGCGTTTGCGGCGCATGCCATTCACCGCCTGCTCATAAGGTATGTTTGCGCCGGAAGAATCCTGCAGCCAGTAGAAACCTGCAAACTGTCCTAACCCTTCCATGGTGAGGAAAATATCATCCAGGGGTTTCAATACGGCATGTTCTTTTATAAAGTAAGTTGACTGACGTTGTTTGAAAAGTGTCAATGCTTCCCGTGTAAGCTGTTTTGTTTTCTCTTTACCGGCTGCAAAAGCCGCTTCATACAACTTATCGACCTCGGCCCGGAAGCTGCGTACATAATTACTATCGCTTTTAAAGGTATGCTGTACGATATCATCGCTTAACTCCGGGTCTTTGAACGTATGGGTTTTCTCAATGGAATCGACCATGGCACCCATACCGGTTTGCTGACGGGTATGAGAAAATTCATGTAAAAAAACAGCGGTCATCAGGTTGTCCAGGCCCAGTTCTTTACTTTCTACTCCCGCTATTTTCCAGAATGCCGGAGCAGCCATTACAAAAAAGGGATGTTTGGTGGAATCACGTGCAGCAAAAGACATCAAGCCAACAGGCACTTTCTGACCATCGGGTATTGTCAATGTTCCATGATGCTGACCCGAGTGCCAGGGCAAGCTTTTTTCAAAAAAAACGGGGCTGACAAAGGGAAGTGCGCTATCAGGCGTACTCACCGGCGAAGTGGTGTACACGTATTTATCATCATACAATAATATGGCGGGCGCCGGCACGGGTGGTAATCCAAACAGTTTTGTACTTGTAAGCTCCCAGGCGGCAAACCACTTGTCTACCCCTTTCATTCCTTCGGGCAGCGCCACCGGGGATTGGGCTTTATCCGAAACAGCCTTGTTGTTTCCATTCTTACATGCATACAGGAACAGGAATATAGCCAACAACGCAGCAATTGGTCTCATCGCTTAAAATTTTAAAAAAGATACGGATGTATGGGATATTTTTATTGAAAAAGTGTTGATAACTTACCGGCGCAGAGCAAAAGTCATCCGTAAAAAGCGACGTCTGATGGTCTGCCAGGGTGAATTAACTAAAAACTTTGCTTTTTACGGTACATGAGAAAAAACTATTATTCATAAATTCTACCACCCAATGATTTGTACAAAACGCTGCTTTACGTTTTCACTGATCTTCCTGTTAACAGCTGCCCTTACGCGGGCGCAATCGGTACCCACTCCCAAAGAACATTTTGGATTCAATATCGGCGACAATTACCAGTTGGCCACGTACACGCAAACAGAAGCCTACTTCAAAAAGTTGGCAGCAGCTTCTGATCGTACTAAACTGGTGGATATGGGGCTTACAGAAGAAGGCCGTACGCAATGGATGCTGATCGTATCCTCACCGGCCAACATTAAAAACCTGGATCGCTACAAAGCTATTTCGCAAAAGCTGGCGCATGCAGAAGACCTGACGGACGATCAGGCGCGGGTATTGGCAGCGGAAGGCAAATCGGTGATATGGATCGATGGAGGATTGCACGCTACGGAAACGGTAGGCGCGCATCAGTTGATCGAAACAGCTTACCAGCTCATCAGCCGCAAAGACGCGGAAACGATGCGCATACTGGACAATGCGATCATATTGATGGTACATGCCAATCCTGATGGACAGGAACTGGTGTCGAACTGGTACATGCGTGAATCCAAACCGGAAAAACGTTCACTGAACCAATTGCCCCGCCTGTATGAAAAATATGCGGGCCACGATAATAACCGTGACTTCTTTATGGCCAACCTGAAGGAGACGCAGAATATCAATCGCCAATTGTACATCGAATGGCTGCCACAGATCATGTACAACCACCACCAGGCAGGTCCTGCCGGTTCGGTGGTAGCAGGCGCTCCCTACCGCGATCCCTTCAACTATGTTTTTGATCCCTTGCTCATGACGAGCATCGATGCTGTAGGGGCGGCCATGATCAACCGGCTAAATGTAGAAGGAAAGCCTGGCTATACGCAACGTACTGGGTCTACTTTCTCTACCTGGTACAATGGCGGCTTACGCACGACTACTTATTTTCACAATATTGTTGGGTTGCTGACGGAAATTATCGGAAGCCCTACACCATCGGAAGTTCCGCTGGTGCCTCAACGCCTGATACCCGATGGCGCTACTCCCTTTCCGGTAACACCTCAGAAATGGTATTTCCGCCAGTCTATCGATTACTCTGTTTCGCTCAACTATGCTGTATTGAATTATGCTGTACGCTACCGGGATGAGTTATTGTACAATATTTACAAGATGGGCAGGAATTCGATTGACCGTGGCAGCAAGGATTATTGGGGTCTTTCTCCCCGTCGCATCACTGCGATCAATACGGCTTTTCAAAATGACCAGAAGAAAAACACGAATACAAGAGGTGGTCAACCCGCCGCAGAAACCCCAGGCGCAGGCGGTGGTGGCGGTAGAATGGGTGGCGGCATGCCGGTAAAGTATTACGACTCTGTCATGAAAGACCCTGCTACGCGTGATCCACGTGGTTTTATCTTATCAGCGGATCAACCGGATTTCCCTACGGCTGTACGGTTCATCAATGCGCTCGTGAAAACAGGGGTACTGGTACACAAAGCCAGCACTGAATTTACGGTGAAAGGAAAAAAATACCCTGCCGGCTCTTATATCATCAAGACAAACCAGGCATTCCGTCCGCATGTGCTGGACATGTTTGAACCGCAGGATCACCCCAATGATTTTCGTTATCCGGGTGGACCTCCGGTGGCTCCTTATGATGCAGCAGGCTGGACGCTTGCCTACCTGATGGGTGTACAGTTTGACCGGTTTACTGAAGATTTTGACGGTCCCTTCCAGCGTATTCCATATGGTGAATTACAATCACCGAAAGGTGCAGCGACCAAGGTGGCGGCCGGTTATGTGTTGAACAGTGCTGCCAACAATTCATTCCTGGCTGTTAATGAACTACTGAAAGCTGGTGCAGGGGTATTCCGTATGAAGGAAGGAACGCCTGGCTTTGCAGCAGGTTCATTCTTTATACCAGCATCGGCCAAAGCGAAGACGGTGATTGACAAATGTGTTACGGATTTTGGTATCGAAGCAGGTACGGTGAGCAAGAAGCCTGCCGGACTTAAGCCGGTAAATAGTTTACGTATTGCCCTTTGGGACACTTATGGCGGCTCGATGCCATCAGGCTGGATACGCTTCATCTTTGAACAATATCATTTCAATGCAGATATCATCTATCCAGCAACGATAGACTCCGGTAGCCTGCGTTCCAAATATGATGTGATCGTATTTGTGGGCGGTGCTATTCCGGGCCTCGCTTCAGAAGGCGGTGGCCGCTTTGGTGGCGGCGGTGGATTTGGCGGTGGACAACAAAATGATAGTATTCCCGATGAGTTCAAGGGACGCCGTGGAAGGATCACGCCTGAAAAATCTATTCCTGAACTGAAACGTTTCCTCGAAGCAGGTGGCCGAATTGTAACAATTGGCTCCAGCACCAGCCTGGCCTACCATCTTAAGTTGCCGGTGCGCAATGCACTGGTAGAAATGAACAATGGCGAAGAACAGCGCCTGCCCGGTGAGAAGTATTATATTCCCGGCAGTGTATTACAAGTGAGCCTCGACTCTACACAGGAGGCCACTTATGGCTTACCTGCTGCCTGTGATGTATATTTTGATGCCAGCCCGGTGTTCAACCTGGCGCCTGATGCAGTAGCCAAAGGCACGGTGAAACCCTTGCTGTGGTTTCCCAACAACAAGCCACTGCGCAGTGGCTGGGCCTGGGGGCAGGCTTACCTGGAAGGTGGTGTAACTGCTTTTGAGGCTACGGTGGGTAGCGGTAAGTTGTATGCCTTTGGCCCCGAGATCACGTTCCGGGCACAAACGCATGGCACTTTCAAAATGCTGTTTAACCAGCTATTGGGTACGAATTAGAAAATATTATATCTCCTCAAAGGCTGCCCCGGTATGGGGCAGCCTTTTTAGTTATATACTTTAAAACAAAAGCGCTAATTAAGATAAAATTAACGCGCCAATTTATTTTTTGGAATGCTCAATTTATAGTACATTCATCTTAGTTACGATCAAACCTAATCCGTCTCCCGCTCTATCTCAATACAGACTATATAAATGTTGCGACCCAGGCTAATTCTCTATAGCCATTAAATAAAATAAGCCTATTATTTTATCATAACCATTATATAGTCCTAATGAAACATTCAATACCAGGCACGGTATACCAGTTGTTGCGTGCTCTAAAAATCCAGGCTTCTGCCAGGTACTTAAAAGAAAAACTTTATACACACCCGGATTTCCCTTCGCTCGCAAGCGTGACAGATACGTTGCAGGATATGGGAATAGAACATGTGGCATTGGTTACAGAAAAAGAAAAGGCCAGCGAGATCCCCTTCCCATATCTCATGCACACATCAAGCAATAAGGGTTCTTTTGTATTGGTTAAAGACCAAACAACATTTAGAAAACACCCCGAACTATTAAAGGAATGGACAGGTGTAATACTGGCAGCAGAGAAGCCAGAAAAAATAATACACGATGAAAACAGGAAATACCGGAAAGAAGACCAGCTACACCGGTTAAAGCTCGCAACGGGATTGGCTGTACTTATTCTTGCCGGCCTGGCGGCTGCCACTTACGGATTCTCATTCAACACACTATTATTACAATTCACGGCATTAACAGGCGTTTTTGTGGCTGCGCTGATCGTTCAGCATGAACTTGGGTATAGCAACACACTGGTCAATAAATTATGCGCAGTAAATAAAGAAACAGACTGTGAAGCGGTCCTTCAGTCCAATGCATCAAAATTACCATTCACACTACAATGGTCCGACATAGGCATCATATATTTCACCACACTGTGGCTCTTATTGGTCATGAGCCAGCTTATGGGACAAATTACCAATACAAAACCGCTACTGGCAATTATAAGTGCAGCATCAATCCCGTTTACTTTATTTTCTGTATTCTATCAATGGCGCATAGTAAAGAAATGGTGCATGCTCTGCCTCCTTACGATTGGCATACTTTGGTTCCAGCTTGCGCTTCAATGGCAGGCACTATATAACGTTCCCTCCATGAAAGAGTTAGTAGCTCCTGTTACTGCCGCCATGCTGTTGCTGGGAATCGTATCCACCATATGGTTATTAATGGTAAAACCCTTATTGTTACAAAATCAGGAGAATACGACAAAGGTATGGTCATTGACCAGGTTTAAAAGAAACCCAGATATACTCATCACTACGCTACAGCAACAAAGACAGGTTGATACAACTCCCTTTCGCTATGAACTCCAAATGGGCAACCCCAATGCAGAGATCAGGCTTCATGTAGCCTGCAGCGCTTTTTGCAAGCCTTGCGCAGAAGCCCATGAAGTACTCCATGAATTGATGGAAAACAATTGGGAATCCATTTCGCTTTGTGTTCGCTTTGCAGTGCCGGACGAGCAATTTAATGCCAAAGATCTAAAGGTCCTTGAACATATACATCAACAAATATTTTCAATAACAGCAGGCCAGGAAGAAGAAGACCTTCGCCGCCGCCGATGTGCTCAGGTATTGCAGGAATGGTTTACAGTCAGAGATCTTGAGAAAATAAGAAAAAATACGCTCCCGCATACTATTGATATTGAAGCGGCCATTAAAGAACATGATCACTGGGCCTCGGCCAGTAAGCTACTATCAACCCCTACCTTGTTTATTAACGGCTATGAGCTTCCCCCGCAATATTACATCAGTGATCTGCCTTTGCTCATCCTGTCATTAAAGGAAAAAGCACACGTTTTAAACAATCATAGCCAGCATCTGCAATTAAAATAAAACATCGCCGGCCCCGATTACATCAACTATCATTATCCACATGATATAAGTCTGTTTGCAAACAACAGGTCAATTGCTCAGTACCTGTTCCAAATTTGAGCCTATTTTTTTACTAAAAACCTGGAAGTATGAAAAAAATCAAGTCTTTAGGAAGCGTATTAACCAAGATCGAGCAAAAAAGGATTGTGGGTGGAGATGATTATTACGGCGGCGACGGTGGCGGCGGCTGTGTTGGCTGCCAGTGCGGCTCAACCGGCTATCACAGTTGCTGGTACACCACCAATCCTTTAAACCTCTGTGACAGGGTTTATCCTAATTGCACGGCTTGGGCAATTACCCCCTATTGCTATAGTGGTGACACTTGTCATTACAATTAATCCGAAGTAAAAAAGCAGGTATTGCGTTCAATCCAATACCTGCTATTGTTAAATAATATCCATGCATACTATGCTTTCAAGACTATTTATTGCATTGTTTACAACTATACTGCTTGCCTGTGAAGGGATCAGCAAGGCGCCCCCGGTTAATCAACCTTCAGAAGGAACCATTGTGGCACAGGCTCCAGACAGCGCAAAAATTGTCCTTGATTCGCTATTTAAACCTTATTGGATCGATACGAACCTTGTCTTCCATTCTCTCAATGAATTGATCGAATATCAAAATAAGATACATTTTAAACACTGGGAGTTACAGAAAACATTCCTTGAACACAATAAAAATAAGTACATCAGTAAATTCCAGCTCGATTCCACCATAAAGGAGCATAGAAATGTACTTTCCCGTCTTATATTAAATAACCTAAAAAGATCGGAAAAAGACCTCACGCATTTCAGGATGCTTGGCTTCCTTTTCCGGAGTGCCCCTTCGCTGGAAGACAAAGAACTAACAGATCTCTATAGCACTTTTCCTGCTATGTTGCGTAACAGTCCGGAAGGAAAAACAATGCTACATGAAAGAGATGCCTTTTTAAAGAACAAAGGGAAATCATTGCAAACGTATACCTCCACGGTCCTGATAGATACATTAGGCAGAAAAGTCAGCCTGGGGGATTTTATTTCGCCAAAATACAATCACTACCTGTTGATCTTCGGAGCTTCCTGGTGCCAACCTTGCCGGTACGAAAATCAACTCTTGAAAAGGAGATGGTCAACAATTGACACAAGCAATGTTAAGATCATTGCAATTTCAGGAGATAAGAATAAACAAAAATGGTTAACCTCGTTAAGAGAAGACAACTGCCCATGGAGCTCTTACCTGCTTGAAAACTGCTTTCAAACGCCACTTGCCAAAAGCCTGGGCCTCGAATACATTCCAAGAAATTTCCTGCTCAATGAAAACCTGGAAATAATAGCAGAGCAAGGAGATGTGAACATGCTGCTAAAGCAGCTTTGATAACTAATCAATCAATTATTGCTACATGTCATTTACATTCTTCAAACAATACGACTCGATGGACTGTGGTCCCACCTGCCTGCGCATGGTGGCCAGGCATTATGGCAAACATACGTCTATCCAGGTGCTGAGAGACAGGTCAAATATCGGCAAAGAAGGTGTCAACTTACTTGGTATCAGTGAGGCAGCAGAATCGTTGGGGTTCAGGTCAAGATCGGTTAAGATCGACTATCACACTCTTACGAAAGATGCGCCCCTCCCAGCCATTATACATTGGAACCAGAATCACTTTATTGTTTTGTATAAAGCAAAAAAAGATATGCTTTTTGTGGCTGATCCTGCTGCAGGTTTAGCTCAATATTCATCCCGTGAATTTAAATCCTGCTGGATAAGTAATAAAGAAAACGGACAGGAAGAAGGGGTAGCGCTTTTGTTGGAGCCTGCGCCTGCGTTTTTTGAAAACAACAATGATGCGGAAGAAACGCCAAAGACGTCACTGGCCTTCAGAAACATATTTAATTACCTGCGACCTTATAAAAAACTAATCCTACAGCTTTTCATTGGCCTTGGTATCAGCAGTCTCCTCCAACTTATCCTTCCTTTTCTTACGCAGAGTATCGTAGACGTAGGCGTAAATACGGCCAACATTCATTTCATCTACATAGTACTCCTTGCTCAAATAGCTCTTTTTTCAGGCCGACTGGTAATTGATTTCGTAAGAAGCTGGATACTGTTACACATCAGTACGCGCATAAACATTTCTATTCTTACGGATTTCCTGATCAAGCTGATGAAGCTGCCCGTTTCCTTCTTCGACAGCAAAAAAACGGGAGATATTATGCAACGGATGAATGATCATAGCCGTATTGAATCTTTTCTTACAGGTCCTTCCATCAACATACTTTTTTCCTTATGCAACCTGATCCTATTTTCTTTCGTATTGGCCTTTTTTAATCCATATATATTTACCGTCTTTATACTCTCCAGCGTACTATATACTGCCTGGGTCATATTATTTCTCAAAAGCAGAAAAATACTCGACAACAAGCGTTTTGCAGTATCATCCAAGGAGCAAAGCGCTACTATTCAGTTGATTCAGGGTATGCAGGAGATAAAGCTGAATGGCGTTGAGAAGCCTATGCGTTGGTCATGGGAACGTTTACAGGCAAGAAAGTTTCTGCTGAACATGAAAAGTCTATCGCTCAACCAATGGCAACAGGCAGGAGTTTTCTTTATCAATGAGGGCAAAAACATTGTCATCACTTTTCTGTCTGCCAAGGCAGTTATTGATGGCCAAATGACACTAGGCTCCATGCTAGCTGTACAATACATCATCGGGCAGTTAAATAGTCCTGTAGAACAAATGATCACCTTTGTACAGAGCTGGCAAAATGCGAAAATCAGTATGGAACGCCTGAATGAAGTTCATGCCATGGAAGATGAAGAACCGGCACACCTCGAGCTCCTGAAAGAATTGCCTTTAAGTTTCAAAAGGCAGCTGGCTGGCGGTAAATCGGACCAGTCTATGCCGGTGACTAAAACGGGAGAAACTTTTCAGCAGCAAACCACCGGTTATCTCCCTGGTATCAGTTATCCATTGATTAACGAACCGCTGCCCGGCCCCCATATAAAGCTGGAAAATATAACTTTTACCTATACGGGCGCAGGTAATGAGCCAGTATTGCGTGATATCAACCTGCAAATCCCCAAAGGCAAAACCACGGCTATAGTAGGCATTAGCGGGAGCGGGAAAACTACCCTGCTTAAATTGCTCCTAAAATTCTATGAGCCACAGAAAGGCACCATAAAACTGGACAATACGCCACTGCAAAATATTAGTCACCAGTCGTGGCGTAATCATTGCGGGGTAGTGATGCAGGAAAGTTTCATTTTCTCTGATACTATAGCCCGTAACATTGCCGTTGGCGGTGAAAAGATAGACATGGACCGCCTGAACCTCGCGATAACGATTGCCAATATCCGGGAATTTATTGAAACTCTTCCTTTAGGACTTAATACTATGATCGGTGCAGAGGGTACAGGTATCAGCATGGGACAAAAACAAAGGCTACTGATAGCAAGAGCTGTGTATCGCGATCCTGAATTTATCTTCCTGGACGAAGCCACCAATAGCCTCGACGCCAACAATGAAAGTACTATCATCCACAACCTGCAATCATTTCTGCAAGGTAAGACGGTAGTGGTGGTAGCACACAGATTAAGTACTGTAAAACATGCCGACCAGATTGTCGTATTGAACAATGGGGCCATCACAGAAAAAGGACTTCACCAGGAACTTATCAATCTTAAAGGAGAGTATTATACTCTTGTTAAAAACCAATTAGAACTGGGTAACTGACTGATCAAAAAAAAATTAACTATGCCCGCTCAAACGCCACCAGGCATCATAACGAACGCAGAACTGCATACCCCGGAAATAACCGATGTTATAGGAAACCGGCCTGCCTGGATAATCAGGAAAGGCAGCATTGTCTTTGCCTGTTTGCTGGTCCTGCTGTTGTTTCTTACATGGCTGTTGCGATATCCGGACATTATTAAGGGAAATGTTCGTCTCATTGCCACTAACCCACCTCGATTATTGATTGCTCAAACAGAAGGAACACTCAAAAAAATACTGGTCAGCAACGAGCAGGAAGTACAGCAGGGCCAACATCTCGCCTTCTTACAAAGCACGGCAGAACATCAGCAAGTCATCACTTTGCAAACATGGATCAGGAGCGTCGAGCAACCTACTATGAATGATCAACTGAATATTTTACTCACGCAAAAAATCCCTGTATTAACTGGTCTCGGTGAAATACAAAGTACTTATCAGGACTTCCAGAACACACTGCAGGAAACAACCCAATTGCTTAACCAGGGGTACTATCTTAAGAAAAAAGAAGCGCTGAAAACAGACATTTCCTTTATGCACGAAATCCAGGACAATACCATGCGGCAACGGCAACTTCTCCTGGAGGACTTTGCTTTACAACAAAACGAATTCCGGGCCAAGGAAACGCTCCTAAATGACAAGGTCATTGCTCCGCTCGAATTTAACCAGGACAAAGGGAAAATAATTGCCAAAGAACAAACGCTGGAGCAACAATCTGCACAGCTCATAAATAACAACATTAACAGGCATAACAAGCACAAAGAACTGCTTGAGCTTGAAAAAAACGTGGTTGACCTGAGACAAAAGTTCAGGTCTTCTCTCCTCGCTTTAAAAAGCAAAGTAGATGAATGGGTACTCAATCATATAGTAACCGCGCCGGTAACTGGTAAAATACTATTTGTTTCTTTTCTCCAGGAGAATCAGCTACTAACGAAGGGTGAGCAACTATTTTATATACAGCCACCTCAAAGCAGCTATTATGGAGAATTGATGGCCGCTCAAAGTGGGTTAGGGAAAATAAAAACAGGCCAGGCAGTGGTAATAAAGGTAGAAAGTTATCCCAGCAGCGAATTTGGGTACCTCACCGGAAAAGTAGAATATATTTCAAACATTGCCACTTCCAAAGATAGTTTCCTTATAAAAGTAACCCTTCCCCGGGGCTTGAAAACCAACTATGGGCAAACATTGCTTTTCAGGAACAGCCTGTACGGGCAGGCAGATGTAGTGACCAATAACCGCAGGCTCATATATAGGTTTTTTGGCCAACTCAATGATCATATTAAACGCTGACAACCATATCGCTCACATATGAAAACAAGCAAGATATCTTTCTGTACAGTATGCCGCAACCGGCTTCACCATCTGAAAAAGACATTGCCACAAAATATAGCAGATAATAAAGATTATGATGAAGTTGAATTTATAGTATTAGATTATAATTCTTCGGATGAGCTGGAAGAATTTATAGAGACCAACATGCAGGAACATATTATAAGTGGTAAACTTATTTATTACAAAACTACGCAGCCATCATTCTTTCACAGAAGCCATTCCCGCAACCTGTCCTTCAAACTCGCTACAGGCGATATTGTTTGTAATATTGATGCAGACAATTATACGGGGAAGTCATTTGCCGCATTTATCAATCAATCATTTGAAGAAAACAGTGAAATATGCCTCAATACCACTGAACCCGAACAGGGGCTGGTTAACAAAGATGTGCTGGGCAGGATATGTGTACTAAAAAAAGACTTCCTTGCCATACGTGGCTTCGATGAAAGTATGCACAACTATGGTTATGAAGACTTCGACCTGGTAAACCGGCTGAAACTATCCGGCATCAGATCGCTTTGCATTAAAGACATGGTTTACCTGCACGCTATCAGTCATTCCGACAAAGAAAGGATCTCAGAAGAACATAACCTTCAACAATTCAACAGCTTGTTGCTGAACTATATTGATGAATCGACCTCGCAGGTGCTGCTGCTTTTCAATAACCACGAATACAACTTTGGAACGATCCGCGACATCATGTCCACTTATGCCAGGTATCCTGAAAAACCAGCCGCCTCCCCCGAACGGGAGCTACACCAGATAAAGGAAAAAGAATGGTCAACAGGTTTATGGGAAAAAGAAGACCAATTACTAAGGCTTTCTCATCATACAGGCAATGACACCTTACAATACGACGAAATAAAAAATTGTTTTATAGGTAATTATGCAGGATCAGGGTTTTATGAAATAACAGACTTAAGTATGATTGAGCAGGCCATATTTTCTTATAGTCAGCGGATCAATAAAAAAATAATGGAGAACAACAAGCTCAATAGAAATATAATAGTCAACACCGAAGAGTTTGGCAAAGCGATAGTTTATAAAAACTTCGACAACAATACGCCCATCCACATATAATTATACCCTTTTATTAACAGGCATCAATTTTTAAGGCTGTATGCAAGATCTTGATAAAAAATGGCATAACATATCCATCTTCCATAGCCAGGAGCAATGGCATAGTCTACTCAAAAACTGTCTGCAACCTCTGGTAAATCAACTGCAAAGTCAAAACCTGATATATTCTTATCATATATACTTAAGTACCATACGCGGCCAAAACATCCGGCTCGCGTTCTGGGCAAACCATGAGCACAGCCAGCAAATATTCAATACAATAACCTTACAGGTAAATGAGTACTTATTAAACAATGGCGCTCCCTCACCAGAAGAACAATACCCGGTAAACGAGTTTTTCAAAAATTTTCCCAACAACTGCATCAGGTATAATCTATTTAATCCGGATTATTGTTCGTTATCAGGGGGACCCGACTACCATAAGGACAACATTCAACAACTTATATCAGCAAACATCCTCGACGTTTTTGGTGAAGACACGATAGATATGGACAGCCTTCTTACTTATAGTTTATATGTATTATTTACGCTTGTAAAAATGGCCGGCAACGACAACAGTAAATCTGGCAGGGCATTGCTGGAGGTAATGAAAATGGCGCGGGAAGAAGGAACAGTAGAACTGATCACCGGGCGCTACCACCAAATAGAGCAAACCTCTGGTCCGTTATTCAGCAGCAACAAAGAGGTGCTAATCGATATTTGCAACGATATATGGGATGAAAAACCAGGATCAGAGACATTAAGCTGGATAAATCGATGGGAAGACACCTTTGGGTTTATCCTGGAAAAGCAAACATTGAAAGAGGTATTCCCAACAGTCTTGTTAACATTATCCCAGCATACAGGCATCAGCTATAATAACACGCTGTTGTATACAATAGCCGAAACGATCTTCAAGGCAATAGAAATACACACCAGGCATCAAAATGCCCCATCCGTTTCGCAAGAAGGCATCACAGTGATCCTTACTTCATGGAAACGAGATCATCTTGAAGATCAGATACAGGCGCTTCTGGCACAAACACAGCCGCCTGATACTATATGGATATACCACTGCCGGTATTTTAATGAACCGGCATTTGAGTTGACGAATAAATACCAACAGGTCAAATATCAATTCAACACAGATGACCTCGGTTACTTTGGCAGGTTCAGCCTGGGGCTATTGGCCCCTACACCCTACCTGCTGATCATAGATGATGATGTTATTCCGTCGCCGGGATGGATCGAAGGATGTATCCGGCTATGTGAGGAGAACAATGCCATCATTTCCTCTGCAGGCAGGATTATACCGGAAAACGACTATACGCCGGAACGGGTCAAAGACGCTACCCATGTTAAAGCCTGCTTCATTGGCGATAACGATTCGGCAAGCGCTACCAATCTTTGTCCTGAAAACACGCAGGTAGACTATGGCTGCAATAGCTGGCTCATTAAAACCGCCTGGCTGAATTATTTCTGGGCCATCAGGCCTTATAGCTTCGAAACAGGGGAAGATATTCACTTATCAGCCTCCTGTTACTTACAGGGAGGCATCAAAACCATTTGCCCGCAACAGAAGCCGGGCGCACTCTGCGGAAATCTTCAAAAGAACTATGGGTTTGATGAATTTGCCTCCTGGAAGGAAGACGGATTTATCCAAAAAAGAGAACTCATCCTTAAGCATTGGATCAATGAGCGCGGCTGGTCACCCATTCATTGGCAACGGGTAAGCCTCGCTATTTAACCCTCCGGCCCAATACTCTGTCGGTTTTGTTCTATTTCCGCAGGATGAGCTGCTATAGTTTTGTGTCAAATAAAAGCCATGAAACCTTTAATAGCCATCATCGCAGGAATATTGACCACGCTCCTACTGCTTTCTTTTGCTACGATCGAGCAAAAACCACCTACCGCTAAAACGGGCCAGGAACTGTATCAAAAACATTGCAAACAATGTCACGGGAAAGATGGCACCAGGGGATTATTCGGTGCCAAAAATTTACGGACCAGCCAGTTGGACGATGATGCACTGTATGTCACCATTTCCAAAGGCAGGAAGATCATGCCCGCCTGGGAAAAGAAGATGGATACGGCAGAACTGGCTCTTGTAATAGTGTATGTGAAAACATTGAGGAAATAGCTATTAGGTATTAGCCGTTAGCTTTTAGGCGTTTGCTTCGACTGGCCGGGAATAGAGAAGTTAATAATTTTACAAACGATATTTAGTATAACCATGAAAAATAAAACAATGATCACCTTCGTATTGCTCGTATCAACGCTTTCAACAGGCTTAATAGCCGGCCTGTTTTATGGCTACTCCTGTTCTGTAAACCCGGCGCTTGGCCGGTTGCCGGATACAGAATACCTCAGCGCCATGCAATCCATTAACAGGGTCATTCTCAATCCGGTATTCTTTGCCACGTTCATGGGTACGGTATTTTTGTTGCCGCTCAGTACCTGGCTCAGTTACCAGGGCCAGCCTTCCCCGCAGTTTTGGTGTTTCCTGGCAGCAGCCGTCGTTTACATCTTAGGAACGTTTGGGATTACCATCGGCGGGAATGTTCCACTCAATGAAGCGCTGGATAAGATCAATATTGCAGGCTCTTCGGCCGAAGAACTGGCCCGTCACAGAGGACTGTTTGAGGTTAAATGGAATATGCTCCATAACATCCGGACCGTTGCCAATATAATAAGCGCACTACTGGCCATCCTCGGTTGCCTGGCTGGCAGCAAGTAGTTTTAAAAAAGGGATGGCCCCCAATTAGTGTTACTAACCGGGGGCTATCCCTTTTACTTTGTTATCTGTTTAGTATACGTTCACCTTCACACCGATCTGTGCGGTCGTTCCGGTATACAAGGAATAATAGGTATACTCGGGTTTCCACATATACCTGCGTTGTGACTGGTTCAACAGGTTATTGGCATTGGCGAAGATCACCCACCTTTTATTGATGAAATAATTGGCATTGGCATCAAGGTAATAAACCTTATCATAATAGATATCGCCTTTGCCATCCGGTAATGAACCGGTAACGGTAGAGAATTCAGAGGTATTATTGAATGATAAGCGGGCATTGAATTTAGGCACTTCATAAGCTACGGACAGGTTCAGGATGCTATTGGCAGTACCTGGCAATTCCGGCTCCCCTTTTTTGGTAAATATCCAGTTGTGGGTATAGTTGGCGTACACATTCAGGTTGGCCAGTACACCTGGCAAAAAGGAAAGCTTACGTTGGAATCCGAACTCCACGCCCAACAAATTGGCTACACCGGCATTGGCAGGTTTCGTTCTGGCCAGCAGCTCATTGTTGTTTTTCAGGGGATCATAATACTTTTTATAATCGGTCAATGTGGCTGCATCGGAACCTTGTGCGGCCAGTTCATCGGGCGTCAACACAAACTTCTGTACATCCGCAAAGCGTACGTCATCTTTCTTTATGATGGAATAGCTGGTGATGTTCTTGAAAAATACGCCGGCTGAAATAAGGCCCGTTCCACCGGTGTAGTATTCACCCAGCAGATCGAGGTTATTGGACAGCACAGGCTGCAGATCAGGATTGCCTTCGGAAACTGTTTTATCCTTTAAGCTTACATTCATGCGGGGTGCAATATCACCATAGGCTGGTCGCGAAATGGTACGTGTGTAAGCAAAGCGGTATACTGATTTAGCGTCTGGTGCATACCTGATGTGAAAGGCGGGCATCAGGTTGAGGAAGTCGGATTTGGAAACAACTGTCTGGCCCAGTGTATTCAGGCGTTTATTGTAATTGGCGCCTTCATATCGCAGGGTGCTGTACTCCATTCGTAAGCCTCCTATCAGGGTGAGTTTATCGCCCAGGTTCTGGGTGCTCATCAGGTAAGCCGCTGTGATTCCTTCTTCTCCCAGGTAGTTGGCTGCAATGGCATCTGTTTTGTCGCTCAACTTGATAAAATCATCTGTATTGCCATAATAGCTCGCATTGCGGTGTGATACCCATTCGGTGGTTACGGTACTACCTACTTCATAGCGTGAATTGTGGAATATCTGGCTGCTCACGTTCTGCATATTGTTGCCATAACCGGACCAGAACCCGCCCCAGTCCATATAATCATCCACATTTACCTTTTCTCCGTTGGCAAGCTTTTGCTCATATTCGGCTCTGCGTTTGGGATCTATTCCAGGTTTCCATACGGTGCTGTTCAGGGTTTTGTTTTCTTTTTTCATGCCGCGGTACTTGCCACCGAACTTGAGGGTATTGCCAAATTTGCCACCCCATAATGGAACTGTAAGGTCCAGCTGCGCCAGGTACTGGCGGGTATAAGAAATTTTGTCCGATCCATTGTAGCTGTCTGCGTACCAGGTATCCACGGTATCGCTGTTGCTGGTCTTCCTGCCTTCCAGGTTCTTCAGCACATTGTCCACACCGGTACCGCCCACTGCTTTGATAAAGCGGGGATTGGTATAATCCATTTGAACGGTTTTTTCCATTTCACTTTCCAGCTCCAGGTTCCTGGCATTGGGGTTATCGCCACGGTTCTTCATGAAGGAGCCTTTCCATTCTACTTTCACCTTTCCAAAGATGTGTTGCCCTTCGAGGCCCAGGTTGATGATCTTTTGCCTGATCTCTGCACCGTTCCTGCTATTCACACCGCCGTTGACGTGGCGTTCCAGTTCAGGATCAAATTCAGGATGCAAATGGTCATTGGTCAGGTCTACATAATATTCTCCTGTCGCATCATCTTTCAGGTCCTTGTTGGCATCTTTTACTTTATTGCCTTTAGTGGTGCCTCTTTCATATCCCTTAGCGCGCTTCCAGTTGGTAGGGTACTCGGCACCAATATCATCTACTTTCAGTGTATATCTTTCGCGCCAATCGCGGTAATCGTTGTAAATACCGGTAACGGTGATGCTGTGCTTTTCGTTGAATTTATAATCCAATCCGATGGTATAGCTCTGCCTGATGCGCTCCAGGAATATTTGTTCCATGCTCAGGTACTTGGGCATATAGTAGGTATTGCCATCTACCCATTTGGTATCGCTCCAGTCGCTGCTGTGAATATTGGAGCCCAGGAACTGGCGATAGTAAGAAGCTGATGCCATTACGCCCAGTTTTTTATTTTTACCATAACGGTCGCCAAAAACAACATTACCATTCAGCATGGGCTTTTGGATCATAAAAGAGTAACCGGTACCGCCGGTGAAGGATAATACTTTTTTATAAGGGGCTTTCCTGGTAATGAGGTTGATCACTCCACCGATGGCATCGCCATCCATATCAGGAGTAATGGCCTTGGTCACTTCTACGGATTGAACCATATCAGAAGGTACGGCATTGATACCTACAGAGCGGTTGTCACCCGTGCCCGACATATTGGTGCCATTGATGTTGATGGTACTTTTGGAGGGATCGGTGCCACGCACGCTTACCAGGGAAGCTTCTCCCTGGTCCAATTGCACGTAGATACCCGGAACCCGCTTCAACGCATCGCCGATATTGGGATCGGGAAAACGGCCGATCTGGTCGGCAGAAATGATGTTGACGATCCTATTGGAATTCTTTTGCTGGTTCAGGGCTTTCAGTGCGGAGCCTGTGCTACCGGTGATCACTACTTCCTGCAGCTTACTATTTTTTTCAGGGGCCATCACGATGTCTAATGCCACCGCATTGCCATTACTGATGGTAATTTTTTTCTGAATAGTTGCAAAGCCGATATAGGATATACCTACCGTGTAATCCCCATTGGGAATACCTAGCAGTTTGTAACGGCCTGTTTCATCGGATACGGTCTTCTTGGATAATGCCTTGATCTCGATGGTAGCACCTGGCAGGCTCAGGTTGCTGGAGTCAACGATGCGCCCCGAGAGCAGGCCTTGCGCCAGCCCTGCAAAGGGAAGCAGGCAAAGAAATAAAACGGTTGTTAAAAGAGATCTCATCATTTTTGTTTTTAGTTCGGTATATATCAGGATCTTTTGGGCAATAGCTATCCCATTCAGTCCAGGGTGGCTTTTTTTAAAGCCTCCTGACTGTGCTGGAGTCCATGTATTTGCAGCTGCATTACATGTCCTTCTTCCACTAATGGTATGAACGGGTCGGAACTCTTACCTGGTCACTCTTACTTCAAACCTATCCTTCAGACAGGTGTATGGGTCCATTACTTCGTACACAGTTTTTCCGGCAGCCGGTTTCACGGTAATACTCCGGCTGGTCTCCTTTCTTTTATTCCAGGTGTAGGCGCCCACAAAAGAAGCGGTAAGTGTTACAGGCTCACCTTTCTTAGCCTGGATGATCTTGCTCTTGTTAACATCTTTCATCATTACAAAATGGTCTCTGACCTGGCCGTCTGAACAGATCCATTTCAGTTCCAGTTTGTTCTCTGTCACTTCCACCATGGATGCGCCGCCCAACTCGGTATTGGAATAATACATGGCATCGTGGGGATAAGCAGGCTGTGATTTTCCCAATGAACCTGCTGATCCGGTAACCACATACACGGTGCCCTTATTGGTAAGGGTATCCTTTATATACGGGCAGGAGTTTTCGCTTCCGTCGTACAAAGCAGTAGAAGTGCTCAGGTTGTGTTCGGCGGCATTGAAAGTAGCTTCCATGCCATAATGCCCTTGCATTAATCGTGACCTTTCGTATAAATGGCTATGACCGCAGAGAATGAGGTCAACGCCATAGCGCTCCAGTATCCGGATAAAATTCTCGCGCATCTTTACCAGTTCTCCTTCCTTATCGGAGTTGTGGGATCCCATGGTATAAGGGGGATGGTGCCAGTAAGCGATCACCCATCCTCTCCGGGTATTGTTGAATGCTTCCAGGTCTTTTTTGATCCATTGTACCTGGGCACCGGCTGTATCATACAACCGCGTGGCGTTGTTGTCTTCCTTGCCATAGGAATCCAGTGACAGAAAATGTGCATTGCCGATGTCAAAAGAATAATAAGCCGGAGTACCGGAAGGTACGCCGCCCGCTTCTCCATTGGCCGGCATGGAAAAACTCTGGTAATAAGCTATATCTTTTGAAGCCTGTGCGGTTGCTTTGTACTGGTAGAAATCATTGTAGTCATGGTTGCCGGGAGCTGGAAACAAAGGGTATTTCTTTAAGAGACCATCTTTGTAGATATTGAAGAATTTTTCCTGGAACTCGGGATCGGTACCGGATGAATAAGCATTATCGCCCAGTAATATCCAGGCATCCATGGGCTTATCGTTCAGGTATTTCTCTACCTGGTCACGTACGCTGCGCTGGTTGGTTGAATTGTTGCCGCAATCGCCAAATACACCAATGCGGTAAGTGCCTTCTGTACCCGGTACAGGGAGTGTTACAAAATTATTATCGCTTCCCTTTTGCAGGGTATCACCGGCTCCTCCACCAATGGCATAATAATATTTGGTACGGGGAGCAAGGCCTGTTAGCTGCACTTTGTGTTCAAAGGTTAATGTGGGTTCCTCTGTCTTCATCGTCAGCCCGTTTTCATTCAGGCCATAATTAACCACGCTTCTTGTCAATGCATCTGTACGCCAGCGGATAATAATGCTGTTATCTGTAGCTACCTGCAAATAGGGTCCACGCAGCAGGTGGGCCAGCACATTGGGTTTCCGCTCTTCTTGTGCCGGTTTTGCGGGTTTTGGTTTTGTGGTGTCCTGCGCGTTGGCGGCTACATACGCTATGGTGAGCAGCCCGGTCATAAACAGCAATAAATTCTTTTTCACCTGATTGTTTTACTTATTTGAATGGTTTATAATTATTTTATTTGACCGCTACTACTTCAAATACATCTTTCACACAGCTAAAAGGATCTTTCACTTCATACACCGTTTTGCGGGCAGTAGGCGTGACGGTGATACTGCGGGTAGTGACCCCTCTCTTATTCCATTGATAGTTTCCTACAAAGGAAGCGGTGAGGGTAACGGGCACCCCTTTCTTACCTTTTACCTGTACTGTTTTGTTCACATCCTTCATGATGGTAAACTGATCGCGTATCACACCATCTGAACAGATCCATTTAAGATCGAGGCGATTGGCATTTACTTCAATGATGGATGCCCCACCTACGGAATCATTGGAATATTGCATGGCATTGTGGGGGAAACCTGCAGACCTGCCACCCAATTGACCAGCAGAGCCGCTTACCACATACACTGTACCTTGTCCGGTACCTGAATTCTTGAAGTAAGGGCAGGAATTGTTGCTGCCATCGTAGCGGCCTGTTGAAGGACTGAGTGAATGTTCGGCCGCATTAAAACTAGCTTCTGCACCATAATGGCCTTGCAACAGCCCGCTCCTTTCATAATCATGGCTATGGCCGCAAAGAATAAGATCTACACCATAGCGCTCCAGGATGCGGATAAAATTCTCTCTTATCTTAGCCAGTTCCCCTACTCCATCAGAACTGTGAGAGCCCATGGTATAGGGCGGATGATGCCAGTAAGCTACTACCCACTGGCGGTTGGTATTCGCTTCGAGGTCTTTCTTCACCCATTGTACCTGTGGGCCCAGGGTATCATACATTCTGAACTGATTGGCTTCTTTACCATAAGAATCCAGTGACAGAAAATGAACGTTCCCAATGTCGAAGGAATAGAAAGCTTTGGTATGAGAGGCAACACCACCTGCTTCACCCTCTTCAGGCATTGAAAAGTTTTGATAGTAAGCTACCTCCTTGGTTCTTTGTGCTACTTCTGCTGAAAATTCAATGTCGTGGTAATCGTGATTGCCGGGGGCCGGGAATAAAGGATATTTTTTAAGCAGATCATCTTTATAGATATTGAAGAACTTGGCCTGCAGCTCAGCATCTGCCCCATCGGGATAGGAATTGTCACCCAACAATATCCAGGCATTCATATAATCGGCGCCCAGGTATTTGATAAAGGCATTCCTCACATTGCGCTGGTTAATGGAATTATTACCACAATCACCAAATGCACCTACGCGTACAACTCCTTCACTACCCGCGGAAGTAAGGGTGAAGAAATAGTTTTCGGGGCCGCTCTGCAGGGTGTCTTTTATGCCACCAATTGAATAATAGTATTTGGTACCGGGCGTAAGGCCTGTCAGCTTCACCAGGTGTTCGGTACTTAAAGCTGAATCATCAGCCAGCTTGTCGAGGTTGCCTGCTGTTGTTCCATAACGCACCCTGCTTCTGGCAAAAGCATCGGTACGCCAGCGCACGACAATACTTTGGGTAGTAGCCACCTGCAGGTAAGGGCCACGGATCAATTGTGGTTTTACCAATACTTTCCCTGCGGGATCTTTTTTAGGTAAGGCCCGGCCTTCCTGGGCAAATACATTGACAGATAGCAATAGAAAACATACAAGGACCTTCGAACCTACAGCCATGCTCTTTGAATTTTTACTTTAAATGATTGTTATCTTATTTCTTTTTTTCCGGGATATAGGTGGCAACCGAATCCTCCAACGTCTGAAGGAACTGAACGATATCGCTAACTTCTTCTTTGGAAAGGTTTAAGGGTATGGCAGATAAGGTTTGATTGTTGACCTCCAGGCCTAATCCGATGGCGCCGCCTTTGTTGTAAAACTCCACTACCGCTTCCAGGGTCTTAAAAGATCCGTTGTGCATATAAGGCGCTGTTGCTGATGCATTTCTTACGGTAGGGGTTTTGAATGCTCTTTCATAGTATTCGATCTGGAATATATCGTACCGGCCAAGGTCTGCATCCATTTCAGGCTTATCCAGCTTATCAGTTTTGGTAGTGCCCAGCACTTCCAGTTCTGTAAGGTTGAACAAGGGAGGAACCAGGCCATTGAACAGTGGGGCAAAATGACAGGTGCCGCATTGGGCCTTGCCCATGAATAAATTAAAGCCATTGATCTCGGGTGCTGTCAGCGCCGTATAAGCACCCTGCATATATTGATCAAACCGGGAATTGCGTGGATTGAGGCTGCGTACGTAAGCAGCAACGGGCAATGCCACCTGGTTGATGAGGCTCATGGTATCAACCTGCTGGCCGAAAGCTTCTTTGAAAAGCCTGGTGTATCCGGGTTTATGCTGCAATAAAGAAAGGATCGTTGCTTCGCTTCCATGCATTTCCTTCGGATCACTGATCACGGTCCTTACCTGTTCTTCAATGCTTTTAGCCCTTCCATCCCAGAATTGTTCATACTGAAAACCGGCGTACAACAAGGAAGCTGCATTGCGCCGCACCTGCGAATGGCCGTCGAAGGCCAGGCTGGTGGCGAGGGTATCTGTAAAATGGAGAACAGGGTTGTGACAGGTAGCACAACTGATCTTATTATTACCTGACAAGCCGGGTTCAAAAAACAATTGTTTGCCAAGCGTCAGCAATGAGCTGTCTGCCTGGTCGCCTGCCCGCGGGAAAGCCTGTAGATTCAGGGCATCAGGGCTGAATATATTACCGGCTTCATAATTAAGAATGCCACCCGTTGTATTGTATTCCAGATTCAATTCCTTTATCAACAGGCCCATATATTGCTGCAGCGGCAACATATACCGGGTAAGAAAGGCCAGTCTGTCGAAGCTGTCAAAATCCTGGTGCAATTGCAGGAACTGACGGCAGCCACTAAGGTATTTTGCAACACTGTCTGCCTGTGGAGCATTTGTACGGAGGTAAGGATGTACCACGTATTGGACAGCTTCGAGTGATGCGCTAGCTTCTGCCAGGCCCGACTTCAACAAAGGCGCATCAAAGCCTGTAATACCCAATGTGATCACCCTGATCAATTCGAGCCTGATGCTTTCGAGTAACTGTTTGTCATCGGCCTGAAAACCATGTAGTAAAGCATGAAGGTCTTTGGCCGAAGAAACAATGGCATCGGCCTGCTGCAGCAAAACTTCCTTCTTAGCGGCTACCTCTTTTTCAAAGAGCAATCCTTCCATCACCTGCAGGCCAATCGGCTCCTGGTATTCCATATACGGTTCCTCGATCTCTATCTTTGGCGGCGCATTGTAGATAAGGGAGGAGCTTTTAAAGAAATACGCCAGAAAGAACTCTATCTTTTTATAGTGTACCCTGCACGCCTTGAGCGCTCCACGGGCATTGGCCAGTGTAGCGGGTTTACTCCTGTCAATAGCTACCAGCGCTGTTTGCAGTTGTGTAGCGGCTGTGGCAAAACTGTCGGATTGTGTTTTGAAGAAAAGTACGGCAGGTTCCACACCCATTGTGGTACGGGAAGGCAGGGTAAGGCTTACCATTACCACGAGGCAAAAGCAGCTACAAAATATACCAGCTATTATCTTCATTGCCTTAAACTGTTTCATCATTCCCTGTACTTAAAAAGTGATCCTGATCCGCGGCAGCAAAAATGCCGTTTCATCTAATCATTTGGCAAATTCAGCGTGTTGTAAAAAGGCAGCAGTCGTTCCGGCAGCGTAGGCAAAAGGGAAACTTCTGTAACAAAATATCTCTAATCCTTTGATACACAGCTACCCTTTCTGAAACAAATTGTCCATTATCAAAATATTAACTGATAGTTGGCTCACAAGGATTGTATGAACATGGTGAGGCTTTCTCCTTGCGGAAGGTTGAGTTTTTTGCGAAGGCGGTAGCGCATTACGCGTATGCTGTCTTCCGAAATACCCAACAAGGTGGCCATATCCGCCGAAGTAAGGTTCATTTTCAGCAGGGCTACGATGCGCAGTTCACTCCGGGTAAGGGTGTCGCAATACTCTTTCAGCTTCAGGAAAAAAGCCTGGTGCACCTGGTCGAAGATGTTGCGGAACTCTTCCCAATGCTGATCGTGATTAAAGTGCTGATTGATCTGGAGTTGAAGCTGCTTTAATGGCTTGCGCTGATCGCGGCGGTCATCTTTGAGCATTTCATCCACTTGCTGACGTAGTTTTTCCAGGAACTGGTTCTTTTGCATAATATGGAGTGTATAGGAGCTTAATTCCCTCGACCTCAATTCCAGTTCCTGCTTAAGGGTTTGCCCCTGCAATTCCATCATGGACTGCTGGGTTTGGTGGGCCTGCTTTTCCTGTTCATTCAATAGACGATCGTTTTTGATCTGCAGGCGCTGGCGACTGATGATCAATCCTCCCAGTAACAACAGGAGTAAAACAATGACAGCGATGGCCACGGTAGTCTTCCGGGTGGCTTTCAGTTGTATGATCTCATTGTTCTTTTTCTCCACATCATACATTGTTTTCAGTATGGCCAGTTGCGTACTGTTTTCCCGGGAATAGATCTCCTGCACATAAGCCTGTCCTATCCGCTGATAGTAATAGGCACTGTCATTATTGCCCATCAGGTGGTAGGTTTTGGCCATGTCGCGATAGGAACTGCCGAGATGAAATAGTTCATTGGTGAGCAAGGCCAGTTCCAGTGCCCTGCGGGTTAAGGGCAATGCCTGCTGGTAACGGCCTGTCTTGCGGAAAATATCGCCCATATTATTCAGGGCTTCTATATAGATGACGGTATCGCCGGTTTGCTGGCTCAATACCTGCGCGCGTTCGAAATAAGTCCAGGCGGTATCATATTTTTCCAGGTCTTCATAAATATTACCCATCTCTCCATTCATCCTTGCCATACCTGTTTTATCACCGAGCAACATATATTCATTCAAAGCCAGCCGCTGGTAATAAAAACCACTGTCGTACCGATGACCCATCACAAACAGGTGACCAATCTTCCCATATGTATATGCCATCCCCCGCTTATCGCCTGACCTTTTATAGATACCCAAAGCTTCATCATATTGCTGGCGTGCCAGATCGGGTTGTTCGTTGTGCAGGAAGATGACACCGATATCATTCAGGTTTTCGGCCAGGGAAAGCGGTTCGCCTTGCTTCCGGAATATCTTATCAGCCTGCAGGTGATAATCCAGGGCCTGTGGGAAATGCGCCAGGCGATAGCAGATATGTCCCATTCGTTTCAGACAAAGTCCGGCAGCCAGTTTATCATCCTTTTTGATGGCAGTGTTCAGTGAGTTTTTCAGCTCGATAAATGATGAATCAGCAAAAAGCCGGTCAAAGGCACTGGTAGTTTCCTTTTGGGTGACTGTCAATGCCAGTTCTTGCTGTGCACAGAGATTCATGGCACCCATCAGCAGCAGTATGGTTACTAAAAGAAAGCGGGATAAATACATGGTACGCAAATATGGCCGCAAAGAAACATAACCAGTATTATGTTTATATTAAGCGGGGGGCGGATGCCCTGCTATGGAGTGTTATTGTGCAGAGGATCAGGATGCTGTTGCAAAATCATATCGTAGCGGTCAATGCCAGGTGCATAGAAGTTGGGGGTGATCTTCATGACCACAAACCCCAGTTTTTGAAAGAAGGTATAGGAATGTTGTGATGTATCGAGGGTAACAGTACAAGTGGGGCAAATAGATCGAATGACTGCCAGTCTGTACAGAAATAATTCCTTACCCAGTCCTTGTTTGTGCAGGGCATTGTGCAGAAGTCCCCAGGTCATAATGGCTTTGCTGTAGTCTGGCTCAATAAAATAACCACCGCAGCCCACCACTTTATTGTCCTGCAAAGCAACATAGTATTGTTCTGTAGGATTGGGCTGAACTGCCGCCATACGACTTTCCTGTTCATCCAGCCACTTTTCAAAATCAGGCAGTTCGGAAGGCGCAAAGAATTTGGGCATATTGCTTTTGAAAGCATCTAAGCAGGCTGTTCTGTCGGCAACAGTATAAGGTCTGAAAAGCATAGCAATTATTTACAACCAGGTAAACGGATCACCCGAGGCAATATGGGTAATTTTTATGGCTGGTAATTTAGGTTGCAGCCAGTCTACTACCCACTCCATGCCTGGCTCTTCGCTCACGCTGTGGCCCAATACGAGCAGGGCTGTTTTTCCTCCCAGTAATTGGCTGTCGCGAATGTATTCGGCGGTTTCCCATTCGGACAACTCACCCACGATCAACAGATCCGGCTTCTCTGCTTCTGAGAGGGTCACCTGCCGCTGTCCGCCCCAGGCGCCGGGTAATAATGCGACGCGTGTGCAGGCCTGCTCCAGGTTTCCGATCACCCTTACATGTCCAATGCTCAGGGAAGATTTCAGGTGCTGTACCAATTGCTGTAAGGAAGTAGTGGGAATGGTGAGCATCATCTCGCCTGTCTTATAATAAGGAAGCCAGTTGGCCTTTTTGGCAATACCATAGCTGATGGCATCGGGTTTCAGGGAATGGCAGTAATCATGGAAACGCCAAACGGCGATGCCGTGCTTTGCCAGCAGTTCCTGTTTTTGCTTCACTACCTTATTATCCTTCACCCATTGGGTATCATCTTTATGGTTGTAAAAAGTAGGTTCGTGGGCTATAATGAAATTGGCCTTGAGCCGGGCAGCTTCTTCGATCACTGCTATGGTAGCAAACATGGTGGTAACAATGCCGGTCACTTGCTGACTGCCCTTACCAGCCTTGATGGTGTCTACCGTATCCTGTTTGGGCAGCAACTTACCTTCGGCCAGTATGAGGTTAATGACATCCTGTACAGTGAATGTTTCTTTGTCCAATAGACTATCGGCAGCGACGCCTGCCAATGGCAATGATAATAAGGCCATGCTGCCGGCGGAAACTAATGTATGGGTAAGAAATTTTCTTCTGTTGACGGGATCGGTCCATGGAAAGGAGGAAGTGTTCATATAGCGTGGTTGTAACTATAAATATAGCCAAGCCGGGGCAAGACGCCTAACAATTTTGTTAGCTCTTATTTGAATGCAGAAGCGCTTGTAGTTTTGTACAACCGGAAACGAGGATCCAGGGTACGGATAGCGGATACCGGTCACAAAATTATAGCCATGAAAACTTTCGAACATTTTCTGCATCTGATTCACAATGATACTTTCTGTGTGTATTGGTTATTTTACCTCGGGTATATTTTCACTGCTGCCTGGTTGGGCCGTAAAGCGCTGACAGCACAGCAGCCGTTTAAAGGCTGGTTATTGATCAGTGGAGCTATTGGCCTGGTATTGGGCATCTTCATTCCTTTGTTCACAATCATCCCTTTCCTGTGGCTATGGCCAACGGTTATTGTTTCTTTGTTCAGGAAGCGGGACCAACAGTACTACAATATTGCTTATTGCAGCCTGATCCCGCTCCTGCTGATCATTATGAACAGAACTTACGGTATTATCTAAATCAAAAAAACATGCAATCAAAACTATCCGCCTTCCTCAACGGGGAGGTCAATATCATCCGTGGAATATTCTATGCAGGCTTTACTTTTATATTTGGTTATGCTGCTTTATACAAGGTATTTGAATGGCCACCCATGATGACAGGTATGGAATCTTTTGGATTTAACCGTACCTGGACCCTGATTATTGGTTATGCTGAACTGCTCGGCTTTATCGGCCTGCTGGCAGGACTCCGTTATCCGCTGGTATTGCGATGGTCGATTGTATGGCTTATTCCCTTTTCCATTGGCGCTTTTACGGCACACATAGCAAGGTCAGAATACCACCATTTTTACAATGCACTGTTTTGCTGCATTGCCTGTGTGGTATTGATCGTCACCGATCAGCGGATAAAAATTATATACAAAAAGTAAAGCGACGAGGGCTACTCGCCAGCCAGGCCATCGAGGGGTACTTTTTGCCATTCCTTTTTAGGGGCAAACCACCACAGTGCGCCATCTTCCATGAGTGCCACAATACGGGCATCATTACTAAAGCCGGTAGATTTGAGGAAAACGGTAATGTCTTTGATCTTCGCGCCTGCGGGTAAACCTGTGCTTTCTATCAATTCCCAGGGTTTGCCTTCTGCATACCACCAGATGGTATTATCGCTCAGTAAGGTGATCAGCCTGGTTTCGGTACCCATCATCGCGGGTTTCTGATATACTTCAATATCTAAAATAGTGGCGGCATCGGGCAAGCCAATTTTTGGTACGGCAGACCATCTTTTATTAGGGGCATACCACCATAAAGTATTGTCTGATCGTAGGACCATGATGCGTGAATCGCCCAGTGTCTTCGAGTAGGAAATCACTTTTTTGGTTTCCTGGGCCTGGGCCTGCATTACTAATGTAAAAAGAAAGCAAAGGGAAAAGGTTACTAAAGATGTCCGGTTCATAATGAGGGGTTAATACAAATAAATAGATAAAATGGGTTAATTGGAACACCCAAGATATTAATTCATTTTCCTTTTCCCCTATGTCGGCGGAAATAAAAATTTACGCCTATTGCAGGTACCCTATGATCCTGGCCAGGGCCACTTCATCGGGCAGGTATACATTACCATAATCCAATACCAGGGGATTGGAGAAGGTCATCGGGTTGGCGGTTGTTTTCCGCAAGGAACCGTGGAATTCCCAGGCCCCTGTTTCGGCCCTTAGTTGTTGAATATTATCGGCGGTAATACCCGCGCCAGGCATGATGCTGATGCGGGTGCCGGCCTGCTGTACCAGTTTCTTTAATACAGGGATAGCATCCGGCGCGCCACTTGCCTGACCTGAAGTGAGGATACGTTCACAGCCAGCCGATATAATGTCTTCCAGCGCCTGGTAAGGATCGGGGGTAGCATCAAATGCCCGGTTGCAGGTCACCCCCATCGGGTAAGCCCATTCTACAAACTGCTTCAGCTTATCTATATCGATCTCTCCATTGATCTTTTGCACACCAATGGAAATGCCATCGCAACCCAACTCCTTACATACAGCTATATCTGCTTTGAGCATGGCCAGTTCATCTTCATCATAAAAATAGTTGCCACAGCGTGGACGCAAAATGGGGTACAACTTAATGCCCACCTTCTCCCGGGTACGTTTGATAACGCCATAGCTGGGCGTAGTGCCGCCTTCCACGGGATTATCGCACAATTCTACCCGATATGCACCCAGCTTTTCTGCCAGTATGCAGGATTGTATGTTGAATGAACAGAGTTCGAATCTTGCCTTGGGGGTTGTCATAGTTTCAATCATTAATAAATACTTTTTGCATGATACAACTTTTCTTCGGTTTGGCTCTTCACGGCGTAGGTAAATCCCTGTTGTAAGGCGTAAGCGCCGTATTCACCGGTTTTGCTCAGTGCCAGGAAACCTACTTGTATATCTTTTGCCTTGGTGGGATTTCTTTTGATCAGTCTTTCCACGGCTTCTTTGCAGGCAGCTTCGGGTTTTCTGCCTTGCCGCATGAGCTCCACGATCAGGTGGGAACCCACAATACGGATCACTTCTTCCCCTACACCGGTAGCAGTGGCTGCGCCCACTTCAGGGTCTACATATAGTCCGGCCCCGATAACCGGTGAATCGCCCACCCTGCCCTGCATCTTGAAAGCCAATCCGCTGGTGGTGCAAGCCCCGCTCATCCTGCCACGGTTGTCGATGGCCATCATACCGATGGTATCATGATTATCGATGCCACCCGGCATGGGATCTGTTTGCTTATTATAACTATAGCTTTTGTTTTCAACATTCATCACGGGTTCATATTTCGAGGTCTTCAACCATTCTTTCCAGGCTTTTTCACTCGCCGGCGTCAACAGGTTTTCTTTTTTGAAACCATTGGCCAGGGCAAAGCGTTGAGCGCCTTCTCCCACCAATATGATATGGGGTGTTTTCTCCATCACCAGCCGGGCTACGGATATGGGATGCATGATATGTTCCAGGCACATCACTGATCCGCAATTATACTGGTCGTCCATGATACAGGCGTCGAGTGTTACGCGCCCATCCCTGTCGGGCAGGCCGCCATAACCTACACTGTTGCCCTTTGGGTCGGCCTCCGGCACACGCACACCGGCTTCCACGGCATCGAGTGCGTAACCATTTTTAGCCAGTATTTCCCAGGCCGCTTTATTGGCTTCCTTTCCCATATCCCAGGTAGAGACCACTACGGCACCAGCAGCCGGTGTATTGTCCATGGCGGCCAGTGAGGCAGCACCGGTCACCATACCAGCAGTGCCCAGGAGTGATTGTTGTAAGAACTTTCTGCGTGTTGACATATCAGTTTATGTTTATCATTTTACGGGATCAAGGGTAGTTTGTTCTGCTGTTACCTTCCTGATCTTTTCTTTTGAAAAATAAGCCGGGAAATATTCATCCCGCGCCCACATCTCCACCAGGTTTTTATACCACGGGCTTTCCGGATTGCCCGATTGCCCGGGTGCATTGATCATCAGTGTCTCGTCCCAATCACGGATATCCGTTATGTACCGGAAGCTGGCCCCATTACCCTGGTTATCCATATTGCCCGTAGCCCCTACTGTGTGCCCGTAGCCCGCCCGTGGTTGTGGCGTTGTATTCAATTGTAGTTTCCATTCTTCACTGACCCATTCACTAAGAGGATGAGTAAACGTAATGTGCTTGTATTTCTCCTGCCCATACTGCCAGGAAGATAATTGATCTCCCAATTGCCGCTTTAGGTTCGCGATGGCAGTATCAAATGTTTGCTGCAGGAAATGGTCCCTGCCTTTTGCCGGCTCTTTACCAAACATTTCATCCGGATGCTGCAGCCATTCTATCAAACGGGTTGTTTGTATAGTCACTAACCCACTTACAGATGCAGGAATAAATTGCTGCTGTGCCTGCTGCATAAGTTCTCTTTCCCATTTATTGTAGATGGCGGCCCCTATGGAATTACGCCCCATGACGAAATCCCATTGCAGCAATGCCTGCCTGGCCTGCTCACCCAGTTTATCTGCTACCTTTACACCTTCCAGTAAGGGCACCAATTCCCTGGCAGGCAATGAAACATAATCGGTTTGCAGGTCCTTCATCCCTTTCATATCCATGTTGGTGCGTCCTTTCAACACTTCTTCAATGCGCCTGGCGCGGTAAGCATCGGGCCAGGTAAATCCCATCGCTTCCGGGAATCTGAAATCCGCAGGAATAAGGTTTTCGTTCGCGGTAGCCCAGAAGCCTTTTGATGGATTTGACAGGTGCGGCCTTTCCTTCACCGGTAAATATCCAGCCCACTCATACCGGCCATCGCCGGGAACAGGTACCAGGCCGCTAAATTTTTTACGCACGGGTATGATACCAATGACCTGCCAGCCCGTATTGCCTTTTTTGTCTGCCCATATCATATTCAATGAAGGGATACGGCTATAACTGCAAGCCTCCCGGAACATTTCCCAATCCTTTGCCTGGTCCATCCGCAAAGATGAAAGATAAGGCGCCGCACCGGGCTCCAACCAGGCTGCCCGCACAGCATAGGCTTTATGGTGCAGGGAATCAATATAGGTAACAGGGCCATGCTGTGTATACCGGAGCGTCACTGTACGGGAAGTGGCGCCTTTTACGGGGATCGTTTCTGTGATCTGCTTCATATCAATCCAATGCCCCTGATAACGGTATTGATCCTTTTTTTGAGGATTGATGTCATATACATATAAGTCCTCTGCATCTGTCTGGTGTACAGTGATGCCCCATGCGCCATGATCATTGTGCCCGATGGCCACGCCGGGAATGGCCGGCTCGCCTCCTCCCATTACGTTCCAGCCAGGAGCAGAGAGATGAACAATATACCGCAAAGAAGGGAGGGAAATTTTGCGGTGTGGATCACTGGCCAGCATGGGATAACCGCTGGCCGTTCTGCTCCCGCTTATTACCCAGTTATTGCTTCCTTCCGTTTCTGCGCCAGGGGTCCTAGCCAGGTTTTTCCCGCTGTTGTGAACGTGATCACCAGGCAAGCGCTTATTAGTACGGGCGGTGGCTACCATATCAGTTGCTGTAAAAAGAACATCCTTTTTAAAAGCATTGTACAGGGAAAGTATTTCTCTTGTTAAGAGTTCGCCACGTATCGTACTATCCATTTTCATGTCCGGATCACCGGGATGCAACCACAACAATTCTTTTAATTTTTTTTCACCAATGGCAACAGTGGCCATACCATAGTCTAACTCTTCCGCTACATTGCCTAAAATTCCCTGGTGCCGGGAGATTACCACTTCGGGCGTCCAGGCACCCGGCCGGATATTCAGCAACCGGAATTCAACAGGCAGTTTTTCCGGATGTTTATTTGCTTCCTTTACATAGGCATTGACCCCTTCTGTAAAAGCGGTAATGATCGCTGCGCCCTGCTTATGGTAGTGACCCAATTCCTTATTCATGTCACCCCGGAATTTAAACAGGCGTGCGCTTATATCGCGTTGCAACTCACGTTCTCCCAATATGGCAGCCATCGTACCGGTAGCCTGCCTGCGCCATATTTCAAATTGGAACAACCGGTCCTTAGCTGCACAATAACCCTGTGCAAAGAAAAGGTCATGCTGATTGGCAGCATATATATGATTGACGCCCCATTGGTCCCGCAATACTTCCACCCGTGCGGACAACCCCTTTACGGATAAATGGTATTTATCCTGCGCATAAAGAAGGGTGTCGCAACAAATGATCAACACAAACAGCCAACAAAACCGGAACAGGGAGGGGTGCCGCATAGGGCGTATTTTTAATGAGGTGTTATAAAAATATCTTCCATTTCTTCCAGGGACCTGCCTTTGGTTTCTTTCACCACTTTCCAGCTAAACAGGAAATTGGCGGTGCTGAAAAGGGCAAAGATCCAGAACAACACGGCCGGCCCGGCTGTAGTTAGCAGCCAGGGCACAAACTGCCCCACTGCCCATACAGCGACCCACAACATCAGTGTACAAAAAGCTACTGCCTTTACCCGCACTTCTGTAGGGAATATCTCATTGATGATGATCCAGGTAATAGGTCCCAGGGAAAAGGCAAAACAGGCAATATAAAAAAGCATCAGCACCAATAGCAGGGGCGTTTTGGTATTGCCCGTATAAAACAACAGGCCACACCATACCAGTGATAATACTATACCAGCCAGCCCGGCTTTCAACAAGGACTTACGGCCATACCTGTCTACCAGCCTGATGGCAATAAAAGTAGCCAGCACATTCACTCCTCCTATGACCACTTGCAACAGTAAGGCATTGCTGCTATCAAAGCCCGCTGCCTCAAAGATGGAAGGCCCATAATAGATGATGGCATTGATGCCGGAGAATTGTTGCAATATGGCCAGCACCACGCCGATCAGCAAAGGCAGGCGGATGGCGGGTAACCACAGGGAGGTAGATTTTCCATTGGCCTTCAGGGCAGCATTCGTCATCTCGTACATTTCCTTTTCCACCTCTTCCGGATCACGTATCACCTGCATCACCTGGGCGGCCTTGTCGGCTCTGCCCCGGCTCATGAGCCAGCGCGGACTCTCCGGCACTTTGGCCAGCAATACCAGGAATACCAGGGAAGGAAGCGCCATCACCAGGAACATGGGGCGCCATATTTCGGCCCGGCTAAACCATGCCAGGTCGATCCCATCCAGCCAGGCATTAGAAGCATAGGCCAACACAATGCCCACTGTAATGGCCAGTTGATAATAGGCTACCATTTGTCCACGACGGGCAGCGGGTGCAAATTCTGTTATATACATGGGAGATATCACGGATGCCATGCCTACTCCTATTCCCCCCAGCATGCGGCTTAGTACCAACATAAAAACGGTGGGCGCAAAAGCGCAGCCCACTGCCGACAGCAGGAACATCCAGCCGGCCAGCAGGATGGTTTTCTTACGGCCGATACGATCACTCAGGATGCCGGTGATCAGCACGCCGATGATACAACCGATCAGTCCGCTGCTCACCAACCAGCCCTCCATGGCGGTGTCCAGGCTAAACTGCTGTTTTAGCGGGGTAATGGCCCCCGAAATAACAGCGGTATCAAATCCAAACAACAATCCGCCCATGGCAACGATCAGGCACACAACCTGCTGACGAAAGCCTGCTATACTCATGAATAAATAATTTAGATCCTTACAAAAGCTTTGATGGTGGCGCACAACGAACCTTCGCTGTCGCCATGTGGACGTATCGTATACTCTTGCACCTGTTGAGGAATGATGAATGTTTCGGCGTAATGAACAATAAATGGGGCGAACGCACCTGAAGGACTTTCTACGATCGCTTCCCTGCCTTCTACCAGGTTGAGTACGTTCACACTCGCTCCTGTATGATGATGTACTGTTTTAGAAAACCAGTGGCGTCTTGTCTCAATGAACTCCCGTTCATGCAAGCCCGTTCTTTCCTCTTTCCAGCCGTCGCCTTCTGCCACGGTAGTCACGGTATTGATCAATTGCTGTTGGGTATAGTCTGGCGTACGGGTCCAGTCGATCACCTCTTTGCCCCGTTCTATATTAATAGGCCTTGGTTTTCCATCCAGCCCCATGCGCCCCCAGTCCCATAACTTAAACGTAAAGATGTAAGGGGTGGCACTAATCTCCAATACCATACTGTTGCTGCCTGAACAATGCACGGTACCGGCAGGGATCAAAAAATGGTCATGCTTCTTCACCGGCCATTTGGCTGCATAGTCATCAGCATTAAAAACGGTCTCACCAGTATTGGCTTTTCGCAGGTCGTTGATCATGGAGGCGGGATCAATATCGTCTTTAAGTCCCAGGTATACCACGGCACCGGGTGCTGCATCCAGCATATAATAACTTTCATCCTGGGTATAGTGCATACCAAAATGCTCCTGAATATATTCTGTAACGGGATGAACCTGCAGGCTCAGGTTGCCGCCTGCCATCGTGTCGAGAAAATCGAAGCGGATAGGAAACTCATCACCAAACCGGGCTTGTACGGCTTCACCCAGCAAGGCACGGGGAGCTGCGAAAACCAGGTTGATGGCAGGGGTTTCGAAATGCACGCCATTGAATTGAAACAGCAGGCTATTCTCTTCCGGTACACCATCGAAGGCCCAGGCATAGTTGGGAGCACTGCGATCCAGATCACATACCTCCTTCATCCATTGACCTCCCCAGGGGCCAGGATCAAAAAAAGGTACCAGCCGGAACGGATGAGTTGTGAGGTGCTGGTACGCTTTATTCAGGGACGGGCCATTAACCAATTTTGGACGATCTTTCACGGTAGTATCCACTACGAAGTCCCAGCGGGACATCAGCTTTTTCTTGTGGCGGTCGCATACGCGCCAGTCCACAAAAAATGCCTGTTTATATTGTAAGGAAGTTTTTTGCTGGGCATTGTTCATGCCGAGGTTACTCACCTCATTGTTGCGGAATCGGAGTTGTATTTCCCAGCGGGGCATGTCGAAATATACAAGCAGGTCGGGCTCATCTGTTAGCAAAGAGGCTCCGGAGCCCAGTACATAAACGGTTCCCTCCTGTACTTGTTGGATAGCTGCCCGCGCCTGCTGTATTTTGGTTGGGTCAAAGAAATCGATCATGCGTAACCGGGTGAGGTATCCAAATACCTCATCATCTGTTACATCAGGATAGACTAATGCCTGTATTGCATCAGGCGATAAGAAACAATCTTTTGTATAATAAAAGTTGCCATGGAGGTGAAGGGTAAGCTGACGCGCCAACTCTTCTTCGCGTACTCCGTGGTAGCATTCCAGCACCACTACTTTCCTGCCTGGTTTGCTACCTGCTTTCTCCCGGATCACCCGGCACAGATTCTCCCACCCTTCTTCAATTGTTATATCTGCGTCATTGATCACGGTACAAGGAAACTTATCGTAATTCGGACGCAGCTGCTTATTATCTACCATGAGCCTCACCTCCTTTCAGCGCAACAGGAAATAATTTTTCTCCTTTCACCAACAGCTTGTAGCGGTGCAGTGCTTCCAGGAAATAATAATCGGCATATACCAGGGGCACATCAATTTCTGTCTGGTGCGGAATACTGCCCACACAATGTTTGATGAGGAAGTTGCCATTGGTGCCAGGTTCGGAGCGATAGGCCGGACTGGCCAGGGATTTGATCATTTTAATAGCGGGTTCACGGTATCGCTTTCCTTCCCTGCCTGCATAAGTACTTAGCTCCAATAAAGCGGAAGCGGTAATAGCAGCAGCTGAGGCATCGCGATAATGTCCGATGTCTTTGCGTGCATAGGAATTAACGCCCGGGATATATCCCTCCTGCCCTATATTAAAATCCCAGTAAGGGACCTTATCGGCCGGCAGGTTCTTATGGTTGATAAAAAAGTCGGCCATGCCACGGGCAGCTTTGAGGTAACGTGGATCACCGGTTTCCCGGTAGATCATTGTATATCCGTAGATGGCCCAGGCCTGTCCACGTGCCCAGGTGGAATTATCAGCGAGACCTTGTGCGGTTTCCCGGCCTTCTACAGCTCCTGTCTCTTTGTTATAGCACACTACATGATAACTGCTATAGTCTTTCCTGAACTGGTTTTTCAGGGTATTATCGGCATGTGTGATCGCTATTTTGTAAAATGAACTATCGCCACTAACCTTCGTAGCAAAGAACAGCAGTTCCAGGTTCATCACATTATCAATGATAACGGGGTATTGATACACTTTGGTACCATGCCAGGAGCGGAAGTTATTCCAGGATTTGATACAGCCTGTCTTAGTGTCAAACCGCGTACTCAGTGAGCGCGCTGCCTGCACGAGGTCGTCCTTGTATTTTGGATTGCCGGTAAGCTTATAAGCATTGCCAAAGCTGCAATACATCATAAAGCCCAGGTCGTGGTGCTCGGTAAAGAACTTGAGTGGCTCCAGCCGCTCTGTCCAGCTAATGGCATTTGCTTTGAGTGCTGTATCTGGTGAATAAGCATATACCTGCCACAAGCTGCCGGGGAAAAATCCTGGTGTCCAGTCATACATATTCGTGGTCACCATATTGCCGGTGGTATTGATCGTTCTCGGGAATCCTTCTTTGTCTTTCATCGCCTGTACCATATGCTCTACCTGCGCCCTGGCCAGGTCCATATGGCGGTTAATAAACACTTCTTCATCAGCGGGTGCGAATGCAGTAAGAAAGGCAGCCACACTTAACATACATACAAACAAAACTTTCTTCATCAGATAATCTTTAATGGTTTTAAGATGCCTTCCGCACAACAAGGCGGTGTTTGCCACGCGTTTGGCGGCCCGTCATCGAGAATACAAGGCGGTACACCTGTGGGGGCCAGCTTTGCAATAACTTTTTATCTTCGATGGTTATCGGTTCAATCGTTACTTTAAACAACTTTGGATCATAGGTCAGCTCCAGGCTATCACTGCCAGTATCCAGACGCAGCACCCCTTCTTTCTTGTGCAGCACTGTAGCGCTGGTGATGAAATGAAGGGCATTCCGGCCATCATTGGCCTGCAGCTTATAATCATCGCATATTGTAAAGGAATGACCCCGTTGCAGGGTATACGAGCGGAGCCAGGTGTCCACTTTTGCTTCAGCAGGATAAGCGCCTGCGATGTCGGCACTGAACGTTACCTGCGGTCCGGCGTCCTTAAACTGTACGGCCCGGGCTGCATATTGCTTTCCTGCCTGTTGCTCCACTCCATTGATGAGGGGTACATTATGGTAAGCAGAGCGCATGGTCCAGATGGCGTACCGTTGTGGTCCGAAGGTTTGCCCGGTGTAAGTGCCACTGCCCACATCGATCAGCACGGGCCGGCCATTATAAAATAGCACGCAAGTACCCACATCGTTGTGGTTATGGCTTTCATCATTGTGCCCGGCCAGCGCCGAGAAATAAAATCCTTTGGTGCTTCCGGCTTCGTCGCGTGCTATTGCGATGCCCGTGCCGCCCATCCAGCCTGAGGCCATCAGGGGCGGCTGTGCGGGAGATTCCATTATTTCGGTGGCCATGAATAAATTGCGCAATCCTCCATATATCGTTTCCACCGGTACTGCTTTTTGCCATTGCTGCTGTTGAGCCAGATAAGCACCAAAGGCCATCAATTGTTGGTCGCCGGTAGCTTTTCCATACAGGTATACAATACCGGCATCTGTTGTGAGCCTGGCGGCGGCATCCGCATAATTGAGGTAGTAATTGCTATTGATATAAGCCTTGCCGATATACGATCCAATATTTTTGATCAGGGGTTTGTCAAAGAGATCAATGCCGCCTCCGGTTGCCTGCTTTAGTAAAGACAGGTAGTTGTACAACATGCCGCCCGCGTGCGACCAGTAGGCAGGCCCCTCTTCACAGGCCCCGTCATCTTTGTAATAGTTGATAAATTGATCTACACTGCGCATCGTTTTATAAATGCCGGCTGCTCTTTGCGCCGCATCGTCTTCCACCAGCAGTATGCAAGTGAGTGCATTGAAGTTGAGCCACACATTCCAGTTATTCACCATCCGCTGTTTGCCATCCAGGGCCATCCACCAGAAATCATTGCGGGTATAATAAGGTTGAAGGATACGCCGGTTGATCTCCTGCTTCATTCTTTGGACGATCAAGGGGCTGTAACGATCAAAAGTAGCTTTAAACAAGTGATAGGTCCAGGCCATCACATTGGAAGTGATCCCTGCACCCAGTTCAAATATGGGTTCATTCACATCCGGCAAGCCGGGCCCCTGACGCTGCAAACCGATGCTGGCCGAGATAGACCAACTGGTAACCTCGCAAAGGGTCCATACGCCATTGATGATCTGTGGTATAAATCTTTCTTTGCCTTCGGCCAGTTCGGCGAAGACCAGTTGCTTAAGGGCGGTTACATTTCTATTGTAAATATCTTCCATGATGTAGCGGTTGCCCGTCCGCACATATTCCAGGTAAGCAGTGGCAGGTACGACCTGCCATTGATAATTGAGGGCTGTTTCACCCTCACTGATCAGTTGTTGCCGATACAGGGCATTCAATGATGCCCACCGGTTCCGGTCGGCATAAGAAGGCCAGGCTTTTGCTACTTCCTGCACAGAGAGGGAAGTCGCCAGCCAGGCGCTATCATATTTGCCCGTCAGCATGTTCCTTTCGGCCTGCCCGGAAACCCAGACAGGCGCGAGGAACGTTGCTATAATTAACACATAAGAAAGTCTCATAGTGCAAAAGTAAGTACCTGTACAATGTAATGACTTGTACAGGTACTTATGTCAAATTACCATTTAGGGTTCTGGCCCATATTCTTATTGAGGCCGGTTTCATTGGATGGAATAGGCCACCAATAATCTCTTGTAACATCAAAGGTGCGCTTGGAAGCATCCTGCACGATCACAAAGCCATTGGCATCCACAGGGGCGGTAATGACGTTCACCTGCTCGGCCGGGAATTTCTTGGTTCCCTTTACAGCTTTCACCAATTCAACTTCAGCAGTTTTCCAGCGTATCAGGTCCCAGTAGCGGAACTCTCCTTCAAAGGCCAGTTCGATCCTTCTTTCCCGGCGCAGTTCTTCCTGCATATTCAGGCCATTGGTCGTAACAAAGGCATTGGTGAGCTTCGGCATTTTTGCCCTGTCGCGCAGCAGGTTGATGGACAGATCGAGGTCGGCATCGGAGATGGCGCCACCGCCCAGTTCAAATTTCAGTTCTGCATAGTTCAGCAGCATTTCGCCATAACGGATAATGATGTGGTGGTTGAAGCTCTGTTGAGAAGCCCAATCTTCCACTGTGGCATACTTCCGTGTTTTGTATCCTGTAGGCGTAAATGCAAAAGTGGGTGTATAAGCTGTCAATGAAAAGCCCGGCACCAGTTTGCTGAATACTGTCATACCGATCCGTGGATCGCGGTCTGTGAATTCAGATAAGGTGGTGGTTTGTGGCTGTTCAAGTGGTGACTTGCCCAGTGGCAGGCCATCCTTATACAAGTAAGCATCTATGAAAGAGCGCGTAGGATTTACACCACCCGCATCGAGGAACTGCCTGGTGTAGTTGTGCTCAGATATACTGTTGGTCGCATTCTGGCCATACAAGCGCACCAGGATATTCTCCTTGTTGTTGCGGCCGTTGCCTGCATATTGGAACAGGTAGAAGAAACTACTGTCGGGAACAGTGGGATGCTTGTACAATTGGTGACCGCCGGTGGTCATCAGTGTTTCGGTTGCCGTCAGTGCAATGTTCAGGTGTTTGTTGGCATCGCCCAATGCATGGTATTTATTGCGGGTGCCTTCAAACAAACCTACACGTGATTTCATGGCCAGTGCAGCGTTCCTGGTAATGCGTCCATATTCTGCCGCAGCGAGCGCAGTAGTTGTGGGCAAACCAGCCGCAGCCGAATCAAGGTCGCGGTACAGGGAGTCCAGTACTCTTTCACGGGGTGTGCGGTGTGCTGTTGCCAGGGTATCGAACACGTCAAACGTACGCAGGATGAGGGGTACATCACCATAGCGTTTTACCAGTTCACTATAAGCAAAGGCGCGAAAGAAATACGCTTCGGCGCGGTAACGACGGATCTGCGCAGCATCACCCGTGGTCTTAACCGACTTCTCGAGAATATTATTGCTCTTACGGATCAATGCATAAGGAATGCTGAAGGCATTATCAGTAACAGGAATGGTACGTGTCCCGTCGCTGATGCCATTCGGCGCCTGGGCATATCCATCATCAGACCAGACTGCGTTTACATTGTTTGACATTACGGGCAGAGAATTGTATAGCTCATTACAAGCCAGCACCAGGTCGTTCGTTGATTTCCAGAATCCCTCGTCTGCCAGTTTTGATTCAGGTACCAGATCCAGTTTTTTATTGCACCCGCAAAGTATCGCTGCAGCTACAACAGATAGACCAACTGTATTTCGAATTGATTGCTTCATTTTTCAGGTTTTGCTCGTTAGAAAGTGAGGTTTAAGCCCACCATGAAGGTGCGGAAGAAAGGATATTGCCAGGTAGCATTGCTGGGGGTTTCCGGATCAAAAGCATTTTTGATCCACATGTTATTGATCTCCCACAGGTCCTGTCCGCCTACATAGATCCTGGCAGCACTCAGTTTGGCTTTGCTGATCAGGTTGGCTGGCAGGTTATACCCCAGTTGCACATTCTTCAGGCGCAGGTAGGCGCCATTCATCAACCAATGAGAAGAGCGCACGGTGTTTTGCGCACCACCAATGAAGAGGCGGGGAAATTTTGCATTGGGCCTTTCGGGTGTCCAGTAATCGGTATTATAGTCCATCGGCATGATCCAGCTGGAGGTATAAGGATACAAAGTGGTAGGGTCAACAAACAACTTACGCTGACCAACTCCCTGGAACATAGCAGAGAAATCGAATCCCTTATAGCTGAAACCAAAATCAAAACCATAGGTATAACGGGGATTGGTATTACCCAGTTCAACCAGGTCGCCATGGTCCGAAGCGCGGCCCAATCCTGCGTTGATCTTATTATCACCATTCACATCCCGGTATTTGATATCACCAGGTCCCACAGCGGTGCTGAACTTGGGATATTTATTTACTTCATCAGCACTTTGGAAGTATCCGATCGCATCATAACCAAAGATGGTATTGATCGGGTACCCTTCAATAATTCCGTTGGCACCAGCCGCAATAGCTGTTTGTCCGTTATAGTTCAATACCTTGTTTTGGTTGTCACCAATATTGGCATTGACCCAATAAGAGAAGCCACCGATATTGTCGCGCCATCCGGCAGACAATTCCCAGCCCCATGTTTTCAGGCTTGCCAGGTTGTAAGTAGAAGTAGCAATACCAATGATAGAAGACAATTGCATGGGCACCAGCATATCATCATTGCGCTTCACAAAATAATCGCCGGTGAATGTCAACCTGTTCTTCAGCAGCGCCACATCCAACCCGATATTGGAGGTTTCGATGGTCTCCCAGGTCTTCAGCGGTGAAGCCAGGGTGGCCTGATAATACGAGCGGTTCCTGACATTGTTGAAAGGATAAGAAGCACCAGGTTCGAGCATGGGGAAATAATCATAGTTGCCGATTACCCCATCTGAATTACCCAGTCTTCCCCAACTGCCACGCAATTTGAATTCATTGAAGAAAGGAGCAATACGGTTGAACCAATCCTCTTCATTAACGCGCCAGCCCAACGATACGGAAGGGAAGCTATGCCAGCGATTGGAAGCAGCCAGCTTGGAACTACCATCACGACGTATGTTCACTTCTAACAGGTAACGATTCTTGAACACATAGTTCACACGCGCGAAATACGATGCAAGGCCCCACTGTTGGATATCTTCGGTATTGGCAGCCTGTACCGGATCGCCAATGTTCAGGGTATAGAAGTCATTGGATGCGAGGTTACGGGCAATGGCCGTTGTATTGTCATTGCGCTGGTCTTCATAAGCATAACCACCCAGTATATGAAAATCATGATCACCCCAGGTACGGCTAAAATCAGCCAGTAACTGTACGTTGTTGGAAAACTGCTTGTAATTATTTTTGGTATAGGAGTTGGGATTGTTCATGTAACTGCCAATACCTACAATATTGTAACGGGGAATGGTACGAACATTGATATCCTGCGCTTCTACCACCATCCGTGGACTATAAGCCGCAGACAATGTGAGCCCTTTAACGATGTCCTTTGCTTTTAATACGAACTGCGCACTGGCATCATCTACCCTTGTATCGTTTTCACCAGCTTCCTTCAGCAATGCATAAGCAAAGTTGCCGCTGTTGTCATTGATATACCTGTCTGTGGTACCAGGGAAAAAAGTTGGGTACAGGGAACGCGTAGTGTACAGGTTGGAGAAGATACGCGCGTTGCCTACGCTGGGTGAAAGGATATTTGATTGACGGTAGGCTAACCTGGCATCCAGGCTTAATACTTCCGATAACTTATTGGAATAATTAAAGCGTGCATTCACCCGGTTCGTTTTATCCGGTCCCAGTTTGAACACACCTTGCTGATTCAAATAGCCCAGCGAAAAGAAATAATTATCTTTCTGTCCGCCACCACGCAGGGAGATGTTCTGATCCCAGAGAGGGCTTTGATCTCTCAATACCAGCGGGCGCTGGTCGAGGTCGTACCAATACTGGTAATCGCTTGGATTGCTTGGATTCACTTTATATTCCACATTGGGATCCTTCATCCAGCCGATCTGCTCATCTGTATAGCCAGCCGACTGTCCGGCATTGATACGGGAAACGTTCAGCATTTCTGCTTCTTCCCAGGAATGCAGTTTGCCCGGTACGCTCACAGGTTTCTGTGAAGCATATTTCCCACTATAGCTGATCACCATTTTACCGGCCTTTCCTCTTTTGGTGGTTACCAATACAACACCGCCGGCCGCACGCGCTCCATAAATAGAGGCGGCAGCAGCGTCTTTCAATACACTGATGCTCTCAATATCATTTGGGTTAAGACCACCCAGGCTGCCTGGTGCGCCGTCAATTAATACCAGTGCAGAGCTTCCATTAACAGAAGAGGCGCCACGTATCTGGAGATCATATCCCTCACGACCAGGCTCGCCCGTCGTACGGGTGATGGTAACACCTGCTGCAACACCTTGTAGTGCAGCAATCGCATTCGTAACCGGGCGGTTCTCGATCTTCTTGTTGTCAATAGTGGCGATGGCGCCGGTAAGGTTTACCTTTTTCTGTGAGCCATAGCCCACCACTACCACATCGCTCATGGTGCCACTTTTGGCACGCAGCGTGATGTCGAGGCTGGCTGATGCGCCTACTACCAGTTCTTTGATCTCAAAATTTACATCGGAAAAGATCAACACAGCACCAGGGGCCGCATTGATGGAGAAAACACCCTGGGCATTGGTAGTAGTGCCGCCAGCAGCATTTTTAATAGTTACAGAAACATTCGACAAAGGGGCGCCGTTTTCATCGGTTACTTTACCCGTTCTTGGCTGCACCTGAGCCGTCAATAACAGCGAAGAGATCATACAGGCCATTAGCAAGGCCAGGGGTTTGAAGACTTTGCTACCATGGACAATTGGCAATCGCGTCATATAGCAGTTGATTTTTAAATGAAGAATAGATCAGGAGAGTTGCTAACTGCCTGAAGGGTTTATTGTTTTAGTTACACGTCACAAGTAACGCAGCATTCATTTTTGGGCAGGGGGAGTATCTTAAAAGAGTAAGGGGAATATTTTAAACGCCTCCTACCCTGTTGATTCTCAATAAAGATTTTAAGATACTCGCCCTATGGCTTTGCATCTGCACCACCAACAAGCTGTATAGATGGCTTGCTTTTTCTGAAAGCAGTCATCGCTTTGCCGGTGATCAGTGATTGCCAGCAATAAATTTGTTGCAGAGAAGGCAGCGAAGCCAGGCTTTGCAAACCCGCATCGTTCACTTTCGTAGCAGTAAGGTTTATATATTCAAGATGGGATAAGTTCTTTAATTGGTCGATACCCGTAGCACTGATACCAGTTCCGGAAAGATTGAGCCGTACCAGCAGTTTTAATTGTCCAACCACTTCCAGCGTTTTATCTGATATCCGGGTATTGTCCAGCCGGAGCCATACAATATTACCAGACAGCTTTGCCAGCAATGCGGCCGTACGGTCATTAAAAGCAGGGAAGTTGACACAGCTCACTTCCAACAGCTGTTTGTTTTTGGCAACGGGTGTTATCAACACACCCAGTTTTGTCAGTTCCTGGATGGCGTTTTGGTCGGCTGGCGCAACATTGGCAGAAAATACCGGGGAGAGTGGAATATGTACGATGCTATCTCCTCCGCCATCCTGGAAGCTGTGCAGCAATGCCAGGGTAGTACTGTCGGGCGACAATTCACTTACCTTCTTTTTCGTGTCAGCGCCGGATCTTACCCACCAACGCAGCAAAGCTGTTTCTGCCGGTGTAAGTGGAGATTGATCTTTGGGAGGCATCCGTTTATCATCTTCCAGGGGCAACAATAGTCGTTTGATGAGTTCACTGCCGGCTTCATCACCAGGCCTGATCACCGCACCATGTTTACCGCCTTTGAACAAGAGGGGTTCCTGGTCCATCCGTAAGCCGCCCTTCACTTTTTTAGAACTGTGGCAGCTGTAACACTTTTCCTGGAATACAGGTTCCACCAGGTCAGTAAATACAACAGCTGAATTTATATTGGAGATAATCTTCTTTGTAGTAACAGTACTGTCTTTTGCAGGCACGATGCCCAGCCATCCTGCTACCGGTTGCGGCAGGCCCGCTGTGAGGTAATCTTCCCCATGTGTCATGTTGCCGCCCATATGTCCTGTCACGGTCAGCAACAATACCAGTGCTATAAACAATATACGGTACCATTTGATCACGCGCGGCAGCGAGGCATACCGCCGTTTGATAAACCAGCATATACCTGATAATACGGCCACGCTGATCCCCATCCATTGGTGGAATGATAAAGTACTTTCTTCGTATCCCCCCTCCATGCTCAGGAACCAACCTACCAGGCAGGAAAGGATGGCACTGATACAACCTGCCAGCAGGCAGATGACGATCGCTCCATTCAATACCAGCAGCTGGCGGTTTCTCCATACCAGCAGTTCCATAATAAAAGCCACTACCAGCATACCGATTGGCAGATGCACCACCACGGGGTGGAAATGGCCTAAATATCTTACCCATTCATCGAGGAAAGCAAGCACCATGTACGGAAAGGGGGTTTAGACAGTTAACTAAATACGCTCCAGTTTCACAGGATAAGTGCCATCAGCCATCCATTGGCAGATATATAAGTTCTTGTCATCGTCCACGCATACATCGTGGCAATGTTTAAATATGGGTTGGTCCTGTACCATCAGTTCCGGCTCCGTTCCATTATATACGGGTCGCGTGCCACCGGGATTGGATACTACTTTATTCTCCTTATTGAGGATGGTAACAAAGCCCGAGTTCAACGTCAGCATATGATGCTTCAGCGCCGAGTAACAAACTCCTGAATACAATATATCTCCATCAAATACCGGACGGCTCATATAGATGCCCGGCAAATAAATGGAATCCATGTATTGACCATCCAGTGTAAAGCGTTTGAAACAGTTCTTCACGCGCTCGGTACACATGAGCACGGGATTGGCAGGATCACGCGTATCCAGGGCAATGCCATGCACCTGCTTGAACTTATCGTCTTTGATAAAACTGTCGCCACCAAACTTGCGGATGAATTCTCCCCTGGCAGTGTATTGCAGGATGTATTGTGAACCATAACCATCTGCCACATAAATATCTCCGTTGGGGCCAATACAGGTTTCAGTAGGACCAAACCGGTCACAATCAGCATACTCGCCGATAAACTTAGGATGCCTGATGGTCAACAATACTTTACCATCGAGTGTAGTTTTGTATATTTCCTTCACCTCATAATCTGTGATGTACAGGAACTCTTCTCCATTCTCATTGTGGAGTGTAAGGCCGTGGCCACCGGGGAACCGGTTGCCCCAGCTATCGAGCAGCTTGCCGGATTTATCGTAGATGAGGATATTATTCTTTATTTCGTTGGTGATCATGATGAGGCGCTTGCGGCTGTCCATCACCATTTCGTGGCAATCTTTGACAGGATACTTCGTGCGATCGAGTTGTCCCCAGGAGCGGTTGACCCGGTACCTGAAATCACCATGACCAATGATCTCCCCTTCGCGGTTAGCAGCCTTTATTATATTAAAGGGGGAAGTCAGTGCTGCTGTTGCTCCCAGCGCCAGAGAGTTTTTAAGAAAGCTCCGTCTTTTCATCAGCCAATAATTCCTTTTACCACTTCTCCGGCTACGTCGGTAAGACGGTAACGGCGGCCTTGTGTTTTATAAATAAATTGTTCGTGGTCGATACCCAGCAGGTGAAGCAGGGTGGCCTGAAAATCGTGCACATGTACTTTATCCTTTACAATATTGTGTGCAAAGTCGTCTGTTTCGCCATACACCAGGCCCGGTCTTGTACCACCGCCTGCCATCCAGATGCTGTAAGCGGTGGGATGGTGATCACGGCCAAAAGCTTCTTCGGTTAAGGTACCCTGACAAAAACTGGTGCGGCCAAACTCACCACCCCATATCACGAGTGTATCATCCAGCAAACCGCGCTGCTTGAGATCCTTCACCAATGCAGCAGAAGCCTGGTCTGTTTGCTTCGTAGCCTTGCGTATGCCCGCATGCAAGGCGCCATGGTGATCCCAGCCCAGATGGTAGAGTTGAATAAACCGTACATCTTTCTCAGCCAGTCTTCTTGCCATGAGGCAATTGTAAGCATAGCTGCCCGGCACTTTTACATCCGGACCATACATATCGAGAATATGGGCAGGCTCATTACTTAGATCGGTAATCTCGGGCACGGCCATCTGCATGCGGTACGCCATCTCGTATTGATTGAGGCGACTGTCGATCTCCGGATCGTGCCACTTGTCTTTTTGCAACAGGTTGAAGGAACGTATAAAATCAAGTGCACGCCGGCGATCCATCTTCTCTACACCATCCGGTGAAGACAGGTACAACACAGGATCTTTGCCGGACATGAACTGTACGCCCTGGTGATGCGATGGCAGGAAGCCATTGCTCCAGGCCAGGTTGCTGATGGGCTGATCGCCACCCCCTTTGGATACCATTACAATAAAAGCAGGCAGGTTTTGATTAAGGCTACCCAATCCATAACTGATCCAGGAACCAATACTGGGGCGGCCGCTCAACTGGTTGCCGGTTTGTGTGAAGATCACCGCGGGCTCGTGGTTGATCTGTTCGGTAAACATGCTGCGCACTACACAAATATCATCGGCTATGCCGGCTGTATGTGGTACCAGGTCGCTGAAATAAGCGCCATTGGAGCCATATTGCTTAAACGAAGTAGCAGGACGCGCCAATGGAAAGCGGTTCTGGTTGGAGACCATCCCCGATACCCGGCCTGTACCTAATACGCTGGGTGGAATATCCTGCCCGTGCATCTTATACAACTGAGGTTTGTAATCAAACAACTCCATTTGTGAGGGGCCACCACTTTGGAACATATAGATCACGCGTTTGGCCTTCGGCACAAAATGGGGGTTCACCAGCGGTTGATTCTCCTCGACAGTAATACCTGTAGCTGCAGCCGACGCTTTCTTTACGGGCTTCTCTCCACTATTGCAGCCAAGCAAACTGCCCAGTGCAATGCTTCCCAATCCCAGGGCCGAGCCACGCAAAAAATCGCGGCGGCTCTTTTCCTCTAATGCTTTCCGGATCTCATCCATGGGTATGCAATTAATCAGTTAGAAAAATTATTTACGGGTAATGAACTCATCTGTATTGATCAGCGCCATCACCACATCCACACAGGCGGCGGTTTGGGCCAGGCCCCCTGTCTTCAATGGCGCCTGCGCGTGGCCGACCGACAGTATCTTCACTGCTTTGGCAGGCTGCTTAGTATAGAGTTCATATTCCTGTCCATACATTTTTGTCAACAACTCCGTTTCCTGCGCATCGGGCCGCCGGCCTGTTACCAGCCGGAAACCGTATACCAGTTGCTCCCGTACCTCCTTACCACCTTCCTGCATCATGCGGCCCGCAATGTATTTGGAGGCTTCAATGAAAGTAGGATCATTCAGCAAGGCCAGCGCCTGCAATGGTGAACTTGATACGGATCTTTTTACAGTGCAGAAATTCCTGTCCGGCGCATCGAAGATGAGCATAAAGGGCGGAGGGCTCGATCGCTTCACAATGGTATAAATGCTGCGGCGGAACAAGTCTTCTCCTGCGGATTCTTTGTAAACATATTTCCAGCTCTTATCGCTCAAGGCTTCCCACAAGCCCGGGGGCTGGTAAGGATACACACTGGGACCACCGATCTTGCCGCTCAGCAGGCCGCCGGTCGCCAGGGCATTGTCTCTTATCATTTCTGCCGGCATCTTGAACCGCGCACTGCGGGCGAGCAATTTATTCTCCGGATCACGTTGCAACAGTTCCGGCCTTACCACGGATTGCTGGCGATAGGTAGCACTCATCATAATGAATTTCTGAAGTGCTTTTGTATCCCAACCTCCCTCACGGTACCGGATAGCCAGGTAATCGAGCAAAGCAGGATGTGTAGGTATTTCACCCTGGTTGCCAAAATCATCCGAGGTCTTTACAATGCCCCGGCCAAAATACATTTCCCAGATACGGTTTACCGCGATCCGCGCAGTGAGCGGATGTTCAGGCAGGAACAACCATTCGGCCAGCCCTTTTCTGTTCCTTGGAAAATCGACCGGAAAAGGCAGGATGGCTTTTGGTGTAGAAGGCTCCACCTCATCACCATATTTATCATACACGCCGCGCAGCAACACATGTGTTTTGCGCGGCCTGGGCAGGTCGCCCATTACCATCACTTCCTGGGTAGAATCATAGATCATCGTTTCCTGCATACGCGCCAGTTGCAAACTGTCTGGCTGCTTCTTCGGTGCTGCAGGATTCCGGGGCGCAAATGCAACCGACTTGTTGTTGTACAAATAAGCGGCTTCCTGCGCATTCATGGCGCCATCAAAAAGATAGAACTGATCGAGCATGCCAGCTTTCATGGTGCGCTCCAATTCACGGGCGCCAAAAGCCAGCCCATGGAAGCCCACTACTTTGTGCACGTTGGGAAATGGTTTGATATTTTTCTTCAGGTGATCGTATTCGGTTTGCAGCTTTACTGGTTTGCCATCGAGATAAATGGATACTCCCTTCGCACTGCTGCTGCCATCATAGCTCACGGCCACATGGTACCAGCGATTGCTATCGAGTGTTTCACTCGTCAGTATACTGATGGCATCGTGCGGGAAAGCATGCATCAGGCGAAAGTTAAGCTGGTTGTTCTTCAACACCAGGTCATAGCCCTGGAAGCCATAGCGCCGTGGATCGCTGTGGTGCACGATCGCAGCTTCTTCATATCGCTTCGGTACATTTACCCAGATACTAAAAGAGAAAGGCTCATACCTTTCAAAATAACCGGTCTTATAAGGTGGCAGGTGCACCAGTGTGCCCTCTTCCAATTGCAATGCCTGACCGGCTATGCCTTTCACCAGTTTTTCATCACTGGCTTTTGCCGACATCAGGGGTTGCACCTGGTTGCGGATGGCCTTCGTTACCTCCATCTTTTTGCCGGTATAGGTGTTGAGTGATTCTGTTTTATCAAAGGAAAGTGATGCCAGTACTTTCTGTTGCAGGGATTGATGCGGTGCATCGGTATTGGCCACTGTTTGTTTTGCCTGCAGCCTGCTGATGAGTGCGTTGAGCTGGCCAAGTTGTTGTTCTTTCTCTTTATCCAGCAACAGTAAAGTAGGTCCCGGCACTATATTATTATCAGCGCCGTAATTGGAACTACCCAGTTCGAAGGTGCTGTTGAAAAAAGCATAGAGGGAGAAATAATCCTTCTGGCTGATCGGATCAAATTTGTGATCATGGCATTTGGCGCAGCTTACTGTAAGTCCCATCACGGAACTACCCAGTGTGTTTGTTCGGTCTACCACATATTCCACCCGGAACTCTTCGGGAATAATACCAGCTTCTGAATTTTGCTTGTGGTTGCGATTAAAGCCGGTGGCCAATATCTGTTCGCGGGTAGCATGGGGCAGCAGGTCACCCGCCAGCTGCCAGGTGATGAACTGATCGTAAGGCAGGTTCTTATTATAGGCGTTGATCACCCAATCTCTCCAGGGAGAGGCATCGCGGTGTTTATCGTCGAGGTAGCCATGGCTGTCGGCAAAGCGGGCCACATCCAGCCAGTTGGCGGCCATCCGTTCTCCATATCGCGGCGACTGCAGGTAATGGTCCACCATTTTTTCATAAGCATCTGCGCGTTTGTCCTGCAGGAAGGCATCGATCTCCCCGATGGACGGCGGTAAGCCGGTCAGGTCAAAGCTCACGCGACGTATGAGCGTTTCCCTGTCAGCTTCCGCCGAGGGGGTTAAACCTTCCTTTTCCAGCCGGTTCAATACAAACCGGTCAATATCATTCCTCACCCAGCTGGTTGCTTTGACTTCCGGCAAGGGCGCTTTCTTTGGCGCTACGAATGCCCAATGCGGCGCATATTTGGCCCCCTGGTCAATCCATTGTAAGAGTACGGCCTTTTCCTCCACAGTCAGCGACAGGTGCGAGGCGGGTGTTGGCATCCTGTATTCGTTATCCTCACTGAGAATACGGTGGGCCACTTCACTGCGTGCAATGCTGCCGGCCCGGATGGCCCGTAATCCGCTTTCCGTCTTCTTATTGTAAGCTGCATCGGCCAGATCGAGCCGGAGATCCCCTTTCTGTTTGGCCGCATCCGGGCCATGACAACTGAAGCATTTATCAGAAAGGATCTTTTTAACATGCATATTGTAATCCAACTGCTCCGGAAGTGCAGCCATGGCCTCCTTCACATCGGCAGGAATATTCAAACTCCCTCCCATACCCAGTTGAGTGATGATGAAAATAAGCAGTGCGAGACACGCTACCACAAGGAGGCCTTTGTTTGATCGTAGTTTCATTTTCAATATGGCACCTTTTAAATGAGACGTTTATTTTGCCGCAATCATTCCTGTCACCGGGCCGGAATGATCAATACCGCGGACCAAGCCTTGTCGAATGTAGCACACTCCGGGCCATGTGGCGGGGGAGTATTTTAAAAAATTAGGGGGAATATCCTAAAACCGACACATGATACTGGTTAACAACCGTAAATTTATAATAACACCACCTATACCTGGATTAAAACTGATGAAGTTGCCCTATATGAAGAAGTATACCAGGCCGTCGATCCTGTACCCCGTACTCCTGGCCGGCTTACTATTTGCCTGTCTTACACCCTGCCGGGCCCGGCAGGCAGCTTTCCGGCACCTGACGGTGGAGGACGGTCTCTCTCAAAATGCGGTCATCGCCATCAGCCAGGACAACCTGGGTTTTATGTGGATAGGAACGCCCAACGGATTGAACCGCTACGATGGTTACCGCATCAAACAATACCAATCCCGGCTTAATGACAGCACCACGCTTTCTGCCAACAGTGTACTCGCCCTGCTCAACGACTCGCGCAAGAACCTATGGGTAGGTAGCCAGGACGGGTTGAACAGATACAATGCGCAACTTGACAGGTTCGCCAGGATTACATCTCCCATCGATAAGCCGCTTGCCTTTTATGTACTGTATGAAGACGGGAAAGGAAGGATCTGGGCGGGCACGGACTATGGATTGTTTGTGATCGATGCCGCAGAACCCGGCCGCCTAAAACCCGTACTATTACCTGGCCAGCAAGGCATGGACCAGCAATGGAATATACGCACCATCTACCAGGACCGGAAAGGCGCCATCTGGATTGGTTCTACAGCAGGGCTCCTGCAAATGCAGGAAGCTGGCGGCAGTTATCAGTTCACTCATTTCAAACACCAGCCCTCCAATCCTCATAGCATCAGTGCAGACTTTGTAACCTCGCTCGCGGAAGACCGCTACGGCAAACTCTGGGTGGGCACCCACTCCAACGGCCTCGACCTGTTTGATGCACAACAACAAACTTTCAGTCACTTCCTGCACAACAACAACGATCGGCAATCGATCATCAGCAATACGATCCGCAAAGTGTTGTTGGATAAACAGGGCCACCTGTGGGTAGGCACGCAGGAAGGGCTCAGCATTCTCGATGAGGCCGGCAAACTCCTGTATTCCTATCAGCAAAATGACGCTGATCCGGGCAGCCTCAGTCACAACAGCGTACACAGTCTCTTCCAGGACTTCACGGGCAATATCTGGATAGGTACCTACTTTGGAGGGGCCAATTATGCTTATGCTGTCAATACGCGCTTTTCTGTCATTCATAAAAAAGATGAGCCCGGCTTTCTCAATAACAATGTGATCAGCAGCATTACGGAAGATGAAAAGAAAAACCTGTGGATAGGTACAGAAGGGGGAGGATTGAATTATTACGACCGCAGCACGGGCCGCTTCACCAGTTATCGCCACAATCCTGGTGATCCCGGCAGCATTGGCTCCAACCTCATCAAAGTAGTGTACCGCGACTGGCAGGGACAGATATGGTGCGGCACACATGGCGGTGGATTGAATCTTTTTGATCCCGTGCATAAAAAATTCACCCGCTATCTCTATGAGGCCAACAATCCGGTATACCTCAATGCTGAGATCGTAAGCATTTATGAAGACACGAAAGGACGGCTGTGGGTGGGTACTACCATGGGCATCAAACTCTATGATAAATCGCCGCAGGGCCTTGCAGCAGTACAAATTCCGTTCACCAGGCATCCTGTGTTTGACAACACGGCCAAATACTTTTTTGAAGACGATAAGAACCGCCTTTGGATAAGCACGAACAATGGCCTCTTCCTGCTCCGGAACGACTCTATCCAAAAAGTGTCGGACAATATTGTGAACTGTGTGATGGAGGATAAATATGCCCAGGTGTGGTGGGGACTGCAGCAGGGCGGCCTCGCCAGATTCGATGAAAAAAGCCAGAAGCCGGTATACCTCACACAACCGGAAAAGATCAGCAGCCGCAATATCTTTGGAATACTTGAAGATAACCAGCAGAACCTTTGGCTCAGCAGCGACAACGGACTGCTGAAGTACAACCCACAACAAAACCAGTTACAACTGTTCACGGTCAGTGATGGCCTCGCCGGCAATGCCTTTAACTACAACTCCTTCTTCAAAGACAGCAAGGGGGAATTCTATTTCGGCGGCTTCAACGGGATCACCTGGTTTTCGCCCGACAAGATTGTATCCAATCCAAGAGCCGGCAATATTGTCCTCACGGGTCTCAGGCTCTTCAATAAACAAATAGTACCCGGCGATTCTACGGGCCTGCTGAAAGAAAATATAGCAGGCATTGACCACCTTACTTTAAAACATAACCAGAATGTGATCAACCTCGAGTTTGCATTGATCAATTATATCAAGAGCAATAAGAACGCTTATGCTTATAAACTGCAGGGATATGATAAAGACTGGGTATATACGAATACGCCGGTAGCCAGCTATGTAAACCTGCCTTCGGGTGATTATGATTTTATGGTGAAAGGGGCCAATAACGATGGTGTGTGGAGTGATCCGGTACAACTTAGGGTGGAGGTGCTCCCACCCTTCTGGAATACCTGGTGGGCCTGGATCATTTATACGCTCATTGCCATTGGTATCATCTTCCTGTTCAGCCGGTATATATTCTTAAGGGAATTGTTCAAGAAAGAAGATGAGCTGCACCAGGTAAAACTGAATTTCTTCACGAATGTATCGCATGAGATCAGAACACACCTCACACTCATCCTGGCGCCGGTGGAAAAAATGCAGGAATCGGAAGATACTTCGGGCTTCGCCAGGCAGCAGCTTGACTCCATCCACAAAAATGCCAACAGGCTGCTGAAGCTCGTGAGTGAATTGATGGATTTCCGGAAAGCAGAAACGGGACACCTCAAATTACAGGTAGCCCAATACGATCTCATTGCCTTCCTGGAAGATATCTACAATAGCTTCCAGGATATCTCGCTCAAAAAGAACATCAGTACATCTTTCATTTATGATGGACAACAACTGCTACTGTGGTTCGACCGGGAGCAACTGGAAAAAGTATTCTTCAACCTGCTCTCCAATGCGGTTCGCTTCACACCGGAAAACGGGCAGATCATTCTGCAGGTGACGGAAACGCCTACGGAAGCCGTTGTGAAAGTGATGGACAATGGCCGGGGCATTGCAGCGGAGTACCTTGATAAAGTATTTACCAATTTCTTCCAGGTAGATGATCATGGCCTTCAGAATACCGGTTATGGTATCGGGTTGGCGCTGGCCAAAAACATTGTGTCGCTCCACAAGGGAAGCATCACTGCCGAAAGCGTTCCGGCAGCTGATGATCATACGGGCAATACGACCTTCATTGTTCGTTTGTTCAAAGACAACCCGCATTTCAACCAGTTGAAAGTAACGGATCAACATCCTGGTCCCCTCTCTGCCAACCTGCCTGCCACCAGCATCCAAACAGATGAACTGTTGCCAGTCGCCGACCAGCAACCCACGCTCCTCATTGTAGAGGACAATGTAGAGTTGCGGAATATCATCAAAGAAAAGTTCTCATCGCAGTTTCATGTACTGGAGGCCCCCGACGGCGCAAAGGGGTTGGAACTTGCACTCACTGAAATTCCCGACATCATCATCAGCGATGTAATGATGCCCCAAATGGACGGCTTCGAATTTTGCCGGCTTATTAAGACGGACCAGCGTACCAGCCATATACCGGTTATCCTGCTAACTGCCAGGAGTACGCAAACGGATCATGTAAGCGGACTGGAAACAGGGGCCAATATTTATATGACCAAACCTTTCAGCACCAAAGTACTGGAACTGAATGTCAGGAACCTCTTACTTGCCCGCGAGCAATGGCGCCGGCTGTACATGCAACAATTGAATACTTCCACTACGGCGCCGGCCACTACCCCCGTTCCCAAAGAACCGGCAGTGAACACCATTGAACAAGCGTTTCTCCAGCAGGTGGTGCGCATTGTAGAAGAGAACCTCGACAACCAGGAGTTTGGTGTAGATATGCTGTCGAGAAAGGTAGCCATGAGTGCGCCCATCCTTTACAAGAAGATTAAGGCGGTCAGCAATATGTCGGTCAACGACTTTATTAAATCCATACGCCTGAAGCGTGCCGCAGAACTACTGCAGGAAAAACAACTCAATGTATTTGAAGTAGCGCAGGCAGTTGGCTACAATGACCGTAAGTATTTCAGTAAAGAGTTTAAGAAACAGTTTGGTAAGACGCCCAGCGAGTATGCCGGATAAGCCGATCATCACTACAGTGGCAGTTCGATTTGTGTTGTATAGTTTTTAACGCCTTCCAGCAATAACAAGCTGGCTTTTGCCTCAAGCCCTCCGGCGAAACCGGTCAGTTCACCCGAGCTGCCTATTACGCGGTGACAGGGGACAACAATCGAAATAGGGTTTCTTCCGTTGGCGGCGCCTACTGCCCTTACGGCCTTGGCATTGCCCAGTTGTTTTGCAATGCCCATATAGGTCCTGGTTTCACCATAAGGTATGGTAGAAAGAATATTCCATACTGCTTTTTGAAAATCGGTACCAACAGGGTCCAGCTCCAACGAAAATGAAGTGCGCGTACCTGCAAAGTATTCGTTCAATTGGACTTCCACTTCCAGCAATACAGGGTGCGTATTGTTTTCAGTGTAGGTACGCACCTTTACCCGGTTGGGCTTATCATTTTCCCAAAGTATGGCAGCAAGTCCTTTATCACTCGCCACCAGTTTCAACCGCCCTACCGGAGAATCCATCTCTTTATAATAGTATTCGGTCATTTCTCGTAGATCATTTTAAAACCCAGTTCCCGCGCCAGCTTGCCATAATATTGTTTCACGTCTCTTTCGATCAGGTACATTTTCTGGTATTGCTGGCAAAACTGGAAGTAGAGGAGATCGAGAAAGGTGCTGGGCATAAAGTCGATGGTTTTTTCATAACCCGATATGGCCAACGCGCCTGTTTGCTTCATAAACTTATTAAGCTCCCGGCGCATTACATACATGGTTTCGCAACTGCCAAAGTGGATGATCTTATTGGCTGCTTTTCCTTCCAGCATTTCGGCGATCTCTTCCAGGCGCATGGTCACGCGTTTGCCTACATGCAGCCGTCCTGCATTCCCATGAAAGGCGAGGTACAAAATGCTGTACTGATCATATCTTTTAAAGCATGATTCTTTGATCAGGTTTTCAAACTCCTGTTTGGAAGAGCATTGCCGGTGGGTATGCAGTACTGGCTTTTTGCTGTAGGAATTGTGCTCCAGAAATTCAAGGGCTGTCTTGATACTTCTCCTGTCCCGGAGGTCATTGGTCCAATTGCCTTCTATGCAGAATACGTTCTTGTGCCTGGATTTTGCAATTTTCATGTGGTAGATTGATTAACGCATTGGGTAAACCCTTCAAAAATAATAATTTCTGCGACTTTAGCGCAGGCCGGAAAGATTTCCGGCCTGCGCGATTATTCACAGTAAAGTGTATGATTATCAGTCGCCTATATCTGACGCATGATTAAACACCTTATCTGCTCATGAGACATTGAAAATTAATGGCTTATTCTCCGTAAACTTCGTACATTTACGAATATCCCGTTGATATTATGGAACAATTGACCCCACATGAAGAAGCTGTGATGATCGCTATCTGGAAAGTTGGCCCCGGCTTCGTGAAAGATTTTATGACAGCCATGTATCCCATCCGGCTGCCTTACACCACACTGGCATCTACTATCAAGAATCTCGAGAAGAAAGGCTTTGTGAAAAGTGAACGCATCGCGAATGCTTTTCGCTACAGCGCTAAGATCAGGGAGAACGAATACAAGAAGCGCTCGGTAAACGGAGTGGTCGACAACTTCTTCTCCAGCTCTTACAAGGAACTGGTAACTTTCTTCGCAAAAGAGAATAAGATCAGCAAAGACGAACTGAAGGAGATCATCAACCTTATCGATAACGACGAAAAACAGTAGGTATGCCCCCCTTTTTCATCGCCCTCTTCAAGATCAACCTGGTACTGGTGCTGTTTGCAGTAGCTTATTATGGTATCCTGCGCCGCCTCACATTCTATATTGCCAACCGGGCTTTTCTGTTGTTTGGCATTGGCTTCGCGATGCTGTATCCATTGATCGACCTGTCGCCGCTGTTTGCACAGGAGACGGCGATGGCGGTCGTACCGGAGTTTACTCAACAGCTTAAGTCGATGGTGACAACAGCCGTGATGCCTGCCTATATGACCTGGGTATTTCTCATTTTTTATATAGGATTAGCAGTCATGCTATTCCGGATCGCCCGGCAGTTTGTATCGCTTTACCGTATCCATCGCCAATCGGCGCCTGCCTTCATTGGAGATGTGCCTGTCCGATTGATCAATGTACGCATGACCCCTTTTTCGTTCGGTAAACATATATATATCAATCCTGCAGAACATAGCGGGGAAGAATTACTGACGATCGTAGCCCATGAAAATATTCATGTACGGCAGCGACATACGATGGATGTGCTGTTGGCGGAACTGAGCTTTACGTTGAACTGGTTCAACCCCGCTGTGTGGCTTATACGGAAGGCGATCAAGGAAAACCTGGAGTTCATTGCCGATGAAAAGGTATTGAAAGCAGGAGCGGATAAGAAAGCGTATCAATATAGCTTGCTGCATATAGGCGCACTGTCTGCTACCCCGCTTATTGGGAACGACTTCAACCTGGTAGACCTGAAAAAAAGGATCCGCATGATGAATGTGCGTCGTTCTTCAAAATTGACGCTGGGGCGCTACGCCTTATTATTACCCGTGCTGTTGCTGATCACCCTGGCGTTTTCGATCACGGTGCGGCAACCTTTGCAAGCTGCCAGCAAAGCATTGGAGGAAGTGATCTTAACTTCTGCCACAACCGTCAACGAGCCTGCTGTCTCCCCCAATACTGTCCTCAGTTTATCAAAACCGGATGCCCAGGCAGCTGCTAACCGGTCACGCACGGGCAGGCAGCCTTCGCCAATAACGATCCGGCCTCTTTCCAACGAGTCCAATTCCCAGGAAGAGGAAGCCGCAACAAATTCTTCTGCCCGGGAACTGGTGGGTCAGCCACTTCGCCCAGGTATCCAGGGACTTCTATATGAAAAGCCTGCTACAGCTGCTGCAGACAAATCAAGCCTTTTGGGCACACTCAATACCACGGGCCGGGTAACTCCAAAACTAGTATCAGGCTTCCCCTTGCCGGATGAAGTGATCGTAACAGGCTTTCAAACTACGCGCCGCGTTAATGGTATCCGTGTCACACCACCGGCCGATTCATCCAAAGGCAAGCTCCAGGAAGTAATTGTGATCGGTCGCGGACGTCAATAACCATTTCTGTTTACAGATTGAAAGTGGCCCTGAGTACGGCCATCCTACCCCTGATCTGGTACCGGGCGGCAGAGAATAAATTGCTGCTTACCCTGTACAATTCGTAGGTATTTACATTACCGATATTGGTAAGATCGAACTCGAAGTCCGTGTGCCAGGGCTTGTGCCTGTAGCGCAGGTTGAGATCCATAAACAGGTAGCTGACGTTGGATACCTGCGGCTGCCGGCTATGGAGATGACGGGCAGTGAAGTTCATAAATACGCTCTTGAGGGGCGTGACACCTAACACGATGTTCTGATCGATCCTGTTCATGCGATTGGTGATGGTTTTTGCGGCTGTGACCTGGTCGCGCTGGCGACTATTGCTCCAACCGGAACTGCCATTGTAACGCAGGCTGAACATACCCAAGGGCTTGCTTTCGATGGTTGCCTGCACGGAAGTAGTATTGTTGTCGTAGGGGATGAACTGATCGTTGATGAACTGATTGTAACGTCCCCTGGAGAAAGCTCCCTTTACTGATACGGTACTTTTGAGGGCAAAGAGGTATTTGCTGATGCCGGCATTGGCTGAGAGGCCGCTCTGATCATTCTCATAAGGCAGCAGGATGCTGCGCTGGATATTGTCGGTGACGACAGAAGCATAGAGACTGTTCACGGTGGACTTTGTGTAAGCAACACCAGCATTGATGAAGAGCATGATGATGGCGCGTTGAAAGCTATAGCTGAGGCTGGCACTGGACGTGGAGCGTTCCTGCAATCCGGCATCATTGGCCTGCAGGGAACGGTAGTTGGTCAGCATGGCGCCCCGGTATACGCCGGCAATATTACCCATGTTGTTATTATACCGGTAACTGAACTGGAGGTGATCTTCTACATTGATCCGGTACTTTACCCAGCCCGTTGGATTCATGAAGAACTGGCGGTTGCGGTTGTCGAGCGCATAATCGGGTTGGCGATAGCGGATACTCTGCCAGGCGAAGGGTACAAAAAGACTGGCATTGAAGCGCCCTTTGCTGAGTGAATATTTTGCGGAAGCCTGGAGTACGTTGCGCCGCCAACGGAGATCGTTACCCACATCTCCTTCATAGCTTTTGATGCTACCATTGTCCTGTACAAGTTCCAGACCGGAGATGAGCCTTTGCTGCTCGCTGGAGTATCCTAATGTATACTCCTGGTTGATCCACCTGGTATTGGAAGGAATGATGTAACCCAGTGATGCTTCGTTGTACCAGGTGGGCATGCGGGCCTGCTGAACGATGGCTGCATAGGGCAGGCTATCGTTGAGTATTTCGCTGTGCAAGCCCTGATCGACGAACAATCGTTGTGGATTGGTAGCAAAGCTGGAGTAAAGGTGAATATCCAACATGTTCCTGTTTTTGGAGAAAGGCTTAAAGTCGAAATCGTTGGAGAAGGCCTGCTGCCGGTTGCGCAATTGCTGTCCAAAGTTGAGGGTATTGCTTTGCAACTGACTGCTGTTGTAGTCTCCCTTGAGTTGTACGTCGGTCTTATTGCGGATATAGTATTTGTTGGTATTGGCCATGACGGTGAAGGTGCCGTTGATGAACCAGGGCTTGCGCAGGGCGTCCTGCTTTTCGCGGTATACGATGGTGTCGCCTGGCAGGTATTGCTCCACGGTGCTGCTGTAATCGAAGGTTTGCCGGTCGCTAAAGCCCTGTATGTTGGTGCGGAACTGGACGCCTTTTTTGTTGTTGACGAGATGGTTGAGGTTGATGAGGCCGGACCTGTTGAAATAGTAGTTGCGGCGCGGCAGATCGGGGTTGGGCACGGTGCCTCCCGACAACAGGTTGGAGGGTGTGGCGCCAGCTCCTGATGAAGAAAATGCATCGGAACCCAACTGCTCATAATCGCTTTGGTAATCGACGCCGCTGTTGTTGGACTTTGCGGAGTTGATCATCTTCATGCGCTTGTTGAGAAGGATGGTATTGAAGGCCGCATCATATAGTTTTGGCCAGCCACCGGCCAGCATGGCCTGACCGGTGAGGGCAAGGCTGTTCTCATCTTTCAATACCAGGTTGATGGCGACGGCATCGGAGGTTGTTTTATCCTGCAAGACCTTAATAGGCTGGTGATTCTTGATGACATCGACACTCTGAATAAGTTCTTTGTTGATGACCCTGGTAGCTAATCCATAACGCCCTGCCATGAGGTCGTCGCCATGAATGTAGAGATTGGAGACCTGTTGGCCATTGTAGTAGATCTTGCCATCATCGCCCACTTCAATGCCGGGCATCCTGCGGAGCACATCGCCGATACTGCGGTCTTCTTCCTGAGCGAAGGAGCGCACATTGTAACTGACGGTATCGCCTTTGTTGGAGATGATGGGCCTGTTCATAACCAGTACTTCGGGCAAGAGGACGGCCTCCGCTTCGAGTTGCAGCTCATAAGCATATTTGCCTTCCTGTAAGGGTGTCAGCAGTCTTTTGTAACCAAGGTGAGTAACTTCGAGTGATAGACTTGTGAGCTGAGCGGTGTCAGGCAATGATAGCAGGAAGCTTCCTTTGTCATTGCTGATGGCATATTGCACGATAAGTCCCTGTTTATTCCTGAGCGATACGCTCGCCTGGGGCAAGGGTTTCCCACCCGGGCCTTTGAGGTGACCGGTAAGCTGTTTTACCTGCGCCAACAGGGGCGCCTGTAGCCACAAGGCTACAAGGCACCACAATAGGGTTTTCATGAATTACTTCAATTCAAGTGGGTTATTGTTTTGATTCTTCGCTTTCCTTTTCTTCTCGATGAGTTCCTGGGCTTCTTCGCCACGCACGGTCTTTCCGGAAGGCAGGCGGTAAGCCACTGCGGGGGCAGGCGAGCCAGCAGGCAGTTGTGCCTGCATGGTGGCTACGGGGTTTTCATCGAAGGCCTCACGCACACGGTCAAGGGCTTTCTGGTTGGTGGTGATGAGCCGGTTTTTATTGAATGTGGTGACCTGTCCGGAATCGGCTTTGGTGAAGGCGGAAAAGGTGAAAGCTACATCGCCGGTAGCATCCTGGGCTTCGAGGATCAGGCCTGGCAGGCCATTCAGTTTCCAGGGTCCGTTGCGGAAAGGCAGGTCGGGCGCGAACCACACGCTGTAGGTACGGCCTGCATAGGTGCCGGTAGCCTGCTGGCATTTGAACTCGCCGATGGTTTTGGTATCGGTACCTACTTTCCAATTGATGACGGGCAGTTTCTCTTCGACGAGGTAATCATTCATAGCAACATGGGTGCAGATCTTGAAGGTTCCGGCAGCAGGATACTGAAATAGTTCCCCTTCGCTGATGCCGGGAGCGCTCACGACGGCCATGGGCATACCGGTTACGCTGATCGTACGTCCACCGCTGCTTACGGCCGGCTGGGCGCTGGGCTTGATGAAGGGTGCGGCAGGACTGCGGCGGTAGGTGCTGCTGGTTTGGCCTACGAGCAGGTACATGGTTTCGCGGATGGGGTTGGACCGGTCGGCGGTGTCGTACACGTGCATGAAGTCGTACTTAACGGATAAAACAAGCGGCTCAGGCTGTTGGGTATAGGCGCCAAACTGTAAAACAAGAATCAATACTAATGTGGTAATTATTTTCATAATCAATGATTTAAACTACGATTATGTCGTAAATGTACGAAAGTTTAGTAATTCAAAGCATTGTTTGTTAGATTTTTGTTGGAGGGAGCAAGGCAACCAGGCAGTAAGGCATCGGAGGCAAGGAGGGAGCAGGTACTTTCGGCACCTGTCAGCGGTAACCATCCAATACCTTGACAGTTTCAGGTAAATGTTTACCTTTGCGCCATCATGAAATTGTAATCAACCTATACATACAGCGCTCGCTGTTCCTTCGGCCATCCGGCCTGTTTTTTATTTCACAACACATTTACTGTTTAAAAAATAATTGACATGAAAATTACATCCTGCCACCGGACCACTCAATTCATTTCCCACACACATTACACAATTCATGCTCATCAACGCACAACATATCTCCTATTATACGCCCAATCGCGGGATGCTTTTCAATGATATCAGTTTCTCTTTACAAAAAGGTGAAAAGGCCGCTATTGTTGGCAACAACGGCGTAGGAAAGACCACCCTGTTGAAGTTAATTGCCGGCCATGATAGAGGCTTTACGGGTGATCTCCAGGTCGGTGGTACACTACATTATGTACCGCAGCATTATGGACATTTTAACCACCTTACGGTAGCGCCAGCCCTTGGCATAGCGCCTCTGTTAGCAGCACTGCAAGCCGTGGAAAATGGTGCCACCGATCAGCACTATTATGACTTGCTGGAACACCATTGGGACATCATTGCCCGTTGTGAAGAAGCATTTGCCCGATGGGGCATTACGGGCATTGCGCTTGACCAGCCCTTACAGCAACTCAGTGGTGGTATGAAAACAAGGTTATTCCTTTCCGGCATCGATATTTTTGAACCGGCTATTGTATTATTGGACGAGCCTACCAATCACCTGGATGCGAAAGCCCGCACTCAATTGTACGATTGGATGGAAAATACTTCCTGTACGCTGCTGCTTACAAGTCATGACCGGCAATTACTACGCTTGTGCAACCCCATTTGGGAACTTCAGCCAGGCGGCATCAGGGCCTATGGCGGCAATTATGATTTCTATGCAGCGCAAAAAGAAATAGAGACCGCTGCCCGGGAACAAGCCCTGGCGCACCACGAAAAAACGTGGAAGGAGGCCAAACAAAAACAGCAGGAAGTACTGGAACGCAAACAACATGCAGATGCGCAGGCCCGTAAGAAGGCCAAAGTAAGTGGACTGCCGAAGGCGGTGATCAATGGGCGGAGAACAGCTGCCGAAGGCAGCACGGGCAAACTCAAGCACATACACAACGACAAGGTGACGGAGTTGCGCAACAGCCTGCAGGAAGTAGCTGCCATGGCGCAGGTGCAGCGCATCATGAAAGGGTATTTTGATAACCCTGCATTGCCCCGCGGTAAAGTATTGATACAGGCCAATGCTATCAATTATGGTTATGAAAATAACTCGCTGCTATGGGCCCGGCCTTTAACCTTCACCATCCGCAGTGGCGACAGGCTGGCCATCTCCGGGAGTAATGGCAGTGGCAAAACCACTTTGTTCCACCTGTTGCGGGGACAGATGTCTCCTTCGCAGGGAAACATACAGATCACCCCTTGCACTGCCCTGCTGCTGGACCAGGATTACAGTCTTATAGACCGTAGCAGAACTGTATTGCAACAAGCCCTGGCTTTTAACGAAGCTCATCTTGAAACAGCGATGGTCCATACCCTGCTGGCCAATTTCCTGTTTATGCCGGATAGCTGGGATAAGTCCTGCGCTGTACTCAGTGGTGGAGAGATTTTGCGTCTCACGCTTTGCTGTATGGTATTGCAAAACAGAACGCCGGAGATCATCTTCCTCGATGAACCGGTCAACAACCTCGACCTTAGCAATATCAAAATGCTGGCTAAGATATTTGCGGAGTACAAGGGCACTCTCGTCGTTATATCGCACGATAGAGCTTTTTTGGAGGAAGCAGGTATTATAGAAACGTTGGCATTATAGATACACTTATCAATGTCGTTTTACTTAAGTTGAAAGGCATCATGCCACGAGTTTGCGGGGCGGCTTTAATTGGGCCGCCTCTATTTTTCTCCAGCGCTCTTCTTCTTTCTTCCATCGGCCTTTGAGACGTTGTTCTTCTATCCAGGCCAGGTGTTCTTCGCGGGCTATTCGTTTGCGTTCCTTTTCCAATAGTTCAGCGGTATTGTCGTAGCTGCTATGCCAGTGGTTGCGACCAATGAGCTTGCGATAGCGGCGGCATTTGGGGTTTTCTGTACGATGTTTAAGCCGTGTTTTATAAGTCTTCGGTGCTCTTGCCGGCTGTGCCTTGCGGCCGGTTTTCAGTTTGATGCCGGTGGCTTGCTGGTACAACACCCAATATTCTACATAGGTATGCCAGAGATAGTTGTAGGCTTCCTGGGGTGTGAGGTCATTGTCGAGCATGGTCATGGCTTCGCCGGTGAATTCGCGGAACATCCAGAACTGACGCCAGTCGATGGGCAGGTCGCTGTAGATAGAGGAAGCGATCTTAGAAGCCACTACCAGCCGGTTAGCATAGAACCTGGTTTTGGCAAAAGCCTTATGTTTAAGGACCTTTTCGCGGGTGAGGCGGCTTTTCTTGCGCACGAAGTAGCGCTCTCCTGTTACGGGGAAGGACATCTTGTAGAAGGTAAGATCGTCCCAGGTACACTCCAGAAATATGGGT